>Ga0210402_10000476_pt1 | contig 44952 bp, 43 predicted proteins | sample IncBWC7MmetaG_FD_161055 | JGI IMG/M metagenome (GOLD analysis project Ga0210402, IMG submission 161055) | Forest soil microbial communities from Barre Woods Harvard Forest LTER site, Petersham, Massachusetts, United States - Inc-BW-C-7-M | ecosystem: Environmental > Terrestrial > Soil >...
ACGCGTTCCACGGCTACCACATGGGCAACACCGCCGAGAATGTCGCCACCAAGTATCAGATCACGCGCGAGCAGCAGGACCAGTTCGCGCTGGGTTCGCAGCAGAAGGCGAGCGCGGCGCAGAAGGCCGGCCGTTTCAAGGACGAGATCGTGCCGGTGACGGTGAAGACCCGTCGTGGCGAGACGGTGGTAAGCGACGACGAGTATATTCGGCACGACGCGAGCATCGAAACGATGGCGAAGCTGCGCCCCGCCTTCAGTAAGGACGGCACGGTCACGGCTGCCAATGCGTCCGGCATCAACGACGGCGCGGCGGCGCTGGTGCTGATGAGCGCGGCCGAGGCGGCGAAGCGTGGGCTGACGCCGCTGGCGCGGATTGCGGCCTTCGCCACGGCGGGGGTCGATCCGGCGGTGATGGGCACCGGCCCGATCCCGTCCACGCGCAAGGCGCTGGCCCGCGCCGGATGGAAGGTTGACGACCTGGACCTGATCGAGGCGAACGAGGCGTTCGCGGCGCAGGCGCTGGCGGTGAACAAGGACCTTGGCTGGGATACCGACAAGGTCAACGTGAACGGCGGCGCGATCGCCATCGGTCACCCGATCGGTGCATCTGGCGCGCGCGTGCTGATCACGCTCCTGCACGAGATGCAGAAGCGCGATGCGAAGAAGGGGCTGGCGACGCTCTGCATCGGCGGCGGCATGGGTGTGGCCATGTGCGTCGAGCGATAAGAATTCACCACAGAGACACGAAGACACGAAGATGACCTTCGTGCCTTCGTGTCTTTGTGGTGACCCTTACTGCTCTTTCCGCCGCAGATAGTGCCGGTGCGCCTTGGCGCGGTTGCCGCAGGCGCTCATCGAGCACCAGCGCCGGTTGCCACTCTTGCTGTTGTCGAGGAACAGCCACCCGCATTCCGGATTGGCGCATTGCCGGACGCGCTGAAGTTGCGTCCCGACCAGCAGGTCCGCGGCCGACCATAGCGTCGGGGCCAGCAATGCGCCGACCGATAGCTCAGGCGTGCCGATGTCCCATCCGCCGAGGCGCAGACGCTGCCGCGGCGGCGCCGTGGCGAGCGCAGCATTTAGCGCGGCCATGTCCCCCTCGGATGGCGGGCGGCCACTCGTCGTGGCGGCGAAGCAACGAAAGATCGCCTCGCGCAGGTTGGTCGCCTCCCCGAAGCTGACGGCGGCTTCATCCGGCCGTTCGCGCCAGCAGGTGGTGACGCGGTCGATCAGCAACGGGGGCAAACGCTCCGTTGCCGCTGCCCACTTCAGCAGGTCATCAGGGCCGTTCAACTGCTCGGTCGGCGTCACGGTGCCCCGCGAATAGCGGGTGTTCGCGTAGGCCAGACAAAGATCATCATCTGGCGCGGGGACGGTCTCGTCCGGAAATCGGTTCGTCATGGCATCTGATACCTAACCGGCAAGGGGGTTGACAACGGGAGTAGCCTTTGCTCTCTTATAACTGTCATGATGGTTAGAGGAGGAGCCCATGTTCGCCCACGTGTCCATCGGCGCCCGCGACATCGCCCGCGCCCGACGCTTCTACGACGCGGCGCTCAAGCCGCTCGGCTATACCTGCCTTAGTTCCGGCGAAGACTCGCTGGGTTATGGCGCCAAGGCGCCGAAATTCTGGGTCAGCGCCACATCGCATCCGGTGCCCGCGGATGACAGATCCGGTCTGCACATCTGCTTCACGGCGCCGGACCGCGCGGCGGTGGATGATTTCCACAAGGCCGCTCTTAAGGCCGGCGGCCGCGACAACGGCAAGCCCGGACTGCGCCCGGATTACGGCTCGACCTACTATGCCGCGTTCGCAGTCGATCCTGATGGCTACCGGATCGAGGCCTGGTGCGGCAGTCAATCCTGATCATACGACCGCTATCGGTTTCTCCCACGAGTGCTAGGATCATCTGGTTCAAGCAGTCTGCAGGGAGGAACCGATGGCACGGGTCGCATTGGTAACGGGTGGAACACGCGGGATCGGCGCGTCCATCAGCACGACGCTGAAGCAGGAAGGCCGAACTGTTGTCGCCGCTTTTGCCGGCAACGAAAAGGCGGCAGCCGCATTCCGCGAGGAGACCGGGATCCGGGTTGCCCAATTCGACGTCTCCAGCTTCGAAGCCTGCCAAAAGGCTTTGGCGCAGATCACCGCCGACGTGGGGCCCATCGAAATCCTGGTGAACAATGCCGGCATCACCCGCGACGGCACGCTGGCGCGGATGAACCGCGAGATGTGGGACGCGGTGATCGATACCAACCTCGGGTCCTGCTACAACTTGTGCAAATTAACGTTCGACGGGATGCGCGCCGCGAAATTCGGCCGCATTGTCAATATCGGCAGCGTCAACGGACAGGCCGGTCAGTATGGCCAGGTGAACTACGCCGCGGCGAAGTCGGGCATCCATGGCTTCACCAAGGCGCTGGCACAGGAAGGCGCCCGCTTCGGCATCACCGTGAACGCGATCGCGCCGGGCTATATCGATACCGACATGGTGCGTGCCGTGCCGGCGGAGGTACTCGAGAAGATTGTCGCGCGCATTCCGGTCGGCCGCCTGGGCCATGCGCCGGAGATTGCCCGCGGCGTGGCTTTCCTTACGTCCGACGACGCCGGGTACATCACCGGTTCGACGCTCTCCATCAACGGCGGGCAGCACATGTACTGAACCGCCTGACACTTCCTACCTGCTCCTACCTGCCGGGTTCGGGGGCATCATTCCGCACATCTGGAGGACCCGCCGATGAATGCTCCACGCAACACCCGGTATCGCACCATCGAGACCCACAGGATCGCTGGCTCGCTCGGCGCCGAGGTGGAGGGTGTCGATTTGTCGGAGGACCTGCCCGACGATGTGCTGGCGGAAGTGCGCGCCGCGCTGCTCGATAACTGCGTGATCTTTTTCCGCAACCAGAAGATCACGCCCGAGCAGCAGCTTCGTTTCGCGCGTCGCTGGGGCGAGATCCATCTGCACCCGTTCATGGAAGGAATGGCCGACTATCCGGAGATCCTGGAGATCATCAAGACGCCGCAGGACAAGAAGAACTTTGGTGGTTCCTGGCACACCGACCAGATGTTCTCGCCGCAGCCGGCGATGGGAACGATTTTGTATGCGCTGGAAGTGCCATCGGCTGGCGGCGATACGATGTTCACCAACCAGTACCTCGCCTACGAGAGCCTGTCGGATGGCATGAAGCAGGTGGTCGGGCAGCTCAAGACGGTCTGCGTCGGCGACAACTTCAAGCAGCATGGTGGCCAGTCGCGCGCGCAGCGCTACGACCGGCAGATGGCGCACATGAAGGTGAAGGACCCCGGCAATGTGCAAACGACGTCGGTGCATCCGCTCATGCGCACGCATCCCGAGACCGGGCGTGCGCAAGGTGCTGTACATCGGCGGCCATGTGCAGCGTTTTGATGGCATGACCGACGAGGAGAGCGAGCCGCTGATCGACTACCTGAAGAAGCACTCGACGCGGCCGGAGTTCACCTGCCGGTTCCGCTGGGAGAGCGGTTCGCTGGCATTCTGGGACAACCGCTGCACGCAGCACTTCGCGATCAACGACTACCCGGCGGAGACGCGGATCATGCGCAGGATCACGGTGTGTGGCGATACGCCTTTCTGATTGGACCCGCCGTCGCGACAAGGAAGCCCCTCGTGGGCGAGCTTCGTCGGCATGACGGGGTGGGCGGCCGGTGGCCTCAAGCAAAACGCCGCTCCGTCAGGGCATATTCCACCTCCGCCGTGTAGAACGCCTGATCCTTCCCCAGCAGCGAGCTGAACAGGGTGAAGTGCTCGACTGGCACCGGCTCTGCCCGAAACAGGTTGTGCGCCTGCACGAACCCCGCGAGCCTCGTCTCCGCCGTCCCATCCAGCCGCGCCAGGGTCAGATGCGGTTGGAACCGCCGCCGCTCCGGCTCCAGGCCGCAGCGCTGCAATGCCGTCTCGATCTTGCTCTGCAAGTGGTCGAGCTGCGGGTTGCGCTCCACGCCGACCCAGAGGGTATTGTTGCGTCCGCCCTTGGCGAAGGTGCCGACCCCGGCAAGGCTGAGCGAGAAGCCGCGCACCTTCAATGCGGCCAGCGCATGGTCGATCTCTTCGGCCAGATAGCGCGGCGCCTCGCCGATGAAGCGCAGCGTGATGTGGTAATTCTCCTCGGGCACCCAGCGCGCACCGGGAATGCCGGCGTGCGACAGCATTGCCACGCGCCGGCGCAGTTCCCAGGGTAGCTCGATACCGACGAACAGCCTCATGCCGGCGGGACCTCCGCGAGCAGCTTCTCCACCAGGGGCAGCAGCCGACCGACGATCAGCTTGACGCCGTCGGGATTGGGATGCAGGCGATCCGGTTGGTTCAGCGCCGGAACTGCCGCCACGTCCTGCAGGAAGAACGGGTCGTACAGCATCCCCGGACGCTGCCCCAGCCGATCGAACACCACCCGGAAGGCCTGTGCGTAATCGTGCCCCAGATTGGGCAATGCGTACATTCCGGTCAGCAGCACCGGGATATGCTTGGCGGCCAGCTTGCCCAGGATGGCCGTCAGGTTCGCCTCCGTATCGGCCGGATCGACCCCACGCAGCCCGTCATTCGCCCCCAGTTCGACGATCGCCGCGTCCGCGCCATCACCGAGCGCCCAGTCGAGCCGTGCCAGTCCTCCGGCCGTGGTGTCGCCCGATACGGCGGCGTCGATGATCCGCACGTCATGGCCGCGCGCATTCAAGGCTGCTGCGAGTTGCGCCTCGAAGCCATCGGCATGAGGCAGGCCGAAGCCGGCCGACAGCGAATCGCCCAGCACCAGCAGCCGCACCGGATCGGCTTGCGCGCGTCCCATGGCTGCCAGCGTGACCAGACCCAGCACGATCACGGCTTTCCGCCACCGGTCGCGGACGCCATATGCTGCCGCCATGGATGCCATCCCGCCGTCTCCGGTTCGCGCCACCGCAGCAATGCCGCTGGTCCAGGTCAGGAACCTGCGCCTGACGGTGCCTTCCGCGGCCGGGCCGGTCAACATCCTGCGGGGCATCGATCTTGACGTCGAAGCGGGCGAGGCCGTCGGCATCGTGGGGCCCTCCGGGTCCGGCAAGACCAGCCTTCTGATGGTGCTGGCCGGCCTGGAGCGGGTCAGTGCGGGAACGATCGTGCTGGCCGGTCAGCCGGTTACCGCGATGGACGAGGACGCGCTCGCTCGCCTGCGTCGGGAGACGATAGGGATCGTGTTCCAGGCTTTCCATCTGATTCCGACGATGACCGCGCTGGAAAATGTGGCGGTGCCGCTGGAACTGGCCGGCGCGCGGGATGCGATGGCCCGGGCAACGCAGGCGCTCGGCGCGGTCGGGCTGGCGCATCGGTTGACACATCTGCCCGGCCAGCTTTCCGGCGGCGAGCAGCAGCGGGTTGCGCTTGCCCGCGCCTTCGCACCTCGGCCGCGGCTGCTGCTGGCCGATGAACCGACCGGCAATCTGGATCAGGCCACCGGCGACACGGTGATGGACCTGCTGTTCCGCCTGCGCGCGGACACCGGCACGACCCTTATGCTGATCACGCACGACGAGCATCTGGCGGCACGCTGCACGCGGCGCGTCCATCTGGCCGATGGCAGGGTCACCGCGATCGACCTTTCGCCCGTTCACGCCGAGCCGGTGGCCTGATGCTGGCGTTCCGCCTGGCATGGCGCGAACTGCGGGGCGCGGTGCGGGGGCCCGCGGATCAGGCCAGGGGGCAGGCCTGGATCGTGCTGCTCTGCCTTGCCCTCGGCGTGTCCGTCATTGCCGCCGTGGGCACGCTGCGGACGGCGACCGATCGTGGGCTTGCGGCCGATGGGCGTCGAATACTCGGCGGCGACCTGGAGGTTGAAAGCGGTTCGCAGCCGCTGCCGGATGCACTGCGCGATTGGCTGCGCGCGCGGGGCGCGGCGATTTCGGACGTGGTCCAGATGCGCTCCATGCTGGTCACCGCGTCCGGCCAGCGTCAGTTGGTCCAGCTGAAGGTCGTCGATGCGGCGTGGCCGCTGGTTGGCGAGGCGGGGGTCACCCTCTCCCCAACCCTCCACCGCATCGCGGGCGAGGCTACGGGAGGGGGTGCCGTGGCAATGGCGCTGGCAGACCATGGTCTGCTTGCCGAGCGCGTCGTGCTGGACCGCCTCGACCTGCATCCAGGCGATACCGTGCGTCTGGGCAACGCCAGCTTTACGGTCCGCGGTGAGCTGGTCGCCGAGCCCGACCGGGTTGCCGTGCCGCTGATCCTCGGCCCGCGCGTGCTGATTTCTGCCGCCGCACTGGACTCGACCGGGCTGATCGTCCCCGGCTCCATGGTGCAATACGCGCTCCGGGCTACCCTGCCGGATCCCGACGCGACGCTGGTGGCGCTCCGGGAAGCTTTCCCCCGCCAGGGCTGGCGCATCCGGGAACCGCGTGACGCCGCTCCTGGCGTGACCCGCTTCATCGACCAGACCAGCCTGTTCATGACCCTGGTGGGGCTGACCTCGTTGCTGGTCGGCGGCATCGGCGTCGCCAACGGCGTGCGCGCATGGCTCGATGCGCGCGCCACCACGCTGGCGACGCTGCGTTGCCTCGGCGGCTCGTCGCGGCTGGTCTTCGCGGACTGCATCATCCAGGTGCTGGCACTCGCAATCTGCGGCGTGCTGATCGGTGTTGTCCTCGGCGCCGCGTTGCCGAGTGTCCTGGCCGCCTGGCTCAAGGACGTTCTGCCGGTACCGCCGGTGCTTGGGATCTATCCCGGCCCACTGGCGCTCGCGGCCGGCTACGGGCTGCTGACCGCGCTCGCCTTCTCGCTCTGGCCGCTCGGCCGAGCGGCGCGCATTCCCGGCAGCGCATTGTTCCGTGACGCGCTGATGCCGGAGCGGGCACGTCCCTCCCGTGCGCTGATGGTGGCGAATGCCGCGGTCGCCGCCGCGCTTGTCGTGCTCACCGTAGCCACCGCCGCCGACCGGCGCTTCGCGCTGTGGTTCTGCGCGGCCGCTCTCGCCACTCTGGCGCTGTTCCGCCTCGCCGGTGCGGCGGTCGTCCTGGCATCCCGTGCCGGCCGGCGCATCCGCTCGCCCACCGTTCGTCTTGGTCTGGCCAATCTACACCGGCCAGGTGCTGCCACCCCTCTGATGCTGGTGTCGGTCGGGCTGGGCCTGTCCACCCTCGTCGCGGTGGCGCTGATCCAGGGCAATGTGCGGCGGGAGATCCTCGACCAGTTGCCGGCCAATGCGCCGAGCTTCTTCTTCGTGGACATCCAGGACAATCAGCTGGCCCGCTTCGAAACGCTGGTGCGCGGGCAGCCGGGTGTGGAGGACATGAACGAGGTTCCCAGCATGCGTGCGCGCATCGTCGCGGTGAACGGCGTGCCGGCCGAGCAGGTGCACACAACGCCCGATACCAGCTGGGCCCTTCGCGGCGACCGGGGCCTCACCTATGCCGCAACGCCGCCACCGGGCAGCCGGATCGTCGCCGGCAAGTGGTGGCCACCCGACTACGCCGGGCCGCCGCTTGTGTCATTCGACGCGGGCCTCGCCAGCGGCTGGCGCATCGGCATTGGCGACATGATCCGCGTCAATGTGCTCGGCCGCGACGTGGACCTGCGGATCGCGAACCTGCGCGACATCGCCTGGCAGTCGCTGTCGCTGAACTTCGTCATGGTGGCGAGTCCGGGTCTGCTGCAGGGCGCACCCCACACCCACATCGCGACGGTGCGCGTCGCCGCATCGGACCAGGGCGGCCTGCTGCGCGCCGTGACCGACGCACTGCCCAACGTCACCGGCATCCGCGTGGCGGACGTGCTCGCCGCGGTGGCGGCGCTGCTGGATCAGGTGGCCGCCGCGCTTGCCGCGACCGGATCGCTGACCCTGATTGCCGGCGTGCTCGTCCTGGTCGGTGCGGTAGCCGCCGGGCAGCGCCGCCGCACGCGGGAGGCGATCATCCTCAAGACCCTCGGGGCGACGCGCGGCCAGATCCGTGCTGCCTGGATGGTGGAGTTCGGCGTGCTGGGTCTGGCCGCCGGCCTGATCGCCGCTGTGGTTGGGACCCTGGCGAGTTTCGGGGTGGTTCGCTATATCATGCATATCGACTGGGTGATCCTGCCCGGCATGCTTGCGGCCACCGTGATCGGGTCTCTCGCCATGGTGCTGTTCTTCGGCTATGCTGGGATCGCGACCGCGCTGAGGGCCAAGGCGGCCCCCATGCTGCGGAACGAGTAAAGGCGGGTAGTCACAAAGCGCGTTACCAAGCTTTCACTGCCAGTCTGGCTTGCCACCGGCCCGTCCGATCTCCAGATTAAGAGATCGCGGGCATCCCGCCCGAGAGTTAGAAGGGGAAACCATGGCCTTCAGTCCCGACTACCGGACCTACCCACAAGCATCGGCCGCCACGACCGCTGCGGTCCTGGACGCCGGCCTCCGCGCTTATATGCTGCGGGTTTACAACTGGATGACATCCGGTCTGGTGTTGACCGGAATCGTCGCCTACGGCATCGCCAATACCAGCCTGATCGACGTGTTCTATCCCTTGGTCATGACGCCCGCGGGACCGCGGCACACGCCGTCGGCTCTGGCGATGATCTCGATCTTCGCGCCGCTCGCTTTCGTGCTCGTGCTGAGTTTGGGGGTGAACCGGCTGTCGCGTTCGACCGCGCAGGCACTTTATTGGGCGTTTTGCGCGGCGATGGGCGCCAGCCTGACCAACATCTTCCTGATCTACACGAGCGAGTCGATCGTCCGGGTGTTCTTCATCACCGCGGCGACCTTCGCGGCGACGAGCATCTACGGCTACACGACCAAGACCGACCTGACCCGAATGGGCAGCTTCATGATGATGGGGCTGTTCGGCATCATCATCGCCAGTTTGGTGAACATGTTCATGGCCAGTTCGGCCTTGCAGTTCGCCATCAGCATCATCGGCGTGGTGGTGTTCACCGGTCTGACCGCATACGACACGCAGCGCATCAAGGCGACCTACGTGCAGTATGCCTACGCAGAGGGACCGGAGGGCGCGGCGAAGCGGAGCGTGTATGACGCGCTGAGCCTCTACCTGAACTTCATCAACCTGTTCATGCTGCTGCTGCAGCTGCTGGGAAACAGGAACAACAGTTAGGCGACAAAACATCTGTGCTACCAAGGGCCTCGGGGCAACCCGAGGCCCTTTTTGCATGAGGGGAGAGCAGATGACGGCGACGATCGACATTCCAACGGGCGGCTATCGGTACATGCCGTTTGCGTTCCAGTACTCGGGCGGCGTCGCGGCGCTCGACGGCTACCGGATTGAGCGTGTGGAGTTCGCCCGGCCCATGCCGTTGGCCGCCGGCTTTGCCTGGATCGAGCGCTACCTCGGCACGCTGGGTGTGCCGCTCGTCGCCCTCTGTGCCTGTGAACTTCGCTCGCCGGCACAGTTCACCGACACAGGCTTCATCGCGTTCAACCGCCAATATATCGAGACGCTGAAGCGATGGGGTGTCATGGCTGACGACGACAACAACCCGGTGGCGCGCAGCAACGTCATTCCGGCCATGCACCGCCCGAACGAGCCGAGCTTTCATGCATTCTGCTTTGCGCGCCCCGCTGCCGGCGCATCCGGATCGTTCGTCATCGCCGGCAGCGGAGAGGCGGGGGATGGCCCCGCGCCGTACCGTGAACGCACGGTGCGTTATGGTGAAACCAGCGCCGATGCCATGCGGGAGAAGGCGCTGTTCGTGCTCGGGCGAATGGAGGAACGAATGGCCGCGCTTGGCAAGTCCTGGTCCGACACCACGGCGACGCAGGTCTATACGGTGTATGACCTCCACCCGTTCCTCGCCGACGAGATCGTGCGGCGCGGTGCGGCCCAGCACGGACTCCTCTGGCATTACGCGCGGCCACCGGTTGAGGGTCTGGAGTACGAGATGGACTGTCGTTCGGCGCCGGTTGAACACCATGTGCGGCCATAGAACGGCCCGCCGATGCCGTCATGGCCGGGGCCGGCCACCCACGTCTTGTCGGCCAAGATACGAGGGGGGGAGAGCGCAGCTGACACCGCGCTACGTTAGCGCCAATGGAGCTTGACCCAGGTGTATATCCCTCGCCGTCCGGCAGAATTTGCCCAGGTAACCGCATCACCAGGAATCGGCTGCCGGGTGCGCCGCGGCAGGCTGACCGATGTCCGCGCGGTTCGCGGTCGGCACCAAGTTTGCATCGTTGTGCACGCCACAGTTCGGTGGCCGACCACGAACAGGAGACAGTATCGTGTCGATTGACAGCATTGCGTCCAGTACCTGGACCAGACCCTTCCAGCCTCAACCAGGTGTCGGCGGGAGTTGGAACGCCGATCCCCCGCCGCCTTCCGGCGCGGCGGGGTCAACCTCGACCGCCTCCGGATCTGGCACATCGACTGTGGGGCTCGCCAACCCGTTCCAGCAGCTGGCCTCGGACGTCCAGGCGATGCTGGTCCAGGCACAGGGCGGCAACACTTCCACCACTGCTGCTGCTTCAAGCGCAACCGGGACAGCGACCGGCGCCAGTCCCGAACAGCAGGTGGCAAACGACCTGCAGACGCTGCTCGCACAGTTGCAGTCCGGCCAGTCCGGCAGTGACCCGAACGCGCAATCAGCGACCGCGAGCCAGGCGAGCGCCGCTGGTCAAGGCCGGCCGCATCAACACCACCATCACCACGGCGGCGGCTGGGCGGGCGTGGATACGGCCACCGGCGCTGCCGGTACGACCGCATCTTCGACCACGGCGACGGCCACCACATCGTCGGGCACTGCTTCGTCCGGCAGTGACCAGACGGCGGCGCGGGCCTTCGCGGCCGACATCCTCCAGGCGCTTCAGGCCTATGGCAGCAACGCCTCCGGCGCGACGGTTCCCGGCCTGACCGCATAGACGCCGCCACCTGCCCCATTGCCGCACTGCAATACGGCTGGTCTTTCCTGCGGGGCTGGGGCAGGCTAGGGGGCGCCGGGACTGGGACCGGCGCGCAAACATAAACATGGGGACGGAGGCTGGAGCAGCCGATGGATCGTCGGAGATTCTTGCAGGCTGCCGCGGGTGCGCTCGCGGCGTCGGGTGGTTTGGCCGCGCCGCGGCTGTCGCTGGCAGCCAATTCCAAGGTGCTGCGTTTCGTTCCGCAGGCCAATCTGGCCAACCTGGACCCGATCTGGACCACGCTCTACGTGGTGCGCAACGCCTCGGTGCTGTTCTACGACACGCTCTACGGGGTGGACAGCAACCTCGTTCCGCAGCCCCAGATGTGCGAGGGCTCGGATGTCTCCTCCGATGGTCTCGTCTGGACCTTCAAGCTGCGTGCCGGCCTGAAATTCCACGACAACGAACCGGTTCGCTCCGGCGACTGCATCGCCAGCCTCGCGCGCTGGATGGTGCGCGACAACATGGGCCAGATGATCAAGGCCCGGCTCGACGCAATGGAGACCGTGGACGACCGGACGTTCCGGTTACGATTGAAACAGCCATTTGCCAAGCTGCTGTATGCGCTCGGCAAGTGCGGCACGCCCTGCGCGTTCATCATGCCGGAGCGCATCGCCGCGACCGATCCGTTCAAGCAGATCGGCGAGTATGTCGGTTCGGGTCCGTTCACCTTCCGCAAGGACGAGTGGGTCCCCGGTGCATCCGCCGTGTTTGAGAAATTCGCCGGCTACGCCCCGCGCGGGGAAAAATCCGACTGGCTGGCCGGCGGCAAGCGGGTGAATTTCGATCGGATCGAATGGAAGATTATTCCGGATTCCGCCACCGCCTCCGCCGCGTTGCAATCCGGCGAGATCGATTGGTGGGAGACGCCGATCCCAGACGTGGTGCCGCTGCTGAAGCAGAACCGCAACCTCGCCGTGGACATCGCCGACCCGCTCGGCAACATCGGCGACCTGCGGATGAACCATTTGTATCCGCCGTTCAACGACCCGAGGGTGCGCCAGGCGGCGCTGATCGCGACCAGCCAGGCCGACTACATGCAGGCCATCGTCGGCGAGGATCCCAATCTCTGGCAGGCGAGCGCCAGCTTCTTCACCCCCGGCACGCCGCTTTACACGGAATACGGCGGCGACAACCTGAAGCGCCATGACATCGAGGCCGCGCGCAAGCTTGTCGCCGACGCGGGACACAAGGGCACCAAGGTGGTGATGGTGATCGGCACCGATGTGCCGATCGTCAAGGCGCAGGGCGACGTGACCGCCGACATGCTCAGCAAAATCGGCCTAGCAGTTGATTACGTCGCAACCGATTGGGGCACTGTCGGCGCGCGGCGCGCCAGCAGGGAGCCGATCGACAAGGGCGGCTGGAACGTTTTCCATACGTGGCATGCCGGCGTCGATTGCGTGAACCCCGGCGCGCAGCCGGCGTTCTATACCACCGGCGACAAAGCTTGGTTTGGCTGGCCGAAGTCGGACGAGGTGCAGGGCAAGATCGATACGTGGTTCGCCGCGACCGACCAGGGTGCCGAACAGGCGGCGGTGAAGGAGATCAACAAGGCGTCGATGGACTTTGTCACGTTTGTCCCCACCGGCTTCTTTAAGGGCTATCAGGCCTGGCGCGGGAACGTTGCCGGTGTGGTGAAGGCGCCGTTCCCGGTATTGTGGGATGTGACCAAGAGCTGAACGGAGGATACCGCCGATATGCTTGCCTACGCCGCACGGCGTATCCTGGCCACCATCCCGGTGATGCTCATTGTCGCCTTCTTCGTGTTCAGCCTGCTCTATCTGGCGCCTGGTGATCCGGCCGCGATCATCGCCGGCGATCAGGCCACCCCCGCCGATGTCGAGCGCATACGCGCCTCGCTCGGGCTGGACCGGCCCTTCGTCGTCCGCTTCGGCGAGTGGCTCTGGCAGATCATCCACGGCGACCTCGGCAACTCGATTTTCACCAACCTGCCGGTCAGCCACATGATCGCGCAGCGCATCGAGCCGACCACGTCGCTGATGATCCTGACCATCGTGTTCTCCATCGTGGTCGCCATCCCGCTCGGCGTGCTGGCGGCGTGGAAGCACGGGACATGGATTGACCGGTCGGTGATGATGCTGGCGGTGTTCGGCTTCTCCACGCCGGTATTCGTGCTGGGTTACATGCTGGCCTACGTGTTCGCGCTGAAGCTCGACTGGCTGCCGGTGCAGGGCTTCACCTCGATCACCGTGGGGGTGGTGCCGTTCCTGCGCAGCCTGGCCCTGCCGACCATCGCACTGGGCCTGATCTACGTCGCGCTGCTGGCGCGGATCACGCGCGCGACGATGCTGGAGGTGCTGAGCCAGGACTACGTGCGCACCGCCAAGGCGAAGGGCGTGGACCAGCGCGCCGTGCTGTTCGTGCACGCGCTGAAGAATGCGGCGGTGCCCATCGTCACCGTCATCGGCATCGGCGTCGCGCTGCTGATCGGCGGCGCGGTGGTCACCGAGAGCGTGTTCGCAATCCCCGGTCTCGGGCGATTGACTGTGGATGCAATTCTGCGGCGCGACTACCCCGTTATCCAGGGTGTCGTGCTGCTGTTCAGCTTTGTCTACGTACTGGTCAATTTGGCCGTCGATCTTCTTTACACCGTGTTCGATCCGAGGATCCGCTATTGATGGCCGGCACAAGCCCCATAGGCGTCAGGATAGACGCAAGCCTGAGTGTAATCCTCCCCCTCCCCTTGCGGGAGGGGGTTGGGGGGAGGGGTCGCACCGTCGCAAGACAATGGGTTTGGATAAATACCAAGCCTGACTTCGCACCGCGTTCCCCTTCGCCCCAACCCCCTCCCGCGAGGGGAGGGGGAGCACTTTTCTCAGCCATGACGCGAGGATGAGAGTCTGGCCATGAGTTCAGCCACCACCACACCGCGCGCCTACACCGCCGCTCCGTCGCTCGCCGATGTATTGCCTCCGCCCAAGGAACGCGGCCGGGCAATGACCTTCGTCCATCGCCATCCCACAATCGTGCTCGGCGGGGCGCTGCTGCTGGTCATGATCCTGATCGCCATCCTGGCGCCCTGGCTCGGCACGGTCGATCCGACAGCGCTGGCGCCGGCAAAGCGCACCCGCGAGCCATCCGCGCTTTACTGGTTCGGCACCGACATGCTGGGGCGCGACGTATATTCGCGGGTGCTGTACGGCGCGCGCATCTCGCTGTTCGTGGGGTTCGCCGTGGCGACGGTCGCCTCGGTGGTCGGCACTTTCATCGGACTGGTCTCTGGCTTCGTCCGCATGCTCGATTTCGTCGTCATGCGGGTGATGGACGGACTGATGTCGATCCCGCCGATCTTGCTGGCAATTGCGCTGATGGCGCTGACCCGAGCCTCGGTGCAGAACGTGATCGTCGCAATAAGCGTGGCCGAGTTTCCCCGGGTATCGCGGCTCATCCGCGGCGTGGTGCTGAGCCTGCGCGAGCAGCCGTATGTCGAGGCGGCAATCGCGTCCGGCACACGGGTGCCGATGATCGTCATCAAGCACATCCTGCCGAACACGCTGGCGCCGCTGATGGTGAACGCGACTTTCATCTGCGCATCAGCAATGATCACCGAGGCGACCCTGTCCTTCATCGGTGCCGGCACGCCGCCGATCATCCCAAGCTGGGGCAACATCATGGCCGAGGGACGGGCGCTCTGGCAGGTGAAACCCTACATCGTGTTCTTCCCCGCGATATTTCTCTGCATCACCGTGCTGTCGGTGAACCTGCTGGGCGACGGATTGCGCGACGCACTCGACCCTCGGCTCGCCAAGCGGATCTGAGCGAGTGGCGCTGCTCGAAGTCGAGAATCTGCAAACCCATTTCGCGACGATCGACGGCGTGGTGCGCGCGGTGGAAGGCGTCTCGTTCCAGGTCGATGCCGGTCAGACGATCGGCGTCGTGGGCGAGTCCGGCTGCGGCAAGTCGGTTACCGCGATGTCAATCCTGCGGCTGATCCAGGAGCCGCCCGGCAAGATCGCCGGCGCTATCCGCTTCCAGGGCCGCGATCTGCTGGAGTTGTCGGAACCCGAGATGCGCGACATCCGCGGCAACGACATCTCGATGATCTTCCAGGAGCCGATGACCAGCCTCAATCCGGTACTGACGGTGGGCAAGCAGATCGGCGAGACGCTGCGGCTGCACCAGGGCCTGTCGGCACGCGATGCGGAGCAGAAGGCGATCGACATGCTGGTGCTGGTCGGCATCCCCGCGCCGCAGCGGCGGGTGCGCGAATATCCGCACCAGCTGTCGGGCGGCATGCGCCAGCGGGTGATGATCGCGATGGCGCTGGCGTGCAATCCAAAGCTGCTGATCGCCGACGAACCGACGACGGCGCTGGACGTGACGATCCAGGCGCAGATTCTCGACCTGATGCGCGATTTGAAGACCCGGTTGGGGTCGGCGATCATGCTGATCACGCACGATCTCGGCGTGGTGGCCGAGATGTGCGAGCGTGTCGTGGTGATGTATGCCGGGCGCAAGGTCGAGGAAGCGCCGGTCGCGGAAATCTTCGCCCGTCCGCTGCATCCTTATACGCGCGGACTACTTGGTTCGGTGCCTAAGCTCGGTTCGTCGCTGAGCGACGGGGGGCGCGGCAAGCTGGCGGAGATCGCCGGATTGGTGCCAAGCCTGCGGCAGAGGATCGTCGGGTGCGCGTTTGCCGGCCGCTGTACGATGGCGACAGATCTGTGCATTCGCGTCACGCCGGCGATCGAGACCAAGGCGCCCGATCATCTGGTCGCCTGCCACTACGCCGAACGCCGGATGGCGGCGTGATGAAAATCATCGGCCCTCCCCCTCCCCTTGCGGGAGGGGGTTTGGGGGAGGGGTCGGGGCAAAACGTTGACCTCGGCGTATGTGCCAGCACCTTGCCTTCTGTTGGCAGGCCCCCTCCCCCCAACCCCCTCCCGCAAGGGGAGGGGGAGAATTACGCTTTGGCCACCGCCTGTCCCGATGGCTGCGGGCCTCTGCCCGGCCATAACGATGCAAGGCGCCACGGTCGATGAGCACCGATCGTCCGCTGCTCGAAGTCAAAAACCTGAAGAAGCACTTCCCGATCCACGGCGGCATCCTGGGCATGGAAACGGCGAAGGTTTACGCGGTGGACGGCGTGTCATTTGCCATCAACCGCGGCGAGACGCTGTCGCTGGTCGGAGAATCGGGCTGCGGCAAGTCCACCGTCGGCAAGGCAATCCTGCGCCTCTACGCGGTCACCGACGGCGAAGTCTGGCTGGATGGCGAGCGCATCGACAACCTGCCCGCGGGCAAGCTGCGCCCGTTGCGGCAACGCGTGCAAGTGGTGTTCCAGGACCCGTTCTCGTCGCTCAATCCGCGCATGAAAGTGCGCGACATCCTGGCCGAGCCATTGATCAATTTCGGCATCGTCCACGGCGGCCGCGCGCTGACGGAGCGGGTCGGGCAATTGATGGACAAGGTGCAGCTGCCGCGCGATGCGATCGGGCGTTATCCGCACGAATTCTCCGGCGGCCAGCGTCAGCGCATCGGCATCGCGCGGGCGCTGGCGCCCGGTGCCGATCTGATCATCTGCGACGAGGCGGTGTCGGCGCTGGACGTGTCGGTGAAGGCGCAGATCATCAACCTGCTGGTCGATCTCCAGGACGAGCTTGGTTTGGCGCTTTTGTTCATCAGCCATGACCTCGCCATCGTCGAGCATCTGACGCACCGCGTGGCGGTGATGTATCTCGGCAAGATCGTCGAGGTGGCGGATCGGCGCACGCTGTTCGCCAGTTCGCACCATCCCTACACGCGTGCACTGTTGTCGGCGGTGCCGGTGCCGGACCCGACCGCGAAACGGCAGCGGATCATCCTGACCGGCGACGTGCCGAGCCCGATCAACCCGCCGAGCGGCTGCCGCTTTCATACGCGCTGCCCGTTCGCGTTCGATCGGTGCCGGGTGGAGGAGCCGATGCTGCGGACTGTGGGCGAAGGGCACGTATCGGCGTGCCATCTGGATCACGTGCCGGGTGGGCAGGTGGTGCCGATGGCGGCTTAGGGTATGACGAGGGTTCGAACGCGGGGAGTGTGTCGATTCTACCGCCTGATCGCTCCGATTCCTGCGGCGATCTGTGCCCAATCCTGATCAGTCACCGGCGGGTGCCGCCATGCGCTTGATGGGTGCGGGATCGCGAATGACGGAATCCCCCGTATGGATCCGGCTTGCAGGAGCCGAGATCGACGCAGCCTGCCTTTGATCGATCCATTTGCGACCAACTCGCCGAACCCCTGTCCACCCATCAGGGCAGGCGCGTCCCAGCTGAGCCGCAGGAACCCTAAATCCGGCAGTTGACCTCGGATCGGCAGCTGGATTTGCAGCCTCTCACAACCACGGCGAGCAGCTCGGGCCGGCGCGATGCGCAGTGGCGGGTCGAGTTGGCGGCCTTTCAGGTAGCGTTTCAGCGCCTCACTCAGGATGCGATACCAGCGTTGGACAGGATCCAACTGCTCCGCAGTTTAGCGCAACCGGGCCAGAAAGCCGGCGATCCGTATGTCGGCGCGGCGTGCCGGTGCCAGCGTGGTCGTTCCGGCCGTAATTCTTCAACCAGAATTGAGTGGCGAGGGAAGTCACCCGTCGCCTCGCTGTGCGTTTGGACTATGGCAACTGCAAGGACTGGCAACATGCCAGATGTGCAGGACTACTTGAGCTTCGCCTCGGAAGCGCATGACTTCGCGGCGTGGACACCAGACCCCGAACTGGCCGCGAGCTATCGTAGGCTTGCTGGCTCGTATTATGCCCTCGCGCGTTTCCGCGACCAGATTTCGGCGGGCGGTGGTCGTGAGTCGCGCGACGGTCGGCAGGTGCTCGCACATGGAGCCCGTGACACAGTCTGGTTGTTGGACTAGCTCGCATTGCGATGGCCGCCGCCGGAGTGGCGCAAAGCGGGCGTTCCTTGGGCCGGCGCGCCAAGGCCAACGGCCAACGCAACGCCCCACCCCCACCAATGATGTATGCGGCAGCACCCCGCCACTACAGGCACCGCCATTAGGCCGGTGCCGATGATTCCCAGCGCGAAGCCTCGGCTGCCATCTGCGAACTGTCGGAGTTGGTTTTGCCTACGCCGGCTCTCAGTATGGGTCGCCAAGGCGACGAGCTTGCTGAGCACTATGCCGAATCCGACGCCCGTCGAGTGCTTGGTGACATTGCCGACAAACACGCCCGGCAACCGCAAACGGTGCAGGTGCGTTCACACTGCCATGAAAGTCATGCTCGGAGAGGACGACGAGCTTGTGCGTGCCACCCTGGTGGACTGCCTGGAAGACACGGGACTTCAGGTCGCGGAATTCGCTGACCCATAGAACGTCCTCAGCCCACCCGCCACAGTCGATGCGCCAGATGTCGTGATCACCGACGTTGATTTAGGTGCAAAGCTGAACGGCTTTGATGTAGCTGCTGCCGCGCACGACCGTTGAGCGTCGGCTCATGTCCTGCTGACCAGCGTCTCGCGGCTTCTGTATTCCCTCATGCTGGTTGCGATTTCGTCGAAGCCAAGCAGTACGCCTGGATCAGATAGGCAAGCCGCAGGCATTCGGCGTGACCGCAGGATGCCCCATGGTCTCAGGCGACACGTGATGGCGGCGCGGTTCAATCGCCATCTGCAACGCCTCGGCAGAAGGCGCGCCAAGTGCCATGTCGCGAGGGCACTCTATCGGCATGGCGGAGGATGTACTCGCCAATGTCGAACCAGCGAATGCGCCGTGTCAGCACAAGTATTGCTGAGAACGGGGCGCCCCGTCACCGTGGCAACCCGCTTTCCGGCGAAGGCGCGCGCTTGGATGTTTCGCTGTTTCAACCGCTTCTGTGCAGTCATGCTCGAAAAGTAGGAAATCGCGATTTGAATCGTATCGATCATGCTTCGGGGATCATGCGGGTTGAGCCGGAGCGCTGTTAACAGTGCTTCGCGGGCCCCGGCAGGGTATCCAGCGTAGCGGACGATGCGTCCCTTGACTGAGTGAGCCCATGGACGATTTGAGTTCCCTGACAGGGCAGAGGAAACGAAAACCGTCGGGCAATCTGCTGATACGGTGGATCGGTAAGCACTTGAAACATTAAGTTTATGGTATCTGGCGGAGAGGGTGGGATTCGAACCCACGGTACCCCTGAGGGTACAACGGTTTTCGAGACCGTCCCGATCGACCGCTCCGGCACCTCTCCGCTCGCGCCCGCATGCTACAGGAGGCGCGGCGCGTTATAGGAGCGGCAACCGCGCATCGCAACACAGCCGTTCGGCCGCCTTCTGTTCAAGCCGCGGCGTCCGCAGTCGCATGGAAATCATCTGCATGACGGCCAAGTTTTGCCATTTCCTTCCATGCATTAGCGAGACCATGGAAGATAATACTTTCATGGCCCGCCATATTGCATAAAGCTGAACAAACCATCTCCTATGCCGTGGTCAGGACCCGCCGTCCCGGCAATGCCAGGGAGACTACAATCGTGAGCCGTATCCACGTCCTCCATGAGAATTCCGCCTGGCTGCCGCCGCTGGCCCAGGCCTTCGATCAGCGCGGATTGCCCTGGACCGAATGGTTCCTCGATGCCGGCACCTTCGACCTGGCGGCCGCACCGCCGCACGGCGTGTTCTACAACCGCATGAGCGCTTCATCGCACACGCGGGACCATCGCTATGCCGCGGAACTGACCGCTGCCGTTCTCGCATGGCTCACCCGCTGGGGCAGGCGCGTGGTGAATGGGCCTGGCGCCCTCGATCTGGAAATCAGCAAGGTGCGGCAATACGCCGCGCTCGAAAGCCACGGCATCGCCACGCCGCACACCGTCCTCGTGGCCGGCCGCGACCGTGTCGTTGCCGCGGCGCTCCGGTATTTTGCCGATCAACCGGTCATCCTCAAGCCGAACCGCGGCGGCAAGGGCATCGGCGTGCAACTCTTCCACTCGACCGACAGCCTTGCCGCCTGGCTCGCCGGAGCGGATTACGAACCGCCAGTCGATGGTCTCCATCTCCTGCAGGAATATGTGCGCGCGCCACGCCCCTTCATCACCCGAGCCGAGTTCGTCGGCGGCCGGTTGCTGTACGCGGTCGAAGTCGACACCAGCGACGGGTTCGAGCTTTGCCCCGCGGACGCTTGCGCCGTAGGCGACGCCAATTGCCCGGTCGGCGAGGCGCCGCGGGAGAAGTTCACCATCATCGATGGCATCCCGGACGCCCTGCGCGGAAGGCTGGAGCGTTTCCTGGCAAACACCGGCATTGAGGTGGCGGGGATCGAGTTCATCACCGACACCGACGGTCGCACTCTGGTCTATGACGTGAACACCAACACCAACTACAATCCAGACGCCGAGGCGCGCGCGGGCCGCTCCGGCACGGCGCGCTCCGGACCCGGTGCGATCGCACAGTTCCTCGGTGGCGAAATCGCGCGACTGTCCGCCGCCGCCTGAACACGCCGATGTGAGCGGTCTGCCGGAGCTGTTCTTCGGCGGCCTGCCGCCACACCCCCCTATACGGCCACGGCGACGGTCCACTTGCCGGCGACGCCGGATGCAACACAAATATTAGCGATTGACTTCGACATGGAAATTGTTCCATAAACGCACTTAATCCAAATGTGAGGACGGGCCCATGCTGGCCTGGCGCCGAAATGCCGAAGTCGAGACGGAACAGCCAGTACCGCGAGGGTGGCGGGTGCACGCTGGCGGCAAGGCTGCCGTGAGCACGTCCGGCGTCCTGAGCGATATCGAGGCATGCGTTCCCGCGCTGCGGCGCTACGCGGTGGGATTGCTGCGCAGCCGCGACGAGGCGGACGACCTTGTGCACGATTGTCTCGTGCGTGCGCTGGACAAGCTGCATACCAGGCGCGACGAGAGCGATGTCAGGACCTGGCTATTCTCGATCCTGCACAATCTGTTCATCAGCCAGATGCGCCGGCGCCGTTTGCGCCCGGTGCCTGAGACGCTCGATGAGATCCACGAGGCCGCGCACAGCCAACGCCCGTCCCAGGAGGATGGGCTGCAATGGCGTGATCTGCTGCGAGACCTCGAGCGTCTGCCGGAAGAGCAACGCAGTGTGGTGCTGCTGGTCTCCGTCGAGGACCTGTCATACGCGGAGGCGGCCGCGGTGCTGGGCGTGCCAATTGGCACGGTGATGTCACGCCTGGCGCGGGGCCGTGAGCGGCTGCGTCAGCTTTCCAGCGCGGACGCCAGCGCGGACGTACGTCCGGCACTGCGGAGGGTCAAATGATGAGTTTAGCCAGCGGTCTGGGCAGCGAATTGAGCTGCCCGGTCCTCGACGAGGATCTGCACGCCTATGTGGACCGCCAGCTGGGGTCGGATCGCAGGCCCGCGGTCGAGCGCCATCTGCGGGAGCATTCCGAGTCCGCGCGCCGGGTCAGTGCCTACATCGCCCAGCGGGAGGCGCTCCGCGCGGCGCTGGCCGGTCCAGCCGACGAGCCGATTCCCTCGTGGCTGGATCCACACCTGCTGCTGCGTCATCGCGTTAGCGAGCGCCGGAACGTTTGGCGCGCCGCCGCTGGCGTGCTGCTGGCCATAGGCATTGGAGCGACTCTCGATTGGGCGCTGGACGGCGGGTTCATATACAGCCACTTCGAACAGCGCCAGGCGGACACATTCGGACAACAGGCCGCTGCCGCGTATATGGCGCTGGCGCAGACCAATCCGCAGGCGCTCCCAGTCGCGTCGCTGGACGGCCTCTCGACGAGCGTCTCGAAGGCGTTGGGCGTGGCAGTGCGACTCCACGATACCGCCTCGGCAGGCTTTGCGCTGCTCGGCGGATGGGTCATGCCCGCGTCCAAAGGACAGGCAGTGCAGCTTGCGTTTCGCGATGTCCACGACAACAAGGTGATCACGCTCTATTTCGAAGGCCGTCCCGGCGCCAAGGAGACGCCGTTCCGGCGAGTCGCCGGCGCGAGCGTGCCGACTGTGGCCTGGGAAGACGACGATCTCGCCTGCGCGATCAGTGGCACCGTCGAACCGGAGCGTTTGGAGCAGATCGGCCGTCGCATCTACGACGCGCTCTTGTCCTGACAAAGGCGGGGCGCTCGACGGGCCAAGCCGAGTCTGCAACGTCCCGGTGCGGTACGGTGCCGGGTCGCAGCCTGTCAGAATCATGCACGAGCGGAACGAATTTAACCGCCGGATTACGTAGAAATACGAATGGCGCCCGTGGGCTCGATGCTGGATAAATCGCTTCACCAACGACTATGAAGGACGGCCAGAGTGGCGAAGCACTCAATGTGGGCGCGCGAGTATCCTCCGGGTGCGCCGGCTCCTGACGGCATCTACGAGCAGTGCAGCGTGCTCGGTTCGGTGACTGGTGTCCGAATCGCCCTCGCAGGCGGCCAGAACCTGCCAGCGGCACCGCGTGGCTTTACCTGGCGAGCGGTCGAGCCACCGCTCCAGACAGGCGCCAGCCAGGGAGAGATCAGCCGCGTGGCCAGATCAGCGGAAACGGATTGAGCCGAATCGCTTGCTTGGCGATCGGCTGACGCCGTGCCAACCTTCCGGCTCCACTACCGAAGCCGGAGGACGCAATGGCTCTACGCAAGTTCATCATCGAACGCGACATTCCCGCAGTCGGATCGCTCGAGCGCGAGCAACTGCGCGGCGCGGCGGCGAAATCCAACGACGTGCTCCGGCAGCTCGGCCCCGACATCCAGTGGTTGGAGAGCTACGTCGCCGCCGATAAGACGTTCTGCGTCTATCTCGCCGCGGACGAAGACATCATCCGCAAGCACGCGGAAATCAGTGGCTTCCCCGCGACGAAGGTGACCGAAGTGCGCAAGATGATCGACCCCACCAGCGAGCTTCCAGGCTGACGGGACGACGCGATGCGGATCGCGCTGATCCATGCGCTGCAGCATTCCATTCAGCCGATCGAGCAGGCGTTTGCCCGGCTGTGGCCGGAGGCGGAACTCGCCAATCTGCTGGACGACACGCTTTCGACCGATCTGGCGCGCGATGGCGCGCTGAGCCCGGCGATGACGGATCGTTTCCTGACGCTCGCGCACTACGCCGCGTCGTGCGGCGCGGACGGCATCCTGTTCTCCTGCTCGGCCTTCGGCCCCTGCATCGACGCCTGCGCGCTGGCGCTGGCGCCGATGCCGGTGCTGAAGCCCAACGAGGCGATGATCGAGGAGGCGGTGGCTATTGCCGAGCCGGCGGGAAGGATCGGGCTGCTGGCGACCTTCGCGCCCACACTCGCGACGATGCCGGCGGAGTTTACCAACGCCGCGCCAGGTGTGACTTTGGTGTCCGTCTTGGCGGCGGAGGCGCTGGCGGCGCTGAACCGCGGCGACGCGGCGGCGCACGACCGGCTGGCAGCCGAAGCCGCGCGCCCACTGGAAGGCTGCGATGTGCTGGCGCTGGCGCAGTTCAGCCTGTCTTCGGCTGCGTCGCAGGTGGCGGCCGCGACGGGCAGCACTGTGTTGACCACACCGGACAGTGCGGTCCGAAAGCTGCAGCGCCTGTTGCTGCCCTCGTAACCGGACAACGTTGCTGACGCAGGGTAAGGCGCGCGTGTCATGACGTGCAGGCCGACGGCTTGACGCGGAACAGCGCGGCGAATTCTGACCGCGCGACAAGCAGCAGCCGGTCAGCGGCGAAGTCCGACAGATCGGGCTCGGCGCCCGCCTCGAGCAACAGCAGATAGTCATAGCCGCAGAGATCGACCGTGCCCCGAACGGCCAGCAAGCGATGGTCTGGCATCGAGCCGGCACGCCCGGCGAGCTCGCGATACGGCGGCAGGGTCGTCACAGGCTGCTGTGACGCGTTGTCGAACAGGAACGGCCAGTATGCGCGCCGCTCGATCAGCAGCAGGGCAGGCAGGTGGTAGTCGATACGTATTCCATTGGACAGCCGCCGGCTGAGCGGACCGTCATGCCAATAGCCGGGCGCCTCCTCCGGCGATACGGAGGCCAGGAACACGCGTGCGCCGGGCGCGACGGTGGCGATTACCGCGCGCATGTCCGCGACGTCTTGCCGGTGTCCGTGCCAGGCAAGTGCGACAATCGCCATGCGGACGCAGAACAGCACGGTGAACATGGTGACACCGGCATATGCCGTGGCGCGCGGCAGGGCGACAGGCAGCACCGCGGCGAACAACAGGAAGCCCAGCATGATCGCGAAGCGCTGGTAGAAGAAGAATGTGCCCTTGAACGCCCAGGGAGCCACCAGATAGAGACCGGCAACCAGCAGCAAAGCAACGCCGGAGCTCGCTGTCATGCGGAAGCAACCCTTGGCGATGCAGACAAGGAGGAAGGCGCCGACCGCGCAGGCGGTGGCGATGTCGAGCGGCAGGACGTAATTCACGAACGGAAATATCAAATCCTCGGTCTTGTCGGCGAGCGACAGAAATTCGGTTTCGGCGGGCAGCGGCGCGAGTGGCGAGAGCAGGTAGAGGCCGAACGGCACGGCAGCCAATGGCGCCAGCGCGGCGACGCGGGCGAACATCGCCGCCCTCTCAGTGCGGTGGACGCGGAGCCATTCCAGTTCGTATCCGGCGATCAGCGCGTAGAAAAACACCAGTCCCATCAGGTGGCAGAAGAACAGCGCGACCGTGCCGATGACTGCCAGAGCCAACGCGCGGCACGGAGCGCGGTCGCGCCACGTTATCCAGGCGGCGGCCAGCAGCAGCGCAATGCCGATGGCGGCGACGAAGTTCACGAAGCCGAGCAGCAGCGTGGCATTGTAGGCGACCAGGCCGGATGCGAGCGGCCACGCTGAGCGCGTGCCAAACGTGGCACGGCTGTAGGCGATCGTGCCAAAGACCGGCAGCAGGATGGCGCAGCCCACGACCATGCGTCCAGCGAGATGGATCGGCAGCACACGCAGGAGCGGCAGCAGCGCGAGGTCGGTGCCGAGATTGGGGACGATCGCCCAATGCGACGCATACATGCGCGACAGAACCGGATCAGCGGCGCCGAATGCCAGCACCGTAGCGCGCGCCAGATGGTTGGGGTAGTCGAGCAGCGGCGGCACATCGACCAACGCCAATGGCGCCAGTAGGATCGCGCACAGGACAGCCAGCGCCCATTTCATGCCGGGCCTTGAGGCAGGACACGGCGCCGCGCACACTCGGCCGGTGGAACGATAGGAGGGCAGCCATGGACCTGACGCAGTTCAGTGCGACGGTGGCCGAGCGCGCGCCGCCCGCGGGAATGAGCCTCGCGCTGCAGACCTTGTGGTGGGATGCCAAGGGCGACTGGAATCGTGCCCATCAATGCGCGCAGCAGGATGAAGGCGCGACCGGCTCGATCGTGCACGCCTATCTGCACCGCAAGGAAGGCGACATGCGCAATGCCGGCGGTTGGTACAGCCGCGCCGGCCGCGAACCCGCCACGGTGCCGCTCGAGGAAGAGTGGCGGTCGCTGGCCGATGAGATGCTGACCTTGGAGGCCATTGAGGGTGCGCGCGCGGCAATGGACGGCTTCATGGCCGCGTTCAATGCCAGGGACGCCGATGCGATCCGCACGCGCTGGTTCCACTTTCCGCATGTCCGCTTCCACAGTGGAACCGTGACGGTGATGCAGCGGCCGGAGGACTACCACAATCTGGTATGGAATCGCGATGGCAAGTCCGCGGGGTGGGAACGCTCGGCGTGGGACTCTGTAGAGGTCATCGACGCGGGGCCGGAGAAGGTGCATTTTCGGGTTCAGTTCACGCGCTATCGCGAGGATGGCAGCGCGATCGGCAGCTATCGCTCGCTGTATATCGTGACGTTCAGGGACGAACGTTGGGCAATCCAGGGACGTTCGAGCTGGGCAGCGTGAGCCCGTAACCAACGTCTTACATCGAGGTGCCACCATGATCACCAAATTTGCCACCGTCTATGCCGGCCATGTGGACCTGCCGGATCGCGGACAGGACGCGACCCCGGCAAACGAGCGACGCTATTCAAATGAGCATCTCGCCGGCGTGTTCGACAAGACCGAGGCGATCGCCAGGTTGATGGACGAGATGGGCTGGGACACGCTGTGGCTCGCCGAGCATCACTTCCAGCAGGAAGGTTACGAGGTGATCCCGAACCTGCTGATGGCGGCGGTGCATCTGTGTCATCTGACAAAGCGCATCAAGATCGGCTGCGGCTTCAACATCGCACCGATGTGGCATCCGCTGCGGCTGGCTGAGGACTTTGCGTGCGCCGACATCATGACCAAGGGCCGCACCATCTTCGGCGTCGGGCGCGGCTACCACACGCGCGAGGTGGAGACCTTCGGGGCGCCAATGCTCGACCAGAACGCCAACCGCGAACTGTTCGAGGAGCAGGTCGACATCATCTTCAAGGCGTTCGACAACGAGCGGTTCTCGCACAAGGGCAAGCACTACACGCTGCCGCCCGAGGTGCCGTATCGCGGCTATACGCTGAAGGATCTTACCCTTGTGCCGCGGCCGATCCACCGGCCGGTGGAATGCTGGCAGCCGGTGGTCAGCGCATCGGCGCGCGGCCTCGACTTCATGGTGAAGCACAACATCAGGGGCGCAGTTGGGGGCGGTGCGGCCACGCTGGAGCAAGGGCCGATCACGGCGTTTCAGGACGCGGCGCACCGCGCCGGCAAGGATTGGAAGCTCGGCGAGAACCTGATGATCGGCATCGTCGTCCACCTTGCGGACTCGCGACAGAAGGCGCTGAAGGAAATCACGCCGCTGTACGAGGAACACGCCAAGATGTTCGCCCCGCTCGGCTTCCTGCCGGGCGTGACGAAGGAGCAGATCGCTGCGATCGCCCGGCGCGGCGGCTGGTATGAGTCGGGCGTGCCCAAGGTGGAGCACTACATCGACCTCGGTGGCTGGTTCGCGGGAACGCCGGAGGAGTTCGTCGCTTTCCTGAAGAACCTGGAGACGAAGTTCCCCGGCATGGAGCATGTCAGCCTGTCTATGCCGATGGGGACGCCGCAGGCGGTGATGCTCGAACAGTACCGGCGCATTGCGGGCGAGGTGATGCCGCACTTCAAGCGCTGATAATCGCGAGGCCAGGCATGCGCACGATCCTCAACATCCTCTGGAACGTGCCCGGCCTCGGCTTCGTCGCGGCATTCTTCTGGGTGCTGGCGGGCTGTCTGATGGCGCTCACGGTTATCGGTCTGCCCTGGGCCAAGGCGTGCTTCACGCTGGCGAACTATACGCTGGCGCCATTCGGCCGGGAGGTGGTGTCACGCCGCGATGTGACGGGGCGCTATTCGCTCGGCACCGGCGGGTGGGGACTGGTTGCCAACCTGATCTGGTTTCTGCTCGTCGGCTCGTGGCTGACCCTGATCCACATCCTGATGGCGTGTGCCTCTGCGATCACCATCATCGGCATCCCGTTCGCATGGGCGCATCTCAAGCTCGCCGCCTACTCGATAGCTCCGGTGGGCAAGGTGGTCGTGCCAAGCGGGGTGGCGGCCGAGATCGATCGCGAGAAGGCGGCGGGCTGGCTGTACGGGGCTCGGCGATAGGCTTACTGACTGACGCAGGTGTTCGCCGCCTGCTCGCGAGTACACAGCACAGCCGTTGGCCGCAACCAAACCAAAGCGAGGGTCGCACGGGTGCCTCGCCATGTCAGTTTTAGGCTGGATCAGGCAACAGGAAAGGGAACCGCAAATAACGCAAATAACGCAAATGGCGCGCTTGCCCGGCCACGGGGCCAGACTTGAGGCAATGTCGCTGCAACCTGCATTTGCGTTTTTTGCGTTATTTGCGGTTCCCCTTGCCTTGCGTCGGTGCAATCGCCTGCGTGCCATGACCCTTGAAGGATACTGTCAAGCGACGCAGCGCGTTATCGGCTGTCTATCGGAAAATCACCGCGGGCTGCGGTGATTTGGAAGGTTAGTAGTACAGAACGCCTGGTCCGTCTCTACGAGCCGGCAATCAGAGAAGCCCGCCGCCGCGACGATCGCCGGGACGCCTTCGCTGCGTTGCCCTGAATAGGCGGTGAATGCCAGCGCGACCCGGCCGCTTGGCTTGGGCATCCGCCATATCTCCCGCAGCCCTGCCGGCGCGTCCGGCCAGACCTGCATCGAATTGATCGCCGTCGCCTTGTCGAAGCTCCCGCCCGCGAATGGCAGGTGATCCGCGGAGCCTTGGCGCAGATCGACGCGGCCTTGGCTGATCGCCTCGGCATTGCGCTTCGCCGCCTGCCGAAGCATTCCGATCGACGGGTCGATACCCGCGACATACCGCGCGGATCCTGCCAGGAGTTGAACCGCAACCCCGGGGCCGGAGCCGACTTCCAGCACCGCGTGGTGCTGCTGCGCATCCAGCAGATCGATGACCCACGCGGCATGGCGGTAATTTGTCCGTGCCATGATGATGCCGCCCAGCCGGCCGGGCAGACCGCGCGGGCGGCCAAACATGCGAAGCAGGATGTTGCGGCCAAGGCTCATCGGCGCCTCAACGGCCTCAGACCCTGCCGGGTTGCCAGAGCCCATGCCACGGCATCAAATCGCAGCGCTGACCGAGCGAGGAGCTGTGCGGATGCAGCCGGAGAGTTTCACCCTGAACGTCCCCGAGACGGCAATCGCCGACCTGCGTGAACGTCTTGCGCGCACGCGCTTCCCGGATCAGGCACCGGGCGAGCCCTGGGCGTACGGGACGAACGTTGACTACATCCAGCGGCTCATCGAGTACTGGCGCACCGGCTTTGACTGGCGCGCGCAGGAAGCGCGGCTGAACGCGTTCCCCCAATACAAAGCCAGGCTGCACGATGTCGACGTGCACTTCCTCCACGTGCCGGGGCAGGGCCCCGATCCGCGTCCGCTGCTGCTGATGCATGGCTGGCCTGGGTCGGTGTTCGAGTTCCTCGACATCATCCCCCGCCTGACAGACCCGGCTCGCTTCGGCGGTGATCCGGCCGATGCATTCACCGTCGTGGCGCCCTCGCTGCCGGGCTACGGGCTCTCGTTCCGCCCCGGCCAGAAACGCTTCGGCATCGAGGATATCGCCGACTGCATGGCGGACCTGATGACCGAGACGCTCGGCTATCGCCCATTCGCCGCGCAAGGTGGCGACTGGGGCGGCATCACCGCGTCACGCATGGGTTTCGCGCATCCCGAGAAACTGATCGGCATCCATCTGAACCTGCTTGCGGTCCGCCGGGATATGAACCTGCTGGCGATCCCGTCACCTGAGGAGCGGCAATATCAGGACGAGCTTGCGCATTGGCTGAAGGAGGAGACCGGCTACCAGTGGATCCAGGGCACGCGGCCCCAGACCCTCAGCTTCGGCCTGACCGACTCGCCGGCGGGCCTGGCTGCCTGGATCGTGGAAAAATTCCGCGCCTGGTCCGACTGTGGCGGCGACGTGGAGGCGGCGTTCACCAGGGATCAGTTGCTCGCCAACATCAGCCTGTACTGGTTCACTGGCGCGATCGGCTCGTCGTTCTTCCCATATTACTTCCGCATGCATCGTCCCTGGCCGATCCCCGAGGGCCGCACCATCGATGTGCCGATCGGCTATTGCGAGTTTCCGCGCGAGATACTGCGTGCGCCACGGTCCGTCGCCGCGCACACCTATACCGACATCCGCCGCTGGACCGTGATGCCGCGCGGCGGCCATTTCGCGGCGATGGAGCAACCGGAGGCGCTCGCCGCCGAGGTCCGCGCGTTCTTCCGGTCGCTACGCTGAGGCCGACGGCGGCTACCGTCCCGCCGCTGCCAGGATGCGCTTCGCCAGCTTGTAGTGCGGCCGGTCGATCATCTTGCCGTCGAGTGCGAAGACCCCCGCGTCCGGGTTCGCCGCAAAGGCCGCATCCACCCGCTCCGCCCAGCGCACGCGCTCTACCGAGGGCGTGAAGGCGGCGTTCGCGATGTCGATCTGGGCCGGATGGATCAGGATCTTGCCGGCGAAACCATCGGCTGCCGCGGCCTCCGCCTCCCGCCGAAGCCCGTCCGGGTCCCTCGGATCAGGCCAGGGCGTATCGATCGCGGGAACGCCGATCGCGCCCGCGGCCACCAGGACCTGGGCGCGGGCCAGGACCACGGGCGCCGGATAGGAGCCGTCAGGGTGCCGCGGGCTGATCCCCAGATCGGCCGAAAGGTCCTCGGCTCCGAAGCAGATCGCGAGCAGCCGCGACGCCACCCCAGCATAGGCGCCAAGTGTGAACACCGACGCCGCGGTCTCCGTAACGATCGCCACGACCCCGGTGCTGCCGACTGCAATCCCGTACGCGGTCTCCAGAGCTTCGAGGTGATGGTCAAGAATGCCGAGATCCTCCGGTCCGCTGCACTTCGGCAGCATCACGGCCGTGGGCCGCGCCGGGACTGCGGCGGCCAGATCGGCCAGATACCACGCAGTGCCGCGCGGGTTCACCCGCACGATCAGATCGCGGCCCGGGTGCGCTCTCACCACGTCGGGGACCATGACCCGCGCGGTCGGTTTCGACTGTGCCGCGACGGAGTCCTCGAGGTCCAGGATCACCGCATCGGCCGCCGATGCGATCGCCTTCTGCATCTTCCGTTCGGAATCGCCGGGGGCGAACAAGGGGCTGCGCAGTCGCATCGGATGGCCTCGCGTCCAGTGGGGCCAATCTTGCGCCCCCGGCAACGATATGCAATCAGCGGAGCTAATCAGGAGACTTCAACGATAATGGAAGACGCCCGGGCTTGAGCGACACCATCCTGGAAACCGTGAACCTGACCCGTGAGTTCGGCGGTTTCGTTGCCGTGGACGACGTGACGCTGAAGGTTCAGGCGGGGACCATTCACGCGCTGATCGGTCCCAACGGCGCCGGCAAGACGACCTGCTTCAACCTGCTGACGGCGTTCCTTCCGCCGACGCGCGGTGCGATCAGGTTCAAGGATCGCGACATCACGGGAATGAAGCCGGCGCAGGTCGCCCGGCTCGGGCTTGTGCGCAGCTTCCAGATCTCAGCGGTCTTCCCGCATCTGACGGCGCTGGAGAACGTGCGGCTCGCCCTGCAGCGCGCGCGCGGCGCAAGCTTCGACTTCTGGCGCTCGGAGAAGGCGCTGCAGGTTTACGACGACAGGGCACGCGAGCTGCTGTTTGACGTTGGGCTGACCGGCGAGGCCGAAACGGTCGTGACGCAGCTTCCCTACGGGCAGAAGCGCGCGCTGGAGATTGCCACGACACTGGCGCTCGATCCGGAAGTGATGCTGCTCGACGAACCGACGGCCGGCATGGGCCATAGCGATGTCGACCGCATCGTCGAGCTGATCCGCCGGATCCGCGGCGGGCGCACGATCCTGATGGTCGAGCACAATCTGTCCGTGGTGGAGGGGCTGTGCGACATCATCACCGTGCTGACGCGGGGGCGCATCCTGGCGGAAGGCGACTACGCAACGGTTTCGGCGAACCCCGACGTGATCGCCGCGTATCTGGGGACGCCGAATGCTTGAGATCAAGGGGCTCAACGCCTGGTACGGCGAGAGCCACGTTCTGCATGGCGCCGAGTTCGAGGTGCGCGAGGGGGAGGTGGTTACCCTGCTGGGGCGTAATGGCGCGGGCAAGACGACGACCCTGAAGTCCATCATGGGCCTTGTGCCGCGACGCGAAGGCAGCATCCGCTACCGCGGCGCGGAAATGGTGAACCTGATGCCCAACCAGATCGCGCGCGCAGGGATCGCGCTCTGCCCGGAAGAACGCGGCATCTTCGGCTCCCTCAGCGTGACCGAGAACCTGATGCTGCCGCCGGTCGTGGCGCCCGGCGGGCTGGACATCGCCACGATCTATACGCTGTTCCCCAACCTGAAGGAACGTGCCAACACGGCGCACGGCACGCGGCTTTCGGGCGGCGAACAGCAGATGCTGGCGATCGCGCGAATCCTGCGCACCGGGGCGAAAATGTTGCTGCTCGACGAACCGACCGAGGGTCTGGCGCCGGTGATAGTGCAGCAGATCGGCCGCACCGTGCGCGAGATCAAACAGCGCGGGTTCACGGTGCTGCTGGTGGAGCAGAATTTTCGCTTTGCGCAGACCGTCGCGGACCGGCACTACGTGATGGAACACGGCCAGATCATCGACATGATCCCGAACCACTTGCTCGAGGCCAACATGGGCAAGCTGCACGAATATCTGGGGGTATGAACCCTGTCAGCGCCAGTTCCGGCCACGCCTCATGCTTCGCCGGCCATGACGGTGGATGTGCGCCTAAGAACTTCGTCACCCCCGCGAAAGCGGGGGCCCAGCCCCTAGGCCCCCGCTTTCGCGGGGGTGACGATCTCCGCGGGGGTAACCGCCGCAAATGGAAGGGATTTCCGCCATGACAATCTCGCGCCGCGCACTACTCGGAACCGCGACCGCCGCTGCCGCCGTGCCGCTCGTGCGTCCCCGTGCGCAGGGTGCGCCGACCATCAAGATCGGCGTGCTGAACGATATGTCGGGTCCCTACCTGAACACTGGAGGACCCACCTCGGTGGTCTGCTGCAAGCAGGCGCTGGAGGATTTCGGCGTCTCCGGCAAGGGCCTCAACGTCGAGGTGATCAACGCCGATCACCAGAACAAGCCCGACCTAGCCGTTTCGATCGCCCGGCAGTGGTACGATCGCGACGGCGTGGACATGATCCTCGACGTTCCCACATCCTCGGTTGCGCTCGCCGTGCAGGGCGTGACGCGCGAGAAGAACAAGATCTTCCTCGCCTCCGGTCCCGCCACCACGGCGCTGACCGGCGAACAGTGCTCGCCCAACTTCGTCCACTGGACCTACGACACCTACATGCTGGCGAAATCGACCGGCGGGGCGATGGTGAAGGCGGGCGGCGACAGCTGGTATTTCCTCACCGCGGACTATGCGTTCGGCAAGCAGCTGCAGGCCGACACCACGTCCTTCGTGCAGGCCTCGGGCGGCAAGGTGCTTGGCTCGGCGACCTATCCGTTCCCCGGCACCTCGGACTTTTCGTCCTTCCTGGTGCAGGCGCAATCGAGCCGTGCGAAGGTGCTCGGGCTGTGCAATGCCGGCGCCGACACGGTGAACTCGATCAAGCAGGCGCGCGAGTTCGGCATAAACCAGTCGATGAAACTCGCCGCGCTGCTGATGTTCGTCACCGACGTGCATGCGCTCGGTCTGGACGTGTCGCAGGGACTGAACCTGACCGAGAGCTTCTACTGGGATTTGAATGATCGCACGCGCGCCTTCACCAACCGGGTGAAGTCGAAGACGCCGAACAACTGGCCGAACATGGTCCATGCCGGCTGCTACTCGGCGACGCTGCACTACCTGAAGACGATCGCCGAGATGGGCGCCGCCGATGCCAAGAAGGACGGCGCGGCGACGGTCGCGCGCATGAAGAAGATGCCGGTGGACGACGACTGCTTCGGCAAGACGCTGATCCGCGAGGATGGGCGCAATCTGACCAACGCCTATCTGTTCGAGGTGAAGAAGCCGTCCGAAAGCACAGGGCCTTGGGACTACTTCAAGCTGATCGTCACCACGCCTGGCGATCAGGCGTACCGGCCGCTGGCCGAGGGGCATTGCCCGTTCATCAAAGCCGCCTGATCAGGACACGGCGGAGCGGGGAGGGGCGTCAATGATCACGATTTTCGGCATCCCCGGACCGCTGCTGTTCGGCCAGCTTTTGCTCGGGCTGATCAACGGCGCGTTCTACGCGATGCTGTCGCTGGGGCTTGCGGTGATCTTCGGCATGTTGAACATCATCAACTTCGCGCATGGCGCGCTGTTCATGATGGGCGCGTTCGCATCGTGGATGCTGCTGCAATATGCCGGCATCGGCTATTTCCCGGCATTGATCCTGGCGCCGCTGATCGTCGGGGCGTTTGGCGTCGTGCTGGAACGGACGATCATCAGCCGGCTCTACAAGCTTGACCACCTGTATGGGCTGCTGCTGACGTTCGGGCTTGCGCTGGTGATCGAGGGGCTGTTCCGCAACTACTACGGCAGTTCCGGCCTGCCCTATCGCATTCCGGACATCCTGCAGGGCGCGACCGATCTCGGCTTCATGTTCATGCCGAACTACCGCGGCTGGGTCGTGCTGGCGGCGGCGGTCGTCTGCTTCGCCACCTGGGCGATCATCGAGAAGACCTCGCTCGGCGCCACCCTGCGTGCCGCCACCGAGAACGCGCCGCTGGTGCAGGCGTTCGGCGTGAACGTCCCCCGCGTCATCACGCTGACCTACGGCGGTGGCGTGGCGTTGGCCGCCTTCGCCGGCGTGCTGGCCGCACCGATCTACTCGGTGAACCCCAACATGGGCGACAACTTCATCAACACGGTGTTCGCGGTGGTGGTGATCGGCGGCATGGGTTCGATCCTGGGGTCCATCATCACCGGGTTCGGACTCGGCGTGATCGAGGGTCTCACCAAGGTATTCTATCCGCAGGCCTCCGCCACCGTGGTGTTCTTGGTGATGGTGATCGTGCTGCTGACCCTGCCGCACGGATTGTTTGGAAGGCGGGCCTGACATGTTTGGATTTTCCCGCTCGCAGCAGATTGCCTTCCTGGTGATGCTGGCCCTGATCGTGCTCTGCCCGTTCGTGCTGTATCCCGTGTTCCTGATGCGGGTGCTGTGCGTGGCGCTGTTCGCCTGCGCGTTCAACCTGATGATCGGCTATGTCGGCCTGCTGTCATTCGGCCATGCGGCTTTCTTTGGCATGGGCAGTTACGTCGCCGCCTGGACGATGAAGTTCTGGCATGTCGATGCGGCGATCGCGATCATCCTGGGCGGCGCGACGGGCGCCGTGCTGGGCCTTTGCCTGGGGTATTTGGCAATTCGCCGCTCAGGCATCTACTTCGCCATGATCACGCTGGCGCTGGCGCAGATGGTATATTTCTTCTGCCTCGAGGCGCCGTTCACCGGCGGCGAGGATGGCATCCAGCAGGTGCCGCGCGGCTACCTGTTCGGGTTCATCCCACTCGACAACGACATGACGATGTACTGGCTGGTGGCGGCGGTGTTCCTGGGCGGCTTCCTGCTGATCCACCGCATCATCCACTCGCCGTTCGGCCAGGTGCTGAAGGCGATCCGTGAGAACGAGCCGCGCGCCACGTCGCTCGGCTACCGCACGGATGACTACAAACTGATCGCCTTCGTGCTGTCGTGTATGCTGTCCGGCGTGGCAGGCGGCACCAAGGCGTTGGTATTCGGCATCGCAACGCTTACCGACGTGCACTACTCCACCTCCGGCGAAGTCGTGCTGACGACGCTTCTCGGCGGGCTGGGGACGGTGTTCGGACCGGTGATGGGCGCCGTTCTGGTGACCGCGATGGAGAACTACCTGGCCCAGTTCGGCCAATGGGTAACGGTGACGCAGGGCGCGATCTTCGTGATCTGCGTGCTGGCCTTCCGCCGCGGTGTGATCGGCGAACTTGGCGGTGCGCTGCGGCTGGCGCTGTAGCAGCCCCGCGTAACGGCTGTCCCCACGTGCATCAGGCTAAGCGCTGGCAGGAGCAACATACTCCCCCTCCCGCAAGGGGAGGGGGAGAATTACACTCCGGCCTGCGCCGCAACGGATGGCCGGGACACGGCCGTGACATGAGATGCAGGCGGGCCGGCGTCAGGCCGCCATCTGCGCGCCGGAGTTGTCCGCACCCATGGTAGAGGGATAGGCCCGGCCGAATTCGTCAAGGCAGCGCAGGACTTGCTCCGAATGCTGCCGCATCTCCGCGACGTAGCGCGCCGCCGCAGTCATATCGCCGCCGGCGAGCGCGACAAGCGCTTTCCGCCCGCGGTCATGGACGGCGTGATGCGGTTCGTCGATCGCCTTGAACGATGGCAGCTTCAGCGTCGCCGGGTCGCTGATACCGTCATACCAATGGCCAAGCCGACAGGAGTGATGTGTCGCGAGTTTCTCGGGTGGCAGCTTGTCCTGTGCCGCCACCGCGTCAACCACGCGCTTGACGAAAGCCACGTGGTCGCCCTTTGTCAATTTCACCATATCGCCGATCGTCGTCACGCTGATGCGGTCGGCTTCGGCAGCCGGCAGCCCATCGCCGTTGAACGCGATGCGCAGCCCGTCCTCAGCCTGCTCGATCACCTTGCCTCCCAATCGGGTACCAAAGCGCGACAATCCGATGTCCACGACGTGTCCAAGCTGGCAGCGCAACGTGGTTGCCGCGAAGCAGCCCTGCTCGGAAATGTCGTGGATCGAGGCCGTGACCGACTGCCCCTGGCTGGCGATGGCGGCTTCCACAAGGCACGGTCTGCGCCGGACCTGCCTGCGATCCACATCGGCTGTGGCGGTGCGGACCACATGTACCACCGTGTTCTGCAAATCGTGCATCGCGACATCCAGTGCGGCAGTGTTTTCGCGCACCTCCGCGGCCTGCTGACCCGTCTTGCCCGCCTCCGCCGAGACTTCGTTGGCCCGTTCAGTCATCGTGTTGGCCGCCGCCGCGGTCTCGGTCACATTGCGCGCGATCTCGGCCGTCGCCGCACCCTGCTCCTCCACCGCCGCGGCGATCGAGCCGGCGATCGCATTGATCTCGCCTATCGTCTGCTCGATTTGCCGTACGGCCGTAACCGATTCACCGGTCGCGGCGCGCACCTCGGCGATGTGGCGGCCGATCTCCTCGGTGGACTTCGCGGTCTGGGTGGCGAGCGACTTTACCTCGCTTGCGACCACGGCGAAGCCCTTGCCAGCATCACCCGCGCGTGCCGCCTCGATCGTTGCATTCAATGCCAGCAGGTTGGTCTTGGCGGCGATCTCGCCGATCATGTCTGCCACCGCGCCGATGCGTCCCACCCGCTCGTTCAGCGCTTCCATCGTCTCGCGCGTGACGCGTCCGGCTTCGACCGCCCGCTCGACGACGGCGGCCGATTGGTTCACCTGCCCGCCGATCTCGCGGATCGACGCTGTCAGCTCTTCGGCTGCGCTCGCCACGGTCTGCGCATTGGCCAGCGCCTGTCCCGCCGCCTCAGCCGCGCTCTGCGCCGACTCGCCGGTCCGTGAGGCCGAGGCGCTCATGCTGTTGGCGGTCTCCGCCATCACTGTGGTTCGGCGGCGGACTTCGACCATGGCGGACTTGGCCTCCGCTTCGATTGCCTCTGCCATGCCAACCAGGGCGGCATGCTTGGCCGTGTCGGCATGTTCACGCTCTTGCTGCTGTTCCGCGGTGAGCCGTTCGGCTCTTACCATGAGTTCCTTGAACACCATGACAGCTCCGGCCATGCCGCCGATCTCGTCGCGCCGATCGGTGCCGGGGACCACAGTCGCAAGTTCGCCTGTCGCCAATTGATCCATCGCAGCTTTCAGATTGCCGACCGAGACCGTGATGTCCCGGTTGACCAGCCATGCGACGGGCAGGGTGACGACCAGGATCACGCCGCCGATCAAAGTCAGTTGCAGCAGCGCCGCGTAGTATGCGGACTCGAGATCATCGACGTAGGTACCGGCGCCAAAAACCAGGTCCCAGGGAGCGAAACGGGCGACATAGGTGACCTTCTGCTGCCGCTCGGTCTGTCCTGGCTTGGGAAACATGTAGGTGACAGTGCCATTGTTGCTGTTCCGCAGCGCGTCACGGATCAATTCGGTCAGCGGTCTGCCGTTCTCGTTAACGACCTGCGAAGGCTTTCCCTCCAGGGCCGGAGCGGCGCCGTGCAGCACGAAGATATTGTCCATCGTCTGGGCAAAGACGTAACCAGTGCCTGCATCGAACCGCATCGCGTGGACGTCGTCACGGAGCAGTGCCAGCGCCTGCTCTCGGGTGAGAGCATGCGCAAGAACGCGCTCCTCCAGCGACTGCGCGACGGCGATCGTTGACTGAACGACGGCACGCAGCTTGTCCACGCGATCGTCGAACATCCGCTGGCGCATCAGCGACGCCGCCGCGCCGATCGAGACGACGAGGGCCAGCGCGGACATGCCGAGCAGCAAGGTGAGCTTGGTGCGGATTTTGAGGTGGCTCAGGATGCGCATGGGCGGGGCCTGTCACTGTGACATGGACGAACGATTTCCAATCATCCGATAATCGCCCGGCGAAAATGAATAATCGGTGAAAGTTCGCCTGATCAGTCAGTTCCACGGCTGGCGCGGCAGAACGCGTATGCCAGCGCCCCTTGAGAGTGACCCACCGGTCGCCACGACGGGGCAGGACAAGCTGGCAGGTCAACAGTACCGGCCGCTGGTATTTATCTACTCCCAAGCGCTCCAGCTGCGAAGTGTTTGCGGATCGTGCCGCGATTTGCCATGATGCGGTGTAGGCCGGCTGCGGGCGATAGCGTCTAGAGACAGTCGTTGGCAGCTACATGCAGCCGGCCTGTTCCCCGAGGGAGGCGTAAATGTCGATTGTCCGCAACATAGATGTCACCATGCAGTCTGAGGTCAGCTTCGACGATGCGTGCCGAGCTGCTGTTGCAGAAGCGGCGAAGACCTTGCGTGGGATCATGTCATTCCGTATCAGCGAGGCCGAATGCGTAGTTGAGCACGACAAGATCATTGCCTTTCGTGTGACGGGCAAAATCGTCTTCCTGGTTGAACGATAACAGCACGGTTCTCATACCAGGATCGCGCAGCGCCTGGTGGCATTGTCACCCAGTTTGTGCGGCCGCGTAGAGTAGTGCATTCAAGCTGGCATTTTGGTTTGCCTTCCGCCGCATGCCAGTCGTGCGCGGAGCTGCGCCAACACGTTCAGAATTCGCCTCATTCCTGGATCGCCCAAACAGCGTGAACAAGTTTCCCGTTGTTGCCCTTCGCCGTATCAACCGCAATAACGCCGCTGTCGGCATCCAAGAGAAATTCAGCCACCAGACCATTCCTGGGTGCTGTGTCATTTGCATAGAGATCAGAGATCTCGGTGGCGTCGAGGGTTCTCTTCCAGAGCCTTACGCGGGACAGACCACCCTCCAGAAAACTGTGGAGATCCTTTGTCCCTAGCCGAACCGGAGCGCTCCCCGCCTTGGGGTTGATCACGAGTTGCAAATTGTCATTGGGGGGAGCCTGGTAATGGATCTCGCAGTGACCCTGCGCAGCGCCGCTGTAGGTATCGCATCGAATATACTGACCATCCCTATAAATATGGGTGCGCGCGCTATCCACGACACTGACGATATGGATCCATTGGCCTGTTTCTATCGGGGTCTGCACGAAGCTCCCGACTCCCAGCCCACCTTCCGGATTGAAGACGTAGAAGCTTATCCGGTTTGGTCGCTCCTGATGATCGACCGGATCTTTGTAGTTGTACATCCGGAACGTCCATTCCTGGTCGCCGATTGCGCCCGACTGCACACCCTTGCCGAGCCGGTGGATATAGTCCGTGTCTTTCTCCACGTGAGGGAAGTTCAAGGTATCCGGTCGCATCCATGCAGCGACTGTCAGCGCGCCGGTTGTGCTGACGCTGTAGTCTGCTGTGCTCGGGATCTCGACATACGCGTTACGCCCGTTGAGCTTGAGGTAGTTGTCGCCGCGTTGGGGAGATGCGTTCTCGGGCATTGCATTCGCTCCTCGGAATGGCTGCGATGGCCTGTGCCAGGTTGCTGTCACCGACAGCTCCGGATGACAGGTCAGTCACGATGCTCCGGTGAATGGGCTCGTCCGCATGTCAGAATGCACTTCCCCGCCCGGCGCTGTCGTCAGCCGTTCGGCTGATGCCGCATTCCGCTCACGAAAACGTCAAAGGACCCTGAGTATGCAGTCGCCAGACACCGGCCTTCTGATTAGGTCCTGAGCCGCCACGTCAAGTGCGATGCGGCCTTGACCGCAGACTAATGGACCACGCGCCGCATCCACGTCCCAGCCCGTGCCACCGCGTCGCGAGCCTTCTTCACACCGTCGGTCGCCCGCAGGAAACCGTGCAGGACGCCAGGGAAAATCTCCAGCTCAACCGGCACAGCAGCTTCGCGCAGTTTCGCCGCCAGCGCCTCGCCTTCCAAAGTAGAACGTCGAGCTCCGCCAGCAGCACGAGAACCGGCGGCAGACCGGTCAGATCGGCGCGCAGCGGCGCCGCGAGCGGATGCGTCCGGTCAGTCTCGTGCGGCACATAGACGCTCCAGTAGAACGCCATCTTCTCGCGTGTCAGCACATGGCCGGAGGCGAACTCCTGATAGCTTGGCGTGTCGAACCGGGAGTCGCATACGGGATAGCCCACGACGATGCCGTCGAGCTTCGGCCCGCCTGTGTCACGCAGGAGCAACGCGGTCGCAAGCGCCAGATTGCCGCCGGAGGAATCGCCAGCCAGCAGGATACGCGACGGATCGAGCCCCCACTCGGCTCCGGCCTGCGCGATATGCCGTACGACGGCGGCGCATTCCTCCAGCGCCTGGGGAAATTTTGCTTCCGGCGACAGCGCATAATCGACACTGATCGTCGCCACCTCGCCCGCGGCAGCCAGTTCGCGCGCCGCCGAATCATGCGTGTCGACCGAGCCCCACACCCAGCCGCCGCCATGAAAATACACTAGCGCGGGCAACGGCCGATCGGTGCGCGGACGGTGCACGCGGCAATAGATACGACGCCCACGCGCCGCCACCCAGCGTTCCAAAGTTTCCGCCATCTCCGGCCCGCGGGCGCCGCGCGCGAGACTGATCGCATCGTTCACGAGGCGATGCGGCTCCAACGGAATCTCCAGCTTCACCAGCGGGTACTTTGCCGCGATCGCCTCCGCGGCTGACTGATACGCCCGCATTTCCGGATCCCAGCGCGACCTGTCGCTCATTGCGGCCTCCCCTGTTCGCTGGGCGATGATGCAACGCCATTGCATGCATGATGGCAATGCGGCCAGGCCAATCGGGGAAAGCCGAAGCGCTCAGGGCTCTGCCCCCGGGTCAAGCCCGGGGCAGGCCCTGAAACCTGCCCGGTGGCGTTGCCCCCGGGACCCCCACCAAAGGCGAAGCGTTTGGAATCCCATACTTTAAGGGACGGGTTCCAAGGGCTACGCCCTTGGCGGAGTCCAGAGGCGGAGCCTCTGGTCGGGTTCGGGGTGAAACCCCGAGCTCATCTGCTTCACCCAATTGCCCTGCAATGCAGCTGCCGGTTGCGACGAGACTGGCGCACAGGTTTATGCTGGTTCCCACCATGCCCCTTATGCACATGCGGCCCGCAGGCCGCTTCAGCCCCGCCAGCCTGTTCCATCCGAACTCCGTCGCGGTCATCGGTGTCCATTCGCCGGAGGGCAGGCAGGTGATGGAAAACCTGCAGGCAGGCGGCTTCAAGGGCGAAATACTGCCGCTCAAAGCCGATGACGGTTCCGACGTTGCCTGTCTGGCGAATGCTCCGGACCTCGCGGTGCTAGCGACGCCGCCGGACGCCGTCCCGGCGGCGCTGGCTGCGCTGGCTGCGAAAGGCACACTCGCTGCGGTCGTGATCGGAATGGCCGAAGGCCTCGCGGATCCTGTGCATCGAAGCGGCGTACGCGTGCTGGGCCCAGGCTCCTTCGGCATCGTTGTACCGTCCATCGGGCTGAACGCTTCGCTCGCGCACCTGCCGCCGCCGGCCGGCCGGCTAGGGTTGGTGTCGCAGTCCGCGGCCTTGTGCCGCGCCGTCCTCGACTGGGCCCAGCCGAACGGCGTCGGGTTCAGCCACATCGTCGGCATCGGCGGCAATGCCGATATCGGCTTCGGCCTCGTGCTTGACTGGCTGTCGCGCGACCCCGGCACCGGCGCGATCCTGCTCGACATCAGGCGTCTGAAGAACCGTCGGGCGTTTCTGTCCGCCGCCCGCGCCGCGTCACGGTTGCGTCCGGTGGTGGCTATCCGCCCTGGCACCCTGCTCTCCGACCCGAGCGGCGAGGCCGAGCGTGCGTTCGAGGCGGCGCTGAGACGCGCCGGCGTGCTCTGCGTGAACCGCCTCGAAGACCTGTTGGCGGCAGCCGAAACCCTGGCGCGCGCACGCCTGGGACGCGGCGATGCTCTGGCGATCATCACCAACGCTGTCAGTGCCGGCCGAATGGCGGCCGATGCGGTGCTGCGCAACGGATTGCATCTGGCGCAGCTGCCGACCGCGCAACCCGGATCGGGGTCCGCGTCAGGCAATGGCGATGGGATCGTGCTGGTGGGACCAGACGCGTCCCACCTGCTTGCCGGTCTTGCCGCATCCGCCGCCGGTGCGCCCGACGTCGGCGCCGTTCTGGTGGTGCATGCGCCGTCCGGCGCCGCGGACGAGGCGGCGATCGCTGCCCTGGCGACGCGCCGGGGCAAAATGCAGGTACCGATGCTTGTCTGTGCAATGGGTGAGACGACCGGCGCCGGACACCGGAAAACCCTGGTCGAGGCCGGCATGCCGGTATTCGCCACGCCCGAGCAGGCGGTGCGCGGCTACCTGCATCTGGTGCAGGATCGCCGCAACCGCGCCGCCGCGCGCGAACTGCCGCCGGGCACGGTGTTGGCCGTGGCACCCGACAGCGACAACGTATGCCGCGCCTTTGCCGCAATTCGCGGCGCAGGCCGGCTGGTTTCGATGCAGGACGAAGCGCTGGCAGTCTTATGCGCCTACGGCATTCCGGCTGCGCCGACGCGTTTTGTTCCTACGGCGAAAGATGCGGCGGCCGCCGCGGCGTCGCTGGGTTTCCCCGCCGTGGTGAAGTTGCGCCAGAGCGAACGTCCGGGCGCACGGGCCTCAAATGGGCTGGCGCTGGATCTGCACGATGCGCGGGAGGTGGCAGTGGCCGCCCGCCTGCTCTCCGCAAGACGCTACCGCCTCGGCGTGCGCGACGATGGGCTGCTGGTGCAGCGACAGGGACCCCGTTCGCGCGAACTCAGGCTGCGCGTCGCGGACGATGCGACGTTCGGCCCGGTCATCAGCTTCGGACATGGCGGCACGACGGCGGATATCGCGCGCGATGTATCCGCCGATCTGCCGCCGCTCAACCTTGCATTGGCGCGTGGACTGATAGCGCGCACGCGGGTCGCGGCTACGCTGGCGCGTTTCCGTGACATGCCGGCAGCCGATACCGAAGCGGTGGCCGAGACGCTGGTGCGCATCAGCCAGCTTATTGTCGATTTCCCCGAGATTGCCGAGCTTGAGATCAATCCTCTGTTCGCGGGTGCCGATGGCGTGCTGGCAGTCGACGCATGGTTCCGGCTGCGGCAGCCGGGCGACAGCGGCGGCGGGCTTGCGATCACGCCCTATCCTGACGAACTGGCGGAGCAGTGGACGGCGCGCGACGGCGAGCGGCATACGATCCGCCCGATCCGACCGGAGGACGCCGAGCAGCACGGGGCCTTCTTCAGCAGGCTGTCGCCGCAGGACATCCGTTACCGCTTCTTCAGCGCGATGCGCGAGTTGTCGCCCGAACAGATGGCGCGGCTCACCCAGGTCGACTACGACCGCGAGATCGCCTTCATCGCGGTACGCGAGACCAGCGGCGAGACGGTGGGGGTTGCGCGACTGGTGTGCGATGTGCGGGAGGCCGAGGGCGAATTCGCGGTGATCGTGCAGGCCGACACCAAGGGCAAAGGCATCGCGAGCCATCTCATGCGGCGTTTGATAGACTGGGCGCGCGGACGCGGCATGAGCGCCATCGTCGGTCTTGTGCTGGCGGATAACGCTCCAATGCTGGCCTTCATGCGCCATCTTGGATTCTCGGTGCACCGCATGCGGGAAGAGCCCGACGTGGTGGAGGCGCGTCTGTCGCTGGAGTAGGCTGGCGCCAATGGAAACGTCCGCCGTGAGCCTGGCCAGCGCCTCCCTGCGCGCGGCGCGACGGCATGCGATCGTCTATGTCCTCAGCGCATCGGCGACCTTCACCCTCGGCTCCGCGCTGGTGAAGGCACTGACTGCGGACTTCCCCGTGCTGGAGATCGTGCTGTTCCGCAGCGCCGTCGGCTTCCTGGCAATGCTGCCGATGATCATTCGCCACGGCGGCCTGGCTGCTCTCAAGACGCGCCGGCCGGTCGGCCATGTGATGCGCACGGTTTACGGGTTCATCGGGACCGTGACGTCGGTTTACGGTTTTGGCGTGCTGCCGCTGGTCACCGTCACCGCGCTCGGCTTTGCCATGCCGCTGTTCCTCACGATCCTGTCCGTGCCGCTGCTTGGCGAACGCGTAGGTCCACGCCGGGCGACCGCCGTGCTGGTGGGCCTGGGCGGTGTGCTGGTGATGCTGCGGCCATGGCAGGTCAACGCCGAGCCGATGCCGCTTGGCGCGGTGGCGATCGTGATGAGCGGCGTCGTCACTTGGTCGCTGTCGATGATCAACATCCGCCAGATGGGGGACGCGGGTGAGAAGAACGTGACGATCGTCGCGTGGTACAGCCTGGGAACCGCGTTTCTGGCGGCGTTCGGCTGCATCGCCGAGTGGGTGACGCCGAGCCCGTGGCAGTTCGCCGCACTGGTGTGTTCCGGGCTGCTGTCCGGTCTTGCGCAGTTATTGATGACCGAGGGCTATCGTGCCGCGGAGACGACCCTGGTGGCGCCGTTCGAATATGGCGCGATCATCTATGCGACCGTGCTCGGCATCGCGATCTGGGGCGAGTGGCCGGACGTTTGGAGTTTGGCCGGTGTGGCCGTGCTGATCGCGTCTGGGCTGTACATCTGGCGCCGCGAGGTGACGCTGGGGATACGGCGGTAGGTTGAAACCGATGCCTCCTTCAGCAAGCGTTCAGCATCTTGAGCCACTCTCTCCGGGCGGGAGAACGGCCAATGCGCATTACATGGCGGATCGAGAAGGAGCGTCGGAACATCCGGAAACACGGGCTTGGCTTTTCGCTGGCAGCGACGGTATTCGCCGATCCTCTGTCGGAGACACTATGGGACAGGTTCGTGGACGGTGAGGAACGTTGGCGCACCTTCGGCGCCGCCATGGTGGGCGGGCGGTTCAAAGTTGTGGTAATCGTGCACACATACCCAGATCCGGACGACGACACATGGGTTCACGTGATAGGTCTACGAGAGGCAACGGCGCATGAACGGCGACAATACGAAATATCGAAGCGCTGACGGCAGCCCCCTGACGCCAAATGAGATCGCCCGGCTGGACGAGATCGAGGTACGGCTAGGTGACTCGGACGAAATCCCCGAAACCTCGGATGAGGCGTGGGTCGCGGCCGAAAGCGGCAAGCACGTCAAGCCGACGGTGCAAGCAATTTCTGTCCGACTCGATCCTGACGTGATGGCGTGGCTGCGCGCGAAGGGATGTGGCTACAGTACCGAGATCAACCGCATTCTGCGCGAGAAGATGCTGAATGAGGTGTGACAGATAGCAGAGCCGCTTGGTTCCGAAGCGAATGCTCATCTGTCAAGTGTTACCGCAGCAATGCTACC
>Ga0210402_10000477_pt1 | contig 44905 bp, 35 predicted proteins | sample IncBWC7MmetaG_FD_161055 | JGI IMG/M metagenome (GOLD analysis project Ga0210402, IMG submission 161055) | Forest soil microbial communities from Barre Woods Harvard Forest LTER site, Petersham, Massachusetts, United States - Inc-BW-C-7-M | ecosystem: Environmental > Terrestrial > Soil >...
CTGGCTCTCGGCTTCCTGCAACGCGCGGTCGTTTTCGGCGATCTGCGACTTCTGGTCGGCGATGCGCTGCAACTGGCCGCGGCCGGCGTCGCTGAGAGCGCGGTTGCGAACGTAGCCGAGGAGCACGTCCGGCGTGAGGTTGGTGACCTGGTAGGACTGGTCGAAAACGCGCTCCTCCGCAACGGCGAACTCCTGGCTGGCGCCGGCGGCCAGAGGGATTTCGAAGCGATAGTTGCCGGGAGTCTTTTCGCTGGGCTTCTGATTGAGCAGCGTGTAGCCCTGGCGCAGCGGGTGTTCCAGGATCAGCGTCTTAGCCTTCTTGTCCACGTTGCGGATAGTGTAGGTGCGGGTCTCTTCGGCGGCCAGTTTGGTGGTGAGCGTGCCGCGGTTGGCGTGGATCTCGCGGACGATGGCCTGCTTGCTGCCGAAGGCTTCGGTGATGCGGGTGCCCAGGTCGACGGCGTAGCTGATCAGGCGTTTGTCGCTGGTCTTGAGAGTCTCCATGAGCGCCTCGCCGCCATAAACGCCGCCATCGTAGACGGTGATGGGTCCGCCATCCAGCGTTTTGCCGCTGCTGTTGGTGAGTTCGGCGGCGTTGGTGGGGTGCTGCGAGCTGTGGTCGGAATAGATCAGCAGCTTGCGCCCTTCGATCGCCTGTTGCAGGAAGGGCAGCATGGCCGATTCGTTCTGCCGGATGGTCACGGGTTGGCCGATACGGTACTCGAAGAGCTCGCCCAATTCCTGACCGCTGGCATTGGCGACGATGGTGCTGGGGGCCACCTCAAATTTCGAGTTCGGAAACTGCACGCCAGGCGCCGCCTTGAGCTGCGCCATCGTCCCCACCTGTCGCCCTGATACCGGCCCATTCATCTGACCGCCCATGCCCGCCAACTGTCCCTGCTGTCCCTGCCCCAACTGCGCGATTCCCGCGCTAAAGCTCCCTTCATGCACCACCGGCCTGGCCGCGTTATCGTCCGCCAATTCCGCCGACGGCCGCTCCACGTACTTCGGCGCGTAAAGCTGGCTCACAAAGGAAATCGGCCGGCCCGACACCAGCGAAAGCTGCACCCTGGTCCAATCCTCGCCGGTGGTGTTGTCCACGATGGCCCAGCCTTCCAGTACCGGCTGGCCCTTGTCGCCCTTGTCGCCCTTGTCGCCGAAGATCAGCCGGTAGCTCGATTTCCACACCGGCGAAGGGATCATGTAAGCGGCCACCACCTCGCGCTCCTTGGCATCGGTGGAATCGATGTAGACGCTGCGCTTGTCTTTGGACCGCGCGGCGGCCAGGGCAGCCAGGTAGTCCTTAAACTGCTGTTGCAACCGCAGGTCCGTGAAGTGGATGCCCGTGGCGGCGCTGAGATCGACGGTGCGCAACTCGCCCGAGTCCAGCAGCAGCGTGAGTTGTTCGCGCTCCGGCTGCTTATCGCTGCCCGCGATCAGGCGGCCGTTGACGATGGCGCCGGCCACGCTCTCGTTGCCGAACTTCAATTCCAGGCGCGCGCCCTTCAACTGCCCGAGCATGGCGCTCAACGGCTGCGTGTCGCCGATCTGGAAGGGGAACTCGGAGAGCTTGTGGCTGAGCGGGTCCTGGGAGTCGTAGCGCAGGCCGGAGATCTTGCCGCCGCCGCGCTCTTCGATGGTGAGCGACTTGAGCACGTCGTTCATCTCCGACGCGTTGAAATCGAGCCGCGCCGATTCACCCGCCGCGAGTTTGCCGGAGCGTTGGAAGAACCCCACGCCGTGTTTGTACAGCACCACTTGTTTCACCGGCAACTCGGCGGGCAAGCCAAGCGTGGCGCTTAGAAGCACGGAAACGAAAATGCGTGTCATTGTTCTCTCCAATCCGGTCTCTCCAATCGAGTGAATGCCGCGGGGAGCGATACCCTTTCACGGCAAACCGGATGAGCCGCCGGGATCGATTCCCCTTCGCGGCATACCGGGTACGGACATCCAATTCCAAAGGCGGGAATTGGGAGAATCTCCCGTTGTGCTCACTCACCCATTATCTTATTGATGACGCGTTTCGAACGCTGGCCGTCTTGAGGCGGGCGGAACAGCGCCAGTTTCTTGAGCCATTCGTCTAAGTCGGCAGTCAGGCCGTCTTCGGCGCCATCCACCCACACCCTCGTGGTGATACACGTGGCGTATACAGGATTTACCTGCCGGATTCTCTTCTTTTCCACTTAGTGCGCTAAAGCGCACTAACTTTCCAGAGCGGACTCGACCTTTGGGGTAATATCAAGGTACTCGCGATGCTTCCTGGTCTTGAATGTGAGATATTCCGAATGGAATTTCATAGAGTGATGATACAAGCGGAGCCAGTTACAGAACTCTTGACCGAACTCATGAAGAACTCGCTGGGACGAATCCTGATTGTGGACGATGAGCCGGCGCTGCTGAAGATGATGAACGCTTACCTGAGCCGGTTGGGATACACCGTAACAACGTCTGACAGCACAGATGCAGCGTGGGAAGAAGTGGAAGCAGCCCCGGCCCAGTTTGATCTGGCGGTGCTCGACGCCACCATGGCTGGGATGACCATGGAAGATCTGGCCAGGCGGTTACTGCGGGCCAACCTGGCAATCCGGGTGATCGCGGCAAGCGGGTATGCTGTGGACATGGCCGCTGTGGAAACCGCGGCTCCGGGACGAGTGGCATTTCTGCTCAAGCCGTTTTCTCCGGAGATGCTGTCGGCAACGGTCCGGAGGATGATTGGCACGCAAGAAGAAAAGCTTTGACCTGGGCAAGGAGATCAAAGCCATCGCCCGCGAACGCGTAGGCACGGTGCCGGCGTCGAAGGCTATCCAGCCGAAGTCGCAGCGGAAGAAGCCGAAACACAAGAAGCCGGTGGAGGAGGAGGGCGCGTGAGCCCAAAGGCTGGGGGCCAGGGGCCCGGGGCCAGGGGCCAGGGCGCACTGCATGCGGCGCGGCGGCCGGCCTGTTCGCGGCGCCAGTTTCTGGCTTTCGGCTGGCTGCCGTTCCTGCAACCGCGGCGTATTCGCCTGGCTGGCGCAAGCTTCCGCATCGTGCGCAACGGACACGCCACGCGCCGCTACCTGCTGATCCATGGCAACGAAGAGACAGCGCGGGGGGTGCTGACCCGCCACATGGAAACCCACGAAGGCATCGCCTACCTGGTGGAGAACCACACTCGCAACGTTACGGTGGATTCAGCCCGGGATTTAGCCCGGGATTCGGCCCGGGATTCGGCCCAGCTCGATCCGAACCGCATGTTTTCACGGGTCGGGGCGGAGGCGAATTTGAAGCGGCTGAACCCGGGACTGGCGCCGGAGCGGCTGCAGGCGGCGCTGAACCTTCTGGACCGCGGGCGGGAGCGGTTGGTGCGCGCACTGGTTCCACCGAAAGGCGGTCTGCTGGTGGCGCTGCACAATAACTCCGAAACGTACTCGGTAATGGACGAGGTGGAGATCAGCGACCAGACTTCGCTGCGCGAGCCGGGCGACCCGCATGCCTTTTTCCTGTGCACCGACCCCATGGATTTTGCGGTGTTGAAGACGTCGCCGTACAACGTAGTGCTGCAGCAGCATGCTCCGAAGCAGGACGATGGTTCGCTCTCGCGGCTGGCCGCGGCCCGCGGCGTGCGCTATGTCAATCTGGAGGTGGGGCTGGGAAACGCGGACCGGCAACAGGAGATGATGCGGTGGCTTTCCGCGATCGGCGATCAGCCGTCAGCTTTCAGCAAAACTGCCGCGCCTTCGGCGGGCGTGCGCTGGCTTAGTTTCTAGCACGCACGGATTTGAGAATTGCGCGATCGGCTTTGTAGCACGCGGTTTCGATCGGGCTGCCGGGTTGGAAGGCTTCGTCGGGCCGGTGGTGGAACAGCGAGTTCTCGCTACATGAAGAGGTCTTTAACCTTTTCGAACAGTCCTTTCTCGGTGGGGCGGTTGTCCACGGGGAGCGTCTCGCGCAACTGTTCCAGCAGTTTCCGCTGTTCGCGAGTGAGCCGGGTGGGCAACTTCACCTGGACATGAACGAAGAGATCGCCGCGGCCGGTACCGTTGAGGATGGGCACGCCTTTGCCGCGAATGCGGAATTGCGCTCCGTTCTGCGTGCCTTCGGCAATCTTGAGCTTTTGCGGCTGCTCCATGGTGGGCATTTCAATTTCGCAGCCCAAGGCGGCCTGTGCCAGATTGAGCGGGATGGTGCAGTGCAGATCTTGCTCCTGGCGGTCGAAGAAGGCGTGGGGCCTTACTTTCAGGAAGACGTAGAGATCGCCGGGAGGACCGCCCTGCGCGCCAGGTTGGCCTTCGGCGGAGAGGCGCATGCGGTTGCCATCGGCCACGCCTGCCGGGATGTTCACCTTGAGCTTGCGCTGCACCTGGCGGTAGCCCTGACCGCGGCACTCGCTGCATGGATTACGGATAACCCGCCCGGTGCCGGTGCAGGTGCTGCAGGTGCGCCGGATGGACAGGAAGCTCTGCTGGTACATAACCTCGCCGCGGCCTTTGCATGTGGGACAAGTGCTGGGTCCGGTGCCGGGCTCGGAGCCCGAAGCCCGGCAGCGTTCGCAGGCCTCCATGCGCGGCACCTGGATTTCGGCGCTCAGGCCGAATACGGCATCTTCGAAGCTGATTTCCAGATCGTAGCGGACATCCTCACCACGCTGCGCGCGGCTGCGCTTGCGTCCGCCGCCACCGCCGCCGCCGAAGAGATCGCCAAACCCGAAGAAATCGCCGAGGATATCGCCGAAATCGGCGAACTGATCGGAGTTGAATCCGGGCGGACCGCCGGCCGCGCCTTGCAGGCCCGCGTGGCCAAAGCGGTCGTAAGTGGCGCGCTTCTGGGCATCGCTCAGCACGCTGTAGGCTTCGGAGGCTTCCTTGAACTTCTCTTCGGCGTTGGGATCGTCGGGATTGCGGTCGGGATGAAACCGCTTGGCCAACTCGCGGTAAGCCCCTTTGATTTCCGGGTCGCCGGCATCCTTACCGAGACCGAGCACTTCGTAATAATCTCTTTTCGCCACGGGATTCACTGCGTTACGGCTTCACTGCTACTCTTACCATCGCGGGGCGGAGGAGCTTTCCTTTGAAATTATAGCCTCGCTGAAACTCGCCCAAAATGGTCTGATCTTCCGCCCCTTCGGTCTGTACGCGCTCCACGGCCTGGTGCAGGTTCGGGTTAAACCGGCTTCCCACCGTTTCGATGGGTTCAAGCCCTATCTTCTTCAGGGTCTCGGCCATGCGCTGATAAATCAACTCGACGCCTTTGGCAAAGTTCCGGTCGGCGGTCTCCACTTTCAGGGCGCGCTCCAGATCGTCCATGATGGGGAGCAGATCCTTTACCAAGTCCATAGCGGCGAACTGGAGATAATCCGATTTGTCGCTCTCGGCGCGGCGGCGCAGGTTGTGGAATTCGGCGCGGGAGCGGAGCAGGCGGTCCTCGAACTCAGCCTTTTCCGCGGCAAGCTTGTCGCGCTCGGCGGTGAGGCAGGCTAACTGGCTTTCGACATCGAATGCCGTCTCTTCAGACCAGTCAGGGAGGTTCTCTTCAGGCTTCTGGGTGTCCACTGATACCAGTTTAGCAAATGGGTCAAAATTGCGAGTTGGCAGTGCGAGTTGGCAGGGGCGAACTGGCGTTAAAACTGCGAGTTCTCGAGGGCCCTGCCGGTCTGGAGCACGGCCGCGATGGCGCGGTCGTAATTCATGCGCATGGGGCCTAAGACGGCCACTTTGCCGGGCAGGCCGCTGGCCATCCGAACGGTCATGCCGATCAAGGCCAGACCTTTCATGGCCGGGTGCGCCTGTTCCAACCCAACGTGCACCTCCAATTCGCCTAGCGGCTGTTCCAGGAAGCGGTCCAGAAGCTCGATCAAACGCTGCTTTTCTTCGAGCGCGTGGAACAACTCGCGCATTTTCTCGCGCGTGAGGTGGAGGTCAAGGCCGAGGAGATTGGAAGCGCCTTCCATGTGCACTTCGGGCGACGTGTCGGCTTCCAGCAAGCCTTTGGAATAGAGCAACTGGAGTTTGCGCAGCACGGCGTGGTACCGTTCGCGCTCTTCCTCCAGCCGGCGCAGCAACTCGCGGCGCGCGTGGCCCAGTTGCCATCCCCGGAAGTTGTGGTTGACGTAATTCCGGACGGAGACCAGTTCCTCCGGCGAGACCGGTTCATCGAGCGCAACGACGCGGTTGCGGACCATGCGGTCGCGCGTGACTACGATCATGAGGAGGCGGTTGGCAGCCAGGGGCACCAGTTCGATCTGGTCCAGTTCCTGGGCCAGCGCCGGCATGGCTGCGGCGATGCCCACGTGGTGGGTCAGTTCCATCAGGATGAAACTGGAGCGCTCAACCCGCGCGCCCACGGTGTCCAAGCCGTTGAATTCGTTGCTCAGGCGGTCGGATTCGCCGGCGGCGATCCGGTTGACGGTAACGGTGCTGGCGTAGTATCGGAAGGCCTTCTCGGTGGGGACACGGCCGGCGGAGGTGTGCGGCTGCGAGAGATATCCTTCGTCGGCGAGATCGGCCATCACGTTTCGAATGGAAGCCGGACTGAGCGTGTTATTCCGCCCTTTCGAAATGGTCCGCGAACCGACTGGTTCGCCGGTTTCGATATACGCCCGGACGATAGAACTAAGAATTTCCGAATGTCGCGACTTCAGCGGCGAGTCCGTTTTCATAAAGGCCCCAGGTACACACCCTAACCACCATTCTAGTCGGTTGAAAGTAAAGGGTCAATCATTATACTTTATGGGGGCGATAATTTGGACCATGGCGTGCGCGGGAAAACAGGGTCGAAGGCCGGCGGCGAGGCCAGGGCGGACCACGGTATCGGTCGACAATACCGAGCCGGGGCCGCACGGTATACTCATAGTTTCCCGTGTTCCATTCCATTGAAAAACAGGTTTCGAGCGCCTTCCATGGGCACATTCAGGCACGCTACGGCGTGGATCTACAGGTGAACGTGGAACAGCCGCGGCAGAGCGATTTCGGCGAAATGGCGGTGCCGGCGGCGTTTCAACTGGCCAAGCAGTTGCGGCAGTCGCCGAAAAAGATTGCGGCCGAACTGGTAGACGAGGTCGGCCCCATTCCGGGGGTGGCGGCTCTGGAAGTGGCCGGCAACGGCTATATCAACATCCGGCTGGACCGCGGAGCTTACGCCGCGGCCCTGTTGCGCGGCGAGCCGGAACCGGTCCAGGACAGGGACGAGAAGACCATCGTCGAACACACTAACATCAACCCCAATAAGGCGGCGCACATCGGCCACCTGCGGAACGCGACCCTGGGCGACACGTTCGTTCGCATGTTGCGAGCCCGGGGGCAGCGGGTGGAGGTGCAGAATTACATCGACAACACCGGCGTCCAGGTGGCGGACGTGGTGGTGGGTTTCCACTACCTGGAGCACCAGACGTCCGCCGATGTGAAGGCGCTTCTGGCCGACCCGGCGGTGCGCTTCGACTATTACTGCTGGGACCTTTACGCGCGCACCTCCAACTACTATAAAGACCACCCGGAAGCGCTGGCGTGGCGGAGCGCCACGCTGCACGCCATCGAAGCGGGCGAGGGCGACGTGGCTGCATTGGCGCACCTGGTGGCCGACGCCATTGTCGAGGCGCATCTGGCGACCATGCTGCGGCTGGACGTGGAGTACGACGTGCTGCCGCGGGAGAGCGAGATTCTGCATCTGCAGTTCTGGGCGTCGGCTTTCGCACTGCTCAAAGAGCGGAAGGCCATCTACTTCGAAACCGAGGGGAAGAACGCCGGCTGCTGGGTGATGCCGGGCCTTTCCGAGGAAGGCAAGGTGATTGTGCGGTCGGACGGGACCGTGACCTACGTGGGCAAGGACATTGCCTACCAGCTCTGGAAGTTTGGGCTGCTCGGCAAGGATTTTTACTATCGCCCGCTCAAGACCTATCAGGACGGGCGGGTGCTATACGTGACGACTGACCAGGCGGTGGCGAGCGGGCAGCAGTTTGGGCACGCGACGCGGGTTTACAACGTGATCGACACGCGCCAATCGTATTTGCAGGACGTGGTGGTGGCGGGTCTGCGCGGGTTGGGCTACGAGAAGCAGGCCGGACAATCGGTTCATTTTTCGTACGAGATGGTGGCGCTGTCGCCGCGCTGCTGCGCCGATCTGGGCATACCGCTTTCCGAAGAAGACCAGAAGAAACCATACGTGGAAGTCTCCGGGCGCAAGGGACTGGGCGTGAAGGCCGACGATTTGCTGGATGAGTTGATCGCCAAGGCGCTGGTCGAAGTGGTTTCCCGCCATGCGGAGAACTCGGACGAAGAGAACCGGCGCGTGGCTTCGCAGATTGCGGTGGCGGCGCTGCGCTATTTCCTGCTGAAGTACACCCGCAACACGGTGATCGCCTTCGACTTGCAGGAGGCGTTGAGCTTCGAGGGGGAGACCGGGCCCTACGTGCAGTACTCGGCCGTGCGGGCGCGCAACATTTTGCGGAAGCTGGAGGAAAAGGGCGAGAAGATCCCCGATTTTGGGGCGGAGCTGAGTCCCGAAGCCATGGCGCGCCAAGTGCAGTTCGAAGACTTCTGGCAAGTGTTGCTGGCGGCTTCGAAGGCCGATTGGGCCGTGGAGAATGCCGTGGCAGCCGGCGAACCCGCCCATGTGGCGCGATATGCGTTCCAACTGGCGCAGGCGTTCAGCAATTTCTACCAGAAGTACAGCATTATCCACGAGGCAAACCGCGAGAAGAAGGTTTTCCTGCTGTGGATGACGGACTTCTTCGGCCGCCAGTTGGAGCGTACGGCGGGCGTATTGGGAATTCAGATTCCAGAGTATATGTAGGGCAATTAAATATCTACTAAGACGCTGCATTCCAATCTCCGGATCCCGCGCGCCGCCGCCGTGGATCACGGGCCGGGCCACGACGCGCGGCTCGCCGCGGCCGCAAGAGGCTGCGCCGGTCCTCAAGGTGACGTCGCGCGCGCTTGGCACCGGATAGCGAATGCCGATCGTTCGACATGAATAAGGGGGAGCCTCAGCCTGCCGGACCCCGGCGGACCTGATTCGGCCGCCGATGATGCAATGGGTGCTGGCAACAATATTCTTCGGTGCGGGTCCAGCAGGTCCAGGCAGGTTCAGTCTCGGCGCCGCGGAGCACGCAATGGACGCCGGCAATTGGCGCAAGACCATGGCACCCTTTTATGAGCGCCGTGCCGGCGCCCAACCGACGGAAAGCCGCTCAGCGGCCGAGCGAGGGTCAGGTTTGGGTGCTCGTCTTGGGTGTCCAGAATTCGACATCATCAAACTTGTCGTCTGATCCCCAAGGATCCCATACCGTCTTGTCGCCGCGACTCTGGGCGCCGGGCCATGAACCCATCGAGGTCGACATACACCTCGCGTAAATCCCTGTGGCGGTCAAGATAAGGTTCTTGTTGCCCTTCTTCCAGAAATAAGAATAGCCGCCGTTTCCCTTCTTGTCCCCTGGATAGATGACGATCACATGCCCGTTGGGAGAAGCGTTAGCCCCGCCTACCACCACAACTCCTTGATTAGCAAGTTCGTATCCTTTGTCCAAACTCACTTTTGTCCAATTGACGGCCATGTTATCAATTAGCTTGTTTGCCTGGCGAAAGGGCTCGTCCGGGTTGACGATCGCCTTTACCACGTCCCAAACCGCGTTACTGCAGGACGAAGCGTTGTTGTCATACGCGGTGTCACAGGCAGTTTTGAGCTTTTGAGCCGCTGCACTCAGTTCAACCATTTACTTCTTCTCCTGCTTAGGTTCGGGTTGAAATTCGGCCCTCTGTCGGTCCCACACCAAGGGCCGCAACCTGCGGTCACCACCGGCAGCCGGATCTTTCAAGAATAGTTCGACTCGTGCTGGAAAGCCGGCTTGCCAGTCCGAGAACGTGACCTGCAATTCAGTTGGGGGATCGTCCGGGAAATTATAGGGGAGTCTCCCCAGCACTTTGCCGGTTGGCGAAAAAAGAATGGGCCGCGGCATCTTTACCTGTGGTACCCCATCTCCGGGTTGATCTTTATAATAGTCCGCGGCGAAGACGGAAACCAACAGTATTGCAGGCTTCGTCCCGACTTGTTCGATCGGACAAGCCCGCACGTAACGGTAAAGGGGCGTCCATTCCGCCGGCAACCAAAGCTTCTGTTGCTGCGACACGGCGGTGCAGGAATTCGGATTTACGGTCACTCGCGCGGGTTCGCAGGCAGCGGTCCCCGCGCACAGCAACTGCAAAGCCAGAAGGATACCCATTTTCCGAGCCCTTCGCAAAACCATACGCTTATTATACTCGGGCTCATTTGTACTGTGTCTACCGCAAATCCGTACGATCCGAAAACTGGATCTGATTGATCCTAAGAACGACAGTAAGCCAACTGCCGTTTTTAGGTTTAACTCAGAAGAAGGCCGGCAAGTTGCCACCGACGTTTGCCAGGGACCGCGCAGGCCGACAAGGAGCAGGCAAAGGACTAACCCAACTTCCGCCCAAGTGCGTAAGTTGGACTAATTGGATTGTATTGCACACCTTCCCGGGTGAAGTGAATGGCCTTCAGTTCCTTGAGAGGAATGAAACACGGGCCGCGCAACTTCCAAAAAAAAGCGTCGTGGTGATGCGCCTAGCGTATGTATTGCCGCGGCTCATTTTTTGGCAGGCGGAGGCGCCTTCGCGGGCGGAACTGCTGTGGGCGTCTCGCCGGTTTTCCCGGGCTCAGACTGTTTTCCGGCTTCGGTTGGTTTTGCCACCTCACCCTTCTTGCCCGCTGCCTTGGCCTCTTCTGCCGCCTGAGCCGCGGCTACGGCTTCGGGCGGCGCGGTAAGGTACTGCACGATTACGGTAATTCTGCGATTGGAAGCGGCGGCGGGGTCATCGGCGTGCCGGAGTTGGCGATCGGCGTATCCCCTGACCTGGAAGACCTGCTCGGGACGAACGCCGTGAGCTTGCATGATCTTTCTGGCGGAATTGGCACGATCGGAGGATAGTTCCCAGTTGGAGTATTCGCCATTGTGGGAAAAGGGCCTGGAATCGGTGTGACCTTCGATCAGCAGGTTGTTCGGCAATTTGCCCAACTCCTCGGCCAGATGTGTCAAAAGCAGGGCACCGGCGGGCGTAGGCACTGGTCTGCCCGATTCGAAGAACATTCCGGCCTCGGTTTCCAGCAACTCGATGCGGAGGCCATCGGAGGTAACGGTGATCTCGACATTGTCCTTCAGCTTGCGGAAATCCGGTATGTTCATGAGAGCCTGGCGGATCTTTTCGGCGAGCTTCTCCATGTCATCTTTCGGCAACGTGATGGCGTTGCCAAGCCCGGCCGCCGCAGTTCCGGTTAACGTGCCGGGGCCGGACGGGTTGTTGAAGAAGTTGGCGACGGCCTTCTTCACTTCCGGTTCGGCGCTCATGAGCCACAGCACGATGAACAGGGCCATCATGGCGGTGACGAAATCGGCGTAGGCCACCTTCCAGGCGCCTCCATGATGGCCGCCGTGTCCGGCTTTCTTCCGCTTGATGATGACGATGGTCGGCGCCGGTGGTGCTGACGCCGGGGTTTCTGCTTCGGTTTTAGCTGGCATAATGCTCACCTAGGACGCAGGCGTACCGCCCGCGGCGGCCGCACCGCCGCCCCGGCAGGATGCCTCCATCTCCTGAAACGTAGGCCGGACCACGGGAGGAATGGACCGGCGCGCCAGTTCCACCGCCAGGATGGGGCTCAATTCCTTGGTGAATGCCAGGGCTGCCATGCGCAAGAAACCCATATACTGGCCTTCGGCATCATTATTCTTGGTCATGGCCCCGGCAAGCGGTCCGAAGAATCCGTAGCAAAGCAGAATGCCGAGGAACGTGCCGACCAGCGCCGCCGCCACTTTTTCGCCAATGGCTTCCTTCGGGCCCCCGAGCGATCCCATGGTCAGGACAACACCCAGTACGGCTGCCACGATACCCAAACCGGGCAGCGCGTCCGCCATGGTGCTCAAGGCCGCGATCGGTTCAGACGTCTCGCGGTGGTGCACCTCCAGGTCCACCTCCATCATGGAATCGATCTCCAGCGGGTCCACGCCGCCGGTGACGGTAGTGCGCAGGGTGTCGCACAGGAAATGCAGCGCGTGGTGCGATTTCATGAACTTGGGATACTTCGCGAAAATCGCGCTTTTTTCCGGGTGATCGACATCCTCCTCCAACTTGGCAGTACCGGCTTTACGCGCATAAGCAAACAGCTCATACAGCATTTTCAGGTTCTCCAGGTAAAGGGCTTTGGTGTACATGCTTCCGGAGAAAACGCCCAGGATTCCCTTGGCGATCTTGATCAGAATGGGCAAGGGGTTGGCAATTACCACGGTTCCGATGGCGGCGCCGAAAATGATGACCAGTTCGGCCGGCTGAAATAGGACGATGAACTTTCCGTGTTCCATCATGTAGCCACCGGCAATGGCTCCGAGAACAATCAAGATTCCGATTAGTGAGATCATAAGGCGCGCACGTTAGCGTACATCTTATATATCGGTTGTGGAGACCGGAGCTTTAGGGCGAGGGTGGGAAACCGAGCTAGAAGGCGGATTAGCAATCCGCCGGACTCTCGAAAGTCGCTTGTGGAAGTTCGGCTGCGCGCCAACTCCCGGCAGGCGGATTAGCAATCCGCCGCAGATTAACAATCTGCCCCACAAAGCCTTACTCTGCCATGTCAGTTCGTGATAGAATCCTTGCCGCAGGGGGAAGACCCAACGTTATGAAACTGACCCGCAGAGAAATTGGACGATTGGCTGCAACCGGAGTCGTCTCGCAACTGGCTTCCGCCATGGCACAAGACAATGACCGCAAAATCGGCTACTGCCCCGTCGGACTGGGACGGGTTTCCGACAACTTCATACGTGCCGCGAAGGATTCCAGGCACGCGCGAATCACCGCCCTGGTCAGCGGCCACCGCGATAAAGCGGAGAAAATTGCCGCGGAATACGGAGTGCCGGCCAAGAACATCTACAGCTACGACAATTACGATGCCATCGCCGATAACAAGGACATTGACGCCGTCTACATCGGATTGCCCAACAGCATGCACGCGGCGTACACGATTCGCGCGGCCAAGGCCGGCAAGCACGTGCTCTGCGAAAAGCCCATGGCCAACACCGTGGCCGATTGCGAGGCGATGATCGATGCCTGCAGCAAGGCCGGCAAGAAGCTGATGCTGGGGTACCGCTGCCAATATGAGCCGGTGGTGAATCTTCGGGCCATCGAACTGATTCGCAGCGGCAAGCTGGGTAAGATCCAGACTATCGATACCGGCAGCGGATTCAACATCCGTCCGGGGGAATGGCGGCTCGACGGAAAACTGGCAGGCGGCGGTCCGCTCATGGATATGGGGATCTATGCGCTGAACGGCTGCCGCTACCTCACCGGCGAAGAACCTGTGGAGGTGAAGGGCGTCTCTTCTGTCATCGATAAAGACGGGCGCTTCGGAGAAGTCGAAGAGAGCCTGATGTGGACTATGAAGTTTCCCTCGGGAATTGTCGCCAACTGCGCCACTTCATACGGGGCCAACCTGGGCACATTCTTCCGCGTCTACGGGACCAAGGGGATGCTCCTCGGCGAGCCGGCGTGGGGGTACGAGGGCCTCCGCCTGGTGGCTCGGATTCAGGGCGAGCCGCCGCTGGACGAACCCAACCCCGAGCGCCATCCCGCCCAATTCGTGCGCGAGGCCGACCACTTCGCCGAATGCATTATGCAGAATAACCCACCGAAGACGCCGGGCGAAGAGGGACTCCGGGACATCAAGCTGATCACGGAGATCTACCGTTCGTGCGGGCGCAAGGTGTGAACCAGACAAGGTGTGAGTCAGACTAGAATCCTTACCCAAGAGATTGTCATGTGATTGCGTCTTAGGCGACGAGTTGGCTCCTCGCAGTAGCGTTCGAGTTCAGCTTGGTGTCGAATCGAGAGCGGATCGGAGCGCGGAATCTCCAGATGGGGGCTGCCAGCATGATCCCGGCGAGTTTTGGCCGTTGCGATCGTGCATAGGTCCGGGTGAAGAACAGAGCAATGCGCAGCCCTATAGGGGTACCGTGATAGCGATGGCTCGTGGGGATGCGCTCGACGAGACCATGCAGACGCAGTGGGATTCCAAAAAGCAAGATTTCACGCAAAGCCGCAAGGGCGCAAAGAAGACTACTCGAAGAGTCCGTTAGGCTCACCGACACCATTGCACCCGGCCGTCAGATCGGGCGCCACGTAATCGCATAGAGTAAGCCCGGCTCTTCACCGCGGGATGCCTAACCATGCTCGGCAGCACTTCGAACCGAACAAAATTCGACCACCGGCGCTTCATAAAAGTGTTCGTCGAGGGTGCAGAGATATTGCGCCTTGCCGGTAATGGCCGTTTGAAGGATGTGTACGTCGTTGAGGTCTCGAATTGGTGGTGTGATAGCTTCGGCGGCTTCTAAGACTTCCGCCGATGCAGCAAGAAAAGCAACGAAGGCGGTTATTTTCGGCGTTGGTCAAAGCAAACCGCTTCAGGAGCCTGGGATAGTGGAGAACCCTTTCGACTTCTTCGAGTAACGAGGCTGACAGCACAAGCCGATGCCCGCGTTGGAGAAGCTCAACCAAGAGCGCTCGCGCTGGTCCGCCGCCCGGCGATGTGCCCGTACCAGGATGGTTGAATCGAGCGTGATCCTCACCGAATTGGCTTATAACCGGGCCTGACGCTTCGGATGGCTTCGTCCAGGATTTCCTCTTGTTCAATATCCGGGATGTCCGTGGCTCTCTCGTCGATTCCCGCAAAGTAATGACGCAGTTCCTCGGCGATGGCGGCCTGCTCCTCCATTGCTGGAGCCTCGTGCGGCTGGTATGCACGAACGCTGATCGCCTCGTTGTCGTTTAGGGCGCGGCCCAAGAGTTGCTCCAGGGCAGTTCGGACTGGCAGCGGAAGCTTTCTAGCACTGTGGAGGGAACTCTGTTGCATGTCAGCCTCTACACCTCAATGGTATCAAGGGGCAGCAGGGAGTCGGCTTGCCTATTCATTGGCCAGACTACATCCGCAGAGTATCCGCCGGATCGACGCGCGACGCACGCCAGGCGGGTAGCGCAGCCGCCAGCGCTCCAGTCAGCAATATGATCGCGACCGCCGCCAGGCTGGCACTGGGGGCCGTCGGCGTGACGCCGTACAACAGGCTGGTAAGCAGCCGGGCGGTGGCCAGCGAAGCCAAAATGCCGGCGGCGGCGCCGGCGGCCACCAATGCCAGTGCGCGGACCAGTGTCACCCTGGCGATTTCTCCGGGGCCAGCGCCCAGCGCCATGCGGATGCCGATTTCGCGGCGGCGCTGCGCCAGCGTGAACGACAGAAGGCCGTACAGCCCGATGCAGGCGACAGCCGCCGCCACCAGGGAAAAGATCGACCCGATGCCCGCCAGGGTGCGTTCGGCCCACATGGAATCGCGTACTTCCTGCTTGAGGGTGCGAACCTCGCGGAACGGCAGGTTGGGATCGATGCGCCGCATCAGACCTTCCACCCCAACGATGACGCCTTCGGGCGGTCCATACGTGCGCACTTCCAGATGGCCCAGATAGAAGAAGGCCTTCATGCCTGTCTGGTCGCCGCGGAGGCACTCAAACGTGGTGGGCTGGAAATCCTCGCGCACCGACCGGTAGCGCGCATCGCTGACCACGCCCACGATTTCGAAATCGGGCTGGATCACGGAGTTGAAGCCGGTGCCGTAATGGCGGCCCACCGGATTCTCTTTGGGAAAGAAGCGCCGCACGAAGGCCTGGTTGACCACCACCTTGGCCGGCTTCTGCGCCGCGCCATCGGACTCTTGCAGGCCGCGCCCGGCCACAATCTTCATCCCCATGGTGTCAAAGTATTCCGGCGCCACCGTGTTGATGCTGACGTTGAGCCGTTCGGTGTTCCGCGTTCCGGGAAGCCCGATTGAGGTTTTCACGCCCGACCCTCGCATCAGGCCACGGGCCGCCAGGCTCACGGCGGCCACGCCCGGCAGGCTCCGGACTTCGCGTTCCAGCCGCAACACCGCGGCGTTGGCCTGCTCCGGCCCGTATCCTGCCAGCTTCGGGTCTACGGTAAAGGTGACCACATGATCGCTGTCAAAGCCTGTGGGCGCGGTCTCCAATTGGCGAAAGGTCTCCACTAATAACCCCGAGTTAGCCAGCACGATGGTGCAGATGGCGACCTGGGTGGCGGCCATCACCGTTCGCAGGCGCGCGCGCCGAGGGTCGGCCATGGTGCTTTTCAGCGATTCGGTCAGGCTGGTTCGCGAGGCGTGCCAGGCGGGGCTCAGACCGGCCAGAACGGCGGCGGCGGTGCACAGCAGGCAAACGAACCCGAACAGTCGCCAGTCCAGTTCCACATTCAGCGCCACCGGCAACAGATCCGTACCCAGGTCTCGCAACGGCGGGAGCGAGCCCGCGATAAAGGGCAGTGCGGTGCATGCCAGAACCAGCCCGCCCACGCCGCCCGCCGCCGCCAGCAGGGCGGTCTCCACCATCCAGAGCCTGGCGAGTTGAGCGTGGGTGGCGCCCAATGCCGCACGCACCGCGGTCTCCTGCTCGCGGGCCGCGGCGCGCGCCAGCAGCAGGCCGGCGATGTTGGCGCAGGCCAGAACCAGCAGCAGCAGGGCGCCGCCCAATAGTGCCAGCAGGCCGTCTCCGAAGCGGCGGCGCAGCAGCGAAACGCCGTGCTCCACGGGTTCGAGACGAATATCCTCCTGCGCCACCCCGCGCCGGTCCTCTTCGGTGACCGGCCCCTTTTGCGCCATCACTGCCAGCAGGGCGGCGCGCATGGCATTCACGGTTTCCGCCTCCGCCTGGCCAGTGGTGAGTTCCGGACGAAGCCGCCCGGCGATTTCCCACACGCAGCAGACCTTGGGATCATGCTCCGCGGTGACGAACCTGGCGGCGATCAACGGCACGCGAATCTGCGGCCCGGTTTCCACCGAAATGCCGTTGAACTTCTTCGGCAGCACGCCCACCACCACAAACGGTTGTCCATTGAGGTGCACTGCATGGCCCAGCACCCGGGGGTCGCCATGAAACCGGCTGCGCCAGAACTCATAGCTCAACACCATGGGCAACTCGCCTTCGGTGGCCCACTCATCTTCGCGGGTCAATAGACGGCCCAGTTCCGGCGGCACGCCGAGCACCGGGAAATAGCTGCCCGTGACAATGCCCGCACGGACTGGCAAGGTGGCCGAGCCACCCGAGGATGAGGCATCGGAGAGTGACAGGTCGAGATCCGATTCCGCGAACGTGCTGGAGAAACCGCGGGTGCGGGCGCGCCACTCTTCGTATTCGGGCAGCCCATATGCCGAGACCGGCGGGCGCGACGGAATCATGCTGACCAGACGAGCCAGCTCGCCCGCCCGCGGGACCGCCAGACGCCGCAGCATCACCGCATCCACCACGCTGAAGATCACCGAGGTTCCGCCGATGCCAATCGCCAGCAGCAGCACGGCGGCAGCGGCGAAACCCGGGCGGGCGCGGAGGGTGCGGCAGACGTAAATGAAGTCGTTCCAGAGTCCGGAAGCCATCGGTTCGATTTTACAGACTCTGGGATTGAGATGCGCGCCTTACCCGGCCACCGGCCACCGGCTACCGCATCTGCCTACACTGCGGGGATACACTGGAGGGATGCTCTCATTCGCGATCGCGCTTCTGGCGCTTCACCTGCAGCCGGTTTCGCCCACGGCGCCGAACCGCCAGCCGCAGCTTGCGTCGGGCAATGGCATGGTGGCGATGGTGTTTGGCAGTGGGGAATCCATCTGGTTCACGGGATCGGGCGATAACGGCCGCACCTGGGGCAAACCCGCGAAGGTGGCGGACCTGCCGAAGCTGCTGCTGGGACGCCACCGGGGGCCGCGAGTCAACATCAGCGGCAACATCATCGTGGTGAGCGCCGTCTCCTCAGACCCCGGCGACCTGCTGGCATGGCGATCGACCGATGGCGGGCGCACGTGGTCCCAGCCGGTCACGGTGAATGACCAGCCCAAAGCCTCTCGCGAAGGGTTGCATGCCATGGCGGCCGATGCCGAAGGCCACCTGGCCGCGGCGTGGCTGGATGACCGAACGCCGCCCAATGGCAAGCGGCTGTTCGGCGCTTTTTCGAATGACGGCGGCACAACCTGGGGGAAGAACGTGCTGCTGTACGAATCGCCCGATGGCACCATCTGCCAGTGCTGCGCGCCTTCGCTGGTTTCGCTGGGCGGTGCTGCGATCGGCAACCCTTCGCTGAGCAGTGTTCCGCTGGCCAATATTTCGATCGGCAACCCCGAGTTCGTCGCGATGTTCCGCAACGCGACGGGTGGCTCACGCGATCTGTATACACTGCGCCTCGCCGGCGGCAAGCCCGTTGGCGCGGCGGAAAAGGCCGGCCTGGGGACCTGGAAACTGGACGCCTGTCCGATGGATGGCGGCGGCATCGCCGTGCAGAACGGCAAGATTGTCACAGCCTGGCGGCGCGATCACGATGTCTACCTGGCGGAGCCCGGCAAGCCGGAGACGAAGGTCGGGACGGGAATGGATGTGGCCTTCGGCGCCAACAAACAGGGATTCTACGTGCTGTGGTCCACGCCGGCCGGCATCGAAATGCAAGTGCCGAACACGATGAAGACGACACACCTCTCCCATGCCGGAGCCTTCCCGGCAATCGTCACCATGCCGGATGGCGGGATGCTGGCGGCCTGGGAAGAGAATGGCGCGATAGTGACGGCGCGGTTCTGAATCGCGACCAGTGCCCATCGCCCGACGGACGGCGGGCGAAATGGATGCACTTCTACCGGCGCGGAGGGGGGCAGCAGTCTGTGGCGCACAGGTCCGTAGTGCGGCCTGACTGGCGGTCTTCAATCAGTTCGCACAGCATCCGGATCACAGCCGGATGCGTGCCCACGGTCTGGGCGCGCACGAACTCGATTCCCAAGGCGGCGCATCGCTGGGCGGCTTCCACATCCAGGTCGTACATCACCTCCATGTGGTCCGAGAGAAAGCCGATGGGGGCGGCCACCACAGTCTTCACGCCGTTCTCCGCCAGCACCCGCAGGCGATCGAGAATGTCCGGCTCCAGCCATGGCTGACCGGGCGGGCCGCTGCGGCTCTGCCAGACCAGGTCCCATTCGTCGTGCTCCACGGCTTTGGAAACGTGGCGCGCCGTGTGCAGCAGTTGTTCTTCGTAGCGGCAGGTTGCGGCCATCGACGCCGGGATGCTGTGGGCCGTGAAGACCAGGCTCGCGGCGGCTCTACGTTCCACGGGCACGCGCGCCAGAGCATCGCCCACGCGCTCCACATTCGCCTGAAGAAACAGCGGGTGGTCGCAGAACGGCGGAAGCTTGTCAATCTCCGGCGCCGATTCCCCAACCGACTGGTCAACCAGGGCGCGCGCCTTCACGATGTCTTCGATATATTGCCGGCATCCGGAATACGAGGCGTAGGCCGAAGTGGCGATGGCCAGCGCCCGCCGTACGCCATCGGCCGCCATCTGGCGCACGGTATCGGCCAGCATGGGGTGCCAGTTGCGGTTGCCCCAATAGACCGGCAGCGCGATCTCTTTTTGCAAGGCCGCAATCAACTCGCGGCAATGGCCGTTGATAGGGCTGCGCCCGCCGAAGTGATAATAGTGTTCGGCCACGGCCAGGAGGCGCTCGCGGGGGACGTTGCGGCCTCGCAGCACGTTCTCGAGAAAGGGGATCACTTCCGGAACGGCCTCGGGGCCGCCGAATGAAACGATCAGAATGGCATCGTAGGGCACCTTCTTATTGTGAGGCAGATGGCGAATCCGCGGCGTAGTGGCACGGCGCACTACGTTATCGTAGAAGAGTGAAAGCGCTGGTGAAGAGCAAAGCGGAGCCCGGCCTCTGGCTGGATGACGTGGAGGTTCCGCAGATCGGCATCAACGACGTGCTGATCCAGGTGCTGCGAACCGGGATTTGCGGCACCGATGTCCACATCTACAAATGGGACGAATGGGCGCGGAAGACGATCCCGGTGCCGATGGCGATCGGGCACGAATTCGTGGGCAAGATCGTGGAGGTGGGCTCCAACGTGGCCGATTTCTTTCCGGGCGATATTGTCAGCGGGGAAGGCCATGTGGTGTGCGGGCGCTGCCGGAACTGTTTCGCCGGGCGGCGTCACATGTGCGCACATACCCTGGGTGTCGGGGTCAACCGCCCCGGCGCGTTCGCCGAATACATTTCGCTGCCGATGACCAACCTGTGGCGGCACCACGAAGGAATCGATCTGGATGTCGCCGCCATTTTCGACCCGTTCGGCAACGCGGTACACACGGCGCTTTCGTTCCCGGTGTTGGGAGAGGATGTGCTGATCACGGGCGCCGGGCCGATCGGCATCATGGCGGCAGCCGTGGCACGGCACGCCGGCGCGCGTTACACGGTGATCACGGATATCAACCCGTACCGGCTCGAACTGGCCCGGAAACTGGGTGTGACGCTGGCGGTGAATGTGCGGGAGCGCAACCTGCCGGACGTGCAGAAGCAACTCGGCATGTCTGAGGGCTTCGACGTGGGCCTGGAGATGTCGGGCAACCCGGCCGGTTTTCGCGACATGCTGGCCAACATGAGCCACGGGGCCAAGATCGCGATGCTGGGGATTCCGGCGGAGGAGATGGCGATCGACTGGCGCACGGTGATCTTCAACATGCTGACCATCAAGGGCATCTACGGGCGCGAGATGTACGAGACCTGGTATAAGATGTCGGTGATGCTGCAATCCGGCCTGGACATAAGCCCGGTGATCACGCACCGGTTTCCTTACACCGAGTTTGAAAAGGGATTCGAGGCGATGAGCTCGGCCAATTCGGGCAAAGTGATTCTGAGCTGGGACTAAGGCCATGCGGGAGCTTGCAGGCCGGACGGTGCTCCGCGGAACAGCAGATGGGTGACTTGTGCGCGTGCCAAATAGTTGCGCGCGGTGAACATAGACTGTAGAGTCGAGGTGGAGGATTGGACCATGGCCTTTTGCGCCGCCTGCGGATCCGCGGTGGAAGGACGGTTTTGCGCCAAGTGCGGTGCCGCAGTGGGCAGCGCTGCCTCTCCCGGCGATGCTGCCCCGGCCGGATCACCTGGCGTCGGCGTCGCGGCGGCTGGGTTGACGGACAACGTCGCCGCCGCCCTCTGCTATTCGCTGGGACTGTTCACGGGCATTTTGTTTCTGGTGCTGGAGCCGTACAATAAGCGGAAGAACATCCGCTTCCACGCATTTCAATCGATTTTCCTGAATGTGGCGGGGGTTGTAGCGTCGATCTGTCTGAATATGGTTTTCACAATCATCGGGAGCATTCTGGGTTCCTGGCTGGTAGACGCGCTTTCCCCGCTTCTTGGGCTGGCGTTCACGGCGGTCTGGATCTTAATGATTGTGTGGGCCTATCAGGGAAAGACCGTGGTGGTGCCCGTGATCGGACCCTTGGCTCAGAAGCAGGCGTAAGTCAGCGATCAGCTATCAGCTTTCAGCGATCAGCGGTCAGCTTGAAACGCAGGAGCCGCGCGGGGTTGAGCTGAAAGCTGATGGCTGACCGCTGAAAGCTCTCATGAATGTGAACCGGATTCTTCTAATGATGGCTTTCGTCTCCGCGGCGGCCGCCCAGGCGCCGCAGGTGGGCGATATTAATTTCTACGGACTCCGCAAGACCGCAGGAGACAAGATTCTGAGCGCCCTGGAATTGAAGGCCGGCGCCGTCCTGCCGCCCTCCAAAGGGGCCATGGAAGAGCGCATCGAAGAGATCTCCGGCGTAGTGCAGGCGCGCGTGGAAGCGGTTTGTTGCGATCGGGCCGCGGTGGCCCTGTTCATCGGCATCGAAGAGAAGGGCGCGCCGCATTTCGACTACCGCGCGGCGCCGGCCGGAAGCGTTGCGCTGCCGCAGGAGTTAATGGACACCTACCACGCCTTCCTGGCGGCCGTAGCGCGGGCCGCGCAAGCCGGCAACACGGCCGAAGACCTCAGCGCCGGCCATGGGCTGATGGCCGAACCGGCGGCCCGCGCGCTCCAGCAGAAAATGGCGGAATTCGCGGCGGAACATCTGGATTTGTTGCGTGAAGAACTGCGCACCGGATCGGAGCCCGAGGAACGCGCGGTGGCGGCCTGCGTGATCGGTTACGCGCCGGCCAAACTGGCGGTGATCAACGATCTCCAATACGCGCTGCAGGACCCCGACGAGGCGGTTCGCGCCAATGCCGTAAGGTCTTTGAAGGCGATCGCGGTGCTGGCCCAAAAGCAGCCGGGTTTGGGCATCAAGATCCAGGCCACCTGGTTCGTGGAGATGCTGAATTCGATTGTGCTGAGCGACCGCGTGCAATCGGCCGATGCGCTGGTAGTGTTGACGGACAAGGCGTTGACCGGCAACGGCGACCCCGCGGCGCTGGATCTGATGCGCGAGCGCGCGCTTGGCGGGCTGGTCGAGATGGCGCGCTGGAAGACCCTGCGTTATGCCTTGCCGCCTTTTCTGCTGGTGGGAAGAATCGCCGGTATGAAAGATGCCGAGATTCATCGAAGTTGGGAAACTGGCGACCGCGAGACCGTGATCAAGAAGGCGCTGACGCCCATCATTAAAGGCAGGCGCTGAGGGGGAAGGGATGACGGGCAAGCGATGACCGGGAAGCGTGAGGGTGCAAGCCTTTGTCGCACCTGGCGGGCACGGCAAACGCGGGCTGGCTCGCTGCCGCATCGCGCAGGCGGATTAACAATCCGCCGCAGGTTAACAACCTGCCCCACAATCTTGGCCCGAATCCGGGCTGGATTACAATATTAGAGGGTCTAACACGGTCCATGGCACTGACGAGACGGCGGGTTCTGTCGGGAATGGCGATGGGCGTTGCCGGGGCATTGGCATTGCAGGCTCCGGCGCAGCAGGGTCCGGCACAGGCTCCGGCACAGGCTCCGGCGCAGAAACCTCCGCCTACCAGGGCCAAACAGCCTGCCAAACCACGGACTTCGCCGGCTGTCTGTCTTTACTCCAAACAGGTTGTCAAAGTGGAATACGAAAACCTGGGTATGGTGCTGCGCGACATGGGTTTCGATGGCTGCGATCTTTCGGTGGAGCCGGGCGGCCACATCACGCCGGAACAAATCAACTCCGACCTGATGCGCGCCATTGAGGCGGTCAACGGCGTAGGCCTGGACGTTCCGATTCTCTCCACCTCCATCGTATCCGCCAACGATCCCAACGGACGCCAGCTGATGGGGATCGCGGGGTTTATGCAGATACCGCTGATTCGCCCCGGCTACTGGCGCTACAACAACGCCCCCGACCTGGACGCGCGCCTGGCCGAGGTGCAGCGCGATGTGATGACGCTGGCTTCGGTGGCGCGGGCGTACAACATCGCCACCTGCCTGCACAACCGGGCAGGCGATTATGTGGGTGCTTCCACGTGGGACGTCAATACCATTTTTCGCGGGATCGACCCGCGCTGGGTAGGTTACGATTTCGACCCTGGCTATGCCACCGAGCAGGGCGGCATCGAGGGCGGCGCTTTGGCCTTGCGGCTGGCACTGCCACGGACCAAAGCCGTGACCGTGAAGGATTTCTACTGGGCCAAAGATGGCGCAAGCTGGAAGGCAACGGGTTGTCCGCTGGGCGAGGGTATGGTGGATTGGACCGCTTTCTTCAGCGCCCTGGCGCGCGTGCGCTTTGTGGGCCCGATTTCGATCTCGATGACCTACCAGCCCAAGGACGAGATCAACGCAATCCGGCGCGACCTGGAGTTCGTGCGGAAGCAAATTGCGGCTGCTTATCCGCAGGCAGGGTAGGCGTCCTCGCCACAATGCCGCTTCGTTTGCGAGGCAGAGCCGCTGGATTGGCTGCTCATGGGAGCTCCTGGGTGCCTGAGGCTTGACCGGTTTGCGCTTGGGGAACGTCAGGCGGCGGAGCGTTTCTGGAAGACACCACCCGGGCCGCTCTGGGGTAACCCGGTCTACGGCGGGCTGGCGGGAGCTTGCACCGGCGGATCGCGGGCTGGAAACGTCCTGCGCTCCCATTCTTTCCTTAATCAACTGTAAGTGGAAAGCGAACCCCTATCTAGTTTCTGTCGCGAAACTCGGTTTCCCCTCGTAAGACCGCTCCCTAACGGTCACGGCTCCGAAGCGAAGTCTTGTATTGTCAGCGAGGCAATCAGAGCCACGACCGTTAGGGAGTGTTTCTTTGGTGCCGCACGGCAGTTTCGCGACAGAAACTAGCTTAGCTATAGTTTCTAGTGCGGTCAGGGCGCGGCGCGCTTACACCCGATACCTAACTACACCTGGAAGGCTTACAGCCCTTCAAGATCGTAGTTACACTTAGCACTCCGGACGCATGCCCGGACCACCGGCCTGGCGCAAAGATCACAGCACGCAACACAAGTAACGCCGGACGAGTTATGTGCGGCGCCGTCTTTACATATTCTTGACTGTTTATAAGTAACTCGCCGGCCGCCGCAATGATAGACTCTTGCTGTAATAGGAAGAATTAACGTGCAGAAGGAGAGAAATACCAGATGACAACCAAGCCCTTTTCGTGTTGCTTCGCGTTCATCGCTGTTCTTGGAGTCGCGAACGCGCAGAATGTCGTTGCCACATCGAGTTCAGGTCAAATCACGGCCCTGGTTCCGCACCCGGCTATGGTTACATTTGTTGCCAGCAACTCGAGCAATCTTGCAGGCGCGGCTGGAAACAGGGCCGTTGCCACAGTTGCTGCCAGAGCGGTGCCCATACCTATAGTCGGTGGGTTCGTGGCGGAACAGGCTGTTGGAAGAATGATCAAAGTGTTCCACAAACCCAAACCGGCCAAGGGCTTTAACGTCGCTTTCGTGCAGGGCCTGTCGGCAGGAACCGGCCTCCAAAAAAGCGAGATGAGTTTCACGGTTCCGGCTCAATCGCTACAGGGGGCGTCGCCATTGCTGCTGCGGCTGAAGCCTTCGGTGAAGGATTCAGCAAGAATCGTTCGCAGCGTTCACATCAGCACCGAACTAACGGGCGGCGCCTTAAACCCGGTGACCTCAAACATCCTTGGTATCGATGAGGAGGCCGTTGCCTGCCGGCAGGAAACTCGGGACGGCGACGTGGTTTTGATCCCGAATTCACCGTTGGAGAGCGGCGAATACGCGATCGTTCTGGTGTCCAGCCAACCCGACAAGATACCTGTGGCGGGCACCGTGATCTGGGACTTTCGGCTTTTGTAAGGATATCTGAAGTTCGTCTATTTGTGCGGTTATTTGCAGGACAATACCCTTCGCGTAAGTGCAGGCTTCCGGGTAAAGGCGCGACACACCCGGAACGCCTGCCGCAGACGCAGGGACATCGGTAACATATTGCGAGTAGATCGCAAAATCGGGCGCACCCCTGGCGCCTGCGGGCCTTCATGGACCCGAACCCTGAGAAGGAGGGCGAAGTGAATGCAATCGTGAGCGGACTGAATGTTACCAGGTTTACACTTAGGCGTGACCGGCCTGTGATTGTCTCCCGTTGTGTTAACGGGCAATTTGCGGGTGGAGGGATTGTCATACGCACCTCCTCGAGGAGAGCGATCGCGACGTTTGCCCCGCGTGGATGCATTGGCATTGTGGTAATGCTGGTGCTCCTGGCCGCCCTGCCCCTCTGGGCCGCCGAGGACCCTATCGAGATTTTGAAGGGATTCATCGAAGCCGAGACCAGGAATCAGGAGCGGGCCAGCCAGTACACGTACGTGGAGCAGGCCGACTTTTTCCGCTTCGACAAGAACAGCCAGCCCACGAAGGACCGATCGGAAACACACGAAATCGTCTTTCTGGAGGGGGAAGCATACAAAAAGCTGGTCGCCCGCAACGAATGGCCGCTGGACGCGAAAGAGCAGGCCCTGGAAGAGAAGAAATTGCGGCGGGTGGCCGAGGAGCGGCTTAGGCAGCGGCGCTCCGGATTGTTTTACAAATACGTCAGCATGGGAACCTACAAGGACCTCCTGACTCTTTTCGACAACCGCCTGCTGGGTGAAGAGGAGATCCGCGGCCGTAAAGCGTGGGTCATAGGCAGCACTCCCAAGGAGGGCCGCGCCGCGGCCAACGTGCACGAGAAAGAGGTCCTCAGCTTTGCGCAGAAGCTGTGGATCGACGAGGCTGACCATCAGATCCTGAGATCGCTATACACGGTAGTTGGCCGCCACATCGTTTTCATACCGGGCACAACGATTACCTGGGAATTCGAAAAGATCGACGAAGGCGCCTGGTTGCCGATCTCGGGCGTCATTGACGGCCGCCTCCAGTTCGCCAGGTTAATCAAGCCAGCCGTGAGGACGGAATACAGGAACTCCAGATTCCAGAAGTTCGACGTGCAGTCCACGATCACCACCGAGCCGGGTGAAGCAGCCGGCCCTTTGGTGCCAGCCGGCGGCGGACAGAGCCACTAACTAACCCGCACAAGAGGTTCGAGGCGCTGCATCATCGCGTCTTCGATTGGCTTCGTGGCATTCCGGCTCCGCGCCCGTCAAACCACCAAACCGGCGAACTTGTCGAGATCGATATTGCCGCCGGAGACAATCGCCACCACTTTACCCGAGCCCGCGCGGCCGGAGAGCGCGGCGGCCACCGCGCAGGCCGACGCACCCTCGGCGATGACGCGGTTGCGCTCCGCCATCAGTTTCATGGCCTGCGCGGCGTCCTTGAGAGACACCACCAGCGAGCCGTCCAGCAGTTTCCGCGCCAGCTCGAACATATTGGCGAAGACCATCTTGCTGCCGATGCCATCCACGAAAGACGGCTGGTAGTCCACGGTGCGGGGCGCGCCCGCCGCCAGCGAAGCGGCCAGGGGCGCGGCGGTCTCCACCTCGGCTGCGTAGATCCGCACCTTGGGCGCAAGTTGGCGCAGCACCGACGCGATCCCGCAGGAGAGGCCGCCGCCGCCCCATGGGATCACTACGGCATCCAGGTCCGGCAGATCCTCCAGCAATTCCAGCGCGATGGTGCCGTTGCCCGCCATGACGTCGGGGTCGTCGAAAGCGTGGATGAACGTGGCGTCCACGCCGGGGTAAGCGCGGGTCTCGAAAGTGCGCCACCATTCGGCGAAAGGCACCTGGATGACGCGTCCGCCCAGCCGCTCCACGGCGCGGATTTTGGTGGCGGGGGCCGTATCGGGCGCGATGATGGTGGCGGGCACTCCCAGGCGGCGCGCGCAGAAGGCCACGCCCTGCGCCATATTGCCGGCTGAGGCGGTCAGCAAACCGCGCGCGATGCGTTCGCGCGGCGTTCGTGCCGTGACATTCGACGCCCCGCGAATCTTAAACGAGCCGATGGGCTGCAGGTTTTCGAGCTTCAGAAAGACTGCGGCCGGCCCATCCACCAGGAAAGGCACCAGCGGCGTGCGCAAGATGGTGGGCGCGATATTCCGCCGCGCTTCTTCCACCTGAGCCAGCGGGATGGGCATCTCCATAATCGTAACCCCGATGGATCTTAACCTTAGGTGGTCGGCATGCTAGTCCGCCGAAGCCGCCTTGGCCTTCTCCGCCAATACCGCCGGCTGGCGCAGTTTGGCGAACCCCACGGCGCCGATGGTCAGCAGCATGACGCCGCTGGCCAGATACAGATTGCGAATGCCGGCTTTCTCGGCCACTGGCCCCGCCACGAACATCGCCACCACCTGCGACATCGCCAGCAGGGACATCAGGCTGCTCATCACGCGGCCCAGCAACTCGTTCGGGGTTTCCTGTTGCAGCAGCGTCTGCGAAGGCACCATGACGAAGGCCGCGCCGAAGCCCATCCCCAACATGCCGACGGCGGTGGTGACCAGTTTGCCGAAGAGGGCCGTCAGCAGGACCGCGAGGCCCATCCCGCTGAGGCCGTAAATCACCAGGTACTGCTGCGAGACCCTGGCGGCGAACCGGTGCAGCGATTGCGTGCCCGTAATCATGCCGACACCGATCAACGTATTCAGCGTTCCGAACAGGGCCGCATTGGAAACCAGAACGTCGCGCACATAGACCGAGAGCAGCGCGCCAAAGCAGCGCACGGCGAACATTCCGGCGGTCATGGAAACGATCACGAACGAAATGGCCGAGTGCGTGAAGATGAAGCGGAAGCCCTGCCGCAGGGATTGCAGCACGGTCTTGGCCGCCGTGGTGGCGGCCTGACGTTGGATGGTGAGCGACATCACCAGCGCGGCCGAAAAGAAGAAGCTGAGGCTATCGAACAGGAAGCAGGAGTTTGCGCCCAGCCACTGTACCAGCAGTCCGGAGATCGCCGGGCTGATGATCTGCGAACCTTGCACCGCCTGCGACATCAGAGCGTTCACCGCCATCAACCCGGCGGCCGGCGCCAACGTGCGGACGGCCACGGATTGCGCCGGCACGAAGAAACTGGAGACCGTGCTCATCGCCAGGAAGACACCGTAGATCACGTTCAAGTCGCGCTCAAATACCAGCACCAGGACCATGAGGCCGCGGATCACGTCGCTGGCGATCATGGTCCACTTGACGTTCCACTTATCCACGAATACGCCCGCCAGAGGGCTGACGACCGCCAGCGGGAACAGATAGGCAACCAGGATCATGGTGACCTGCGTAGGGGTTCCGTGCAGTTGAAACGTGACCACGCTGAAGACCGCGAAGATGGCCAGGAAGTCGCCGAAAATGCTGACCAGTTGGGCGATCCAGAGCCGGCGAACGGACGGGATCGCCAAAACCTCGCTAAAAGACAATTTGGCTGTAGGGCTTGACATGGTGTGGGGACCTCTCGGGAGAGATTCGACCATCATAGCATTTGGGAAATCGCAGGTAGTAGTGCTGCTGAGTGCGCCAGCGCTCGCCTGCCATTCTGGAAGCCCACTTCGGTCCGGAGGATGTAAGCCTGGCGCCGGCCTTGATCTGTTGACGGAAGCATACGCGACGCAGGCTCGCGACGGCCGCTCCCTCACGGTCACGGCTCCGATCCAGGCTCACCCAGGCTCGTACCATCGATGCGGGCAGTCTCCATCCCTACATCCAACTTACACGCGCGGCGGCGCACCAGGTGGAGCGGGCCGGCCGGTGGACCGCGCGCCGCTCAACACATAATCCTTCGCCGACCCGGACCGCGTCCTTCTCTGGTACGCCACAACCGAGGCCGGCCATATCGCGGGACTCTCTCCGGTTCGCTCATCCTGGTACCAACTGCGGCAGCCGCCCGATTCCCATACCGTTCGCGGCAGGCGCCGCCGGATCTCTTCCACAAACTTCTGCTGGCTGGCCGGACGGACTTCCATCGCGGTCTGGCCGCGCTTCTGCATCAGGCGCAAGCAACTGATCACGTAGCGCACCTGCGCCTCAATCATCAGAACCACCGAATTGTGTCCCAGACCGGTGTTCGGACCCAGCAGCATGAAGAAATTCGGGAAGCCGCTGACCGTGACGCCCAGAAACGCGCTGATCCGTTCTCTCCATGTTTCGTGAATCTCCACGCCGCCGCGTCCGGTGATGCGGATGCCGCGCAGCATCTCGGTGGCGCGAAAGCCGGTGCCGTAAACGATGGCGTCGACGGGCCGTTCCGCGCCGTCCTCAGTCACCAGCGAATGCGCGCGGACTTCGGCGATGGCCGCCGTGACCAGTTCGACGTTCGGACGCGTCAGTGCCGGATAAAAATCGCTCGAAATCAAAACCCGCTTGCAGCCGAATTCGTATCCGGGAGTTAACCGGTCGCGCAACTTTGGGTCGGGAATCTGCCTTTCCAGATGCAGCCGCGCCTGTTTTTCGCCTAGCCGCCGCATCGGGCGATTTCCCAGAAACCCGAAGACATACATCTCAAGCCTCCAGAAAAGCAGCGTCCGGACCAGCCAGGTGGCGCCCGGAACACGGCGGAAAACCCGTCTCCACCGCTCCGAAATCTCGCCATCCAATCTGGGCAGAATCCATGCCGGCGTGCGCTGGAAAACGTAAAGCCTGCCCGCCTGGGGGGCGATCCGCGGCACAAACTGGGCCGCACTGGCGCCGGTGCCGATCACGGCGACGTTCTTGCCGTGGAGATTCACGCCGGGGTCCCAGTTCGCGGAATGAAATGCCGGTCCCCGAAATCGCTCGATCCCGTTCAAATCGGGATAACTTGGCACGTGCAGCGCACCCATTCCCGATACCAGCACCCGCGCGTCGATGCGGACGCCATCGCCCGCGATGGCGTGCCAGACCCCCCGCCGCTCATCCCAAGTGGCTTCGTGCAGCGGCGTTCTCAACCGAATCCGACCCTCAACGCCATGACGCTTTGCAGCCGCCCGCAGATAGTCCAGGATCTCCGGCTGTTCCGCATACATCCTGGTCCACTCGGGATTCCGGTCGAATGAGAATGAATACAAGTGCGAGGGAATATCGCAGGCGCAGCCCGGATATCGGTTGTACCACCAGGTCCCGCCGATCTCCTCGCCCTTCTCGATGATCAGGAACGAGTCCATGCCGGCCTCCCGAAGCTGGATCCCCATGCACAGTCCGGAGAAGCCGGCGCCGACGATGAGAACATCAACCGCCTCACCCATCAGGCGCGGGCTCCGGCCCGTTGCCGGGCGTTCGGTGCGGTGTTCAGGAAAGCCGGCATTGCGAAAGTCACGGCAGCCACTGAGCACCAGAAATACCATGGCGCCCCGTCGTGGTTTTGGGAAGTGGAAGCAGGCGTCATTTCACGTCCGTGAGTTTCGTAGTTTAATGAGCATATCATTGCGGAGGTGGAACGCGGAGGTGCTCAGCGCGGAGGTGCGGAGCGGCCCTTGGCCGGGCAACGGGCTGGAACCTGCAATTGCCGGCGGGGAGATGTAGAGACACTTGTGCCGAAAGAGGATATAGAAAGTTCGTTGCGGGCGGCCGGGCTTTTGGGGTTGTCTCGGACTTATCGCCGTGCGTGTCGGCCGCCCAATGGTTGGGAAAGCACCTTCGATGATCTAGGCCCGCTGAATGGCGGACATATCCTTGCCGTCCCCAGAGGGGGCCCCAGTGCATTTCCTCTTACCAGATGGGACGGCGACAATCGCTATCCGCACACCAATTGCTCACTCAGGGAAATTCGTGGTTTGAAATTGGAACATATTCAGACTGGACCCAAGTACTTCGTGGAGAGTGCCGAGACATAGTCACGACTCGCTCAAAATGACATCGCCGCCCGCTCTCGCCACCTCGGCTTGAACCGCAGCTCTTGAGCGACCTTGCCGCGATATGCGCTTGCCAACTGGTCATCGTGGCTCCTACCGCGGCGTCGCAATGGCGCGCCGGCATTCCCATCTACGACTCCACGCCATCGGCCGGTTTTCTTGGTCATCCCCGACGCTATCAAGAACCATATGCGGCGGCACGATCGATAGAGCATCTCCCACGTCCGAAAAATTCGCATGGCATAGCGTGTAAAATGGAGTCTGGGGTATGCCCAACCTGAAGCAAAATCGGATCGAGGAACCGCAGGCGGAATGGCTACGCGCGAACATCGGCCGTATGCTTCCGGTAGTTGCCCATGCCGTCGCCGTATTTGGAGACGAGCACAAAGCCTCGCACTGGCTATCGACACCATTGGCGGTGCTTGCGGACCGTTCACCGTCGGAAGTCCTCGCGACCAAGGATGGGGTTGAAGTCGTGGACAGCATTCTCACGCGCATCGAACACAATATCTCATCCTAAGCCATGCGCCGCGTTTACCGGGTGTGCCGGTCAATCCACGCGCGGCTCGATGGTGTGGGCGCCATGCGTGCCGGAGGCCGCTGGAACTCACCGGGTAAACGAGTGGTCTACATGGCCGAGAGCATTTCGCTGGCCGTGCTCGAAAACCGGTCCATATGAACAAGGTAGATTTCCCCGTAGGCTATGTTTGCGTCTCAGCAATCATTCCGGCTCACGTTCGTGTCCTGACCGAACATGAACTGCGCGCGTCCTCCTCAGGGGCAGAACCAAAAGACATCGGGGATCGCTGGATCGAGTCCCTAGCGACCGCGGTCTTGGATGTCCGTTCGGCTGTGGCGCCGCTGGAATGTAACTATCTGCTGAATCCCGGGCACCCTGAATTCGCCGAGATCCTGGTCGAACCGGGTATTCCCTTTGTGTTCGATGGGCGCTTGTTCAAATAATCCCTCTGGACCGACGCCCGCAGCCTTCCCCCACCCTGCCGTATAATCGCTTTTTGACACCCAAAACCGCATTTCTCTTCCCCGGCCAAGGCTCCCAGGCCGCTGGCATGGGCAAGGCGCTGGCCGATGCCTTTCCCGCCGCGCGCCGCGTCTTCGAGGAAGCCGACGACGCCCTCCAGTTCCCTATATCCCGCCTCTGCTTCGAGGGCCCCGAGGATCAGCTCAAACTCACGGAAAACACTCAACCCGCCCTGCTCACCGTCTCCACCGCCGCCTTTGCCGTCCTCAAGGAACAGGCCATCGAGCCCGACTACGTGGCCGGCCACAGTCTGGGCGAATACTCCGCGCTGGTCGCCGCCCAAAGCCTGCAATTCGCCGACGCCGTCCGCCTGGTTCGCAAACGCGGCCAGTATATGCAGCAGGCCGTTCCGCCCGGCGAAGGAGCCATGGCCGCCATCCTGAAGTTGCCGGAAGGCAAGTTGGATTCCCTGCTGGAGCAGGCCGCGCAAGGCCAAATCGTCAGCGCAGCCAACTTCAATTCACCGGATCAGGTGGTCATCGCCGGCCACACCGCCGCCGTCCATCGCGCCATCGAACTGGCCAAGGCCGCGGGAGCCCGGCGTGCCGTCCTGCTGCCCGTCAGCGCGCCCTTTCACTGCGCACTCATGAAGCCCGCCCAGGACCGCCTCCGGCCCGATCTCGACGCCACCCGGTTTCGCGACCTCTCCTGCCCGCTGGTGAATAACTGGCAGGCCCGCGAAATTCGCACCGGCGCCGAAGCCCGCGAAGGCCTCTTTCAACAGGTTCCGAATCCGGTGCGCTGGTTGGAGTCTGTTCGCTACCTGGCCTCGCAGGGCGCCACGCGGTTCATCGAGCCCGGCGCTGGCAGTGTACTATGCGGGCTATTACGAAACGTCGATGCGTCATGGATCTGCCATAAGTTCAACCAGCCGTCCGATCTCATCCAGATAGCCGGTAAAAGTGCGTAAAGTTTCGGGCCCGGACGTCTTCGTAGTACTCTTGTCTCTGCCGAAATCCGATTTACTCTGGTAAGCTCAGCTAAGGGATCAGCCCAGTGGCGAGAGAATCATTGTCGAAAGTCCGGTGTCCCAGTTGCGGTGGCCCAGACACCCGCCCTTCGCTGCGCCGCGGCATTCTGGACAACATCATGACGATGTTCCGCCGATCGCCGTATCGCTGCCGGGGATGCCGCCGGCGCTTTTACCTTTCGAACTCGATCAAATCGGAACGGGCAGTCCAAAAGGAAGCGTAAGGGTCTTTAACTCCACTTCATTGCCGGCCTCCAAGAAGGTTGGCCGGCTCATCTTTTGTTGGACCATGCTCACAGTTGCATTTCTTGTCGCGTTCAGGCAAGCTGGTAGGTTTTCCTCTCGAATCGATGCTCGAACGCGTGCTTTACCACGACCACTGCTTTGACGGGGCAGCCTCGGCCGCCTACTTCAGCCGCTTTATCGCGGGAGCGATCCACCCTGGTGCGCAGTTTCTCTACACGGGAATGGCCCACAAGGCATCCCAGATGTTCGACCCATCGCTGTTCGATGGCGACGAAAACGCCATCGTGGATTTCAAGTACTCCAGCGACCCCCGGCTCACCTGGTGGTTCGATCACCACCAAAGCGCTTTTCTCAACGTGGAAGATGCCGAACATTTCCGCCGGGACACCAGCGGCCGCAAACTCTACGACCCCAGTTACAAGTCGTGCGCCGCCTTCATCGCCCGCGTGGCCGCCGACCGCTTCGGCTTCCACGCGCCCGATCTGGACGACCTGGTGCAGTGGTCCATCGTGATCGATGGCGCGCAGTACCCGGATGCCCGCACGGCCGTCGAACTGGGCGCCCCCGCCATGCAACTGACGCTGGTGATTGAGGCGGTCCAGGGCTCGGACGTGGTGCAGCAAATCATCCGCTGGATGCAGCGCCGCCAACTTTCGGAAATCATCGCGGAACCCGAGATCCAGGAATTATACAAGCCGCTGTACCGGCGTCACGTCGAATCGATCGGCCTGATCAAAGGCCGCGCGCTTCAGGATAACGGCGTGATCTTCTTCGACCTCACCGGGTACGATGTGGAGGGCTACAACAAATTCGTGCCTTACTACCTTTTCCCCGGTTCCACCTACACGGTGTCGGTGACGCCGTCTAATTTCCGGACCAAGATCTCGGTCGGGTCGAATCCCTGGACTCCGCAGGAACCCAAGCACAACCTGGCCACCATTTGCGAGCGCTATGGCGGCGGCGGCCACGCGCGTGTCGGCGCCATCAGTCTGCCACCCGGCGAGTTCGAACGCGCCCGCACCATCGCCGCCGAAATTGTGGCGGAGCTGAAGACCTAACACTTTACCGTGAGATGATTTTTCTCCCGTTCAGCCGCGCAGACTATCGGCACGTCACTGCAAAGCTAACTTTGCGCGACTGTTGGGGCGCCGGCGTCAGCACTTTGAGCGAGACCCAACCGCTGGTGCGGGCTCGAACCAGCCAGTCGTACGAAACCGGCAACGGACCGGCTTTGCCGAACTGCAGGCTCTGCACCGCCGAGGCGCCCTTGTCGCTGCGCAGCCACACGTAGGTGACTCTCCCAGGGCCCGTCGCCGTCAGGCGCGCAGCGAAGTGGACCCGCGTGGGTTGGCAGTTCCCCGTCATTGTGGGCGGGCTGTCGAGCGTTACATCGACTCCAAAACCAGACGACAGCAGCAATGGGAGGACAAGAGCAGCGGAGAAGAAGAATGCCCATCTTCTCCACCAGGCTGACAGGCAGCGGCTCATAGGCAGAGGCTGAGGGGCCGCCACCGTCTCAGGTCAGACCGGCCGGCCCTATCAAACACGCTTAGCGATACACTGGTTGCGCCTCGGCGGCCGCGGCGGGCACTATGACCGGCTCGCCGATTTTCATCAATTGCCAGTCATACGCGAATTCCTTGCCGCAATCCAGGCAGACTACATAAGTGTTGCTTCGGGTGGCTGCCGGAGCCGAGAACCCCGCGTTCTTTCGCCCGGGCGTCATGGGAAATGTCGTTCGCTGATGAGAACAACGAAACAGCGAATTAAAGATCGAGTGAAGCATTTTTCGGGCCCCCTTCGTTTATTAGATTCGACTCGGGCCGCAATCGTTTCACCGGGCGGCCGGAACGGTGTACGGTGGGGTACTGCGGGGTACTAGCGGATCAGCCCTGAAGACACCGCAGGTGACACTGCACGCTGGTGTTACTTTTGGTGGAATTCGAGATAAGACGAGTCAGGCGGACAGCTTGGCGGCGATGGATTCCGCAATAGCGCGCCCGTGGAAGCGGCCGTTTTCGATGAATATCTCGTTGGTGTGCATGCCGGCGACAATGACGCCCGCCAGGTAAATGCCGGCGCGCTCGCTCTCCAGGGTTTCCGCATTCGTGCGCGGTCTAAGTGTGGCAGCCTCTAGCGTTATGCCTGTGGCGTTGAGAAATTCCAGATCCGGCCGGTATCCCACCAGAGCAAAAACGAAATCGTTCTTTAACAGACTTTCACCTTCGGGCGTGGCCACGCGAATCGAATCTTTTTGGATCTCCACCACTCGCGAACGAAAGTAGGCCCGGATTTCACCGTTCTTGATCCGGTTTTCGATATTGGGTTTGATCCAATACTTTACCGAGTCGGAAATGGCAGGGCCGCGATGAATCAGCGTCACCCTGGCGCCGGTCCAAAGCAATTCCAGCGCGGCGATGGCGGCCGAGTTCTTGGCGCCGATCACGGCCACGTCGTGGTTGTAATACGGGTGCGCCTCCTTGTAATAGTGGATGACCTTTTCCAGTTCCTCGCCCGGCACGTTAAGCATGTTTGGTACGTCATAGTACCCTGTCGACAGAATGATTTTGCGCGCCTCATAAACGTGGTTGCATCCCAGGCGGTCGGTGGTGAACGCCTGGAACGCGTTGTCCTGGCCCGCGATGCGGTCCACGCGCTCGTACTGATGAATGTCGAGGTGGAAATGGTCGGCCACTTTCCGGTAGTACTTCAGTGCTTCGGCGCGGTTTGGTTTGTCGTTTAAGCTCGTCATCGGAATGTTACCGATTTCGAGCAGCTCCGGCGTGGTGAAGAACGTCATGTTGGTCGGATAGTGGTAGAGCGAGTTGACCACGCAACCTTTATCCAGCAGAACGGTCTTCACCCCGCGCGTCTGGAGTTCGATTCCGCATGCCAGCCCCGTCGGCCCCGCCCCCACTACGATTACATCGAATGATTCATTCACAGATGGCATGACTCTGTCACAGTAAGGTTGCAATCTCCTTACGGATTTTGTCGAGCGCTCCGTCCAGAGCCGCCGCGTCCTTGCCGCCGCCTTCGGCCATGTCGGGCCGGCCGCCGCCTTTGCCGCCCACAGCCTGAGCCACGGCCGACACCAGTTTCCCGGCCTGCACCTTGCCGGTCAGGTCCTTGGTAACCGCGGCTACAATCGACACCGCGCCGTCTTCGGCCGATGCCAGCACCAGCACCGCCGACTTCCACTGGTTGCGCAGTGAATCGGCCAGCGTCCGCATCTGCTGCCGGTCCAGGCTGTCTACGCGGGCTACCAGAATCTTGGAATCCTTGACCGTGACCGCCTGCGCTTCCAGGCCGGCCACCGCGGCTTGCGCCAGTTTCTCCTTCAACTGGATCACCTGCTTCTCCAGGGCGCGATCGCCCGCCAGCAGTCTCTCCACGTGTTCGACCAACTCGGGCTCGGAGGCCTTTATCATCCCGGCAATCCGGCGGATGGCGTCGGTGGATTCCTGGTACTGCCGCAGCGCCGCCTCGCCCGTGATAGCTTCGATGCGCCGCACTCCGGCCGAAATGCTGCCCTCATAGACTACCTTGCAAACGCCGATATCGCCGGTGCGCCGCACGTGGGTGCCGCCGCACAATTCGCGGCTGAACCCGGGCACACTCACCACCCGCACTTCCTCGCCGTACTTCTCGCCGAACAACGCCATGGCGCCGGTGGCGATAGCTTGATCCAGCGGCAGGATGTTGGTGTCCACCGGCGTGTTCTTCAGGATCTGCTCGTTCATGAGCCGCTCCACTTCGTCCAATTCGGCGCGGTCCAAACCGGTGTAGTGTGTGAAATCGAAGCGCAGCCGCCCTGGCTCTACCACGGAGCCGGCTTGTTTCACGTGCTTGCCCAGCACCTGCCGCAACCCGGCGTGCAGCAGATGCGTGGCCGTGTGGTTGCGGCGCGTGGCGTCGCGCAATGGGGCCGCTACTTCGGCCTTCAGGATATCGCCCACGGCGATGGGCGCGTGCGTCAGGATGCGATGCACCGAGAGCCCCGGCACGCCGGGGAAGACGGTCTCCACTTCGGCCATGCGGTCGCCCGCGGCCCCGTACAAGTCGCCGCGGTCGCCCACCTGGCCGCCGGTTTCGGCATAGAACGGCGTCTGGTCGAATACCAATTCGGCCTTGGCGCCGGCCGGCACGACGTCCACGGGCTGTTTATCCACCAGCAGCCCGATCACCCGCGAAGTGGATTCGAGATCGGTATACCCCAGGAACCTGGTGCGGCCCCGCTCCAGCAACTTCTGGTAAGCCGGAACCACCGCGCCCTTTTCGGCGCCCTTCCAACTGGCGCGGGCGCGCTCGCGCTGCTGCTGCATCTCGCGATTGAAACCTTCATGGTCGATGGCCAGCGGCGGCGCATGCTCGCGCGCCATGTCTTCCTGCTCATCCAGAGCCAGCCCGAAGGTATCGTAGAGTTTGAAGGCCACGGCGCCCGGGATGGTTTGGCCGGCCAGCGATTGGATGGCGTCGTTGAACTGCTTCTCGGCCTGCAGGAAGGTGGTGGCGTAGCGGTGCTCTTCGTCCTTCACCACCCGCGCCACGCGCTGCACGCTTTCCATCATTTCCGGATAAGCCGGCTGCATCAGTTCGGCCACGAAGCCGGTCATCTTGTACAGGAACTGGTCTTCCACGCCGATCAGCCGCACGTTGCGCATGGCCCGCCGCATGATCTTGCGCAGCACATAGCCGCGGCCTTCGTTGGCCGGGACTACGCCATCGTGGATCAGGAAGGCGGTGGCGCGCGCATGGTCCGCCGCAATCCGCAGAGCCGTATCCACCCGAGCATCGCCGCCCGGCGTGACCCCGAACAACTCAGCGGCGTTTTCGATGATGGGCCGGATCAGGTCGGTGTCGTAATTCGAAAACTTGCCTTGCAACATCGCGGCCATGCGTTCCAGTCCCAGGCCGGTATCGATGGAAGGCCGGGGCAGGGGAGTGAGTTGGCCGCCGGAATCGCGGTCGAACTGCATGAAGACCAGATTCCAGAACTCGACGAAGCGGCCGCCGGCATCGCTCGGAAACTCCTCGTGCTCGCGCCCAGGTTCGGCCGCTTCCACGCCCATGTCATAGTGGATCTCCGAGCATGGTCCGCACGGGCCGGTGTCACCCATCTGCCAGAAGTTGTCTTCCTCATCGAGCCGGAAGATGCGGCTTTTAGGAACGCCGGCCACCTTTTGCCACAGTTCTTCGGCCTCGTCGTCTTCGCGGAACACGGTGACGTAGAGTTTGTCTTTAGGCAGCCCGTAATCTTTGGTGATTAGCTGCCAGGCGAAGTCAATGGCGTCGGCTTTGAAGTAGTCGCCGAACGAAAAATTGCCGAGCATCTCGAAGAAGGTATGATGCCGGCGCGTGTAGCCGACGTTCTCCAGGTCATTGTGCTTGCCGCCGGCGCGGACGCATTTCTGCGACGTGGTGGCGCGCGCGTAGTCGCGTTTTTCGTTGCCCAGAAACACGTCCTTGAACTGGACCATGCCGGCGTTGGTGAAAAGCAGGGTGGGGTCGTTGGCCGGCACCAGCGACCCGCTGCGGACGATGCGGTGGCCCCGCTCCGCAAAGAAGTCGAGATAGCGCTGTCTGATTTCGTGACCTGTCACGCAAAATTCCTTTTGGTAGGTAGGCGTCCTCGCCTGCCCCGCCCGCCTTGCGGACGCCTTGGCAGTTGGACTTCGCCTTGCTCCAGTATAAGTGGTCGCGACCCTCCGGGTCGCGAACCGGACGCGCACCCGTCGCGACCCAGAGGGTCGCGACCACTTGTAGTAGTATTCTGTTGTAGTATCCTGGGTCATGCGATTTCTAGCCACCGCTTTGTTTTTTGTCGCCGTTTGCCTGCAGGCCCAGGATGCGCCTCCGCCCGGCGGCCAACCCAAGAGGGCACCTCAGCCGCCGAAGAACCTGAAGGTATTGCCGGCGGACACCGACATCCGCGCGACCATGGGCGCTTTCCGGACCGCGCTCGGCCAGCAATGCTTTTTCTGCCACGTGCAGGCGACTCCCCCCGATTTTGCGTCCGATGAAAACCCCAAGAAGGAAACTGCCCGGCACATGATCACCATGGTGAAAGAGATCAATGCCAAGTTCCCGGACGGGAAGATGCACGTGACCTGCTATACCTGCCACCGCGGGAAGACTACGCCTGAGACGACGGCGCCGGCGGCCCCGCCCGCCCAGTAAAAAAATGCGGTAAGATGCAGTAAGAAGGGCGGATTAGCAATCCGCCGCACTCTCGAAAAGTCGCTTGTGGAAGTTCGGCTGGGCGCCAACTCCCGGCAGGCGGATTGCCAATCCGCCGCAGATTAGCAATCTGCCCCACAAACTTCTTCGGGGCTGGCCGTACCGGTGCCTTTTTTCATGATGGTGACAGAAGCCACGCGGTTGCCGAACCGCGCGGCTGCCACCGGGTCGCCCGTTACTCTGAGAGTCAAGGCGGCGCCCGCGGAGAAGCTGTCACCGGCGCCGCAGATGTCCACGGGATTGGCCACGCTCCGGGTGGGGACCAACATGGCGCCGGAACCGATGTTGGCATCGGAGACTACCAATGCGCCCTGCCCGCCCTGCGTGATCACCAATAACGGGGCGTTCATGAGCCGCCGCAATTCTTCGTAATCCACCCGTCCCAACGCCCGCATGCTGGCGGCTTCCGCCTCCTGCTGGTTGGGCTTTACCACCACATTTCGAAAACGCTCGGCGCGCATTCTCGAATCCACCCATACCAGCGCGCTGGGAATCCGCGCCAGGGCTTCGCGCATGCGGGCAGTCACCACTCCGCCCGCGCTGGTTTCGGCCTGGTCGGAGACCAGGATCACGTCGTAATCCGCGGCGGCGCGCTCCAGGATCCCGACCAGCGCCCGGTCCAGCGCTTCGGGCAGCGGTTGCGTGTTCACAAAGTCCACGCGCGGCAGGTCTTCTGCGCCGGTAGTGGAATTGATGAGCTTGGTGTAGGTGAAGGTGGGGATGCGGGGCGCGCCCAACAGACGCTCGGACGAAATGCCGCGCGCTTGCAGGGCGCCGCGCAGTTCGTGGCCGAAGCCGTCTTCACCCACCAGGCCGAGCACAGCCACTTTACCGGCCTTCAACGCCGCCAGGTTGTTGGCGATGGTGCCGGCGGCCCCGGGCGTCACTTCGGTGGCCACTACGCCGATGCGCGGGATGCCGGTTTCCGACGAGGGCAGGGCCAGCGCGGGATCGTAGGTACACCAGCGGTCCAGGCAGACATCGCCTACCACCAGCGCCCGCAGCTTCGGAAACCCGGCGAGAATTTCCGCCGTGGTCATGACTTTGCTCATGGCTGGGCCGCCGTAAGCAGACGCCACAGCGCCGGGAAGGTGGCGCGGTGCGGGCCGCGGAAATAGAAGCTCCGCCCGCCCTCGGCCATCGTTCGCACCAGAATGGTTTTTTGCGGGCGGAAATAGTAGCCGGGGTCGGTCTTGGGCAGTTCCTTCCGAAAGTCGCCCTGAATCGGGACCAGGTCAAAAACGGCCGTAGTGAAATTGCGGATGGCGCGGCCTTCCTGGCCCGCCACGTTGCGCGCCATAGCGAGCGCTTTCAAATAAACCTCGGGCCCCATGATGGCGGAGCCGAAGTTCAGCAGCACGCCGCCTTCGAGCCGCTCCACGGTGCGCGCGAAAATCAGAAAGTCGCGGTAGCTGGCCGCGCCCACGGCCGCGCCATCGCAGTTGGGATGCTGGTGGATGATGTCATAGCCTATGCCGGCGTGCACCGTAACTGGCACGCCCGCGCGGTAAGCGGCGGCGAAAACCGAAAGGCCGCGGTGCGGATAATCGCTGGCGGCAAGGCGGCGGCCGATGTTTTCGCCCAGGCCCAGCGATCGGGCGGCGGCTTCGCGGATCCAATCGTTCAGCTCGCCGGTCTCCTGCCAGAGGCCGAATTCGCCAGTGCGGATGTAGCGGTCCACGCTCTCGGTGGTGGCGCCGATGCGGGCCAGTTCGTAATCGTGGATGGCGCCGGCCCCGTTCATAGCGATGTGGTCGATGAAGCCGCGCTCCAGCAGGTCGATGATGTGGCGATTGACGCCGGCGCGAAGCACGTGTGCCCCCATCATAAGGATGCGGGCGGCGCCAGCGGTACGTGCCTCACCAAGGTACTGCGCCACCGTGGGCAGATCAGGGTGGGCGAAAGCCGGAGTGGGCGCAGCTTCATCGGCCACATCATCGAGAGCCAGCCAGTGGTCCAGGTGGAGGTCGTGCACGCGCCCGGCCAGGGGCCGAATGAGCAGCCGCGACCGGTCGAAGGTTGGGTAGCGGCTCTCGCCAAATAACAAAGGGAGAAGCTGCGGGTCGAGATAATTCGGCACGATGTAATCGGCGCCCACGCCGATCAGCCGCTGGCGTTTCCACTGATCCACCTGGCGGCACTCGGGTTCGTCGGTGGCCGCGCCGACCGTGACGCCGCCCACCAGCTTGACCTCTTCGATTTCGACATAGCCATCGCCGAACGCGACGATCTGATCGCCGCCCACGCCGGGGAGCCGCACGATGCGCTGCACCAGCATGCGCTTGGAGAAGGCCGAGAGATCGTCGAGCGCGCCATAGACGCCGCCATCGAAGTAGCGGGTGACGTCCAACAGATCGGCCTCCTCCTTCATGAAGACTTCGTCGGTGCCGCTGGCCAGGTACAGGCGCAGGCCGCGCGCCTTGAGGGCTTGGAGCAGCGCGCGCGAGCCGGGCACCAGGTACTTTTCCGGCGAGCAGTGGCCGCGGCGCAGTTCTTCCAGGCGATCGCGGATGACATCGGCGAGCCGGTCGAGGTAGCGGCGCTTGTAGACCAGCGGGTCAAGCGGCGTGCCGCCCCGGCGCTTGATTTCCCCGGCAAGTGCCATCATCTGGTAGACGGTCTCTTTGCCGGTAAGTCGCCACACATAGTCTTCGACCACGCCGCGGAGGTCGCCTTCGGACTCGCCGGTTTTAAGCTCGGCAAGGATCTCGACCATCATGGGGACCATGACGTTGAGCCACCCGGTGCGGATGAGCGAGAGGGTGCCATCGAAATCGAAAAGGGCAACCTGCGCGTTCGGGGATGACGCCCCCGCCCGAACGATCTCAATCATCTTGTGGGGCAGGCTGGTAGCCTGCGGCGGGTTGGCAACCCGCCTGTCTCGGTTAAGGCGTGAGGACATCCAGTGTTGTAGATGCCGTGAGTGGTCGCGCGAATCAGGCAGAGATCAGCGGACATCTTCGTAGAGGTCCTCGCGCCGAAGCGAACTGGTCACGCGGCCCGGCCATTCCGGCAACCGGGGAATCGCACGGTTTCGGCCCTGGCAGTCAACCGCGCCGCTTCTTCGACCGATAGATCGACGTCAAATTTCATGTTTCACACTCTTCTCTGATCGTAGCCGAAATTCCACGTGGGATGGGAGTTGCTGTTGCCCATGGGAACTTTGGGCGCGCCCTGCCGGTCTAATCAGAATGCTCCTGAACGACATCCGCTATGCCCTTCGGCTGATGCGGCGTAGCCCCGGCTTCACCGCCGTAGCCGTCCTCTCGCTGGCACTCGGGATTGGCGCCAACACCGCGATCTACAGCCTGTTTTACACCGTGATGCTGCGCCAACTCCCGGTCCCGCATTCGGAGCAGCTTGTGGAGTTGGTGAGGGACTCCCCGACCGAACTCCATTGGCCGGGGTATTGGGCATGGGATCAGTATGAATACCTGCGCGACCACAATCACGTTTTCCTGGGGATCACCGGCATGGGGTTCGACAATCTGGCCGCGGTGCGCACCCCGGGTTCCGACCTGGAAACGTTGATCCAGGAGAGCGTGCCGGGGAATTACTTCCAGGTGCTCGGGCTAAAACCGGCGATCGGGCGGTTGATCGGACCGGAGGATGTCCCGGCCAGCGGGGATGGAGACGCGGCGGTGGTGAGCTGGTCCTACTGGAACCGGCGGTTCCATCGCGATCCGGCGATTCTCGGCAAGCGGATCTTTTACAATGACGCGCCGAAAACCATCATCGGGGTCGCGCCGGGCACCTACGTGGGGCCGCGGGTAGGCTCCCGGACGGACCTTTGGACTCCGGCGTCGCACTACGGTCTCACCATGCTGGCGCGTCTGAAGCCGGGCGTGACCATCCGGCAGGCGCAGGCTGAAATCGCCGTGGTGTACCAGGGGTTGCAGGAACAAGACGCCGTGCGTGGCAGGGATCGGCGGGTGGAAACCAGGATGGAATTGTTGCCGGCGGGTGCTGGCCTGGCACGTGTGCGCGATCAGTACGGCAAACCGCTGGTGCTGCTGACGGCCATAGTGGGATTGCTGCTGCTGCTGGCGTGCATCAACATGGCGAGCATGCTGCTGGCGCGGTCCGCGGGGCGCCAGCGGGAACTGGCCGTGCGTGTGGGGTTGGGCGCCGGCCGCGGCCGGCTGGTGAGGCAGATGCTGACCGAATCGCTGCTTCTTTCCGGAGCCGGCACGGTGGCTGGCGTGGTGGTGGCGTATTACGGGATCGGCGTCCTGGTGCGCATCATGGCGAGTGGCCGGGCATTCGAGCACATCGAGATTGAGGTACACCCCGACCTGAACCTTGTGCTGTTCACGGCCGCAATCGCTTTGCTCACCGGCCTTCTGTTCGGATTGGCGCCGGCATGGTACGCATTCCGGGCGCAGCCGGCAATGGCATTGCGGCAAGCCGGAAAGGGCGGCGACACCTGGTTTTGGCGTTTGTTCGGAAAAGGCCTGGTGGCGGCGCAGGTGGCTCTCTCGATTTTCCTGGTGACCGCTGCCGCCGTATTTCTGAACCACCTCGCGCGGCTGCGGAATTTCGACCTGGGGTTTCGCAGCGATCATGTGCTTTTGGTGACCCTCGACTCCGCCCACAGCGGGTACCAGCGCGAGCAACTGGGCGCACCGTACCAGGAGTTGCTGGCGCGGATGGAAACCATTCCGCAGGTGCGGTCGGCCTCCATCACCGGCTGCACACCGCTGCAAGGGTGCGGGTCCGGAAGCCGCTACCTGATCGCGGAAGGGCATGTGGACCGGCCGGAGGATCGGCTGCGGACGGCGGTGGTTTTTGTGGCGCCGCGATACTTCGAGACGCTGGGCATTAGCCTGATCGCGGGACGCGATTTCAACTTCCGGGATGTGGGGCGGCAACGCGTCGCGATTGTCAGTCAGGCGATGGCACGCCACTATTTCCCGGGGGTCAACCCAATTGGCAAGCACGTTGCGATCGACCGGGACCCGAAGACCGGCGGGTGGTTCGGCAGCGACGAGCCTTACGAAATCATCGGCCTGGTGGCCGACGTCAAGTCCTTCGAGCTTCGCGATGCTCCGTACGCCGCGATCTATTTCAATATGTTCCAGGAACGCCGCTTCCTATATCAGTTCGAACTGCGCACGAGCGTCGATCCCGCATCGCTGGCCGCGACAGTGCTGCAGATGGTGCGCGACGTCCTGAAAACGGTGCCGGTGAAGACGATCACAACGCTCGCCGACCAGGTGGACTCGAACATTGTTCCCGAACGTCTGATCGCGACGCTCTCGGAGTTTTTCGGCTGCCTGGGCGTCGTGCTCGCCGGCATCGGCCTTTACGGGCTGCTGGCCTACACGGTGGCGCGGCGGACCAACGAGATCGGGATTCGGATGGCGCTGGGCGCGACGGCCAGCAGCGTAAGCCGGCTGGTGCTGCGAGACGTTCTGGGAATGGTGTGCGCCGGAT
>Ga0210402_10000478_pt1 | contig 44896 bp, 68 predicted proteins | sample IncBWC7MmetaG_FD_161055 | JGI IMG/M metagenome (GOLD analysis project Ga0210402, IMG submission 161055) | Forest soil microbial communities from Barre Woods Harvard Forest LTER site, Petersham, Massachusetts, United States - Inc-BW-C-7-M | ecosystem: Environmental > Terrestrial > Soil >...
ATGTCGGCAACCGAAAGGCCGAGCATCGTTTTAACCGTCGTGATGTAATCCGCGTTTAGCTTTATCATTCGGAAAATCCTTCCTCAGTGAACTACGCAAACCGGGTCGGGGTCGGCTCCGGTCCGGTACAAATCGCCCGCCGACAAGCCGCCCGCAATCGCCGCCGCGTTGTTGGCGTACACGGCGAGGCCTGTAACTTTCAAATTTGCGAGGGTCAATTTCCCCGAAGCGTTCGCGGCGGTTCCGTTGCCGATGGCGAGGGAATTCGCGGCGAGGCGGGTAAACGCGACATCAAGAGTGTTCGCGCCCGGACTGCCCCAACCGACAATATAATCCGTCGTCAGATATGTAACGCGGGAGTTTAGGTTGCTGCGGAGAATCGCCGACCCGCCGAACGCAAAATCCAAAACGGAGTTGCTTGCAAATCCGATGGTCGCGCCACCTGTACCGCCCGCCGATTGAATCACACTCTCCGTATTAGTGGCAGCAATGAGCGCCGCACATTTCAGAGTTCCGCTCGCGTCCGCCGCCGTTCCATTTCCGATGGCGAGCACACCCGCAGCGGTGCGCGAGATACCGGTGTCAACTGAACTGCCGAATGCAATCAAGTTGAAATCGGGAGTGATGCGAATTCCAAGAGCGGCCCCGCTGAAATTGGTGAACCTATTCGTACCGACTGTTAGTGTAGTGTCCGACGGACTAGCGATTGTCAGCACGTTCGACGCTAAGGACAATGCGGCAATAGTACTTGCGGTAGATTGACAAAGAGTCAGTATCCCCTTCTGAGAACTGGGAACCCCTAGAGCGACCGAAGCAACACCTGTGCTCCCCGCGTGTGCAATGGTCAACGTGCTAATACCGTTCAAGCCCGCCGCCAAGGAAGTTTGCAACGTCCAAGTGTCCGCCGCTGAAACCGCGCCCGTCGCCCAATAGTTTGCAGAAAGGGTAAGCAGGGGCGAGGCGTTCGTCGAACTCACGGTTGCGACCGTCCCGTTCGTCATCGACAACGCGCCGAGTTTCAGACTGCCGGTAAAGTCGCCCGCCGTTCCGTTGCCGATGGCAAGGGATGCCGCGCCGAGGCGGGAAAGACCCGTGTCGGCGGCAGTCGCTACCGTCGTAGAACCAGACCATCCGAGCACTCTGTCACTACGTGCGGTTAGTCCGTAGTTCGTTGTCGAGCCAATCCAGAGTTGAGCAACTCCCGCCACACTCCACACGACACTTATGCTTCCTGCTATGTAGGAGAACCCCGTCGTAGCATCTGCAATGAACGACAGCGAAGGCGCTCCCGCCGAACCATTTCCAACGATAAGATTCGGCGCACTTACCTTTGCCGCGCCCGTGCTTCCCGAGTGCCCAATGGTAAGCGTGCTCGGGCCGTTGGTCCCGTTCGTGAGGATGCTTTGGAACGTCCACAAATCTTCCGCCGACGCGGAGCCGTTCCAGAATTGCCCGCTTAGGCTACTGATCGGGCTTGATTGTGCAACGGTTGAAGTCGCGAGCGTTGGGTTTTGCAGCTTTTCCGAACCCGTGTTTATCGGGTTCGCAAGGGGCGAGAGCAACGCTTCCGCCGCGATTGCGCGGGCTTTCTCGACAGCGACCGCCGCGTCGTCGTAAGCCGTCGTCGCGAGCTTGGTCGAATTGTCGAGGGCCGCCGGGGTCGGCGCGGTCGGCGTCCCGGTGAGCGCGGGCGAGGCTTTCGGGGCGAGCAAGGCTTCCGCCGTCGTCGCTCGCGTCGTCTCAACCGCGATTGCTGTCGTTGTAGCCGCCGCTTGCGCCGTGACCGCCGCGTCCGTGTAAGCGGTCGTTCCGATTTTCGTCGAGTTGTCGAGGGCGGCGGGCGTTGGCGCAGTCGGCGTTCCGGTCAATGCCGGGGACGCCTTCGGGGCGAGCAACGCGTCGGCGGTTGCTCGTGCTGTTGCTTCCGCTGTGACCAACGCGGAAGCGGTCGCGAGGGTCGAAGCGTCGCCCGTGCTCCGCGCTGTTGCTTCCGCCGACAGCGACGACGTTAGGGTTCCGAGGTCCGACGTGAGGCTCGCGATGTCCGCTTCGGTTAGAACGATTGCGCCCGTCCGGCCCGCGACGCTTGTCACCGCTTCGTAATTGTCGATTTTGTCCCACACTGTACCGTCGAACAAAATCAAATCGCCGACGTTCCAAGGGCCGTTTCCGTCGATGACGGTCGCCCCGGCGGTCGCGACCTTATAGAAAAATCCTTGGGTCCCGACGCCGTTCGCGAGCGCGGGCGAGTTTGTCGTCGCGTTCCATGTTCCCTGATACTGCAAAGCGCCCGCGATGCCCGGCGGAATTTGCGCGAGCGGAACGTGTCCGGTTCCATCCAGCGATGCGTAACCGCTTGCCGCGCCCTTGTTGGCGGTTTTCTCCGTCGCTGCCAGGTCGGTCGTGAGGCTCGCGACATCGGCCTCGGCGAGCGTGACCGCGCCGGAGCGCCCGGCGACACTCGTCACGAGCGACGCGGGGTTTATGAGAATCGCCCACGCGCCGGACGTGAACGCGTACGCGCCCGCGTCGGCTTGGGACCATGCGAGCCAACCTTCGGCGGGCGTGTGAAATTCCCAATAACCGAGCGGCGTCGCCGGGTCGTCGGTCGTCCAAACCGCGACCGCGTTCGCGTGCCCGCTCCAAGCGCCTGTCGGCGAGGGTCCGACGATATAGCGGTCGCCGTTCGCGGGCGAGCCGGGCGGCGCTGTCAGCGTCCGGCTTTTCACCATGAGCAGAACGAGGGCATCGACGGCGCGAAGCAATTTTCGGAACGCTACATCATGTTGGTCGCCTGTCGCCGCATTGATGAGTAACCCGAGATTTGGGCCGTTGCTGATCATCCTTGGAAACCTCCGAATTCCATTCCGAAACACATCCCGAAGCCGCTCATCCAAAACGACAGCGTTCGGGTTCTACCAACGAGCGCCCCATTAACGGGCTTGATTGTGAACACGACCGGACCCGTCTGGGTCGCCGCGAGCCTGGCCGCGAGCGTGAACGCGTATGCGTTGCCCACTTGCGCGGCGAGGTTCACGATGAGAACGCCGCCGATTGTGACCGTAAGCGTGTAGTTGCCCTCGATGCCGCCGGGGAAACTGGGGTCGTCCTGGCGGATGATGCTTTGCCCCTGGTTCACGCGATGACGGTCGAGCCAAGAAAAATCAGCGTCGCCGAGAATCGAAACCGGATACCAAACCCCATTAACGAGCACGTCGCCCGGCGGGTAAGGCAATTGCGCCCGGCTTACAGTCGTCAGACTCACGCTCGCGACTTGCGACGGATCGGTCGTTCCGTACGAATTCGAGGGGAGCGCCTTCGCCGTGACGGTCACGTCCGCCGGGTACGTCGCGGGTTGGACGTACGCCGCGCCGTCGCCGAAGAACCAAACCAACGCGCCAGGCGCATGGTCGCCGGGAAGCGTGTCGAACAATCCGCGAGCGATGCCCACGACCGAATACGAGCCGTCGAGGTTCTCCGTCATCGCCGTAAAACGCATAACCTCGTCGTCAATGAGGAAAAGATTCGAAGCGATGGCGTCGAGGTCCACGCCGGACGCCAGGACGAACCCGGTCGAATCTTCCGGCCCGGCCTTCGCGTGATAGGCGTCGCGGAGGTAACCGAGCGGGACGAACGCCTCGTCCTCATTCGTGAGCGCGAGGGGGCCGCCTGTCGAGGAATCGATGTCGCAATCGAGCGAGAGGCCGTCGCCTCGGGCCGCGAGCATGGCGACAAAACGCTGCGGCGAGCCGAGCAGCGCATAAGGCACTTCCATTAACGCCTCGGCCAGGGGCGCGGGCGGCGGGCCCGTCGGAGTCGGGTTGCTCCATCCCCCGCCGGAGAATGGCGGCGTGTACGCCGGGGACGCCATTCCGAACGCGTCCTCGATGGCGGTAATTTCGATTTCGCCTTTGGTCAGTTCGCCGTAGTTGATGCCAGCAATCCGGTAGGGAACGAGAGAGAACCCGAGCGCCGCATTCGAAAACCCGAACACGCCGCCGGTTCGGAAGTTCCAAGCCTTGCGCGTGGTTTTCAGACGGACCCGCCCGAACGGGTACGAGTGCGCCTTGAGTTCCCGCGCCGCGATGATTTGCGCGATGTTCTGATTCGACAACCCGAGAAAATCTTGCGTGTCGCTCGCGAGTTGCCCGCGAACCGCATAGTTTGCCGTTTCCTGCGCTTGAGCTGACCGGGGCGTGAAATTGAGAGAGCGGTCGCAAAATTTAACTTTGATTTCGTTCAGAGTCTCGTCCCATGTGATGCGCGAGAACTCCGGCGGTTCGAGACAATCGTCGTCGCCGATTTCGACGAGCGTCGTCGGGTCGTAATCGTCGCGGATAAGTTTCAGCGTCCAAAGGCCCGTCGCGGGGTCGGTATAGAGAACACCCGAGATGTGCCGGAGCACGTCCGAAAGAAACGAATCCGCGCTCCCTATCGTGTCGATTTGCAACGACATTCCCAAGCCTTCGAGCGCCAGAGTTGCCGCCGCCGCGATGAATGCGGCGGAATCGAAGCGAGCCGAGGGGATGCCGAGGCCATAGCGAACGCTAGTCATCATGTCGTAAATGATCCAGGCCGGGTTCGCATCGCCGCCGATGTCGCCGTTCCCTTGCGCGAGCGGGTCCGGGCAACGCTTGACGACGAACGCGAGCGGCGGGACTTGGTTCGACGTGCCGATATAGATTTGCGTGCAAACCGCGTGACAGTATCCGGCATAGGACGGGACGACGGACGCGCCCGGCAACTTCCCCAAGAGGTACGGGCAAGCGGGTTGCGTCTCGGTTCCGAGGTAAACCATCACCAGGCCCGCCATCCCGCCGCCGCCTTTGTCGCCGCCGAACAGGTTCAACGCGTCCAAATAGACTTCCCAAATATCGTCTCCCACTGACGTCGGATGGTCGTAGTTGACCGCCTTGTCCTGCGCAAAAATCGCGGAGGGCGTCGAGACTGTAAACGAGAACTGATCGCCCGGAGCAAAGGGCGTCGTCGGTCCCGCGACGATGAGCAGCGTCGTTACATACGCGGACGAGTAAGGCGTGCCGACGACGGCGACCCCGCCAGAAACGGGGAGCGCATCGGCGGGACGCTGCGTTGTTACGTTGAAGTGCGTCGCGTCAGTCGCGATGAGGACGACCGTAAAAGGGTCGGGGCCTGGCGTCGCCGTGCATTCGGAGATGTATCCGTCCCCTGCGCACTTCCCGACCATTCCGGAAATCGACCCGAGTTCGGCGAGCGAATCGACCGGGCCATGGCAAAGCATTAAATCCATGCCGATGTAATACCTGTACCCGACGGTCGTCTTAAACCCGACCGTCAACCAACCGCCATGCTTGAGCGGGGTCACGCGGAGGTCGCCGTACCAAACGACGTTCGGGGCCGCAAGTTTTACCGTCCCAAAAACAACGGGAATGATCCTTCCTTCCTCTGCAGTGGGGAGCGTGAAATCGCCGAGTCCCGACGCGAGACTCTTCGCCTTTGAGGCGAGGTACATCGTGAGGACGGTCGAAGCTATGTAAGCCGCGAGTTGTACCAGTATCCAGAGGAAGACTCACCCGCCCACGCCGCCCCTATGTAAACGGCGTTGCAAAAGGATTTTTGTCGGGAATCCATTGGAACCCGGCGAAGTTTGCCGGGTTGTTGAATTTCGAAACGCATGTTCCGAAATCCCTCATGCATCCCGCGTACGCCGTCAACTCCGAGCCGACGGCAAGGCCCGGAACCGGGGCCATGAGCGTCAAGACTCCCCCGATTTGCAAGAGAATCATTCGGCGCTGTAATCCGAATTCGACGTATCCAGCGTTGAACCACCCGTCAGGCTTCGCGGCGCACGCGGGGACCGTGATCAGGTTCCCGGCAATGGCGGTCGCGCTCCCCGGCACGGCGAACAATTCTTTCGCGACCTTGCAACCCGCATCAAACAGGAAATGGTTGCATTGCGTTTGGAACTGTTGTGAGGGGACAAGGTACTTCAGCACGTCGCTTTCCGGCATCGCCGTGAGTTCCGCGAAGTCCCCGAAGTTCGCCACCAGGACCCGGCCCGTGAAGATGACTGCGAACTCGCCGTCCGCGCCGTGCGTTCGGTAGATGACAACCGACATCGGAGTGTCGGGGATGTAGCTTTTGAACAATTGCGCGACCGGGTTCGTGAGAGGAAGCGTGATTTTGATTTGTCCGGCCTTCGCCTCGCCGGATTGCTGGACGGCGGTCCGTTGCATGGTTTCAATCGCGAACGTTTCCCCCAGGTGCACGACGGCCTGGTCGCCCGAGGTGTAGAACCAACCTGCATCCTCGGTTTGAAACGCGTATAGCTCGACAGGCTGCCCGGCGTTGCCGCTGGTTTCCCGCAACGCGTATGTCATGCCGGGACCTCCCTCGGTAGACTCACGAACGACAGAACCCCGCTCGCGACCTCGGTCGTCTGCCAAACGCACTCACCCGCGTCATCTGTCGCGAGCCGGGCGAAGGTTAAAAAGGAAATCAGGACCGACGCGTCGACGACGTTCCCGTCAAGCGGAGTTTCCAGCGTGAGCGATTCGAAGGGCCCACCGTCCCATGTGGCGTCGACGATGCGATGGAAATATTTCGCGGAGCCGTCCAGCATCATGATCGCGATGTCGCGCCGGGCGAGGTTCCAGAATGAAAAGCGCGAATACCCGCACGCTTTGATTTCAAGGACGGACGCGCCCGCCGCGGCCGGAGCGTACAAGCGGAAATCGGCTTGCCAGGTCGGCAACCAAAAACCAACGAGCCGCCCTTTGCACGAGGCCAGGAACGCCCGGAACGCGAGGACCTCGGACCGCTGTTCGAACAGGTACGCAAGCGCATCCATCTCGAGGGTGGTCACACCGCTCCGGTCAATGACGGTTTCTTTCCCCGGACCGGGGTCGAGTTTTTGCAGCGACCGCCGGAACGAATCTTTCGGATCCGCGATGGCGTTTGGCTCCGCGTCCCACACGGTCGCGCTTCGATACGTCGTCATACGACCTCAACCTCGAACACGACCTCGGCCTCGACGGTTTCTTGGTTCTTGCGCAGCAGGTCCACTTTGTCGGCGAGCCGCCCGCGCCGGATCGGGACGACCCACGTCCGCCCGTCGGCGGCCCAGGCGTTTTGCAGCAAGCCGGAAAGCGACGCGCCCCCGACGACGAGCGCCGCGAGGGTCACAACTTCGACCGTGAGCGCGTCCCGCCATAGGACCGCGTATCCGCCTGGTGCAAACTCGCGCTCGCTCCAATCGAAGGAAATCGCGGCGTCGCCCGGCTCGACAGGGAGCAACAAGGGTTGCTTGTCGGGCCAAAACGGAACCCCGAAAAGGTACTGTTGCCATGCCAGCAGCAAGCCCTCAAGGAATGCCGTTTCCCGGCCCGTGGGCAAGACTTTGAACTTTACGCGGGATCTTGGGAGGGTCCGCAATTGGACGCGCTGTTCGGCGTCCGTGAGGCCCTTCAGCACATCCGTTAACCAGACTTGGGGCGTCTCTGAGATTCCCGCGTCCCAATCCGCCTCGATGGAGAAAACCGCGAGCCGTTGCCCGAGGGCGACGAGCGTCGTCCCATCGAAGCCGGAAAACACGAAATCAAACGACTCGTCGATGACGGGGTCGCCCGCACCAGGGAACGTGAGAATCGCGGCGACGACCGACATCGCCGGGATGCCGACCGGGAACACGAAAGCCGGAACGACCGCCGACCCTGGTCCCGATACCGTGATGCCGGACATAACCCGCGCGACAGCCCGGAACGTGTTCCGAATATCGACTTCGACTTCCTGTTGCGTAAAGACGCTGCCCAAGTTCGCGACGCTCGGGGTAATGAGAATGCGCTCGAAGATGCGCCCGCCGATCTGTTCCTCGACCCATCCCGCCGAGTTGCGCCGAGCTGGTGCCGCAGGACTCCCTACCGCTCCGGAGCCGGATCGAGCGTTCCGAAGCCTCGCGAGCGCGGAGCCGGCCGCGGGCGTGAACCCGTGCGCCGTGTCGCTCGCGCTCATCCGCGAGAACGTTTCGAGATTGCCGTCCGTGTTCATACTTTCTTAATTGCGTACCCGTATCCGTATCCAGGGAAAAGAACGTAATTGTCCGCACCGATGGAGAAAGTCCCCGCCGGGCCGAACCCATGCCCGACAGCGTTTGTTAAAAAGACGTTGGGAACCGAACCGAGCAGCGACGAGCCGCCCGCATCCCTCGCCGCGTAAATATCGACCGGGACGAGCACGGCCTGCGAGTTGAGCAGCGACGGCGCGAGCCGGGCGTAACCTACCGCCCAGTCCGGGACATCGGTCGGCGGTCCCGCCGCCCCAAATCCGGTGTAACAAATCTTTCCGGTCACGTTTTGCGCGGAGAGCGCACACCCGAGCCATTTCGAAACGAACGCATCCACGTCGGCGCGAACAAAACCGGTCGGCAATCCATTGACGCTAAAAGGACAATCGCCGAAGACGTTCGGGGTTGCGTCGTCCGTTTGGATTCCCGTGCGGTAGGTCTGGGCGAAAAAATACCGCCCGTCGCTCCATGCTCCCGCCTTCGCGAGCGCCGGACCCCAACCGAAGGCCGAGAAATTGAGCGACCGCCGTTCCAGCACGACGACAACGTTGTCGCTCGCGTCGGAGAATGCAAAAAAGCGCCCGTAAGGGGTTGGGAAATTAAGCGTCGACACGGCGACCATCGCCCGCATGGGCCGCACATCGTGCGGGCCGCCGGGTTGCGTCAAATAACTTTGGGCGGCGTCGTAGCTGTCGGATAGATACAGGAACAACCCATTGCAACCGATGACCGCATAGTCGGGAACCAAGTCACCGTCGCCGATGGCGGTTTGCAGATTCACATACACCGCGCCCTTGGATAAGTGCGCCCGCTTGCCCCCGGCGTTGCCGTTCACGGTCGGAACCATGTTCACGGTCCAACCCAACCCCGCGAGCCAGGTCACGAGTTGCCCCACCAGGTCAATAATGTCGGTCGTCGTTCCCTGCAAAAATGCCATAGAACCTCATGCCAGTTTGACGGCGCAATAGTCGTGCTCCGTCGTTCTGAAAATGTTTTGCACGACGAGCCACTGGACGCGGTTGATCGTGACCGTGTTCTCTGAAACTTGGTTGTACCCGGTCACGAAGGCCACGCCGTCGGGCTCGCCGAAACAGTTCGGCGCGTCCTCTGTAAGCAGAATGGGAATGAGCGAATAGGAACCGTCGAGGTTCTCGCGCACGGCGAGCGCCCCTTGCCCATAGGGCCACACGCCGCCCCCGCCTCCAAACGAGGCCGCGAACCCGCGCCAAACTCCATCGGGACGGCGCAACTTAAGTTGCGCCGGAATATCGTTCGCGGGGGTTTGCGAACCGAACGGAAACCCGATGTGCTCGTTTCCGTTGTAGGACCAACGCCAACGCCCATCGCCCACGGGCGGCGGACTGGCGGCCCAATTCATCGAGCCGCCGACCGCGAGCGGGTAAGGGAATTGCGACGGAGACGCGTACTCGTTGATGAGGCCGAGGTAAGCGAGTTCGTAATTCGTCGAAACTTTGACGACGACGACGACCCGGCGACCGTTCGCAATGAACCAGTAAGGCAACGCGCCCACGCGCAGCAAGGGCAGAATCGTGTCGGTCATCGCGCCAGGTTGGGTTGTGAAAGTCTGCGCGGATGAATACCCGTAGAACCCGCCGAGCCGGAGGTCGTCGTAATCGCCGCCCACATCGGAGAATCGACTCGCGCCGACGAGGACGTTCCCGGTCCCGTCGTTGCCCGGTGCGGACCAAATGTACTCGGTGCTGGCGACCGATTCGAGAGCCGACCAGGGCGGCGTCATGGCGAACGAAATCACGTCGCCCGCGATGAACGCCACGCCCCCGGCGGTGATCGTGAAATGCGCGACCGCCGAAACAAACGCGACGCCCACGGTCGCGACCCCGAGCGAACCAGACACGCTGCCAACGACGGCGAAGTGCGTCGCGTCGGTCGCTGTTGCCGTGATGGTTTCGACGACGCTCGCGGCTGTTCCGATTAGGGCCCCGATGGTTCCGTTCCCGGTCCCCGTGTATTGGGGATCGAGAGAATGCCCGAGGGTAAGGAACGCGTTCAACGCATCGAGCAACGCGCCGACGTTGGCGGCGCTTCCAGTCTGGACGGACATTGCTAACCCCTTACGCCGAGTGCGGCACCCGCCGCTTTGCGGTTCAAATCCAAATGTTTCACCAGGACCCGACCGAAGTCGGGATGGGCGCTGATGTGTTTCAAAACAAGCCCGTAATCGAGGCCAACGGTCATTTGCGCTTGCGGACTCGACTCGCGCCCCCCGGTAACGAAGCCGCCCTCGACGATGCCGCCTTGCGCAAAGCCGGGGTTCCGGGATCGCGCGAGGCGCGGAGTGACCAGGCCAGAGTTAATGGTCTGCAGCAACTCGCGAATGCCCGGCTGCTTCACAGCTGCAGCGCGCACCACGTATTCGCCTGTCGACGCCCAAATCGGAACGCTGTCGCTCGTTCCCGTGCCGGGCCCGTGGATCTCGCCCCCGGCCGCTTTTTCCGATCCCGCCAGTCCCGAGAGGAATCCCATAAACCCGCCGCCCCCGTCGTCACCGCCCGCAGAGGTCAGCTTTGCCTGCAGCTTCGCCTGGATCATCTTCATCATCAGCTGCTGGAACATCTGCGCCATGCTGGAGGCGACGTCCATCGCCAGGCCCTTCATGGCGTCGCCGAAATTCTTGGCTTCGAAAATCCCCTTGGTGAGGAATTTATTTAGGTCCTTGCCCAGGCTCTTCTCGAGCGCTGCGCCGACGTCCTTGCTGGAGGTCTTCACCTTGCGGAGCGCGGCGTCGGCATCATCGACCTTGACGCCGAACTGTTCTGTGTCCTTCACCAGTTCCGGAAGGCCGCTCTGCGTCGCGATCTTTTGCATTTCCGCGTAGAGTGCCTGCAGCGCGGGCAGTTCGTCCTTGTCGAGCTTGATCAACTCGCGGCGCTTTTCCGCCTGGGAGATCGCGCCCTTCTCAGCCTGGTCGTTGATTCGCTTGCGCGCATCTTCGAGGTGCCGGAGACTGTCCTCCGCTTCTTTCTCCGCCTGCTTGAAGTCGGCCTCGGCTTTCATGACCCGCTTGAACTCGTCGACCTTGCTGTCGATGTCCGACGTGTTCCCGCCCAGTTCCGTAAGCGCCTTGCGATACTTCTCGGCCTCGCGGTCGATAGCAGCGATTTCGGCGGCGTGCCCTTTTCCCTGTTTCTCAGCGAGCTTGTCCTCGAAGGCGAGCACTCCCTGGGCGAGCTTCACACGCTCCGCAGCCTCCTCCAGGACCATGGTTTCGATTGCGCCCTCGCGCTGGATGCGCTGCGCATCGGCCTTCGCCTGCAGTTCCACAATCGTCTTCTGGATCTCCAGGCGCTTCGCAGGGTCCGATTCGTTTTTCAGAGCAGCCTGCTGCGCCGCGATTTGCTTGTCGAGTGCCGCCTTTTCCTCGTCTGCCAGCGTCTTCGCGAGGGCGCGGCGAGTCGCGTAGTACTGCGTCACGGATTCGATGCCCAGGTTCCAGCGCTCTTTTTCAAACTCCGCCGCGGCCCGGTTCGTTTCCTTGTCGACCTCGAGGATCGCGCGCGCCTGCTCCATCTCGAGGCCGGTCTTGGCTCTTGCCAGGCGCTCCGCGGCGGAGATCTGCGCCGCGCTCCGGACCTCAACATCGTGCTCTGCTGCCTTGATCGCCCCGGCGGTCTTCTCCGACTTTGCGGCCTCGTCCCCGGCGTTCATCGCATCGAATAGGGCTTTGCGCTCCTGCTTGAAATCCGCGATGGCCTGGGCGACGTCCTCCTTCTCCTCCGCCCTGATGCGTTTGAAATCGCGGAAGGGGTGCCAGCTGCCGAGCACCTTTCCCGCTGCGCGCGCGTCGGCAAACATGACGTCCATAACCTCGCGGGCCTTGGTCATGGCATACACAAACCCGAAGACTTCGTTCTTCGTGGTCTCGCCGATTTTCGTTCCCAACTCTTTGATCGAGTTCCCACCGTCCCTAGCACCGGTAGAGAACGACACCAGCGCTCCCGCGAGGCTCGTGATGGAAGGGAGCAGGCCTTCGGTGAATTGCATGGCCAGGCCCTGGCCCGCGAGCTTTAAATCGCCCAGAGTCTCTTCCGCTTCCTTCGCCTCCTTGATGGCGTTGTCGCTGAGCAGGTCACCGAACGACTGCAGCTTGTCTTTCAATTTGTCGAAGCCCTGCCCGCCCAGCTGGTCGATCACGGGGAGCAACTCGAGGCCGGCCTTCCCGAACAGGTCGGTCGTGATCTTCGCGCGCTGACTACCCGCGCTCATCTTCGCCAGGCCGTCGACGATCTTGTGCAGCTTCTCGTCCGTGGTTAGACCGTTCAACGCCTTGGCGGAGCCGAGAAGGATCTGTAGAGACGTGGTGGCTTTAGCGCTGCCCTGCTGCAGGTTCCCCATTGCTTTCGCGAACAGGCCCAGGCCCTTGCTGACCGTCTCCTGGCTCACATCCACGCGCTTAGCAGCCGCGGCCCACACCTGCAGCGACACCGCGGAGAGCCCAGTCTTCTCCTGCAGCTTTCCCATGCTCGCAGCAAAGTCGAGTGACCCCTCCACCGCGCCCTTGATGCCTTCGAAAGCGCGGAATGCCGTCTCGTAGCCCAGGAATTCCGCGGCGAGCGAATGCGCTGCGTCCTTCAGCTGGTTGAACCCGGCACTCGCGTCGACCGCGCTCTGCTTGGATTTGCCAGCTTCTTGCTGCACGCGGCGGAACGCGTTGACGACTTCCTGCTGGCCCTCTGCGCTCAGTCGAACTCGGTAGTCTTTTGTCGGCATTTTTCAGTCCTTCAAGATCTCGGGCGGCTCGGGCATCGGTTTATTGGTGCGGCCGCCCGCTGTCAGAATTGCCCAGAACACAAGTTCTAGTTCGAAGTCGTGACGCGCCTCTTTTCGGAGCGCGTCCAGGAACGCGTAAAGAGCCTCTTCAAGTGAGCAGCGAGCCAATGCCAGGTACCGGGTGGGATCGGGGCCTGCAAGAGTCCGGATGAGATCACCCCAAGGGCTGAATCTATCGATGACGTCGCTGCTGGCCGGGGTGTTGCCGTTTCTTCCGTCGAAGCATCGTGCGAAACGGCGAATGAGAACAGCCCGGCCTGACAGAAACCCGCGAGCAGGGTCACCACAAGCTGGCGGATCTGCAGCTTGTCGTCGGGAGCGGTGAGCTTGCGGACGAAGGACGCGGTCGCGACACCAGTCAGCGGAATCCACTCTGGGTCAGCGATGTCCTCGGGAATGATGAAAGTGCCGACGAGATCGGACGCGTGGCCGGAGCTGATCACCTGCGACACGAGGCGCACGGCGAAGTCGTCGTAGCTCTCGCCCTCTTGCTGCGCTGCCCCGTCCAGCCCCGCTTGCGCCAGGAGTTGCATGACGGTGAAGTCGTGCTCCACCGTGGAATTTATGATTGCGCGGAATTTTCTCCCGCCAAGTTCGATGATCTCCGCCATCGTTTTGGTTCTCCCTCTGCTATAGCTTTGCGGTTTCGCACCTGGTGCGATCGCGCTCGCCGGCGAGCTCGCCTGGCGGGCGTTAAGGGCGCGTGTTTAAAGGGCGTTTCTCTCATTCGCTTGCAGCTAAGGTGCAGAGCCCCTGGGCTAGAAATCTAGATTGCTAGCAACCTAGTGGAGCAGGCTGATGGCTTTCACCGGATAGGTCAGCAGGAACGCCAGCAGCCCAACCCAGAACATTGCAAAGCCTGCCTTGTTCCACTTCATGTTCATCGGGCTCGGCGGTGGAGTGGTGGGAAGGCCGGTCAGCAGGAACAGCAGCAGCCCTGCCACGCAAACAGCGAGAGCGAGATACATCGACATAGATCACCTCTGCGAACAAAACTGCGGGCCGGGGACACCGGCCCGCGGCCTACAGGAAAAAACTACGCAGGGACGTACACGGAGGACGGCAGCTGCCGGACCCGGTAGTAGCGCTGTCCCACGGGCTTCGTCGTGTCCACCTGGACCTTCCCCTTCAGCGTCGCCTCGCCGAACTGCTCGGCGATTAACTGCAGGTTTCCCTCGGGCATCAGCTGGATGTTCCAGATATCGAGGAGCATCTGCACTCCCGTGATCTGGTTGGCGGCGCTGCGATAGCGCAGCGCGCCGTAAGTCTCGATGGCACCCAGCCCGTACCACACTTTCCCTCCCGTCACTGCTGGAGCGGTCCCGACCCACGTGTACACCGCGGCAGCCGCTGTTCCCGTCGACGGAAACTTAATCATTCCGGTCGGGTAGTCGACGACGTAATCGACGCCCGCAAGTAGCGAGCCGACGCTGGTCACGTGCGGATTCAGGTAGCCAAGGTCGTACCATCGATCCAGAACAATCGCATTGCCGTTGTTGATCACTCCCGCGGAGATCGAGGCCGCGATAGCCTGCGTCCACGGCGCGGTGCTGCCCAGCATGGCCAGAGCAAAGTTCTCCGGGTCAAGCTCGGCGAGCTTCAGCGTGACGTCGATGTCGGCGCTCACGATGACGTTGGCGTATGTGCCGCGCGCGCCATCCATGCTCGATTTCTTTTCGAGGGACTTCACAACGGTGTTGAGTTCGAGCGAGTCGACGTCGCCCAGGTGACGGTACGAGCCGGTCGGAAGAAACGTGACCGGGTCGAACCGGTCCAACCAAACCTCGCCCGCGCCGAGGTATAGGTTTTGCGGATTTGGAGTCGGTTGCGTTGGCATTGTGAAACCTCTTCGTGGTGCAAGATTTGAAAAACTCAGCTACTAGCAGCCGGACCCATCCTTACCGTGGGATCGTTAGCCGCCGTGAGATAGCGAACCGCAAAATCGATAAGCAGAACACCGTAGGTCGCATCGCTTCCGGCCTCGTCCTCCCACTGGCTCTCTACTTCATCGATGCCGATGGCCAACCCGCCCAGGGATCGGTCCCCCATCAGGGTCTGGATTGCCAGTACGCGGAGAGGATCGGTCGGGGGCGGATCTCCAGCCGCCTCCAGTCGGACCATCAGGTGCAACTCCCGGTCAGCAATCGGGGAGGTACGCTTCGTAGCCGTGGGATAGGTAACTCGCTCGTTGCCCATCTTCACGTTGACGGCGGGAAGTTCGGACTGCTCAAACGGACGAATGCGCTGGTTGCAAACCAGAACGCCGGGCAGTCCCACGGTCAGAACTGCCGCAGCGTACTCGGTGATAAGTTCGCCTACCGATTTGGCTGGAGCGGGGCTCATTTCTTCTTGTCGTCGGCGTCATCGTCCTTCAACTTGCTGGCCGAGCTTTTCTTTTTTCGGGTGTACGCGTCGCCCAGGTCCTTCATGCCATCGCTCCCGGCATGCTGCTGGGTGGCGCGCTCTGCGCGTTGCGCCCGGTTAAAGGCTTGCGGCGCGATGCCGCGGTTGACCATTCGCATGTTGCCTCCTATGAAACCCGTAACAGCAACTGAGAGAGAGCGCCGTCGCCCTCCATCAACCGCTTCCACACTTCGTACTGCACGCCGTCCACATTGCAGATGGAACCGCCGTCCAGGAACCCGAACAGCGTGGTCTGGACGTACACCCGGACCAGGCGCATCACCAGCGGAGCGCTGCTCGGACTGTCCAGCTTCAACTCGTCGGACTCCAGGCGGAGACACGGCCCCGTCACCGCGGGGCCGATCTCTGGCGTCGCCGTGATCACGTTGGGTGAATCGGCGAGCATGCCCGGAATATCCGAGTCGTTCCAAAAGACCTCCACGGCTACGCCGCCGCTTCAGCCCGAAGTTTCTTTTTCAGAGCGGTGACCAGCTGGTGCTTGTTCCAATTGCTGTCGACGCGGAGCTGGTGCTGCTCGGCACACTCCAGCAGTTGAGCCTTGGTCATTCCGTCCAGGTCAATCCGGGGCTGCGATTCCTTGGAGTCAGCCCCTGCGACAGCTGTCGCCGTCTCCGGCGTGGGGAAATGTGCGAGTCTTGCGACGCCGTCTGACGCCGGGGGAAGGACCCTCCCGTCGTCGCTGACGGGTTCGCAGCTGCTGGTGTATTGCTTCGGGATCTCGCCCTCGAACTCCACGACATGCCCCTTTTTGAAATGGTTTTCGAGGGTGGCCCTGTAGAGCCCATCCCCTAGCGGTTCCATGCAATGCTTCCGGTCGCGGGCGTCTTCGTCGGTGAGGCGCATAACGATGCCGGGCATGATGATCAGAGCCTGCGCGGTGACAATTGCCTTCATGACTTCCTCCAAAAATCGGCGTTGAAACGTGGATGCTCCCGGCACCCCCTGTCAGAACGCCGGGAGCCTACGTGCGAGCAGGACTTAGACAAATGTGCTGAGCACCGCGCGCTGCCAGTATCCGTAGCCCACGTTCCGGATCGCGGTCACACCGTACTGGTGCTTCCGCTCCTTGAACTCGAGCTCCGACCCTTCGGCGATGGCGTCGACGGTGATCGGTACTTCTTCCTGGCGAATCATCGACCGGATCGGAGAGTCGCTCGCGAACGTATAGAACGACATGCCCTGCGAGAGCAGGCGGGCGTTGACAGCGAGGTCAAACCCGTAGCCGCCTACGTTCACGATGGTGTTGGTGCGCGACGTGCCGCCATCGATGATGATGGGGTTCTTGAGAGCGGCGGCTGCTGGCGCAAACAGCTGCGGCCCAACGATCACCATGAACTGGCGTGCGTTTTCGTTGATCGGTTCGCCCTGGTCATCCACAAACCCGGACATCTGCTGCACCGCGCTGAGGATCGCCGTCTCCATCTCACCCGCGGTCGGGATCGCTCCGACCATGTCCGGACTGAGTTTGTTGGACTGCGCTCCGGAAGGCCCGCTGTCGTTGACGTGCAGTGTGTCGAAGAAGTACGCGCCGTCGTAGCAGAGGGTGGTTGGCCCTGCGATGAGCAGAGCGGTGAGCAGCTTTGCCCAGTGGGAGTTTGCGCGGCTCGCCAGTTCCTGCACGCGGGCCATGATCTGCCCGGTCTTGTCGCGGCGCATGTCGTCCACCAGGATCTCCAGCGTCGCCTCGAAAAGTTTGTTAGCGATGGTCATGCCTTGGACATTCAAGCCCTTGGCATGGCGACCGCCGATCCACTCGCGCATCGCGGGTGTCATGCCGAGCCAGCGGTAGGTCTCGGATTCTTGGTTGGACTCGAACGGAGTAGAAATACTCGGCACCCACGACTGCCCTAAGTCCTGTTCAAGCGCTTGGTAGAACGAGCCGATGATCCCGCGGCTCCCTAGATCAGAAATTGTTGGTGGCACAGTGTTCACCTCGTCTCAAAAATTTTGTGCTGCGCGAACCTTGCCGCGGCCCTGGTTGCCCAGGGCCGCGTTCTGAAAAACGACTAGGACAGCGTGACGCCGGTGTTCTCGATCACCAGCCACGTCCCGCCTTGCGCCTCCAGGAGCACGTTGTTTCCGATGGCCGCGGCGAACGTGGCGATGTGAGTCGTCCCGTTGAAGCCGGTCGCCGGAGTCGTGACCGTGTGAGCGAAGGCAGTGTCGGACGTGATACGAAGGCGCTTGCCGTCGTCCACTCCCGCCACGGGCAGGGCCAGGGTCATGACAGCAACCCCCGCCTTGGTGATGAGCGCTTCGGTGTAGGGCTGCGTCGGCGGTGCAATCGCGCCGCTCACCGCGTAAGGAGTGGCAGCGGCCTGAGCCACGTCGTCCGCCACCAGGTCAGAGTCGAATGCGCTGTACTCCACCACGCAACGGGTGAGTGAATTGGAGACAGCGGCCTGGGTGAACTCACAGATGCGGCCGACAATGTAGGCCGCGCCTGATGCGCCCTTGAGGGTCGAGAAAGTGTTACTGGTCGAGCAATAGACGAGCGCGCCGATCCTCGTCGGCGAACCGGCTACCCACAGCACCACTTTGCCCTTGTCGTTGCAGCGGACGCGGATCGCCCCGGCAAGGCCGGTGCCAGGCGCATCGCCCACGAACTGAATCGCGCCCACGCGGTTGTCGCGGCGCTTGATGGCGAAACCGACGAATGTGCCAGCGCCTCCAGCCGTCTCCGGCAGGTTGGCGAGGCCCGGAGTAACACCGTCGACGATGACCGGTGCTCCTTGCCAGATGCAGACGTTGGCATCGATGGGATACTCCACAACGTTGCCAAGCTCGTAGTTCCTGACGCAATCGGCGGTCAGCGCGCCCTGTACTGGACTGTCCTGCGACATGTGCCTTTCCTCCTGGTTCTGAATTTGTGAAGCCGGACCTCAAGGTCCTCGTGCTGAACCGCCGACTACGCCGGTTTTTTGTTGAGAATTTTGACTCGCCCCGCCGCCTCCGCTTTGCAGAACGCGACATACGCGCCCTCGCTGGTGAACTCGCGGTGCAGTTTGGGATCGTTCTCCCAGTTCTTCTTCGCCACGGCAGTGACCTGCTCCGGAGACATCGTGGAGTCGATCTTCTGCGTTGTGCGCGCGGTGGTCTCGGCGGGAGAGTTGGGAGCTGGCTTCGGAGCGTCGGTATGCAGATCGGCGGCGACGCCTTTCAGCCTTTTTCCCTCAGCTGCGAGGATCTGGGCCGCGGCTTCCTGCCCCGTGGTCTTGCCGTCGTATTTGAGCTTCGCCACCAGGTCCTCGTGGCCCGGCAGGATCGATCCCTGCTCTTCCACGGCCTGGATGCGTGCGCGCTCAGCGTTGCAACCTTCCTCGAACGCCAGCTTGCGCATGGCCTCGATGTCGGCTGGCTGCGTTACTGCGGTCGTGCTCATAGTGGAACCTCCATCGTGATTAGCAGCGCTGGCGCTGCGATTTGGATACAGCAATTGTTGCCGGTCGTCCTTCAGCTGCTGCAGGGCCTGCTGGGTCGTTCGCTTGCCGTCCACCAGCCCCACGTCGACGGCTTTCTGGCCAATGAAAATCCGGCCTTCTGCCATCTCCGACAGAACCTTTTCAGGACTCACGCCAAGGTTGCGCGCGACGTCATCCACGAACACCGTGTAGATCTGGTCGACCTGGTTCTGAAGTTCGGCCCGGCCTTCCGGGGAGAGCGGTTCGTGCTCGCTCGCGATGCGTTTGTACTTGCCGGCCGAAATTTCCGTGACCTTCACGCCGCGGTTCGCCTCCGCCTTCGACATGTCGGTGTGCGCCGCCACCACGCCGATGGAGCCCACCTGCGCGGTGCCACTCGAGATGTACAACTCGTCGGCGGAGGAGCCGATCCAGTACGCGGCGCTGGCCATCATGCCCTCGCACACAGCGACGATGGGCTTTGTCCCGCGCGATTCGAAAATCTGATTGCAGAACTCCTGCGTCCCGCCCACCTCTCCACCAGGTGAATCGATCACCAGGAGAATCGAGTGGATCAGCGGGTCCTGCATGGCCTGGGAGAAGTCGCGCTGCAGCAACTGCGTCGACGTCCCACCGCTGAAGGCGGACATTAGGTTCATGCGCTTGGCGAGCACGCCATTGATGGCGAGAATCCCGACGCCGCCATCAACCTCGAGCGTCCGGTACTGGTTCTCCATCGGCCTGCCAATCTGCGCCTCAGCGGCCGCGATCTTGGCGGCGATATCCGACTTGTCTGCGTGCAGGTGGAATTCGTAGAGGTCGCGGATCTCCGCGTACTTTTCAGGAGCGATGGCCCACGGGCTGTTCAGAACATCGATGATGGTCATGGTTTGCGCTCGTCCTCTCCGTCGCCTTTGGTTTCGTCGGCCTCCTCGTCCTCTACATCTTTCGAGGAGTCGTCGTCTTCTTCGGAACCCGCGCCGGGATCGCCCTTAGAACCCTCGGCGGCTTGTCCTTCACCAGGCGCGCGACTTTCAATTGCTTCATCCGTCACCTCACTCGCGACTGCGGCCTTACGAGCCGGGGCAGGGGCAGCGGGAGGGGTGTTCGCTGGTTTCGCTGCGCCCTGGCCCGGTGTCTGCGGGGCTGGTTTTGCTGGCGTAGCCGGAGAAGCACCTCCGCCGCCTGGTTGCCCGGCAGGAACTGGTTTCTGTCCTGGTTGACCTTGGGAGTCGGGAATCGTTTCTTCCGCGGTGGTGATCGTCTCGCGCTGCGCTGGCGGGCCCACCTGCGTGGTGCTGGTGATGAGGCCAGCCTTCACCGCGGCGGCGCGTTCCTTCGTCTGCTGCTTCAGGTTGTCGGTCCAGAGCCCGGCATTCAGCGCCATCGTCTCCTGGGCCAGCGTCGACACCCGGATCTCGAGGCGCTTCTGCGCAGCTTCGACTTCCTTGACCGGGTCGATCTGCATCGGCTGTTCGCCCAGCCACTGCGACTGCAGGTAGGCGGCGCGCATCGTCGAGTTTGCAAAATAGCCGGGCGCTTTGATGAGGCCATTGGAGACAGCCTCGTTCATCCACGCCTCATAGATCGGCTGGCAGTAGCTATCCGCAACCCATGTGCGTCTGTTCCGAAAAAAGCGCCACGCGTCGAGCAGGGCCGCGCGGCTCGCGGAATAACTCGCGGTGAAGTGTTTGATCAGGACCTCGAAGGGCAGGCCCAGGGCGATGCCGATCTGGCGGAGGATCGACTGCACAAACAGGTCGTAACCGGCGTTGGGCCGGTTCGGATTCACGGTGGTAATGTCCTCACCAGGTCCAAGCTCGATGATCGCGCCTGCTGCCAGGCCCACCTCGTCGTTCGTTAGGCCGGAGTTCGAGGATGTGGAGCCGGAATTCTGCCCGGTGAGGTTGGGCAGCATCGGGGCGACGTCCTCGCTCTCTTCCGTCTTGATGAACACGGTCAGCATGGCTGCGACCACCGCGGCCATCACTTCGGCCTCGGTGTAGCGGTCCAGCTGCTTGATCGTTTCGATTACGGGAGTGAGGTACGGAATGCCGCGCGTTTGCCCAGGCCGGGTCTTGTCGAACAGGTGGATCACGTTGCGGTATTTCTGTTTCTCGCCGAAGGCCGCGTGCCTGTCCCATTCCTGCAGATTCATGCGGTCAATCGAACCGGGGTGCTTTCTCATGATGTGGTACGCGAGAGGCGCACCGTAGTCGTCCATCTCCACGCCGCCCGTGAGATTCGTGGTGTTGGCCTTGTTCTGCGGGTTGCTCAGACGGTCAGCCTCGATCAGCTGCAGGCGGAGTTTGTAGGGCGTGCGGTCGGACTTCACACTCAGCAGCAGACAGATCACGTCGCCGCTTTCGAGCGCTGAACGGAACGCGAGATTCTGCAGGCCGTAGAAATTCTGGGTGCGCGTGATGTCGCACTCGGTGGACTCTGCCCAGAGCCGGAACGAGCGTTCTGTTTTTGACATCCACGCGGATGCCTCTTCCTCGGTCATCTTCAGCGTCTCTGCCTCAACCGCGCTTTGCAGCTGCAGGCCGGGCCCGATGACGTTTTGACAGACCGTGCCGATTGCGCCGGTGGCGAGAGGGGCGTTTCGGATCAGATCGCGGGAGCGGTCGCGCAAGACGGGAAGATCGAAAATGATGTCAGAGTCGGCGCTGTTGGTGCGGGGCCGCCACTGCTGGGTCTGTCGGCGGTTGGCGCGCGCTCCGGTGTAGCCTCCGGCGTAGCTTCCGCCCTGGCCTCCGGACCAGCCGCCGCCCATGAACGGGCCGCCCCAGCCACCCATCGCGAGCAGCGCCTTGTCCTTCATGCGCTGCACGCCCCACTGTGGCGAGATGTACGAACGGAACCGTTCGTACAAATTGGGTCTGATCTGCTCGCGGATCGCGGCGAGCGCGGTAGCAGGGGTGAGCCGGGGAACTTCGCGGAGATTCATGCTGGGCTGCGCGCTCATGGCAGGGGTACCGCTCCACGAATGCGAATGCCGCCACGCTCCGCGCGCGCTTTCAGAACAGGGATGCGCTTCTCCAGATACTCGATGGTGTCGCGGATTTCCTTCAGGTTTGCGCGAGTGAGAGAACGGCCGCCGATGGAATATGCCTGCTGCCCGCCCAAAATCTTCACCTCAGCATCGGTGAACGCGTCGTAGCGACGCAGCGCCTCGGTGAGTGGATCTGAGTAAGCAACCATTGTCCCCGAGAATGCACGCTTTAAAAATTGCTGAACAGACGCAATTGTGAAGTGCGGGGCACGCGCGGAGCTTTTCTACTGCACTCCGCGGCTGCGGAATTTGCGCTTGCGGTCGGGGGCGAGAGAGGTCAGACCCTGCTTCGTGCGGTTGATGGCCTGCGCCAGGAATCCCAGGTCGCGGTAGGTGACCGGATCGCACACGTTCTGTAAGCAGAACAGCGCCGCATAGCAGTAAACAGTGAGGTCCAGCGCTTCGTTCCGGTTGTAGGTCTTCACATACACCAACTTGCGGGTGCGGGTTCGCTTGTCGCGGACGGTGATCTTTTTCTCTCCCACCAGCTGCTCGAAAAACTCCTCGGTGACGCGCTCGTGGAAGTGGATATAGCCAGGACCAGGCTGCGGGATCTTCAGCCGAGAAAAAACTCGGTCCTTCGCCGCATAGGTCGCGATGGTGAACAGGCGCACGCCGTGTTTCTTGGCCGTGGCCTCGGCAACCAGGCCAGGCTTCGACAGGTAGTCGACGCCTTTGGTCGCGAACACGCGGCGACGCGCGCCCTGGCGCGGGAGCACGAAGTCGTAGACGGAATCCGCCTGCGAGCCGGAGTCGACGAAGGTGATCGCGGGCGTGAGCAGCGCGCCGCTCTGGTGCTGGCGCTGCTCGAGCAGAAAGTCGTCAGCCTGGTCCCACGTGCTCTCGAGGCCGGGATCATCCCAGATGATGCGGTGCTCGATGAGCCACGCCTCCTCGCCCGCCCCGAACCCAACTAATAAACACTCCAGCCGGTTCGCCTGCACGTCGATGGCTGCGACCAGGACCGCGCAATTCGCGGGCACCACCGCGGCATAAGGCTCCTGGCGCTTCAGCAGAGCGTTCGCGTTGAACGTCTCGCCCTGCTCCTCCCACGTTTCTCCCAGGCGAAGGTTGATGAAGGCTTTGAGCTTCTCCGGGTTCGCCTGCGCCTCCGTCCACTCGGTCGCGAGTTCGCCCCACACATCGTTGCGCCAGGCGGAGTACAGCGCGTTGATGTAGAAGCCCACGATGCTGCGCCGCTCGGGGAACTTCGCAACCCACTTCCCACCGGCCAGCATGCCGCGCTTGTAGCGCTCCTCAATGCCCTTGCGACAGCCGCGGCAGAGGAAACGAACGGAATCCAGAACAGGCTCGCCGTCCGCATCCTTTTCCCAGATGAGCAGGTACTCGCCTGTCTCCGGATCGCGCCACAGCAACGGCTGCATGTGCCCGCAGAACGGGCATGGCACGTGGAACATCTGCTGGCTGCTGCGCTCGTAGTCGCGGTCGGCGCGGCTGAGGCCCTTGGGCTTCGCAGGCGTGGACCCTTTGAAAATCTTGGCCTCGGGATAAGTGTCGGTGCGGCGTACCGCGATTTCAATCGGGTCGCCTTCGCCGTCGACGTCCTCGGGATACGCGTCGAACTCGTCCAGGAGCAACACCGCGATGGGATCGCCGCGGATACCCTTCCCGGACTGCGCGCCGGTGAGCTTCAGGAACCCGCCGTCAAACTCTTTCAGCAGCTGCGTGTTTCCGCCTTTGCGGGAGACGTTCTCTCGCACCTTTGAGCGGAGCGCCGGGCACGCCTCAATCATCGGCGCGATGCGTTTCCTCGAGTAGCCCTTGGCGTCGCCCTCCGCGGGCTGCACCATCAGCATCGCCCGCGGATCGTGGTCGATGAAATACCCGATAACGTTATTCAGAACACCGTCCGACCAGCCGATTTGCGTGCTCTTTTTGCAGACCACTTCGCGGACCTCGGGATCGAGGATCGCGTCCATCATGTCCACCTGGTACGGTTCGGAAACCCAGCGACCAGGCCGGTTGCTGGTGCCCTTCGGAAGGATGCGGTTCTCAGCGGCCCACTGGCTTATCTTCAGGAACGCCGGAGCCTTGAAGTACCCGCTTATTTTTTGGTCCGCCTGCCACAGCGCCGTCTGTTGCTCCGGCAGTAGAGTTACGGTCGCCATTTCCCTCCTTGCTCAAGATCATCAGCATGTCGCGGCACTCGCGCTCGATGACGTCCTGGATGCCGCGCCGGTCCAGGCCCACCAGCATGCCCGAAAGACGCGACGGGAGTGCGAGCACGCGCTGGCGAATGGTGATCACCCACCCGACCAGCAACTTCTCGTACACCGAGATCGGGATGCTCCTCCCGCGGCGCTCGAGCAGGTCCAGTTCGCTGAGGTCGGCCTGCGCCTTCAGGAGCCGGTGCCGCTCCACGCGGAGGTTGACGCCGCTGTTCCGTTCCTCCTCGGTGATCCCGCTGCGGTGCATCTGCCCATGCAGATATCGAACGTACCAGGCCAGGCAGCGCCCGACGTCGTACTGGCCCCTCGCCTCGTGCGGCATTCCCTTTGCGACCAGGCCCGCGATTGACTTGGGCTGCACATCCATCACTCGCGCGAGGTCCTCGAAGGAGACGAGTTGCGGCATGCTTCACGACACCTCTCCCGTTCGGCACAGCAGAACATTCCCGACCACGGGATCGCGCGAGCCATACGCATAGAGCGCGCTCGCGGTAAGGTTGATGGGCAAGCCCAGCCGTTTCCCATCTTCGTTGCAGAACATCATCTCGAACTCGCCCTCGTAGCCATCCACGCTGCCGTGGATCTTCAGCACTTCGATGTAGCCGCCGACGAAGTCCTGCAGTTCGGTGAGCGTGAACTCGCCGCCCAGGGGGAGCACGATCTCGATTCGTCCGTCCGCCTTCACAAGTAGCGCCATGACACTAAGCTACGCCTTCTGCTTTTTTCGGCCCTCGGAGGCGCACGTTCCCGACCGCGTCGAGTTCCCAAATTTCCTCGACGCGACAACCGAGGGCCGCCGCAATTTTTAAGGCGCTCGCCAACCGCAAGTTGTTACAGCGTTCGGTCTGAGCACGCCATAAAATATTGTGGGCGACGCCGACGCGGGCGGACAATTCGCGCAACGACTCGACTCGCCGCGCTTGCGATAAGGGGTTCTCGCTCATTTGCGTTTTGCCTTTCTAGCGACTCTACGTCTACGCCTTCTGCTTTTTCGGCTCAGTGATCGTCATCGAAATGTCGACGTTGATGGTGGTCTCCACCTTCACCGTGAACCCATTCGCCTCGAGCGCGCGTTTGACTTTCAGCACCTTCTCGCTCGCGATTGCGACGTCGTACATGGCGAACGGATCGACCGGGGGCGGAGCGTTCGGGTCGGGCGGTACCGGTTTTACGGTGGGCGGCTTCAAGACGAGTTTCTTTGTCACTTTTTCTTCCCCCGTGCGGCCTTTTTCTTCGCTGCGGCCTTCTTCACCATGTGCACCATGATGCTGCGGATTGCTTGCCTCATCCCCTCTTCCCGAATCTCGAAAAGAGTCGCACGAGGATGCCGGGCACAGTACCGCTTGATGGCGCGCTCACCTTCTTCGACTACGTCCGTGATTCTGACCGTCGCGCTGACGAGCACCAGCATCGCCCCGAGCATCGCGTAGCTCGCGAACGCGCGCCGGTGTGTGACTTTCCTCAGATCCCAGTGCCTTGATTTCGAGAGTCTCTTAACCGCTACCCAATCCACTACGTCTAGCGCGCGGGCATCGTGTCTTCTCACAACTCTTTGTCTTCATGCGGTCTCTCCTGTGAGGGGCGCTCATGCGTCCCGCCATTGCTGTTCTGTTTTTGCTTGTTGCCATTCCTCCCAGGACCCTGCAGGCAGAAACAGCATGCCTTCTGCGTAAATGCGCCGCTGAGTGCGCAGCGTCGGCTGGAACTCCAGGAGCCTGACACGCTCCGCCTGCGCCATAGGCATCCTCACGAGCGGGAAGTCGTGGTACGTGGTGACCTCGAATCCTGCAGCCGTCAGTTCCGCGGAGATCATGCTCGTCCACTCGGGGAGCGTCATGTGTTTTCCTCTAGGACCAACCCGCGTCCAGCCTCATGCACGGGGGCGATGGAGCACCAGGCCGAGGGAAGGAGCGAATATTCTGACTCCGTCAGAGCGCGTCGATAGTGAACTGCAAATTGCATCTGCTCAACCGATGACGGAAGTTGCCCGACTCCACCGAGAAGCAACTTTGCCACTTTGACCAGCACTCGCCTGGTAGATTCCGAAATCTGCGATACCGCAAGAGTCCTCTGCCTTCGCATGTCGAGCACCGCAACCGAGGCGTGCCACACGGGCCGCCCATGATTGAAGTCGAGTCACTTGTTGACCGTGACGATTGTCGAGAGCCAGCGACCATCGACGCACAGCCGCTCCCAGAACTTCGGCTGAATCGTCTCTTCCCCTCGAGCGCAAGGAGCTTGGTGAGCAACCGCGCATCGGCTGTTCATTTGCGTTTTGCCTTTCTGCCGGTGGAAATTTCCCAACGACGAACGATGACGTCGCAGAACTTCTCCTCGATCTCGATCAGCCGACTCTGCCGGCCTGATTTCTCGGCCGCCATTAGCGTCGAGCCGGACCCGCCGAAGGGATCAAGCACCAGCTGGCCAGGCACACTGCTGTTATTCAGGAACCTGGTGATCAGGGAAACCGGCTTCATGGTGGGGTGTTCCGAGTTCGCGGAGGGCTTGGGGCAGTAGAGGACGCTGGTGGGAAGCTCCGCCACCTGCAGCTCGGCCCCGGAGAAGATGAACAGCCGGTCGCCGATCAGGATCTTCCACGCGCCCTCGGCGGTGCGCTCGACTGTGGCGTCGGGACCCAGGTCCTGCACCGTGGTCTGCTTGCGCCCGCCGTAGAATTTGTGCGTGCCGGTGGGTTTCCAGCCGTACAGCACCGGCTCGTGCTGCCACTGGTAGTCGGAACGTCCCATCACCAGGGAGTTCTTGCGCCAGATAAGACAACCCGAGAGCTTGAATCCAGCCTCCCGGAAGGTTCTCCGGAAATTCAAGCCCTCGGTGTCCGCGTGCGCGACGTAAATCGACGCGCCCCCTCTCGCACAGCGGAACATTTGCTCAAAGGCACGGAGCAGGAACCCGCGGAACGCCTGGTCCTTCTGGTCGTCGCCCTTGATGGTGCCAGCGCCACCCTCGTACGCCACGTTGTACGGAGGATCGGTGAAAATCAGGTCCGCGCGCGCATCGCCCATGAGCCGGTCGAGGTCCTGGGCCTTGGTTGCGTCCCCGCAGAGCAGTTTATGGTCGCCCAGGGTGATCAGGTCACCTTTTTTTGTTTCCGGAACAGCGGGAGCCGGGGGAACTACGTCCTCGTCGGCCTCCGGTACCAGGGAATCGGCGCTGAGGATCGCCAGGACCTCGTCCGTTTCAAATCCGGTGGGGATCAGATCGAAGTTCGCGGCCCGGAGGAGCTTCAATTCGGATGCGAGGAGCGGTTTTACCCATGTCGCCTCTTCGCCCGTGCGATTGTCGGCGAGCCGGTAGGCCCGCTCCTCGTCCGGCGTGAGGTTGTCGGCCACTCGCACCGGAGCTTCATGCATGCCCAGGCGGAGCGCAGCGCCGCGGCGCGTGTGTCCGGCCAGGATAACCCCCTTTTTGTTCACCACGATGGGCTGCTGCCAGCCGAACTTCGTGAGCGACGCCATGACCTTGTCGATAGCGGCCTCGTTGTCACGCGGATTGTTCGGGTAGGGGATGATCTTCTCGAGGGGCCAGACTTCAACCTTCCAGGTCTCGGCCTTCTTCGCGGCTGCTGTTACCATTTTCAGAACACTCCTTATTATTAGGTCCTCGCCCGCTTTTGGATTTGGTGATCGGACCGGGCAGACAAACGTCCGACGTCGGGGCCGCAACTGGAACATGCCCGAACAGGGCGCGCTCCATCCACATCCCGGCACCAGGAATAGTCAGACCGAAGGGCCGGGAGCGCCGGTAGGCCCGGAAATCCTTGGCCTTTCCAAGCTCGACCAGTTCGCGCTGGATGAGCAGGGTCGCACCGATGCACTCAAGGAGCTTCGTTCCAGGCATTACCAGCTTCTCGCTGCCGTAGAACTGGCTCTCCGGATCGGTCGCGTGACAGACCATGCCGGGAGCCTTGCCGGAGCGCAGACCGTTCCAGAGTCGCCGGAGATTCCGCAGCGTGTACCAGCCGGAGGCGTGGCGTTTCCGAAAGTTTGACCGGAGCCACGGGCAGGTGGAGCACGGGTTGATGCGTGGTGCCTGGCCGCGCTGGGTCATCGCTTCACCTTTAGCGGCGCATTCCCCACAAACACTTTCGGGCTGGCGCACTTCGGACAGCAGACGTCCTTAAACCTTGATACCAGGGACAGCTGGATGGGCATGTAGAAGGCAACCCACTCGTGTGCGCACTCGCCGCAGTAAACGTGGAACTCGCGTGGCTTGTCGTTCGCCCCCCTCGCCCCACTCCGCAGAGCTTCTTCGGTAACCGCGCGCGTCCGCTCAGTGTGAATAGCGCGGTAAGTGCTGCCTTTGTCTTTGTCATAACGGCAGTCCTGTCCGACGGCGGCCTGACAAAACGGGCACTCGATACTTAGTTCCAAAAACACGTACTCGTTCAATTCCTTTCCTCCATGCGAAAAAATCTGCCCTTGCCTGTCGAGGGGTCGCGGTCGCCGTCACCGGCGAGCAGGCCGACGGCCTGGAAGGACCCGTCGAATACTGACAAGGCCCGTACCCACAGAACCCGCGCGAGTTGAGCCGCGCTCGCACACCACACCACACACACCGCTACGATGAGCCCACCTTGTCACCAGCCGAGACGCGCACACCGTCCAGCGAGTTGAACTTGTATCCACGGGACAGGTACTCCACCAGCGCACCCGCATCGTTCCGCAACTCGTACAGGCGAGCAACGTCAGACTCGAATGCGACCAGCACGCCGAAGTTCGCGGGGTACTTGATCGGCTGAATGAACCCGCCGACGGACTGCGGACGCAATGTGATCGGATCAGCAGTTTTCATGCGCTCCAGATTGTCGGGCTCGATGACCAGCACCAGAAAAGAGCTTTTATCTTTCTCGTTATCGGCCTGCAGCAAGATCATGAATTAAACCCAGCTTTCTAGAATTGCAGGATCATCATTTTCAGAACGGCCCAGGCAGAACAGCCCACGCAAGATGGCGCGTGCATCGTCCACAGAGTCCAGCACTAGCTCGACCGGGCTGGGAACGTTGCCATACCACGCACGCACCACGATACGGTTGGGGAAGTCGCGCGGGTTTCGATAGATCGCGAAGATCGGAGGAAACGCCGCTTTTGCTTCTTCCAGGTTCATGCAGTTGCGACCGCACGCTTTCTCGGCTTTGCTTTCGCGCCAGCATGGTGATTTTCGTATTGAGTCAGCATCTCGCCTCCGGATTTGAACCCGAACGCATCTGCGAGCGACGCCAACTGTGGAAGGTTCAATCTCGCTTCGCCGTGCTCGATTGCGACACAGCGCGCGAGAGTCAACCCAGCTTTTTTTGCGAGTTGCCGGAACGAGAGGCCGCGAGCCTCTCTGGTCTTCCGAACGAAATCGGCGAACTTCATCTTGGAGAATCTGCGCATTTTGTTTTCTCTATTTACGCTCCTTTTCTATTTTCAGAACTGCATCCATGACTTGAGCCGCGGTCAGCGCCCAGCCCTCGTACTGGAAAGCAGTGACCACAGCCCACTTAAAAGGCTGGTGGAGATGCACGGCTCGTTCATCGTCGCCCAGGCAATCGGCCAGGATCGCGAGAGCTAGTTGTGCAGGGCCTGAGCCGCCATAGCCCCACTCAAAACCGTCTGGCGAGTGCTTCCAGAGATCGAGGCGGAGGCGGAGATGTTTACCGTCGACCAGGACGACGGTGCGATTCTTCTCGCGTGAACCCGCGTAGATCTTCATCGCTTTACCCTCTCCAACTCCTTCCGCTGGAATTCCACGAAGTCGGACCAAAGCGTCTCCGGGTCCGCCCAACCAACGCCCATTTCGTAACCGGGATGCGCCGCCGCGAGTTCCGCGTCCCGCGCACGGATGAAATCCTCGACCGTGTGAACCAAATGGATACACAGCGACGTTCGCGTCTCGTCTCGTGTCATTGCATCGCCTCGCGCGCCGCCTTGTGACGTTCGTCCTGGCATTCCAGCACGTGCATCCTCCAGTTGATAAACCAGTCGAGCGAACAATCCGCGGAGGCCAGGACAGCAATAATGTTCGGGTCGGACTCATCGAACGGGAAGTGTTCGCACTTCCACGAAAACAGAACACCGTCCGGGTGCTTGTAGACCACCAGCACCTTCGCATGCGGGTGGACGTCGAGATTGCAGTTCGTGCATTTCATGATTCCTCCACCTCCGCCTGGTGAAAACTCATATCGTGATCGAACACTTCCTCGCGAAGCGCATGCAGGGGCACACGCATTTTGTCCAACGGAAACCCCATGCAAACTTCAGTGATCGTCACATTCTGCCCAAAGCAGCGGTCGCAAATGACGGAGATCGCTCCATCTGTGGGCAGATGACACTCGAGGCAGCCCCAGCCGGTACCCGGAACGGGCGCGAGCTTGGGATGCATCACGATGTTCCGCACGTTCTCCGTACCTTGGCAGGCGCAGCATTTTCCAAGATCGGGCTCGTCGCGTTTCATGCGAAAGCCTCGTATGTGTCGAGGTATTTGTCGAGCGAGTACTTCTCGACGAGCACCACCATCACAGGGCGGAGGAGGACGAAATTCTCTGGGTCCGCGCGCGTGACGGCCTCTGCAAAGGACAGGAGAAAACCTCCGTGCAGGCCGCGGCCGATGGAAACTTCCCTGAAGATGTGGAGCAGCTGAGCATCATCCCGCAATTGCGTATTGTACGCTGAACACATGATGCGTTCTGTTTACCACTAACCTGTTCCGATTTCAAGGGTCAACGCTATTTGTAGGCCCGGTCGAACTGCTTCTCGAACTCCTGGTCGTAGACGCGCTCGGCGATGCCCAGAAAGTCGTAACGCCGATTGAGAGCAGGATGCTGAACGAACAGGTACATCGCGCGAATCACATCGCCGGTTTTCTGGAACAGGCCGCGCGGCGTCGTTCCGTGCGGGACGTTGGGCAGGGAGAAGATTCCTCCGTCCTGCTCGGACACCAGCTGAGTGGTGCCGTCCTTCAGAACGCGCGGGCGCATGTGGATCTTCGACAGCTGCAGCGCAGCGACCACGGGATCTGAGAACGAGGGGCGCGCGGCGGAGCCGGTGACCGGCACGCCCACGCTCTGGCCCTTCACCGGCTCTTTGAATCCGCCCTCAACAAACTGATCGAGCAGAGTGCGGTCCTTGTGATCGATGCCGATCTCGCCGTACACCTGCTGCGGCCCGATGCCCTTAAACACCTTCGCGAACGTGTAGATCTTGATCAGCCGATACATGAAGTCGTTTTTCCGGATGGTGAAGCGCCGGTCCAGTTCCGCACGCTCCTCGCGCTGGATCTCCAGCATGGTGCGGTTGATGGCTGTCGCGGTTGAATATGCCAGGCGTTTCGATTCTCGTAACGTCTTGGCCTCGAGGCCACGGATGTCGATATCGAACTTGATCATGGTTTCCCCTTCTTCAACGCCGCCGACTGCTCCATCGGTCGGTCGTACTTTATGTCGGCCAGGTACTGATAGAGCCCCGACCTGGAAATGCCCAGCAACTTCGCAGCCTCAGCGACGTTGCCGTTGCAACGCTCCAAGGCGTCGACGATGGCGCGCCGCTTGAGTTCCTCGAGCGTGAGTATCGGTTCCGGCATCATCGCGCCTTTCTGAAATCCTTGGCGTCTGGGCAGCTGGCCCAGTGCGCCTCGAGCAAGGTGGTGCTGCCTGGAGCCAGGGAGAACGGCATTCGCTTGCCGTTGGGCGTTTGGTACCAGCGGAGCATCGCGGAGCACGTGTGCCCAGTGCAGCGCGTGGCAAAACGGAACACATAGCCGCCGCTCACCAGTTCCGCCTCTGTGGCTGGAAACTTCATGGCTTCGCTTTCCGCAGTGCATTCCTGCTGGTGACCGCCTGGAACCCGTCCTCGAATTCCACAGCGCAGCTGTTCATCTTGCCGCGCACCAGGACCGCACAGCGCTGGCCTTTGCGACCCATCCGGCTCCATGCGTATCGATACGGGAACTCTGCAGCAGCGCGGCATCCAGGCACTTGATGCGACGCATCACCGCTCGCCTGCGATTGATCAGGTACCGCCTCTTGAGTCGCCGCTTCAGGACGTTCATGCTCTGCCTCCGAGTCTGCTATCAACTTCTCCGCGCGGTCGAGATCACCGCAGAACACTGCCCAGAACACGTAGTCGGCCAGAGTGAGCGAGCCGGGCGGATCGCCGGGACGTGTGAGGCCAGGACCGAACATGCCGTAGCGCATCACCAGATGAACCTTCCACAGACGCGACACCGAAAATGCCGCGGCGGTTTTGTCTGCCCGATGGCCACGTGGTTCCGCAGATCTTTGCAGCACGCCAGTTTTCGCAACTCTTTCCTCGCGATCTCCTGCCAGTTCACGCTGCGCCGCCGTCTCATGCGACCTTCCGGAGTCGACGCTGATACTCCGCCCAGCTGAGCACCTCGTCCGACTGGCCCGGCGTGGCGTGGTCGCGAGCATCGTCCACCGGCTTGCAGAAGTCGCGCTCGAACGCCACGCGCGAGGCCGGATCGTCCAGCCGCGCGGAGCGCACGCGCTTAGCTTGTCCAATCGCAAAGTCATACTCGTTTCGGTTCATGCCAGCTTGAACTCGGTGTTGGTGTTGAGGTTGGGGTTGCTGTTGCCCTTTCTTCGGTTTTGCCACTCGCGGAGTCTTTGCTTTTGCTCTTGTGCTCGTCGTTCCAATTCGGATCTAGGTGGAAGGTGGAACGCGGACTCTGACTTTTTTTTTAGCTGCTCGAGGCTAGGGGTTCCTGCAGGAACCTTTTCCACAATTTCCACAGTTTCCACAGGCCCTACTACTGCTGATCCCTCTACAGAACCAACCACATGCACCGAACCATCTGCCTTCTGGCTCTCTGGCTTTCTGGCTTTCTGAGTAGTTCGAATCGAACTACCGTTTGAACTACCATCCGTAGGGCTTTCCGTAGAAGTCTTTTGCCCGTAGCGCTTTTGCACGTTCGCTCTTGCCAGCGCGCTCTTCGCTTTTTCCTTTTCCATCCGCCGCGAATAGAGCCGCCCGTCGCGCTCTTCGAAGTACGGTTGGTAGTACGGAACGCAGTTCAAAACGCGGTGCAGGGGCACCCGCGTCTTGCGCGAGATCTCCTCCGGCTCCGCCGGGCAGGAGCCCTCGATGCAGCAGACGCACCACATCTTGATCGCGAGGAGCATCGCGGAGTCGGGCGTGTTGTCGACGTCGGGGTCGGTGAGGAAATCCCGCGCCCAGAATTTGAACCAGGGATTCTCTGCCATCACTTCACCACCCGGAGCTGGCGGAGGTCAGCCTGCAGGCGGCGCTTCAGAACCAGTTCGCTGAGCACATCCTCGAAGTCGTCGACGTTGGCCTCGACCGCACCGCCCAGGGGTACGGGATTGTTGGCGGATTCGTAATCAACCCAGCGCTGCGGGAGGGTCATGTAAGAGACGCCGCTCTCCGGTAGCACCAGGCCATCGGAGTCAGCATGGTGTTCTAAAAATCGCAACAGGCTTTCTGCTCGTTCGGTCAGTTCTGGCAAGTCACACCTCCTCAACATCCCAGGCACCGCGAACCTTGCGGGCCAGATAAAACGTATGCATCTGGAAAATCTGCGCAGCCATTTTGATTTTGACTTTCGCGTCATCGGTAAAGAACCCTTTCGTCTCGTGGAAAGAGAGCAGCCCCGCGGCGTCGTAAACCGCGAAGTCCGGGGTGTACCTGAGATCGGGAGCGAGCTTCAGAGTGATCTGCTCGAAAAAGACGTGCGTGAATTCTCCGGCCAGGCGGCGAAGCTCGAGCGCGTTGTAGTAGTCAAGCTCGAGCCCATTCATCTCGCCGGTCTTGTGGCGCTTCAGGCGGCTCAAGTCGCCGCGGGCGTGTGGTGAGAACCGAGCCATCAGCATGCCTCCCAGACTCTGGCCTCGCGGCCCGTCGAAATCGTCTCGCGGCGGCCGGTGAACTTCACCAGGCCGAGCGTCACCAGTTCGCTGCGACGTGTTCTGATTCCGGATGGAGAGAACCGCACGTGCGGACCTTGGTCGGCCACGCGGAGCACCAGGCGCTCGTCGGTCATCGGGCCGAACTTCCGGAACAGTCCCAGGATGTACTGCTGTGACTCCCGGATGCCGCTCACACGGTCAGCCGCGGCCTTGCTCGTTTCAGGATCGGTGCGCCGCGCATGGGCCCGCGGCTCCGCGCTGAACAGTCCGAGCTGTGCGTCTGTGTTCATAAAAAAGTCAGGAGGTTGTGGAAGGAAACCCTCGCCGTGAGCCGGGGCCGTGCTGTTTGGGTGTGAGTGCATTCACCCGTCAGGGACGACTACCCGATAAGGGGACAGATCATTGGCCGGGCCGGGGCTGCGGTTGGTCTTCCCCTCTTCAGCCCCGACCGGCAAATGGCTCTGGCGATTCTCCGCCCACAAACCTCCTTCCACTCCGGTCAACTTGCCCCGGAATCCTATGCAGCAGGGCGAGCCACCACGCCCGCCCCGCCGACTCTTCCCTGGGACCTCTCGACTGCCGCACGCATGGCAACGGGCGTGCGGCGTGGCGCGCGGCGCACCAGGGAAACTCTTAGAACAAACCCAGGCACGCGGAGAGCGCGCGCTCCATAGCCCAGGGCCACGCCGATGACCAGGCCCAGCAGAAACGCAGCGACCAGGCCCCCGAGCGTCCACATTCGAATGACGTGCAGGGGATGGGTGCTGAGGCCAGGAGTGGTACGCTTCTCGACCACCATGCGTGCGCGATAGAACTGCATCAGCGTCCTCCTCGAGGGAATAGCTCCTCGCGGGTCGGCTGGTGGGGCACTTCCCGTTTTGCCCCCTCATTTGAGGGAGCAGAACCGGACGCTACACCGGGCGTACCGTGTGGCGAGAGGATCGTCCGCGCCGCCTGCGTGCCCGATTTTGGATCTGGGGCACCCTGGACTACCTCCCCGGTGGCGATTCGAGCTCCTGCGGGAGCCTGGGGGCCCTCTTGTGGCGGTTTCGGGGCTGTGCTGGGCGGAACAGCGAGTAATTTCAAAATCGTCGGGCACAGCAATCCATCAGGGCCCTTCCCCATGTCGGCCTCGAACTCGATCAGCTTTCCCGTGGCCCCGGCGAGCTTCAACTCGATGTCGGTATTGCGGGCCCAGAAGCGAGCGCCCTTCACGAACACGTAGCTGCCGTCCTGGTGCGCCTCGGTCTTCTGCAGCATGCCGCTGATTTTCTTGGGCCAGACGTTCTCGACGCGCTGCGGCTGCTGCCGGTCGGCGCGCGAAGCACCGCGGGAGCGAGAGCCGTCCTCGGACTCGCCGCGGTCGTTGTCAGAGCTGCCGTCGCCAATCTGGAACTGCGTGGCCAGGAAACTCTTCATCGCCGCGGTCGCGGCCTTCGCCAGGCTCTTGTCCTGGGCGTCGACGCCCACACCGGGCCAGGGGATCACTTCTTCGTAGCCGGTCTCCGCGTCCATGAACACCGCGGCGTACCAGATCGTCGCCTCGCGCTGCAGGTTGTTGCTTTTGCTCATGTACTCGCGCCACTTGATCTGGGGATCGGGAACCCACTTCAGGAACACGCCGTGCTTCGCCATCACCCGCCTGGTCACGGAGACGATGTCCTTGGCGCTCTGGTAGTCGTAACCCTGGTCTTTGTTGCGACCCGTTTTCGGAGCGTCCTCAATGTCGTCCAGGATCTTCGTGAGCTTTGTGGCTAGACGCGCCTTGAAGGTGCGGAGGCTCGCTCGCTCTGTTTCCCAGATCGCTGCCGGGATCTCGGGACCGCACTCTGAGCAGGCCCCCGGTGCCGGAGGGGCGTCCGACACCTGATGCCGCGGCGGTGGGGGGTCCGGCCAATCGCGGGGCGGCTCGACTTTCAGTACATCTCCACGAGTAGCCATCAGTTCACCGGAGCTTTCTCAGCGTCGGTGGTGGTGGTGCCCTCGGCGGCCGGCTGCGTTTTGTCTTTCCCTTTGCCCTTGAACTCAGCGAGGGCGGCCTTAGCCTTTTTGCCCTTGTCCGGGTTCTCGTCGTCGAACAGATTCTCCTGGCGCTCTTCTTCGGCCATCGCCTCGGTCGCCAGCAGCGTTCCGGTTTCAGGATGCAGAACGGATTTCTGCCCCACCTTGGGCGAGTTGTATTTGACCGGGCACTTCACCTCGCGCATCTCGTAGCCCAGATTGATCTGCTGCGCGAGCTTGTCGATGGACGCGCGGTGCGCCTTGATGTCGGCGTTGTACTGCGAGATTTCCTCGGCCTTGTCCGCCTCGGTTTCGTTGAGCCTGCCCACGGCCTGGGCCAGCTGGTCGCTGAGGACTGCTTTCTCGTTGAGCGTGAGGTCGACGCGGAGTTGTCGCAACACGTGGGTCGGGCGATGTTTGGTTACAGCCGGGGCCTTTTCAGCGACCTCGGCCACTACGCTCTCAGGCGGTAAGCTGGAATTCTTTTTCGTTGCCATGATGGATCTCCTCCTGGTGTTTCGGATCGAACAGACACTGCCGGAACGGTTGCCCTGGGAACGGCTCAACGAACGCAACACAGAAACAAAAACAGAACTCGCAATCGCAGCACGTCGGCGCAAGCGTCGGGATCTCGTGCGACTTGCCGCTGCTGCCTCCGGACTTCGCGTAAGAGTGCGTGCGGGTGGGCAGATGAGAAATCCGCTTGCACCCGCAACGCCCGCATGGGTCGTCCGGATTCCCGCGCGTGCGCAGGAGCCGCTGCGCCTCTCGGAACTCCATCGCAGAGATCACACGATCTCCGGCCAGTCCCAGCATCCCGCGGTCGGACCCTGCTGCACGCTGGTCACGTACTGCGTGCCTGTGTTGTCCAGGAAAACCTGCATGTTTATCGTGGTCGGGCTGTGAACCTTCACCACGACGGCCGGGAGTTTGTCGCCGTGCGAGTTTTGATAAATCACGATGCGCCCTATCGTCGGGACGCGTGTCGCCTTTGCTTCTGCCATTTCTCGTTGCTCCTTCTGGGCGTTCATTTCGGCTTCCTCAATTCAGAACGCTCCTCACCCACGGGGCCAAAAATGTCCTCGTAAGTGAGCATCGTTCCGTCCGGGAGCGGCTGGCGTTTGGAATTGCAGATCAGTTCCTGCGCATACTTGAGCGACAGGGCTCGCCCGCGTTTCCAGTTGCGCACCGTGAATTCAGAACAGACAATCGAGCGCGCCACCGTCGCGGTGCCCAGGTGATTGATCCAGGCGAGCAGCCGCGGAGTCGGGGTGCGTGGAGAGCGCGGCCAGGTCCGCCAGTAGGGTTTGGCTTTGCTCTTCATGCGGGCAGCCCCGATTTCTCCAGGGCGTCGCTTCGCACGATCGCGACGGCTGACTCTCTACCCGTATAGCGGATCCACGCGCGACGGATCGCCCCAGAGCCGGGGAATAAGTCGTCTAAGCGATCGGCACGCGACGCACCGAGCTGCCGGAACATCCACTCCGCAAAGGCTGGCGGCTTCATCCCTATCATCGCGCCGGGGAAGCGTCGGAATCGGCCGACCGCGACCAATCCGTCGCTTAGGTCCTGCACGACATCTACCCGTAACGGACGGCCACCTGAGACGATTAGCGGCTCCCAAGAAACCAGAGCGCGGCGGCTTTTGGTGTGGCGCGGCCCCTTGAACCAGGCACAAATCCGTACTCCTCCTGGACAGAGCGACAGAACGTCGCGCAAGGCCTCGGACGACGTGGAGAGCGCCCACCCATCCGGATAGTTTTCCGTCAGCCGCTGCAGGAGCGACGCATGATCGACTTCCGTTTTTTCCGGATAAAGCGACGCCTTGCCGGGGTAGGGAGGATCGGCGTATGCGAAAACCATCGGGCGGTCTGTCGCCTCGGTACCAGCGCGACACACACGAAACCGCCACGAGGACTGTCGACAGCGCTTGCCGCAAAACTTTGTATCCCGTCGCGACCTGGTAGGAAGGACAGATCGACACCAAATGCAGAGTCGCTCGTCGACGTCGGAGACGAGTACGGATCGCGCCCCAGGGGCAAGCGACGCGTCGCCTGGACCGGCGGGAGCGACGCCTCCAGCTGCTCCAAGCGACACGTCGCCTGGGACCGGCGGGAAGCGACGGATATCTGCACAGGTACAGGGTTTCGCTTTCGATTTGCTTTTCAGAACGGCTCCGCGCGCGCCCTGGAGGACGCAGGTGGAAGGCATCCCGTCGTGTCCTGGGAGGACACAACTGGACGCAACTCAGGGCCGCTTAAATGAATAACTTACAGGTGGGGCGTTTCTAAGTGACAGAAACCAAACGGAGTCACGCCGCCCTGTTTGGCCAGAATTTAATCGCCTGATTAAATTCCAGCGAGTTAAACCCTAAGCGATTGAACAACTTGCAAAACTGCCGGACACATCTGGACGCAACTCCGGGCGCTTGATCGTTCCGGTTATGCTGAACGTCACGCTGCCCGTGGGCCTACCTTCGGCGAACTCGTTGGTGATTTCAAAACTGTCGACCGAGGAGTACTCAACCGTCATCTCTTCCCCGTTAAACAATTCCAGAACGAGCTTTGCGTGTTTCGCTTTTATGATCCCGCCGTCTGCCATTTGCGTCCCTCCAACTCGGACTGTACTGGCTTGCGGGAATCACCCGCAAAATCGAACGCCAGCTGCCCGTCCTCCGGCTTGCGGGGCGAACCGCAGACCGCAGTACCGAGCTTGTCCATCGCGTTCACTTCATCGGTTCCCAGAACATGAGTGTAAACCTTCATGGCCAGAGCACCACCGTCCTGATGACGGAGAGCGCTGCCCACTACACTCGGGGAAGCTCCAATCCCACCGGATGCTACATCTTGCCCGAGCACACTTGCTGCCGTGTGTCGGAACGCATGCAGGCTGCGCCCATTCCGCGGGATCTTCAGCCGTTCCAGAATCGGGTACAGAACATTCTGCCTTAGAGAAACCAAGGCAATGATCTTCCCGAGGCGCTCGCCGGGAAACAGCAGCCCTAGTTTGTTGGGCCTCCACGTCGACCGCAGATACTCCTGGAGTATGGCTGCAACGTCGGGGGCTACCCGTTTCAATGACGGGTTGTTCCCCTTCGTGGTGGTGAGCGTTTCCGAGCCGTAGGCCGCACCGGAGTTGCTCTCCACAAGCACCGTTCCGTTTCTGAAATCGAAGTCACTCACCCTCAGAGCCAGGACCTCACCGGGGCGCAGAGCGAGAGCGCACTGCGTACGAAAGATCAGTCCGTAGAACGGCCCCGCCGCGTCGATGATGCGCAGGGTTTCCTCCAGAGTGAACAGCTTCAACTTCGTGGATTTGATCAGCTTCGGCACGACGATCCCGGCCCGATTGAATGCGACCGGATAATCCCAGCGCATCGCGCACGCCATCACGCCAGACAGCGTGCCGACGATGCCGCGAATTGCTGAGACTCCAAGCCCGCGTTCGATCAGTGAATGAACCATCCGCTGCACCGTCTCCGACTTGATCGCCGCGAGGGGCAGTTCCCCAAACCACGGCACCAGGTAAAGTCTCAGAATTGAGTTCGCCGTCACCAGGCCGCCCGCCTTCCGTGTTGCGTAGGCCGCGGGCAACTTGTTGGTGATGAATTCTGAGAACGTGATTGTCGTGGACGGCTTGAACGTCGGGTTGTTTGCACCCGTGCTGAGTAATTCATCCGCCGCCCTTTGTGCCATCGCCCTGGTCATGTCGGAGCACTTGCCAACCTGCTGCTTCCGACAAACCCTGACGCGTCGCCCGGTTCCGTTGACCACATCCTCGCGGAACCTGATCACCCATCTTGCTCCCGGTCCAGTTCCCATCTGCTTCACGCTGGGCCGTTGATACCTTCTTCGAGCCATCGCAACCAGTTCTTTCTGGGAGCGTGACCCCGCTGGTTTGTCGTCACCAGCGTAACTCTTTTCAGAACACTTAGCGAGCACAGACATCGCGCAAAAGAAGCACCCGGTCGGTGCCAGATTCGCTGGTTGGACATGCACCGGGTGCCGTTCGCTGGTTTTTGCGCTGGTCTAACTTCGGGCCGTGGGCCGGGGACCTTGGAGTCGGGTCGGGGCCATCCGCTGGTTGTTTGTTCGAACGGGAGAACCTGTGCGCCCCAAATCTTAAAAGCGAAACGCGCGTTTCGTCCCGGTATCAGGTCAGCGCGATTAAACCAGCGTGGAAAATCGCGAGGGCGGGTACCAGAGTTTTGTTCGGACTTTGTACGCCCCCGAACGGAGCGGTGTCAATCCGCATCCTGTGGAAAGCGTGTGGAAATTCGGAACACATCGTACGCAAAACACACGATACGCGCGGTGTTCCGATTATCGTGCTTTTTTCTTGCGGTCAGGTTTTGAGGACGGGGGAGGGCCCGCCGTTTCGATAACGGCCCTGGCCCAGGCCAGCAGATCGGAAATCTGTTTCGAGGTGGAGGGACGGAGGATATCGTGCCACACCTGCGCGCGCAGCTTGTTGATCGCGGCCAGGGTGCGCCTACCTTTGGGAGTGAGCACGATGGTCGCCTCGCGGCGGCTCTCAGGACGGCGCTCGCGCTTCAGGTGCCCCGACCCTTGCTGGTCGTCCAGGCGGTCGATCTCCAGGACCATGACGTTCCGGTTGATGCCCAGGAGGTCGGCCATGTATCCCTGGCTCAGGGGCGGCTCAGAACTCGCGGCCTGAATGATCAGGGCCTCGCGCAGAGAAAGCCCAAGCCCCTCCATCACCAGGCGGTCGGCGCGTCGGTTGTTGATGCGCAGCACGGAGTCCAGGTGGAACTGCACCGAGTCCTTAAGGCCGGACGGGATGACTTTCTTTCCATTCATATGTCGGACGTAGGATACACCGGGAACAGGCGGGCCTGCACCTATAAGACCACAAAAAAACAATTAGAAACAGAACACTGAGGGTGTACGACTTTCGGAACAGGGCAGTAGCGCCTATTTAGAGTGCACCCTGGGGCGTACCACGATCTCGACGCGCAGCGGCGGTTCGGGCGCACACACGTGCCGGGAGCGCAGGTACTCGGCCTCCTGCCAGGTGGCAGGGGCGTACTGCCGCGCGCAGTCGGGGCAGTACACAATCCAGAACGTGCCGAACTTGGAAACGGTGACCATGCGCCACGCTCAAAATTGCTCCTTCAAAATCTGGACCAGGACCAGTACCACAGCACTCAGAACAGTACCGCGTTTTTCGTAGCTGGGCAACAGCCGCTCGATGAGTTCCAGGGTGCGCGGCGTAATGGCGTAGGTTTGAGACGCCACCGGCGAGCCGTTCTCCTCCACCTTCGGCTTGCGCCGCATGCGGACCAGAAGCTCGGTCCCGACTTGGATCGCGCGACCGTTCGAACCGAACTCCGGAGCAAGCTCCTCCAGCTTTCGGATGATGTCCACGGGAACCTTGAAGGTCTTATCGATCAGCGCCGGTTTCTTTTTCGCTTTCGGCATTCGATATAATCTCCTCTTCCGAAGTGTGAGCCATCGCACGAGGAACCGAACCGGGGGCGTTCACCTCATCCGCGGGCGTCCTCGTTCTTACCAAGTCTTAACCCTAGTGACGTCGACGGTAAAGGTACTGACACCGCGCGCGCTCGTGAGCTGCCACTCAAATGGGAATACCGAGTGCGCCGGGATGTTGCTGATACTCGCAGGCCAAATGTCGTCGACAGAGAGAATGTTCCCAGCCTTGTCGTAGGTCGTGACTTTGAGCTGGGCACCCACTGCCAGCGCGCAGTTGTTGAGCAGGCGGCCCGTGACGTGGATGCCCTGATCGCGGAGCTTGTCGACGGCGATATCCGCCACGCCGCATGCCTGGGACCGAACCACCTGCGTGCCCGGCTCCGCCGCGGCGGTTCCGGTAACCGACTGAGCAGCTCTATACAGGACGAACGAAATGATCGCGATGGTCAGAAGCATCAAGACGATGGAACCGCCCCGACTTTGTTTTTTCTTGCCTGTAGCGATATTCATAACAGCCTCCAGTTGGATGGTCCCACCACGGAACCCAGGGAGGTAGTTACCGATGTGCGCTGTTCGCGCTTCAGCTTTTCAGCGGCCAGGATGATCCGGCTCTGGGTGGTGGGCGGGAGCGACTCCCAGGACCGGAGGTCGCCCGTCTGCGCCCGGTAGTTCGCGAGAGCCTGGTCGACGAAGTGAGTGTCCATTACCGCACCCCCTGCGCGAGGATCGCCGCGTGCTGTTCCGGCGTTGGGTCGTAGAAGATCTGGAAGTCACAGTGCGGACCCACCAGCTTCTGGAACCCGACCGCTCCAACGTGCCCGCATTGCCACCAGCCGGAGAGGGCCAGATTGAGGAACAGCCTGGTGCCGCACGTGGGGCAGACACCAGTCGCGACCACCGCGTGCGCCTCGGCGAGACGCGCCATACGCTGCGCTTTCTCGCTTGCCCTCACTGCCGCCCGTTGTCCGTTGGTATTCTTCATGTCCCAAGGGTACAGGCGGGCCTGCACCTAGCAAAGTGCCTGAAGTCACATACTACACGATTACCAGAACACATGATCACACAAACATACGGTGTGTTGGTTACTCCAGAACACGCCAGAGGAGCAGGGGCCTGCTGCCAACGTTACAAATTCAGAACAGATTACGCCGAAATAGGAGAGATTTCACGGTAGAAAACAGAACAGCCAAGCAGAAGGACAGAAAGGACTTCCGGATTTCGTAACAAGTTTTCGGATTTCGTAACAGGACGCAAAAACAGCCCTGGGAGATTCTCCAGGGCCGTGTGCCTTGAAAGAGCAGAGGGTACTGCCTGCACAGCTGTTAGGGGGAGGGCGTTTTGCCAGGGCTGAAGTAGTCTTCCTTCACCGAGTGTCCGAGTACGAAACCCATCAGCGTCGCCATGAACCCCAGGTAGGTGGGGTCCAGCCGATGGAGGAAGTGCATGACGTGCCCCGCCACAAAGAACGCGCCGCAGAACGCCGTCGTCCGACCAGCGAGAGCCGCCATGAGTTTCTGGAACATACCCCACGATGGACTGCGCCCGACCTCCCTGTCACCTTACGGGCGGACACTGCACCTGCGCGGAGCTTACAAGCCCAGCCGCTTAAGTTCGGTCTTCAGGCCGCCGCTCACATGTCTGTAGCACCGGTTGACCAGGCCCTTTGCATCCGCGTCCACCCTGCTGAATTCCATCAGGGTCGCGGCCAGGGCCTTCTGCTCCTCCGAGCGCCCAAAGTGATGGCCCAGGGCGAACGCGATTCCTACGACGAACAGTCCGATGATGATGATCGTTCCGACCATTGCGTGTTCCTCCTCAGTGACGTGCGAATACCAGCCTTAACAACTCCACTACCACCAGGGCCACAGCCGGGATCAGCGCCGCCCAGAACTTCCATTTCATGCTCTCCAACTCCCGGATCTTCGAGTGCGCCGCGTCGATCTGTTCCTTCTCGTGGGCCTTTTCCCGCGCTTGCGCTTCCTTCAGCTGCTCGATCTCGCGCCAGAGCAGGAGCCGCTCCTCTTCCCACTTGCCCGACGATGATTCCAGGAGATTCATCCGTCGCTTTCATCTTCCGGAGCGGCGGTCTTTACGGTTTGATCAGTGACCAGTTTCGATAGCTTTAGAAGTGCAGCCTTGGCTTCGTCGATCTTCCCCAACTCCATCAACCCGAGAATGTTCTGGATCGATTCCTGAATTTTGTGTGCGAGTGGGACGGTAACCTTCATCATGTTTGCGGGCCAATTTCCTTACTGCGCCGGGACGGGGATCGCCTCGGGCGCGGGCAGTGTGAGCTTCTTCGGCCGCTTCATTCCAAACGACACGATGCGAACGAACAGGCTCACGTGGGGTTGAGCGAGAGCGTAGGCCCGCGCGTAATGATCGTGCAGTTGTGACGCGTACAAGAACAGCGCGGTTCGTTCCGTTCGCAGCGCTGCGATGTTCAGGTCTTGCGCCGCGGATTTCAGCTGCAGCGTGTCAACCTTGGCGGACAGATCGCTCATCTGGGCCTCGACCGGGGGGAGCTGCGCCAGGCGCACATCGATCTCGCGCAACTCAGCCGGGTAGAACGTGGGGGCCACGTCGGTCGGCTGGCGCTTGGCCAGGCGCTGGGTGATATCGCCGAACAGCAGCGGGTCCGGGATCGCGGCCACTTGCGCGAGTGACGCGGTGACGCGGAGCCGGTCGCTGGCCAGGCGGGAGTCGAGGGCGGAGAGCCGGGCGTTCTGCGCCTGGATGGTTGCGATGGCGCTGGCCTCCGTTGCTTGCGCCGTCTTCATCTGCTCCTCGAATGCGTCGCGTTCCTTTTGCGCTTCCGACTTGTCGGCCTCGAGCGTCGCTTGCTGAGCTTTCAACGCCTCGTGCTCGATGCCCAGATGGTAGAGCCGGATTCCGGTGTAGCCCACCACTCCGATCAGCCCCGCGATAATCCAGGTGCGCGGACTGAGCGCTTTCAGGAACAGCCACAGGGATATCATGCTGGCTCACAGTCGCATTCCACGGTGTCGCTCGCTTTGCCGACTGAGCGGAGGTACGCGCCGCGGACCCTGCGGTTTGCATTCTCGACGTGGGCCTGCACGTGGATGCAGGCGGGAGTGCCGGCCTGGTCGTGCTCCAGGATGACGTGATCGAAGGGCAGCTTCGATTCCAGACGCATCCAGTCGAAAATGAATTCGAGGGACGCGCTCGCTGAGGCAAGCGGACGGAAATCCGCGGCGCACTCGTCGTCCAGGTACTCGTGGAACGAGCCATGCACGCCGCCCACTGCTTCATTGTGCGCAGGGTTGCGGTAGCCGGAATCGATGATCAGCGGGCCGAACTGTTCGCGGATCGGTTCGAGGATCTGAAGGCAGATGAACTTGGCATTCCCCACCACGCGCACCGGCTGGCCGACCACGCGAAGCTCGACGTCCGTGAAGTGTTCTGATAGCTGTTCCATGGTCTTTGTCTCCTCTTGTTAACTGAAAATCAGAACGCCGTCCCCGTAACCTTGCTCGAAGCGAGAATGAACTCGTCGAACTGCGCTTTGAGGCTCGCGATGATGGCCCCCGCCGCCGGGCCAATGTTCCCGTTCCACATCCCATCGGTCGAAACGAACGAGCCGTCCGAGTTGAGCGTGAGTTGCACGGGGTCGAGG
>Ga0210402_10000479_pt1 | contig 44843 bp, 77 predicted proteins | sample IncBWC7MmetaG_FD_161055 | JGI IMG/M metagenome (GOLD analysis project Ga0210402, IMG submission 161055) | Forest soil microbial communities from Barre Woods Harvard Forest LTER site, Petersham, Massachusetts, United States - Inc-BW-C-7-M | ecosystem: Environmental > Terrestrial > Soil >...
AGACTGTGCAATATTGCTCACTATCCCATAAATTTGGATAATTATCTAGTAGGCCATCGCGATTTAATGAACGAATAGGGAACGGCAGGATGGCTGGATGTTGGGCCTACCCGAATGGCGGTTGTCGCACCTATAAGGATGGCAGTTGCCGGTGCTCAAAAGAGACAAAGGAACCCGAATGGTGGCCCGCTTCAAAAGAGATAAAGTCAGAGCAAGCTAAAGCACGCTATGGAAGACGCTAAGGACGAACGGTCGCCTATTAGTGGTGTAGCGCCACCCTCCTGGGGCAAGTGGAAGCCTGGTCAATCGGGCAACCCGAGGGGCAGGCCGTCCGAGAAGCCATTCAGAGAGGCGCTTGCCAGGCTTCGTGCTGAGCGCAAGCGAATAGATGACGAGATCGTCGAGGTATTGGCTAGCCGCGCACTGAACGGCGACATGAGCGCGATCAAAGAATGGGCCGATAGGGGCGACGGCAAGGTGCCGGTTGCAATAGGCGGCACGGACGACCTACCGCCAATAAGGGGCTACAGCTGGATACCGCCGACGCTACCGAGCACGGAATGACAGTGAGGGCTTGGTTGAAAGATCGCGCCAAACGCTTGAGTATTGAATATGCGGTCCCAAGGCGCAAGAACGGGCTTATGGACCGGCGTACGAAGGCTTATCGGTCATGGCGTAATGGACACCTACCGGGCACAGAATGAATGTCGCGCGATCATAGCCTAAATGGGTGGGAGCGGGCTGAGATACGTAAGAAGATGGATCTTGAATTGGCGCTCTACGGCCCCGATGGTTGCGGCTTGAAGATACGAATACCGGGGCATGATTTTGATCCCCCGCCCACAAGCGAAGAGCTGGCTCGGTGGAACACGGAATAGAGAATAATGTGGATTGAATTGACCGGGTTGGACGGCGGCCAAATATTGGTGGCGGTTGCTCATATTGTGACGGCCGAGCCGGCAAGTGTCTCACAGCCGAACGCGCGCACCGAGATCACAACGATTATTGACGCGTTTTATGTTCAGCAAGATTATGCGATGGTGCGCAAAGTGTTGGGTGAATGTCTGAAGACGGAATAGTCATTGTCCCGAATTATCAGCCCAGATGGTATTTCATGCCGTTCCACGATCGCACGCAGCGTTATGCGTGCATCGTCGCCCATCGTCGAGCTGGTAAGACCGTTGCCTGTATTCATGACCTACAACGAGCGGCAGCTACAAGCGACTCTGATCGGCCGCACTACGCATATATCGCACCAACATACAGCCAGGCCAAGACAACGGCATGGGATTATCTGACCGAAGCAGCGGCGCCGTTCCACCCTTATGGGCTCAAGATTAATCAGTCGGAACTAAAAGTCACATATCCGAATGGCGCAGAAATCCGACTGTTCGGGTCTGATAACCCTAACGCCCTGCGCGGTTTGTCCCTATCCGGTTGCGTGCTGGACGAATACGCTGATATTGATCCACGGGCTTACCCGTCAGTCATCCGGCCTGCCCTTAGTGACCGCCGCGGGTTTGCGATCTTTATCGGCACACCTAGGGGGCATAACGCCTTTTATGACCTCCATCGGCGATCTCTTGGCTACGATGAAGACGGCAAGTTCCAGCAATCCTTGAAAGACGAGTGGTTCTCAAGCGTTCTAAAGGCGTCCGAGCTGGTGCCGGTCAACGATCGGGAGCCAAACGCCAAGGAGCGGCGCCTTCTCACGTCTGACGAGCTGGACAAGGCTCGCAAGGATATGACCGAGGAGCTGTATAGGCAGGAATATGAATGCGACTTCGAAGCCGCCATTGTCGGTGCATATTACGGCAAGTACATTAGCGAGGCTGAACGAGACGGCCGCATTGGAGTGGTTGGCTTTGACCCCGCTCACCAGGTTTACACCAGTTGGGACATCGGCGGCGACCGTGACGCGACTGCAATCTGGTTTGTGCAACTTATTGGCCGCCAGATTTGCGTTATCGATTATCACGAAGGGGTTGGAGCAGATAGTGCGCCGTACGCGAAGATGGTTACAGAAAAACCCTACTCATACGCTGGCCATTTTCTCCCTCACGACGCTGGTCCTAATCGTACTGGTATTGATAAAAACTATCGGGATTTTCTGACCGACCATGGATTGCGCAATATCACTATCCTGCCTTCTGGCAATGTTCAGCACGGTATCAACCTCACTCGGCTACTTCTGCCTCGCTGCCATTTTGATCAGTCTCATTGTCATCTTGGGATCGAGGCACTCAAGATGTATCGGTCTAAGTACGACGAGAAGAATAAGACGCTTGGAGCCTCACCGATCCACGACTGGTCGTCCCACGGAGCCGACGCATTTAGATACTTGGCGGTAGGGCTGGACCAGCATATTACGCCGTCGAATTTCAATCGCAAGATCATTTATCCCAAATTTGGAATGGCATAAATAGCATAGGCAGATAATAATTGGCCTCATCCGCGTCACCCGACGACGCTCCGGACTCACCGGCGCGCGTAGAAAGCGACTATAGGGCCGAGACCACACCGAAACGCCGCATGTCCGATGGAGAGCTAAAGGCACTCCTTGACGCTGAGAAAGTCAGCGCCCTCGCCGCCATGCAGTCGTCCAAGCTATCATCGGAGCGCGACGACGCGCTCATGTACTACATGAACGACATGTCAAAAGACATGCCCGCGCAGGACGGACGCAGCTCGGCAGTATCAAGCGACGTAGCCGACACCATCGAGGGCATGCTGCCCTACTTGATGGACATATTTGCTGGTAGCGAGGACGTAGTGCGGTTCAATCCGGTGGGGCCGGAAGACGTACAGGCGGCAGAGCAAGAGACCGACTATATCAACCACGTCTTTATGAATCAGAATCCGGGCTTTCTGGTTCTGTACTCGTTTATCAAGGACTCGCTATTATCAAAAGTCGGTATAGTCAAGTGCTGGTGGGAACAACGCACCGAGGACGAGCGTGAGACCTATTACGACCTGACCGATGATGAGTTTGGCGTACTGGTCCACGACAATGACGTAGAGATCACCAAGCACACGGCAAAGCCCGTGGAAGACCCAATGCTGTTGCAGGCGCTGGCGCCGCAGGGAGGCATGCCGCAACAGCCGGGGGCGGCTCAACCCCCCTCTGGGCCGCCCCCACAATCTACGGTACCGGCGATGGGTTTGGCAGGAGCGAGCGCTGGGGCACCGGAACAGGGGATGGGGATCGCTCCTGGCGCCCAATCTACACCCCCACAGCTCCACGACGTGGAAGTCGTCAAACGCAAGGATTATGCCGAGGCGAAAGTATTGGGGGTGCCGCCCGAGGAATTTGGTATTGAGAAGACGGCGCGGTCGCTACGCGACTGCAACTATTGCTTCCATCGCACCATCATCACACAGGCGAAACTCCTCGAGCAAGGATACGATCCTGACCAGATCAGAAGTCTCCCTACATATCTTGCCATTACCAACGCCGAGGAAATTAATCGAGATACAGTTGCAGAGCATCAGAATGTGGGAGAAGAGCATAATCCCGCTTCTCGAAGAATCCAAATTATTGAACACTACATCCGAATGGATTATGAAGGAACTGGAGCAGCAAAGCTCTATAAAGTCACTACTGGAGCAGAGCAGGGCGAACTCCTTTACCGTAACGGTAAACTTGACCTAGAGGAATTCGACCTACTCCCGTTTGCGGCTATGACGCCGGTGATTATTACGCACCGGTTCTTTGGCCGGTCCCTTGCCGATCTGGTAATGGATATTCAGCGTATTAAAACAAGCCTGCTTCGCTCTTTGCTCGACAACGCTTATTTGGCGAACAATCCGCGAGTGGAGGTCGCTGAGACTTTTGCCTCAGAAAACACATTAGATGACCTATTGATAAGCCGCCAAGGCGGGATTGTACGAACCAAGCAGCCCGGCGGCCTTAATTGGCAAGAAGTACCCACTATCGGGGCACATCTCTACCCACTTCTTGAGTACCAAGACGCCACCAGGGAGCAACGCACAGGCGTTTCCCGGACCGGGCAGGCATTGGACCCCAAGGCGCTACAGAACACGCCAGCGGACGCCGCTAGCCAGATGTTCACCATGGCGCAAGCCAGAATGAAGCTGGTGGCGCGCATCTTTGCCGAGACCGGCATTAAGGACCTGTTCGTTCTATTACACGGCATTATTCGCAAGCATGGCGAAGAGGCCCGTACGGTGCGCCTGCGCAATCAATGGGTGAACGTAGATCCGCGCGATTGGAAGAAGCGTAACGACATGACCGTGGAAGTCGGTCTAGGGACTGGCGGCAAGGCCGAGCAGATGGCAATGGTCAACTTGATCATTGGCATGCAGGAAAAGGCGCTTATGGGCGGAATGACCAACCTGGTCACGCCGCAGAACCTCTACAACTCAGCCAAGCAGCTTACCCGCATTGCCGGACACAAGGACGTGGACGCCTTCTTTAGCGATCCGCAGGGGCAGCCCCCACCGCAGCCGGCGCCCGACCCCAAGTTGCAGATCGAAATGATGAAGGCGCAAAGCGCCCAGGAGCTGCAGCAGCAGAAGCAGCAGACCGAAGCGATCCATGAGCGGGCCAAGCTTCAGGCGGACGCCGCGCTAGAGCAACAGAAGTTCGAGCACGAGAAGGAAATTGCGCTGCTAGAGTTCGGCCTCAAGCACGAGGAAATGAAGCACAAGATGGCGGTGGATAGCCATAAGGCGCAGATCGACACGCATATGGCGCAGCAGAAGATGCAAATGGACGGCCAGGCCCATGAGCATCAGATCCAGCTCGCCAACGTGCAGACCGCACAGTCGCAACAGCAAGCTGAGCATAAGATGTCGGTGGACCGGCACAAGGCCACCACAAGCGTCGAGAAGCAGCCGAAACAGGACACCGCCGTACATGACGCCCTGGCGCAGCATACGGCCACCCTGGCGGCAGCCATTGAGCACCTGAACGCTCCGCGCAAGATCATCCGTGGTAAGGACGGCAAGGCGTCCGGTGTTGAGATTGGCAAGTAATGCCGATTACCCATGCCTTTGTCTCGGGCATTGCCGACGATCCAGCGGCCGTAGCAGCGGGCGAGGTACTGCCGTCCCATTGGAATGCCGCTCATATCCTTACCGGCGTTAAGAGTGTTCTATCCGCCAATACGACTTACCATGTAGCGACTTCTGGCTCGGACAGCACCGGGGACGGTTCCGCGGGTAAGCCCTGGGCCACGATCCAGCATGCAATCTTTTATCTATCGGGGAATATCGACGGCGGCGGCAACTTTATCACCCTAAGCGTGGGTGCTGGTACATTCGTCGGGGCAGGTATGGCGCCGATTACCGGCATTGCCGGATTGTTTATTTATGGGGCCGGTTCGGGTTCGACAACAATCAACAATGGCCCGAACGACGGAGTATATAATCAGGGCGAATGTATTTCTTGTTTGTACGACATTCCCATGCTCGCGATCAATGCCGTAAACCTGACTAATAGCCTTACAAATACTGATATAGTCTCGATGGAGGCAGGCCAACTACTCGCTCTCGGGGATTGGATCAACTACACATCCGACATCATATTCACCCAATCGGGAACCAACTCCGGTGGGGTTTCCTTATACGCCGAAGTCACTGTCGAGCTGATACCAGGGCTGTATACCTTCAATGTCACCGTCGCCAACACCAACTGGTTCTTTGCGTCGCAAAGCCAAGCGGCCACTTTTAGGGGCTTCGTATCTACAATAAACGTCACGGTGACGGGCACATTTAGTTTCACCTACGGCTTTGTTCTATTAAACGATTTCTCATCGTTCGACGTTCGCGACTCTGGAATGTCTATAAATTGGTCGGGGGCAACGCCGACTGGCTTTTCTTATACTATGATAGGCGGTGGGGCGTGGTTCGGCGGCGCGACCTTCCCGGCGCCTCTCACCCCGCAGATACTGCTCGGCACTTCATTTGTTGAGGGGCAGGTACAGATCCCCGCCGGGGGCAAGGTCTTTTACGGCGGCTCGCAGATCATTCAGGCACAAATCAGTCTGAATAATTACTATGAAGGCGGCGCCGGCAATCTGACTGGAACCGGCGACCACAATCTGGCTACAGGGTCGGGTGCTCTTGCCGCGGTCACAAGTGGCAAAAACAATACTGCAGTCGGCGCCGGTGCATTGGGTTCCCTTACCAGTGGGGATCATAATTTTGGCTTTGGTGCGCTTTCCCTGAATTCCCTGGATGTCGGGCAATTCAATGTCGCTTTGGGCGTTGGCGCCATGCAGTTTTCCACAGGAGCAGGATGCCACGATAATCTGGCTATTGGCGCCGTTACAATGGCTAATTGTACGGGAAATACCAATACGGCAATCGGTTCTTCTGCTTTGAATTCCATCACGTCTGGATCTAATAATATTGGTATTGGCAGCCTGGCGGGGAAGTCCATTACCACACACAACAATAATATTGCAATTGGCTCCGGGAATATGCCCAACGCCGATGCGGCCAGCAATATTTGCATCGGTGCGAATACAGGCGCCAACCTGACATCCGGGGATAGCAATTGTTTTGTTGGGGTGTTTGCGGGGTTCGGGATCACGACGGGGCGGGGAAACGCAATCCTCGGCGGCGCCGGCAATCTTGTAACTCTAGCTGCCGGCCTGACCAACAATGCAATCATATCCGATGGCGACGGGCATGTGTTTTTGACTCAGAATTCCGGCGGCACATTTACTAATACCGGCGCTACCTTTATTCTGCGCACCCAAGTCTCTCTGATCAACAACGCGGCGGCGCAGGCGGGGACGTTGACCAACGCTCCCAGCGCGGGCAACCCGAGCAAATGGGTCGCTTATGACGATAACGGCACAACCCGCTATATACCGATGTGGTGATGGATGGCGACATTCGCTCAGATTGCGCAAATCGTAACCAATCAGCCGCTTGAGTTTCAATCCCGCGTTAATTACGCAATGTGCGTCGCCGCGATCAATGTTTACAGCGAGGGAACCGGTGTTACGGGCCACGCGGCCCGCGCGGCTTTCGCCGTCAGGGTACTCTCGGGAAATTATAATATAGCCGCCGTTTGTTTTGGCGTCATGACCAATCCCACCATTGCGGGCGAAGCGGTCTATCAGCAGCCGGCAAACGGCAATGGCGTCCCCGATACGGACATCCAATTTGCCGTTAATTCAATCTGGAACGCCCTGGCGGGGGCCTAATGGAATTCACCCAGCAGGAACTGCTTCAGCTCCGGGAATTTATTGACGTGGCGGTACGGGCGCGCGGGCTTGAAGTAGCGGAAGCGGCAGTAAGGCTTGCCCGCAAGCTTGTTCTCCTGCAGCGCACCGCCGCTAAGGCTCCAGAAGGCACCTAAGTGGCCGCCGTTACGATAACGGCGTTTCAAAAGAATGCCTTTCAGAATAATGCGTTCCAGATTGCCACCAAAAAGAAGGTGGGCTGGGGTTTCCGGCATACTAAGGAAGAATTAGAGGAAAGGTTCCGCCAGCAACGGAATCAAGGCCTTAGCCGCCGGTGGTTCGACGACTTTCTTGAAGCCCTGGAAGCACTATCTGAGCGGGCCGAGAAGCTTACCGACAAGCAGCGAGCGATAGTTCAGCAGGCCGTAGCCGAAGCCAGTGACGCCCTTGCCGAGGCCCTTCAGGACGGCAGGGAAGTCCATCTTACTCCGTTGCTGTTGGCCGCCGCGTTTGCCACGCGCGTCACCGCAGTGCTAAAGCACTCCAGGACGATCATTGACGCCGCGCGTTACGACGACGACGAGGAAGACATAGAAATGTTGCTGTTACATTAATGGACGAATACGAACTAGGGCGCCAGCAGCAACGTGGCGTCAAAGCGCAAGAATTACTAAATAGCGACATTCTCAAAGAGGCGTTCACCTATCTTAATGACGAGTATCTGAGGGCCTGGCGCAATACCCGCGTCAAGGACACCGAGGCTAGAGAAAAGCTCTGGCAGGCCATTCACATCGTCCAATTGGTGCACGACCACTTGAATAAGTGGGCCATAGACGGCCGCATTGCTACCAAAGACCTTGCTTCAATCAAATATCTTAAACGGTGATTGCGCGGCAATCCTCTTAGAAAGGTCGCCAGCCCCCCGGACTATAACGGGATTAAGTTGCCCGCTCTGGTCACAGCGCCCCTGCTATCGGGGATAACTATGCAGGGTTGGAGCGTAGAGCGTTCCACCGCGCAAGCAAACAGGAAAATATGTCAGAACCGCAATCGATCGAAAACCTAACCGATAAAGTCATCACCCTAAACGACGGCGAAAGCCCGATGTCCCTGCGACAGGCAGCCAATGCCTTGGCGCAGCATCGGTATAAGGATGATGCACAAGAACAACGGGCAGCCCCACCAGTGGCGCCAGAGCCAACATCGGCCGAGACATCGGCCACACCGGAATCCGCCGCCCCTCCACAAGAGGCTACCGGCGAAGAAGTGACCGCAACGATCGACCAGCCGGAAACGGCTCCACTCGATTTGCCAAGGTCTTGGGCGAAAGACAGAGCCGAATCGTGGGCAAAGCTCGACCGTGATACTCAGCAATATTTGCTGGATCATGACAGCAAAGCCTCGACAGAAGTTCGTCGGACGCAAAACGAAACTGCTGAACAGCGCAAGGCCTTAGACGCCGAGCGCCAGCAATTGGAACAGGTACGAACCCAATACGAGCAGGCACTTCCGCTATTCCTACAATCTTTGCAGGAGCAGCAACAGGGCCAATTCGCCGACATCAAGACTATGGCCGATGTCGAGCGCATGGCTCGCGATGATTGGCCCAGATACGCGCTGTGGGACGCCCACCAGAAGAAGGTGGCGGCTGTCAACGCGGAATTGCAGGCTAGTCAGCAACGCCAGCAGCAGGAATATCAGTCGCAGTGGTCCAAATTCGCTCAAGAGCAGGACGCTAAGTTCGCGGAAGCTGTTCCCGAGATGAAAGACCCGGCCAAGGCGACCAAGCTTGGCAATTCTGGCAGAGAACTGCTCAACGACCTGGGTTTCACGCAATCCGAATTGGATAAGCTATGGAGCGGCGAGAACAGTGTCAGCTTACGCGACGCTCGCATTCAACGCTTGATAGTTGATGCCATTCGCTATCGTGAAGCGAAAGCTGCGGTTCCCAAAGCAGCCGCCAAAACTGTTCCCCATGTTCAGCGACCGGGCAGCCCTGCGCTTCATGCGCGGGATACGGACACTGCAATTGCCGCCCGTGACAAGGCCTTTAATAACAAACCCGATTGGCGCAATGCCGCAGAGCTTCTTATAGCACAGCGCGCTGCAAAGAGATGAAGCGCAAGCTTCGCTTATGAAGCCCAAGCTTCGCTTATGAGGATTTCAAACTATGTCGCTACCCACCAATGCCCTAGCCTCTTACGAGGCGATCGGCAACCGCGAAGATCTCGCGGACGTTATCTATCGAATCGATCCCACCGAAACCCCGTTCATGAGCGGCATCGAGAAGGCAAAAGCCTCCGCGGTGAAGCATGAATGGCAAACCCAGGCTCTCGCTACCGCACTAACTACTAACGCGGTTGTTGAAGGCGATGATGTGTCGGCAGACGCTACAACCGTAACTGTACGTCTTAGCAACATTGCACAGATAAGTAGAAAAGTGCCACAAGTGACCGGAACCCAGCAGGCTGTAGATCATGCCGGGAGAGGGAACGAAATGGCCTATCAGGAGATGTTGAAGGGCCTTGAGCTCAAGCGCGATATGGAAGGCTCATTGATTGCCTCCACGTCGGGTTCGACTAGCGGCTCCGATACCAACGTCAGGCGTTTAGGCTCGGTGCTTTCCTGGCTCCGCACCAACACGAACAGCTCGACTGGCGCCACTACCGGCGTTGACCCGACCGGCTCTGACGGCTCGGGCGTGCGCACCAACGGCACTCAGCGGGCGTTCACCGAAGTGCAGCTCAAGAGCGTGCTGCAGTCGGCGTGGGTCAGTGGCGGCAAGCCCGACCTGATCATGACCGGCTCGTTCAATAAGCAGGTGTTCTCGACCTTCACTGGCCGCAGCTCGCCCATCGAGCAGGCTGCCTCAAAGAAGATCGTGGCTGCGGTTGACGCCTACGAAAGCGACTTCGGCGTTCTCAAAGTCGTTCCCAACCGCTTCCAGCGGCAGCGTGACGTGTTCGCCTTCCAGATGGACCTGTGGGCGGCTGCGTACATCAACGGCCGGCGCATGGTGTCGGTGCCGATCGCCCAGACCGGCGACTCGGTGCGGCGCATGATCCTGTCAGAGTACACGCTCGAAAGCCGTAACGAAAAGGCAAGCGCCCTCGTTACCGATCTCACCACTTCGTAATAACGGGGAAAACAATGTCTTTTTATACGAAGTTCGCTGACGTTGAGTCGCTGCTCACCGCCACTTCCACGACGGTACTGAACTCGACCGATAGCATCCTGGTGTTCTCCGGTACTGACGGCAGAATGCACCAGACCACTGTTGGCAATATCTACGGCGGTGGGGCTCCCACCGTTGCAACCACCAACACCACAGCCACGACCATCTCCAACAACGGATTGACCTTGCTCAAGTCCACGGGCGGGTCGTCGGTATCGTGGCTATTGGCCGATCCGACCGCGGCCGGTCAGGTCAAGACGCTGGTCTTTGCCAGCTCGACGACCTCGACCTTGTATGCGGTGGCCCCGGTTTCGGCAAGCATCCAGTCGAGCGCAAGCTTTTCTGGCGTGCTCATTAACTTTGCCAGCACCGGTACGGGCTCGATGCTGAATTCGGGTAACGCCGTTACCCTGATTTCGCTTTCAAGCACCGCCTGGCTGGTCATGGGCAGGAACATGAACGCCACGCAGGTGTCGTCGTTCACGTTCGCGGTAGGCTTCGGGCCTACCTTCACCTAACAGAAGGAACAAATTGTGCAGGATGCCGAACCAGGCGATGATATTGGCAGCAATCTCCCAGATGAGAGGCCCCCACAGAAGCCTATGAGCGAAGCTCCGCTTATCCGCAAGATAGCCGTCTGTGGCTCTGCTGTCTCATCTGCCCAGCTAGCACCGTTCCATGACCCCGAATGGGAAATCTGGTCGTGCTCGCCGGCAAACAAGCACATGCCTCGTGTTGATGTCTGGTTCGAACTGCACAACCCCGATGTAAAGGCCCAGGAAGGCCTAGGCGAGTGGATGGACTGGCTAAAAACTAAGCCAGTCGTCTACATGCAACGGGCCTATGAAGGCTATCCTGGAGCGCGGCAATACCCGCTTTCGGCGATCGTCCAGAAGTGGGGTCCATTTTGGTGGACCTCACAACTGGCGTTCATGCTGGCGCTCGCCATTGAGCAGAACCCCACTCATATCGGGTTGTTCGGCGTCGATATGGCGGCCAACTCCGAATACAACCAGCAGCGCCTTGCCTGCCAGTATTTCCTGCAGCACATCGTCAATCGCGACGATATGCAGCTCATGGTGCCGCCCGAGTCCGACATCATGGAGCCGGCGCCCATGTATGGCTACTGTGAGTCGTCCCGGCAATGGCGCAAGTACTATGCGCGCAAGAACGAGCTAAACAATAGAGTCGGCGCTCTAAGAGCAGAAGCGGAGGCCAAATCAAGAGAGGCTGCGCATCTGGTCGGGGCGCTCGACGACATGGAATACCAACTCGCCCATTGGGCTAACCGGACCGACTTTTCCGAATAAGCGAAGCTACGCTTTATAGCCCCAAAGCAAAACGCAATCACCGCCCGGGAATAAAAGGGCAACTTAACCAATAACGCCCAGGGAGGGCGCCGCTATGTCTTATCCTTATATTCCGCAGTTTCGTTTCCGTCATTATGTCAGCGCAACAACGACCACTTCCGGCGCCCCGGTCGCTACATCCATCGTGGTCTCCCGCTGTAAATATATCGGCGGCTGGTTCGCTCCTAACAATGCCGGCACGTCTACCAACGTTACTGGCTTTGACGTGTTTGCCTTTCTGGGCGGCGCAACCTCAGCCACGGTCATCAGCTCTGGTACTAGCGTGACCACCACCACCGGGACACTTGCCTCGCCGGTCAATATCACGGCAACCTCGGTTGTCTATATGAACTCTGGTGACATCATTGTCACGGCAGGATCGACCTGTCAGGCCGGCTTCGTCACCCACATCGTTCAGGAGTTCTAATCATGGGCGCTGGATTTGACAAACAGCCCGCTAGTCGCTTCAACAAATACCAGACCCTTTCCTACAGCGGCGGCGCCAGCGGGGGCGCCACCGTCATTTCAACGTTCTTTGCTAATAGTACCCAGCACATCCGAGTGATTTCATCTCTCGCTGGGTACGTCAGCATAGACCAATCTACCTCGTCCACCATCGTAACCTCGGCCAACATGCCGTCCGGGGCGCTACTGCCCGCCAGCACGGTCGGCGGGGAGTATTTCATCGTCACGCCAGGCCAGTTCCTATCGTACTGCAGCACCAGCACTTCCAGCGGGAACCTATCAGTGACGGAGATGGCGTGAGCGACGTCGAAACGCATCTGGCCCTTGAGGGCGACGACCTGATCGTTAATCGCGTTCAGGATGTCGAGCCCATCATCGATTGGGCGAAGATGCTGGCCGAGCAGCCACAGCACGGCAAAGACTTCCATCATAAGTGGAGCCTGCCGGCGGTCATGGTCGAGAAGTTTTACAACGAATATTGCGGCGCCGAACACAAGCCCATGAACCAGGAGTTCTGGGAGTGGGTGCATAAGAAGATGAAAGACCCGCAATATAAGAAGTTCTGGACCTATGACACGGCAAATCCCTTTCATGTAGGGTACGGCGATGGCGCTCAATAATTACGCCAACTTTCAAACCGCCATAGCTGACCAGCTTGCCCGCACCGACCTGACCACGCAGATTGTTGATTGCATTACGCTATTTGAGGCGGAGGCGTCTTATGAACTCTTCCGCATGCGCCCCGAAGACAAAGTTACCATTCTGGTGCCTACTGCTCCGTCTGCTATTAACGTCACTGGTGCTGCTAATAATGGCGCGGGTCTTATTCGCATTACACTTACCGGTACTTCTACCCTAGCCACCAATAATGAAGTATCGGTTGCCGGGGTGCAGGGCACCGTAGAAGCCAACGGGTCTTGGATCATTACCGTTATCGACGGGTTCAACGTCGATCTGCAAAGCTCGGCCTTCGTGAACACCTACACTACCGGCGGCACGCTGCAACTGCCACAGGGCACTTGCCAGCTGCCAAGCGACTATATGGGTTGGCGCCGCGTTACTTGGACGGGCTCCCCGAATAGCGATCTTGAGTATGTCCACCCGGCGACCCTGAGCGTGGAATTCCCTACGTTTCTGCCCGTGGTCGAGATTTCCATGCCGCGGGTGTTCACCATTGAGGGCACCACCCTACTGGTGTCCCCGGTAGACACGACCCCGCTTGAGTTTGAGTACTTCGCCAAAACGGCCGCACTTTCCGGCAGCCTGAATTGGCTGTTCACCAATCGAGTGGATGCTTACTGGAACGGCACCCTTGAGCAAATCTATAAATATATCAAGGATTATGAGCAGGCCGCCGTTTACAAGGGATACAAGGAAGAAATCTTTGCCGAGATCAAGAAGCAGCGGTTCCGGGAAGACGGCACGCTGACAATTAGGGTGTTCGGCTCCAGCTATGGGGCGACGCCGTGATGCTTTCTCTATTGATTTTTTGCAGCGTGCTTCTTGGTTTCGTCCTTGGGATCGCATTAGTATATCAAGCATCCAAATATGTTGGGCCGATGTTCTAATGGCCCTCATTCCCTTCGGCGAGTATCGCCCGGATGTAGCGGATTACGAAGGACAGCATACCCATACGGCCACCAATGTCGTGCCGCAGGGTGATGGCTATGGGCCGTTTCTTTCGTTCGTGGCGTTCAGCTCAGCGCTGGCGGCCCCCTGCCGCGGGATTTTCTACGCTATCAACAATGACGGCAGCACTTCGGTCTTCGCCGCCACCGTCACCAAAATCTATGAACTGAACAACACCAATCAAACCTGGACCGATGTTTCGGCCGGCGGCGGCACCTATAGCGGACCTTCGATCGACAAGAATTGGAGCTTTGCGCAGTTTAATAACTTCGTATTCGCCACTAACAAGAACGACGCGCCCCAGGTCTTCGATCTTACCTCGTCCAGTGCGTTTGCGGCCCTAGGGGGTTCACCACCACAGGCCGACTTTATTGCCGTCATCAATCGCTTCGTGGTGCTGTCCGGGATTGCTTCTCCGAACGTATACCGCGTGCAATGGTCCGGCCTCAACGCCACCACGACCTGGACATCGGGAGTAAGCCAATCAGACTTTCAGGATCTGGCTGACGGCGGTATCGTTCGCGGCGTTACCGGTGGTGAAATTGGTTATATCTTTCAGGACCGCTCCATCAGGCGTATGACCTTCCAGCCCGGATCGGACATCATCTTTGGCATTGACCGTATTTCTGCCAATGACGGGTTGCTGGCGCCCTATTCGCTGGTCAACGCCAGTGATCGCATTTTCTTCTACTCGCCGCAGGGCTTCAAGATGTTCGACGGCCTTTCCTTGACGCCGATCGGCAAGGAACGCGTAGATCGGACATTTGCCAATGATATTGATAGCAGCAATCTGCAATTACTTATCGGCGCGGTAGACCCGGCAAAGCAACGGGTCTATTGGGCCTATAAATCGGTTAACGGCACGACCGGCCAATTCGACAAAATCCTGGTTTATGACTGGATCTTGGACCGCTGGGGCACCCTAAAAATCGCCGGTGAATATATTGCCGCCCTCGTGCCAGCGGGATCGAGCTCCGGCGGCCTTACGCTCGAACAAGTGGACGCCGCCTATGATACGGCGGCTCCGGTGGCGCTCACGTCATTGGCCACCTCTACGTCCGCGTCCTCGCCCACGACCTTTACGCTTGCGGCCCATGGCCTGACGGCAGGGCGAGGCATCCTGCTGGTGGCTACCAGCGGGTCGTTCCCAGCCCCGCTGGCTGCCGCCACGCCCTATTATATCAAGGCCACGGGGCTCACGAGCAACACATTTCAGATCTCGGCCGGTGGTGGCGTTGGAGCTCTTGAGGGCGCTGCGGTCATTACCACATCGAGTGCCACTAGCACCGCAACATTGTCCTATTCATATATTCTGTCCAACCTCGACACGCTATCAATCAATACGCTCGACAGCGTTACCATTGCCGCCGAAGCCAGCCTCGGGGCCGTGGGCACAACCAACAAAATGGGGTTCTTTACCGGCCCTACATTGGAAGCCACGATTGAAAGCGCAGAGCATGGCTCACAGAGCCTACGGCGCATCTTTCTCCGCGGCTACCGCCCCATTACCGACGCCGCGGGCGTTCTTGGTAAGACCTCCGTACGAGAGAATCAGCAGGCATCGGTAAGTTTCACGACCGAACAGGTTGTCACTGCGCAGGGCTGGATCCCGCAGCGCATTTCTACTCGCTATGCTAGGGCGCATATTAGGATCACTGCCGGTACTACCTGGACCTTCGCCGCCGGGATCGAGCCGGATAGCGCTCTTGAGGGGCAGCGGTGACCGGCCTTATTAATTCGCGGAAGATCTATCTAAACCCGCACGAGAAAGACCCGATCCAGCAGAACGCCGTCATTCGCCAGCTGGCGCAAGTTGCGGCCAACCCGCAGCACAGCCCAGCGACGATAACGACGACGTACACGATGCTCGCCACCGACGACGCCCTGATCTTTAATGGCGGGGCGACCATCAGCGTTACTCTATTGAGCGCCGCCAACTATCCAGGCCGCTCTGTTCTGCTCAAGACCGTTGCTGCGCAAGCGGTGATTAGCGCAGCAGTCAACATTATCGCTTTGGCCAGCACTACTGCCAGCTCGGCCATTCTATCCGCCAGTGCCGGCAAGTGGGCCAACCTGCGCAGTGACGCGGTCAATTGGGTCATTATGGCCGCCAATTAAATGCAGGCAATTTGTGTAGACCCGAATAGGGTCGCCGAGATTTGGCCGCATGTCGCACCGCTCGTTAAGAAGGCCATAGACCGTGGGTTCTCCGATTTCTCTGCCATCGAGGCCAATGTTTTTGACGGCCTACATCTGGTTTGGCTGGCCTGTGACGGCGAGAAGATCGTGGGGGTTGCCGTCACTAGCCTGGTCGGCGACGCCTGCGAAATCATCGCCGCAGCGGGAGCGGACGTGCGCTCCTGGATTCACTTCATAGGACCGATCGAGGACTATGCCCTGGCCGAGGGGCGCAAACGAATGAGAATAATCGGCCGACAGGGATGGAAGCGGCTGTTGCCGGATTACAAGCAACAGGCCGTCGTCTTGGAAAGAAAGCTATAGTGGCTACTGGATCACAAAATACTTCACAGCAGCAGCAATCGCAGTCGCAGTCTGCGCCGTGGCAACCCACGCAGCAAAGTTTGCAGAGCATTATTGCTAGCCTTCAGGGCTATAATACCACGCCATCAAAACTGCAGACCGGGGCCGTCAACAGTCTGGTTAAAGGCGCTGGCGGGCTGCCAAATTTCGGCGGCACTGCTACCAACGCCGTCAATACATTGACTGGCGCTATTCCCGGCATGCTGCAGAATAACCAGAACACCGTTAATAATGCCCTGGCGCCGCAGTTATCGGCCAACTTCACCAACCCGTTCACCAATCCGGCCACCCAGCAAATGCTGGACACGATCAATCAGCAGATTACTAATCAGGTGAATGGGGAATTCGCCGGCGCGGGGCGCGATCTCTCTGGGGCAAACACCAAGACCTTAGGCATGGGGCTTGGGATGGGCGAGGCCACCCCGCTATTCAACGAATACAATAGCCTGCTTAGCGCACAGAACAACGCGGCCAGCACAATTGGCAATCTCGGCTTAGGCACCGCGGGCGCTGAGGGCAATAGCATTAATGCGGGGCTGGGCGCTGCGGGTGCGCAACCCGGCCTGGCGCTTGGGCCAGCATTGGCGCAACTGCAGGCCGCCATGACCAAGAAGAACCTGCCGCTATCGAACCTCTCTGGCGTCGAAAACATGCTGCTGCCAATCGCCGGCCTGGGCGGACAGACGAGCGGTACTGCATCGGGACAAAGCAACACACAGACCAATCTTTCTCCATTCGCAATGGGCCTGGGGGCAGCCGGCCTATTTGGCGGCAGTAATTCTGCGGCCAGCAACATAGGCGGCGGCATCCAGGGCATTCTCGGCAAGCTATTTGGCCCCAGCATGAGTTGGGGAGGCTAATTATGCCCGGGCTTTTTGGTGACGGTCCTAATCCTCTTTCTGAACTTGGCGGCCTTTTTGGAGCCTTTGCGGAGGGCGCAAGCCCCGCCAGAGCCCAGCAGGCTTACACGCAGCGTCTTTTAGCGGCGCAATTGCAAAGTCTTGCCCAAATGCCTGAGTTTCAGGGACCGGGCGGGATAGCCAAGGCACTCGCGACAATCCAAAATCCCGAACTGCAGAAATATCAGTTCCAGCAATTGCCGCAGCAGCACCAGTTAGAAGAAACACTAAAGCCCACATTCGGCCCGCAGGGCGCAGCCCTTGGTTCACAACAGCCTGCCTTGCTCGGCCCGCTATTCAAGCCGGAAAAGCTAGAACCGGGCGGCAGCTTGGTTAGCCCAATGCAGTTTCCCGGCATGGGCGGCGGTGGTAATGGTGCTCCTTCAATTGCGGGCGCCGATGCGGCTCTCGCGACGGGTGCGGGCGGCGGCACGCCTGCTCCGCCTAGTGGCGCGTCTGGCGGCCCCCATATCCTCGCCGAGAACAATAAGGGCATTATTGGCGATGAACCCGCCGAGAACGCCGTTGCTCAACGCTTAATAGGCGACAAATCCGCATATGACCAAATGGGCTCGGGCATGGGACCGCTCGGTAAGCTCAATTTACAAAAACTCAAGGCTATTGAAGCCCAGCGCATGAAGGAACAGGGCATCACGCCTGGCATGCTCGCGGAGCGCACCGCCAAATTCCCGGCATTCGCCGAAGCTGTCAAAAAGCGCACCGACCAAGGCAGCAATATGGGCCAGGCGGCCATGGAGTTTCAGGACATTTGGCCGAAATTCATGGATGCGCTCAAGAGGGTCAATAGCAGTCAATTTCCCACCTTCAATGCGCTTGAGCAATTCGTAAAGCAGCATGCTGGCGACCCCAATGTGGCGGAGCTGAGCCAATACATCGACAATACGCTGCCCAGCATCTACGGGCGCGCCATCAGTGGGACGACACAACGTCCCCTGCTTGATGACAAGAGAGCCATCCGCGAAGGTTTGAATAAATTCTGGAATACGGGGCAGATGCAGGCAGCCGGGGTAGCATTGGACAACGAATTCAGGGCGGCCCGCGAAGCCAATGCCAAGCAAATCAACGTCCACAAGTCTCAGTTCGGAATGGGCGATCCTATTCCAGCAGAGATACAAGCACAGATCCAGCAAGCCATGGCAGCTAACAAGCCCCTTAGTAAACTGATCGAACGCCTGCAAGAGCACGGCTACGACACCAGGGCGCTTGAGCGCGGGCTAAAATAATGCCGTCGATCTTTGATGACATTGCCTCTGCTGGACCTACCGGCGCACGCGCTGCCCCTAAGGGGATATTCGATGATATTCTGGCACCGGGGAGCATCGACCAGCTCGCGCCCAAGCGCCCGCTACAGCAAGAACAGGAGATCGGCCGCCGCACAATCTTCCGCGGCCTGCAGGATATTCCAGAGGGGGCGGCACAGCTCGGCACGCATGGCCTTGAGGAGTTAACCGGAAGCGGCGCCGGCGCCGGAACGGTAGACAAATATATTGCCGACCAAGAGGCGGCATATAACAAGGGCTTTCCTTCTGGTCATGCCCCATCGTTCGATGCCGGTCGCGCAATTGGCAATATGGTTGCCGGTGCACCATTCGCTTTGGCCCCGGAAATCTTTGGCAGCCGTTTAGCCGCCGGGGCTTTAAGCGGCGCGCTTTCCGGTGCTTTGCAGCCAGCAACCCCCGGTGCTGATTTTTGGACCCAGAAAGGGGAGCAAACACTCGGTGGACTCGCCGGTGGCGTAGGAGGCTCGGCGGCGACCGGCGCGGTAGCCCGTACAATCGGCGGCGCGGCCAATCCCGACGTTAAATTGCTAATGTCCGAAGGCGTTCGCCCGACACCGGGACAAATCTCCGGTGGTTTTGGTAACGCCATAGAAGAAAAACTCAGTAGCATTCCCGGCGTGGGCGATATGATCGCCAATGCGCGGCGTCGCGCTGTGGGGCAGTTTAATAGCGCCGCCACGAACCGCGCTTTGGGAAATATCGGCGAATCAGTAAGCGCCGCGCCAGGCCGCGATGCCATGAGCGAAATGCACGACAAGATTAGCAAGGCATATGATGCGTTGTTACCCAAGCTGACGTGGCAGGCCGACCCGCAATTTGTCGGGAATATGACAAATATCGTTCAGAACGCCAATCTGCTGCCCGACAAACAAAAACAGCTCATGGATATTCTACGCCAGCAGTTCGGAAAAACCTCCCAGGGTATGATGTCGGGACAGACATTCAAGGAGGTTGATAGTAAGCTTGGAAAAATTGCCCGGGACTATAAGGGGGCGCAAGATCCAGACCAGCGAAATCTTGGTGACGCATTCCAGGCCGTGCAAACGGAATTACGGTCCGCGCTCGAGCGATCAAATCCCAACCATGCGCCAGAGCTTAAAAGCATTAACGCCGCTTATGCAGATGCCCTCAGAGTACAGGGTGCCGCAGGCCGGCAGGGTTCTGAAGGCGGCATGTTTAGCCCCGCAGCTCTGTCAGGTTCTGTTCGGCAGCTCGACCCCACCTTGCGCAAGGGCGCATTCGCCAGGGGCGAAGCTAGGATGCAGGATTTATCGGATGCCGGCAGGGCGGTGCTGGGTAATAAGGTGCCCGATAGCGGTACCCCTGGGCGGGCTTTAATGGCCGCCATGGCCCTTGGTGGGCTCGGGGGGGAGGGGCATCATATTCCCATAATCGGGCATTACACGCCGGCTCTTGCTGCCGCTGGGGCGGCTGGCATGGGTCTATATACGGCCCCCGGGCAAACCCTTATGGCGCACCTTCTTGCCTCTCGTCCGGCCGCGGCGGCGCCAATAGCGTCTGTTGTGCGAAGGGCCGGTCCGCTGGCTGCGACAGGCGTGGGCGGGCTTTTGGCCCAGCAATTCGGTCCATAGCTTTTTTGCAGAGATAAACAGCCCCCCGGAAAGCAAGGGCGACCACAGCCGCGCCTGCGGCAACCACGGCATATTGCCAGGAAGGAGAGCCAGGAGCCATGCCAGTCGAACCGCCTAGGATACCGCCCCCCAGGTGGACAGCCCCCTACTTCGCAAGTATCGGTAAGTTCGTATTTCGCGATATTGTTGGTATAGATAGCGTATCGCATGATTTCGCGAGCGTGCCCGCCATCCATGGCCGCCACCACACATCTTTTGTGATTTAAGCATCCAGCGCCCGCATCTAAGGCAACGTTTTAGCATGGATTTTGCAGCTCCGATTATCGGCCTTGAGAGCGGCGGCCATCCTAACGCTAAGAATCCGCGCTCGTCTGCCACAGGTCCAGGGCAGTTCATCGACGGCACTTGGCTCGATATGATCCACAAGTACCGGCCCGATCTTGAGCAAGGCCGGTCCAGAGGGGAAATTCTCGGGCTGCGCTCCGACCCCGACCTCTCCAAGGACATGACCAACAACTACGCGCAAGAGAATCAAGCCTTCCTGCAGAGCAAGGGACTGCCGGTCACGCCGGGGACGACCTATCTAGGCCACTTCCTTGGACCGCAGGGCGCCGCGAAGGTTCTTGGCGCCCCTCCCGATGCGTCTGCACGGGATATTCTAGGCGATAGCGTGGTCGCTGCCAACCCCTTTCTGGGGCGCATGACGGCCGGCGATTTGCGGCAATGGGCCGAGGGCAAAATGCAGGCCCAGCCATTACCGGCTGCCACTGACGTACCTAACGCTCCACCAATTGCCGGCCCAGCACCAACCAACCCTGGAGCGCAATCGCCATCTCTAGGCGCCGCGCCGTCGCAGACTCAGCAATTAGTCGGCGCAGGCGGCAATGGCGGTGCTCCACAGGCTCCTCCTGTTAATGGCCCGCAGGCACCACAGCTTCAATTAAGGCAAGCGCAGCAATTTAGACCGCAGGTCAACATGCAATATCTGCAACAGGCAATGCAAAATTTCCCCGCCATCTTGCGCGGCTTCCTCTAGGGATTTCATAAATGGCTACTGGAGTTGTTAGCTGGTCGCAAACCGCGGCCTCGAACGCTAATTCTGATAGCACAATCAATTGGGCCGAGGGCATGGCGGCGTCGCAAGTGGACGACAGCGCCCGTGCCATGATGGCGTCAGTCGCCAAATACCGCGACGACATTGCCGGGTCATTGGTAGCGGGCGGCAGCAGCACAGCCTATACGGTGACAAGCAACCAGGGGTTTGCCAATTTTGCACAACTGGACGGCCAGCGCCTAACCATCCGTTTCAATGCGACAAACACCATCGGATCACCAACATTGAATGTTGATGGGTTGGGAGCCAGATCCATCAACGTCAGCACAACCCAGGGAGTCGTGGCGGGAGCCGTCCAGATCAATTCCGTCAGAGACTTGACCTACGTCGATGCTAGCGGGTGTTTCATCCTGCATGATCGGCCACTCAGCATGGCCAATCACACCTTTACCACCAGCGGCACCTATACTCCGGGTGCCGGCATGGCCTTTGTTCTTGTCAGGCTCATCGGTGGTGGCGGTGGTGGTGGCGGCGCTGCGGCCTCTCCCAGCGGCGTTTCCAGCGGCGGCGGCGGCGACGCCGGCGGTTATGCCGAAGCCATCCTGACGGCGGCACAAGTAGGGGCAAGCCAGACTGTCACCATAGGTGCTGGCGGTACCGGTGGTGTAACTGGCAACAATCAAGGCGGCACCGGGGGCACGACTTCATTAGGGACTCTTGTCCGCGCCACCGGCGGCACCGGCGGGACTGGCGCCGCCGCCAATCAGACAGGTCAGACCGGAGGCACACCGGGGTCGGGCAACATTGGCGACATTCAACTTATCGGCAGCGCCGGTAGTGCCGGAATGGCGTGCGGCATCACCTCAGTAAGAGGCCCTTCGGGCACCGGCGGCGCTGCCGCTCTGCTTAGCGGCACAACGCCTGGCGTTGTCTCCGGTGCAGCCGCTGCGACCAACGGCAATGGCGCCAGCTCATTTGGTGCCGGCGGTGCCGGCGGCCAGGTTAACGGCTCGGCCAGCACCGCAGCCGGCGGTGTTGGTGGCCAAGGCTATCTTACCATTATCGAGTTCACTGCCTGACTTTTATTTGTTTGGTGGACAATGGGGAAATCAGATCATGGGACTTGCAGAGATAATGTTGATTATTACGATCATAATGCCTGGCAAGGAGCCTATACACCATAGCGTTCCGATGCCTGACATCGTGACATGCTTGAAGGAAGCCGAAGAGTTTCTGAACCATGATTTCCCGGACACCCTGAACGCAGCAACAGTGGGGGCGACATGCAAAGGCGATATACCGCAGCGGCAGCCATCCTGATAGCGGCGTTTCTGTGCGGCGGCGTTGCCGCCCACGACTATGCACGCCCCGAGCTTAAATCATGGTTCATGGGGCTGCATAATCAGCGGGGCACCCCATGCTGCGACGGTGACGATGCAGTCCACGTTGAAGATCAGGATTGGCAGATCTTTTGCGAGGCCGGAACGGGGCAATGCCATTACCAGGTCAAGCTGGATGGCAAGTGGTACACGGTGCCAGACGAGTCGGTCATTCTGACGCCCAATAAAACCGGGACGGCCCTTGTATGGCCGGTCAAGACTTGGGGGGCTGCCAACGGTGATTATGCAATCCGCTGCTTCATGCCGGGGGCTGGGATATGAGCATTATCCGCGGCGCGATCTGGGCATTGCTTGTGGTGGGGTGCGCTCTTGCACTTTATCAAAATTTGCACTGGACCTGCCGCCTACCGGGCGGCGGTGAGATGATGAGGGATGGATATCATCCATTCAAAAATTGCAACTCACGTTTCCCGTGGGGCGGGTTGTAAAAATAATGAACATTGACAAACTCAAAGCCGCCAACGCTGCCCGCTGGCACGCCATGCATACCGATTCGGCGCTCGGCCGCACCCTGGACCACTTCGCGGAAAAGCTTACGGACGAACTCGCCAGGGGGCGCTATCAGACCGTCAGCGAAAGAACGCACGTTCCCTGGTGGGTGATTGCGGTTATCCACCTGCGGGAGGCGTCGCAAAGCTGGGCTGCGAATTTGGCGCAGGGCGACCCGTGGGACAAGGTTTCAATCCATGTGCCGGCACACCGTGGGCCGTTTCATTCATGGGAGGATGCAGCGATCGATGCCCTCGTTAATTGCGCTCCCCATGCCTCCAAATGGGCCGACTGGTCTATCGGCGGCACGCTTACGCTTCTGGAAATGTACAACGGTCTCGGTTACGCCATGCATGGCATGGCTTCACCGTACGTATGGGCCGGGACTGATCAATATCATCGAGGCAAGTATGTCGCGGACGGGCATTTCGATGCTCACGCCGTAGACCATCAGCTTGGTTGCGCCGCCCTGCTCGCGCGAATGCGCCTCATGGACAAGAGCATAGATCTATGAAGTGGGAGCTTCGCTCATGACCCTCGTGCGCTATGCCTGCCACGGTCTTGGTGTTGTTCAGCCTATAGACATATTGGCCGCTGATCTAAGCAGGCTGCAACCCGATAAGCCGCCGTTTAAGATTGTCGGCGGTATGGACCCGCAGCTTGAGCAGTTCCAGATCGAAGAGGGTATGAGCCCGCACGATTCATTCGTATGGATCGGGCACTCCAAGGGCGCTGCGCTCGGCTACTACATTCCGCAATATCATATGGCGCTGCATTTCAAGCTTATCATAACGGTGGATCCGATGTGCTGGGCCTCCAACATAAAATGTTCTGAGTGGGATATCGCGCCGCCCCTGCCTGGGCAATGGCACGCATCGGGCAACTACGATCGCTGGATAAATATCAGAACGTCAACGTATCCCGGCGGGGGAGTATGCATCACCAAGGATCACCGCGTCGAGGACCACCACTTCCCCGACTGCGATCATATCGGCGTCATTGCCGACCAGCGGGTGCGGAAGATCATCTTTGGTGCCTTCGAGGCGCAATTCATGGGAGGATGCAGCAAGTGATCAAGTGGGCCATCTGGCTACTCCTGTTGGTAGCCAGTTTTGCCGCCATGGAGGCTTGGTCGCTATATCACGATACCTCTACGCTCTCGCGTTTCGTGTGGACCGTCACCTACTATTTTCCGCCAACCCCGTTTATCGCCGGCTTCGTTGCCGGCTTTCTCTGCTGTCATTTCTGGTGGGGCGGGATCGTTTCATTCCGAAAAGTCAAACAGGATTACACAAATGGAACCAAATTCCGAAACTTCCGATAGGATCGTAAGCTGGCTTGTGCATCGCCTGCGCGAGCCGACAACGTATGCGGGTCTGGGCGTGCTTCTCGCGGGCTTCGGACTCAGGGATTCGGCTTCGTGGGCGAACGCAATCACCACGACCGCAATGGGAATTGCCGGCATTGCCGCAATGGTAATGGCGGAAAAGGGCGTTAAAGGCTAAACAGGAGAATGAAATGGCTTTAGATATTGCAGGCAGCCTCACTAACCTACTTCCGAGCACCAATAGTTTGATTACCGATCTGATCGCCGGCGCGGCCGGCACGGTCGTTATTTCTGGGCTCAAGAGCGGGAGTGGCCAGGACGCGCTCGACCCGATGCACTGGTTCCATCACCCTGAGTCCAATACCACGGGCGTGGTCCAGGGCAGCAACGTCATCCAGATGTCGAAGTTCATGGCGCTGACGCCGGACCAGCAGAAGATGTTCCAGGCGCTCAATTATACCGTCATCCCAGGCTAATGGGTGCCCTGCTAGGGCTCGCTGGGGCGGTGCTGATAGGCCATATAGCCTTCGGCACCGCCATAGGTGCGCTCACCGTTCCCGCATGGGTGGAGCTTGGAGGGGGCGTGGTGAGCGTGATTCAGCTTGACGCTAAACTATTGAAGGCGCTTGCGACTCGTGCTAAGCATCAAAAGGTTGGCTACGACAAGTCGGGAAGCAAGATAGTCGTGCATGGGCGGACGGGGGAGACAACCCCCGCCGCCCTCTGCTTTCGCGGCGCGCCCTCTGCCCAAGCCGCACGATTCTGCCCATGAAGCGTAGCTCTCGCTACATGAAGCGGGGGCTTCGCTCATGAAGCGCGAGCTTCGCTCATGAGCACCAATACCCCCCTCAACGTTTGCGCGGATGTCCTAGCGGGAGGAGCCGTGGTGGGAACGTTGACGGGCTATTTTCCCCTAATTGCCGCAATCGCCGCCTTCCTGGCGAGCCTGTGGTATTGCGTCCAGCTCTGGGACTGGTGGCAGCAACGCAGGAATAAGAATGACGCAGGCACCTAGTGCCCCGCGTATTGCTTACCTCGACATCGAAACCGCCCCCATCCTTGCCAACGTCTGGACCCTGCACGAAGCCAATGCCATCTGGGTAGAGCGGGATACCTATATCCTTTGCTTCGCGGTGATGTGGGAAGGGGGCAAGACCGTCAAGACCTTCGCCCTGCCTGATTACAAGACCTATCAAAAAGATAGACATAATGATAGGGAGTTAATCGGCGATCTTTGGCGCATTCTCGATGGCGCCGACATTATTGTCGCTCATAACGGCGATGCGTTTGACATAAAGAAGATTAATGCTCGACTGGTGGTCCACGGTTTCAAACCCCCGTCGCCATTCAAAACGATAGACACGCTGAAGCTTGCCCGCAAGACCTTCAAATTCGACAGTAATAAGCTGGATAATATCGGACGCTACCTCGGCTGCGGACGCAAGATCCGCCACGGCGGTATGCACCTCTGGCGAGAATGCATCGAGGGCAATATCAAATCTTGGATCGTCATGCGTAAATATAATGCGCAAGACGTTCGCCTCCTGCAGTCCGTTTATCAACGCTTGAAGCCTTGGGCTAACGGGCATGATCTGCGCGTCTATTCCGGTGCTCATGGCTGCCCTACCTGTCTATCCTCAAATGTCCAACGCCGCGGCATATCCATCGCCCGTTCCCGCAGGCATCAACGCTATCATTGCCAGGGCTGCGGCGCCTGGTTCTCTGGCGAGCTCATTAAATGAAACACCTTCCCCTAGTCTATATCGAGTGGGACGATCATAATTTCGCAAGCCACTGGCAGGCGGTTGGCGAGGTAGATAATAAGCCAGCCAAATGTTATAGCGTAGGATGGCTTATCAAAGAAGATGGGACCGGCATAACCCTCATTGGCACGATTACCGACGATGAAGATGTCGGGAACGCGCAATATATTCTCAAGAATTGCATCACCAAGCGCAAGTCGCCAAAAAGGACTACCAATGACAGAGCAGAAGCCCATGGATCTTCCGGTAGTCGCATTAAGGCCAGGGACCGTAGACGGGTTCCCAGGGGAGCTGATCCTGGGCGACCGGAACCATGCTCAGGTGATTCTGCTGCGTCCAAAGCAGATCAAGAATCTCGCTCTTGACGCGGTAAATATGACGCTGCGTTAAGCATCCACCCCGCTCCTTTTACGCCTCCACAATTAGCCGTCAATTAGCCGGCGAACTTGATGGCCATTGATTTCATTGCACTTTTGCCCCAATTATTGTTAACACGAAGATAATGTACAGGTCGTTTTCGTGCCATTTCATGTCATTGGCTAATTGGCTTTTCTCTCTATTTGACAGCCGTTAAGCGGTTAAATACCATTAACACCAGTTCCAGCCAATTTCAAGTGCATCGTTAGCTGGGCGTTAGCCGGCTTTATATTCCTGTCTCGGAAGCGCCTCGACCCAAGCCTGCACTTCCCCGCTGTCCCATCGTATTGGGCTGTTCTCCCACGGCCCGATGCGGCGAGGAAGTGGAAACCTTCCCAGGCGCATCATGCGCCATATCGTCGGATAGCTGAGGTTCACCATCTGCAAAACCTCGGGGCGCGAAAGCAGGCGTGTTTCGGTCATTCTCAGTCCCGCTCAGTAGAGGTTAATGCGGCACGCAGCAGTTTTATGCGCCGCCAAGCTTCATCTTTGGTGCATTCTCGTATCAGATAGAGGAAGCTATCACATACAGCTGCGGCCAGCATCCGGTCATCGGCTATAGTCCCCCGAGCGGGTTCTGGTCGTTGATAGCGAAGTTGCCATAGCCAATCGTCAATCGGGATCGTCATAGCGGCGCCGTCGCCAACATCAACATCCATAACGCGATCAATCATCTTCTACTCATCCTTAGGAAGTAAAATCTCGACAGTTTTTCGAGCGCGGAACAAAGCAAGATGCCAAACCAGCGCCGTTCGTTCGCCGGGTAATAGATGATGGTCTGCGAATGCTTCATCAAAAGTTCGCAATCCTGGTTCCGTTCCTGGTGCTTTGCTTGGTGGCATTTGTCAGTCCTATTGTGAGCGCGTTAACTGGATAGGTCGGTTTCGTCTAGTCGGTATAAAGCTTCACGAAGCTTTATTATCGGCGCCCGACGCGAAGACGAGGTTGACCCCATTCTGTCATGCTCCTGAACGACACATCTTGCAGCCTGGATGACCAATGCAATTTCTTCCAGCGCAGCCCGCAGCCTCTTCTCGGCGGCGGCCTCGGTCATTCCCATCGCTCCACCTTTCCGCTCATTCTCTTCCTAATGCCAGAGGCTCTTGATCCGGGGATAGGTCGCGAATTTCCGCGTCCATATCCGAAATGTTTAGCTCGCACACGTCGAGCCTTAGCAAGCACTGGCGCACGTCTTTTGCTAATTGCGCCATGACAATTACGACAAAGAACCAGAAGATTACCAAGACTATTACCGCCGCCATGAGCGCATTCGATGATGTGATGATATTCGACATTGCCTGGTCCTAACTTGTTTCCGCAGCTCTCGCACTTGCCGCCGGATCGCTCGAATGCCTGTGCTTTGGTGCGCTTGCTGAATTCCTGCCTCAACGCACTCTCTCTGCTGCCCGTGCATTGGCGTTCTCGGTTCGCCAGATCTCGATAGTAGCGTCCGCGCCGATGGCCCGTCGCTTTTCGTTGAACACTTTGAATGCAGCCTCAGCCTCAATATATTGAAGATCGCCGTACTCATTGTCGCATTCTATTATCGCCTCACAGCGAGCCACGGCCAGCTTGGGAGGCATATTGTTCATAAGCTCAGCGCGGCGGCCGGCCGTCGCTATCTTGGCCTTGGCATATTCCCATTCTGCCCAGGCCAAGGGATGTGGATCGGCGGCCAAGTAAGCCAGGGCCGCCTCCACGTGGGTTTCGGTGACGATCATAAAAGGACACCAAATAGGTCATTTTGCGTTGGTGGCTGCGGTTCAGGCTCGGGTTCCGGCGGCAACAATCTATATTTGAACAATCCCCCCGTTATATATTCGCGCTCGACAACGTGATTCCCATATTTCTTTTTGCGAAGATCACGGAGTCGCGCGCTTACTGCCGCCTCGCTGCCGCCTTCAATACAAGTGACGATTCTTCCCAGGGTGCGCCACTTACCATCGATCATAAGATTGTAAACCCTGGCAAGCTGCCCAGATAATCGAATACAATCCCGCTCAGGATTATAAGTCGCGCCGTCAAAGGCTCTTTCAGGCCGCAGCATCGCCCGTCCTCTTTTATCGCGACAGCCCGACGCTAAACATTTTTTGTCTGACCGCGCCTTCGGTTCGCTTCATCTGTTTGGCGATCTTCCGCACCGGCAGCCGGGTTTTGTTCAGGCGCTTGAGTTCCTTGACCAGATCTTGGGTCCAGGGCTTATGCTTGGGGTTCATGATTGGTGCTCCTTATATGCCTCGCATCCGGGGCATAATCTTGATGGGGTGTCGGCGTAGTAGATCCTGCATTCGCTGCACTTTGGCGGGCGCCTTGGTTTGGGTTTAGCGGGGTTCATGATACTTCTCCTTTGTTAAAACGTGTCTTCGACCTGCTCGACTGGCGCCGTCGCCAGCCACTCCACATAATCCTTCTCGCCCAAGTGGACGGCGATTAGTGATTTGAAGTGCAGATGGCGGGCGAAGTGCTCGTATCTGGCGCCAGTGAAGTTGTCGCTTTGCGCCGCGAGAATGGGTCCGAGATGGTTTGCATAGGCCAGGGCGGCGATGCGCAACTCGCGGTCGATTCCGTGGCCGTTGCCGTTAGGGGGCGGCCGGTTATGGCCGACAGGACTCGGTTGGCTCGCGGCCGGCGGCGGCGGGGAGGTCTGACCATTGATGAGCTGTTGCAAGAAATAGTCTTTTTCGACCTTGACCCAGCCGATATGATAGCTGCCCTTCCACTCAAGAAGGCCTTTCATGGTGGGTGGAATTTTCACCCATTGTTCGCCAATACCAGGTAGGTCGGTCTTGAATGCGGTTCCGTCTTTACGAAGAGAAAGAACGGTTATCTGAGCCTCTTGCATGTTTGCCTCCTATATTGCCGCTATGCTGCTCGCTTCTTTAGTTCCTTGTCGATTTCGTAGGCTTCGCGAAAGAGCAGGAATTGCCGCCAGGCGTTGTCGAGGTCGGCGAAATAATGGTGACCAAAGTCGCCAAACTCCTTTGCGAAGCGGAGTAGGTGAAACCCACCCGTAAGAGGACGTTCAGGAAAATTCTCCTCCCATAGATTTTTATAGGCAGCAAGCTGCACAAGATAATCGGTATATATGCCATTGGAGGTTTTCCAATCTAACAGAACGAGTTGATTTCCGATCATCCCCACCGCATCGGGCGTCCCGCCATAGCGATGTTGTTCGGAAACAAGCTGGATTTCCTGGGAGACAATCTCGACCCGGAAATTGGATTGCCATTGTTTGTAGGCATTGAAGGCCGACATAGCTCTGGGTTCCGCCCCCGGCGGGAGTGTTCTGGCGAGCTGCTGGCACTCGGCCTCACTTTTGCCGTTGATGAACGCCTCCACCATCGCGTGGGCAATCGTGCCAATCTCTGCGGCCTTCTCTGCCTCATCGTAAAGACGCAATGCCCCAGATTGGCCCTGCTTGAACGCCCATTGCATAAGGCCGCCCGACTCCTTGAACCGCTGGATGATGGTGGTGGTTCCCGGCACGCGGCTGCCGTCTTTGAGGTAGTAGCCCTGTTTCGGAGTGGGCATTTTCGAGCCTTATCTTTCATCGTGAATTGAGTGGGCGTATGCGGATATACGAGACCAATAGGAGCAAATGAAAAGCCGGAGAGCCACGGGATCAATATGCCCCTCGTGATAGCCCAACTGGCGTTCGATCAGACGGGCAAGGCTGCGGGCGTCTTCTTCGGGGTTTGTGATTTTATTTTCACACATTTTCATGAGACTATTCGCCGATGCAGCGAGCTGTTGTAGTGAGCCAGGGCCTCGGAAAGTTTGAGAAAGTCTATAATCGTCTTCACAAGCAGCTCTTCCGCAAGCGCCAACACGGGCATTCCGTTGCGATAAAAAACCTCGTCTTCTATAGCACTGAGGCGGCTGGCGATTTCGTGAAGATCGCGACCGATAGTGGTTGCCTGTTCATCCTGATAGAAAGCATCGAGCGTTGTCATCTCAGTACTCCGAGCATAATAAGGATGGCGCAGAGCAGCGTCAGTGCGACGAGGGCTCTTGCCGCTGTGATGGCGAGCATCAGTGCGTCAGCTGGTGAATGGCGTCGTCAATGCGATCGCCAACCGCCACGCCTTCGTGTTCGAACTTTTGGGCGCCGTACCATTCGAGCGCCGCCTTGGCCTGAACCAGAGCCGTGTGAGCTTGGCTAAGAGCCTGAACCTGTGACTCCATGATCTTGTTTGCGGCATCGAGGCGTTCTTGCAGGAAGTTGATGTGCCAGTTCATTGCTTTATACTCCGCTATCCGTTGGCGTATTCGCTTGATGGCTCGGCGGTTCTCGCGGCGGACACACAGCCGAATTAGCCATCCCATCCGCATTGCTCTGTTTGCATTTGTGCCGCACACTGATCGGGTAGATACCGCATGCTTTGCACATCTTTAACCCGACCGGAGGCTTAAAGCGTCGCGCGTGATCGCTGGAGTTCATTGTCGGTCCTCCCATCCGCATTGTTCGTCAGGACCGGCACCGCAGACCATGCACACACCAGAGAAGGTCTCATGCTTGCAGGGCGGATCGTCGTCGATAAGCGTAGCTTCGCTAATCTGCTCGTCTTGGGGGTTGGTGAAGGCCAAGGGAATAAAGGGAACGGACATGACTGTTTCCCGCCCGGTTTGAGGATAGCGGCCCAGGCTAGGGGCTTGTTCGGGGAGCCTACCTGAGCCGCCAGTTCTCACCCATCCACGTCGAGTGCGAACAAGGCTCATACTACTCCCAATTTTTTGGATTGCAACAGGGGGTATGAAAATATTTTGGATTTTTCTAGAACGGAACCGGAACACAATACGTCAGTTTAATTGCAGAATGACGGCGAGGTGACTACAGTAAATACGCTATGGGGTGGGGGACAACCTTGAGGGAGGCATAAAACAATGTCAAATCAACAGATTAGGCATACCGCATTGAGTTTAGCAGCCCTATTACCGATAAATTACAAGGAGGCGTTGGCGGTGCTGGCGGAGCTCCGCGCCCTCGTAGAGTGGCAGGCGGGGCATCCAATGGTGGCCTTGCAAGTCGTAGAGGGCCTTCAGGCGCCCCTAGGAGACCCGCCGGCGCGCTTGGACAAACTCAATGGCGCCTGTGCGGGATCCCCATCGTAAAGCCACGCTATAGTCACTTCTGGGCATTTACGGCATATGCGCTCGGCCATGTAGGCCGGGAGCGGGTGCCCGTTTTCCCAATTATTATAGCGTTTGTACTTTATTCCCAGGAACTTGGCGAAGGCTGTGCCGGTGTCATAGCCCTTTGCCATGCGCAAGGCCTTTAGCCGCCGAGGGATGCCACGCTGGTCCATCCGGTAATGGTTCCATTTTAATTGGATGGGGTCAAGTTCCATAGAAATACCCGGTTGACTACGCCAAAAATTTGGATATCTATGGCGTATGGCTGAACGCAAAACTACCGAGGCGGTGATTAGTTCGCTCGGCGGGTTGAGTGCCGTTGCCGAACTGACCCGCACGACGCCCAAGTCTGTTTGGAACTGGAAAAAGTCGGGCCGGTTCCCCGCAAAAACCTACCTCGCGCTGATCAGCGCCCTCGTTCACCGCGGCGATACCGCGCCGAACAATCTCTGGAACATGGTCAAATGATCGGCAGATTGATGGGGCGGCGATGAGCGAATTGGCACCGATTATCGAAATGGACCTTGAGCGCGATAAGAGGGAATTTCTTGTTGCCATTCGACGAAACGAAACATCCCTACGCGAGATTGCGGATTGGTGTGCCACATTTGGCGACAAACATAAATGGACCAACGCCGAGATATGCAAATTTGCCGGCAAGGGCGAACGATGGTCACAGCGGCTAAGAAAGTGGCGGGCGGCCGGGTTTGTCGGCGACATTTGGCAATCTGGTCATACGAATAGCGCGTCGGTACCGACGCCAAATCCGTTGAAATCAAAAGATAATTCCGAACGATCCAGCGGTTCCACCGCCGTTAACAGCAACAAGGAAGAAATCCCCTCTGAAGAAGAGGCGGAAGAGAGCCACCAGCAGGCTCTATACGACCAGGCGTGCCTGTTCCTGGAACGAATGACAGGTGAAACCCGGCAAAGATTTTTTGCCCATCTCAGGAGAAAGTACAATGGCGGTCATCAATAAAATACCAAAGGCGGGATCTAAGGGGTTCGGCATGGCCGTTACCCCAGATCGAGATCATCTCGACGTTGCCATCACCGCCAACGGGCAATGCAAGCCTAAGGATTGCTGGCATCGGGTCGCTATTGCTTCGATTCTTTCTGCGTGGGGCGCAACCAGCCGCGAACTAGCTTCTATTAAAGTTGATGCGGGACACATCAAACTCCAATTCGGGGGATGGCGGTACACTGCCGATACGCCCAGCCATGTTAAGCGGTCATTGATGTTATTCGACTCGAGACATTATTCCGACCTTCGCATCCGTGAATATAATCTGCGTTTTCGTCGAGCGAGAAAAATTCAAACCGCCTCCCTGGAGCGGAAGAAGAAAGTACGCCTCAACAATCGGGCATGGCGGAAAAACAATCCCGACTATATGCCGCCTCCAGCGTCATTGCGTAGTCGCATCGAGGGACACTCAAGCATCGTGTGAGTCCGCTGCCGGCGGTCACCGGCACCCGCTGTGAGGGTGGGGGCTTTGAGAAAAGAAGAATACGAGCTGCAGAAGGCTGTCGTGCTCCATGTGCGCCGCCGAGCGCCGGGGCTGCTCTATTGGCACACCCCGAACCAAGGGGCGCGGTCACTCAAGACGGTCATGGCCCTGCGCGCGATGGGCTTCAAAAAGGGCATCCCCGACCTATTCTTTTTTAAGAAGGGGACGTTGTTCGGCCTTGAGCTAAAAATACTCGACGGCTCCGCGACCAGCGACCAGCTCGAAGTCGTTGACCAGATAAAAGCCGAGGGCGGGAAGGCCGAAATTACTTACGGCCTCGATCATGCGCTCGCGACCCTGGAGGCATGGGGCCTCATCCGCGCGGAGGTAAAGGTATGAACGAACTAGGACTGGCTTACATTCGCGGCGCCAAGGGGCCGATCGGGCTCAAACAGGAAAGCGAAATGCTGCATTTGCGCAAGCGGGTGCAGGAATTGGAAGGGCTACTTCAAGAGGCGAAAGAAGGTACCTCCAACAATACGCTTTTCCCGTGGCCGTTCCTCGCCCCGCCCGTCGCCTATCTTCCGCCTGATGAGGCGATGCGCCCGACCAAGGACAAAATAACCGATGTAGTGAGACGATTCTATAAGCTCTCGCTCCGGGAGATAATGAGCGAACGAAGGCATCAGGAAGTAACCTTCCCCCGCCAGGTGGCGATGTATTTATGTTGCGAGCACACACTCTGGTCGCTGACTAGTATCGGCAAATACTTTGGCGGCAAAGACCACACCACAGTCCTACATTCTCAAAGAAAAATCCAAGGTCTTATCGGGACAAACGCTGAAATCACCCAACAAATAAATGAGATTGAACGGCTTTTGCGGGTGGACTCATGAGCAGCAGGGCATGGACAAATCACGAGGTCAAGAAGCTAAAAGAGCTTCATGCCACCGGCATGAGCAACTATGAAATCGGCCAGAATCTCAATCGGACAAAGGGCTCGATAGAATGCCAATGTATTTCGCTGATGGCTAACGACCTCCTCCCCCGCCGCACCCGCATGCAGCGGATAAAGATAAATCAAAGAGCGAGGGCGCGCAGTGACGCAGAGCGATACCGTCAGGTATGTGCTCCATGAGCGATCCTTTCGAGGGGCTGCCGCGCGGGCATTTCGGGGCGATCCTTGCCGATCCACCGTGGGGCTTTCGATGTTGGTCGGGGCCGGAAAAGAAGGTCGCCAGTCGTGGCACTGTCGCGCCTTATCGTACAATGGAAATGGATGAGATTGGTTCCCTGCCAGTCAGTGAGCTAGCCGCGCCTAATTGCACTCTATTTATGTGGTTTGTTTGGCCGACATTACCGCAAGCCCTCGGCCTCGTTTCCGCGTGGGGATTTGAATACAAAACATGCGGGTTCTGTTGGATGAAGGCCGATCAATACCGCCTCTTTGCGCTGCAAGAAGATGTGCGGATGGGGTTGGGCTATTGGACTCGGTCAAACACGGAAGCCTGTTTGCTTGCTACACGCGGCAACCCCAAGCGCGTTGATAATAGTATTCGCCAGGGCATCCTTGAACCAATCCGCGAGCACAGCCGCAAGCCGGACTGCGTACACGAGCGCATCGAGCGGCTGGTGGCGGGGCCATATCTCGAACTTTTCGCGCGCCAGTCGCGCCCAGGCTGGATGACATGGGGCAATGAAACAACCAAATTCGACCGACCGGATATTTCGCTATGTGCTCCATGAGCGGGTCAGGGACTACGAGCGGTTGGGGTGGATGGTGGTAGCTGAGCTGGGGCCAGTACACGGCGAGTGGAGTGTTCTAGCTGAGTTTATTTGCAGTTGTGGGCGGGCGTGCGTCGAACCGCATAAAGCGTAGCTTTGCTACATGAAGCGAGGGGCTGAATGAAAGTCTTCGGAAGAATCGCGAGGCGCCTAGTGGACGCCGGGGTGCCCATTGAAGAGGTGGGCGAGTTAATCGCTGAGGCGACGCTGGAACTCAGCGCCACGACGCGCAGCACCGGAGCCATCCGCCAGGAGCGTTACAGGCGTAACAAAGCGTCACAAAGCGTAACAAGCGTAACAAGCGACGGGCAAGAAAGAAAGGGTTCCGTACCTCCTAAAGAAAGAATACTTCCTTCTTCGGATACTTCGTATCCTCAGTCGGAAGTCGCGCGCGACCTTGGAAAACGGGTAGGCGAGGCTCTCCGGTCTCTCGGCCCCCTACCCGACGAGGCCAAAAGTTTCCACGACGCTTGCGAGGCCTCGCTTCGGAAAGCCGGGTTCGTGGTCTTCCGAGAATGGGAAATTGACCTGGGGGCTGGCCGCCACGGGTATATCGACCTGGTGGTGATGGAGGAGGACCGCGGGGTCGCGATTGAGCTTGATCGGAGGCTTCCGCGCGCCAAATCCCTTAAAAAACTATCAAAATTTGATGGCTACCGGATTTGCGTGACCCGGACAGCCAATTCTTCACGGGAATTCGAGGGGATGGTGGACGAGGTTATCGCGGTCCCCGTTCTTCCCTCGGAAAACCCGAAGTTTCAGGAATTTTGGAAGGTTTTCCCGGCGCGCAAGGGGTCGAATCCAAAATATCCTGCTCGGCAGAAATTTGATGAGCTTGTGAGGCAGGGGATTGACCCCGATGCAATTATTGGCGGCGCCAGAGGGTATGCCGCCGCGGCGGGGAAGGATGCGAATACGGAATTTATTTGCACGGCCGTCGTCTTTCTGAACCAGCGGCGATGGGAGGACTACGCGCCCAAATACACCCCGGAGCAGATCGAAGAATATGCGCGCCAGCGGCGGGAGAGGACTGCGATTGAGGCCTTGGCGCCGTCGGCAGCCCCGCCATACACGCCTAGCCCAGAGGAAGTCGAACGGGGCCGGGAGTGGTATGCGCGTCGGCGAATGGGGAAGTCGGGGATAGGAATGCGGGCAGCTGGCGATGCTGTGGTGCACCTGGTGACCAAAATGGAAGAACAAAAAAGGCAGGCATCATGACCCCCACGGCCCGCTATCCCGAACCAAACGTGATCAGGTTTGTGCGGCGGTTTTTCCCGAAGCCGGGACGTGTGCTCGACATTGGCAGCGGCTCGGGGAACCATGCGCGGTTCTTTGAGGATGAGGGGTGGGATGTTACGGCAATTGATCCCGGGGATGTTCGAGCGCATTCGCATCTCGGTATTCGAGCGTGGCTGCGGCTGAGCAGGGATTATGAAAAATATGACCTAGTTCTAGACCACAACACGCTTTGCCATATCGAAAACCCACCCTACCAACAAATACACGAGGCGCTAGCCTACGCCGGAGCGTTTCTTTGCGTCCATCCAACAGATGAAACATGGCCGGGTGTGGGCATCGGCAAATCCTACACCCGGTTTGCTTCCGAGCACGAGCTGCGGGAGAGCCTGAAGCCGTTCCGCGATGTTAGAATCTGGCGCTCGTCTTATCCCGACTTTGGGGACCACGAAATCAGCAGTTGGGTAGCATGGGGGTGGAAGTGAGCGTGCTTGATTGGTTCATAATAATCGAATTGATCATGCTCGTGGTAATCATTTGGCTAACGCGGGGGATGCTTCTGTGATCCTTTCCGGCCATCAGCCCGTCTACCTTCCTGGCATTATCGTGCTGACAAAGATCGCGCTGTCGGACGCTTTCATGTTCGTGGGGCATTGCCAATTCCAGAATAAGAGTTGGCATTCACGCAACTACATTCGCGGTCCTAACGGCCCTCTATTGCTGACGGTGCCGGTTGAAAAGCACATAGGGCAATCAATCGACCAGACCAAGCTCCTCGCCGGCAATTGGCGGCGCAAGCATCTGGCCTCGATCGAGCATGCCTACCGCAAGCGGCCCTTTTTTGATAAATATTTCCCGTCGATAGAAAGAACCATCATGGCCGACTTTGGTTCGCTCGGCTGTTTGAACGCTTGTCTGATTGCAAAATTCTGTGAATGGCTGGGGATAGAGACAGCATATTGTTTGAATATCGGTGTGGAAGGCCATAAGACAGATATGCTCATCAGCATGTGTAAGTCCACGGGTGCAAATCGGTATCTATCGAGCCAGGGCGAGACCTACGTTGACCGGAAGCAGATGAAAGACGCGGGGATTAGCCATCATTTTCTGAAGTTCACCCACCCGGTCTACGACCAGGGCCACAAAGACTTTATCGAAAATCTGTCGGTGATTGATTTGTTGCTCAATGTCGGGCCGGAAGCTGGGAAGATGGTCAGGGAGGCTGGGCATGTTCTGGATTAGCAAACCGACCATCGAGGCCAAGATAGCGCGGGCCTTCGGCTATGAGTATTGCACGCTATTTGATTCGGCGCGGTCGGCTATTGCGACATGGAAGAACACGACATGGTGGTATTTGCGCCGCATACCGTCGAATGTTTGTCCGGTGCTTTGGGAGACGATGCTAGGGCGCCCGCAGATCGTCGCGGTAGATCCCGAGACGGGGTTGGCCGGCGTCGGAGTGAATTTGTACGGGTATAGGGATCTTAACCCGACGCGGTTTTATGAAATTGACCCGCTGATGATTGGCTATCTGCGTGAGCCCCGCGCTAAGGAAATGGTTATCAGCTTCGGCCGCAAGAAGATGCTGGATATAGGGGCGGGCGGGGCGCTCCTGAGCAACACCAAGCCGTGGTTTGGCTATTTCCCTGAGGGACTACGGGATGAGCTGGAATATCAGTACGGCATTTTTAATCGGCAGCTCGGGGAAAGGTGGAAGCGCGTCGATTGGTGGGACCGCTATTTGGGCGATAGCTGTGTCCGCATTCCGCAAGAGCAGCTTATGCCGTGGCGGATCATTCGCCGCATTCCAGGCAAGCGCGATGAGGTCGTGAAGGCGCTACGCGAAGCTGGGCATCCGGTAGGCACCAATTATCCGCCGTTGCCGGGGGTAACTGACGCGGGGGCGGTCCAATGGGGAAGGGAAGTCATTAACTTTTTTATACACAAAGACATCGAGCAATACGAAATCCACAAGATGTGCGAGATCATCAAGAGGACAATCGGCCAACAAGCGGAGCTTCGCTCATGACAATGATCATTGCTGAAATATCAGGCAACCATGGCGGCAGTCTTGAGAAAGCATGCGATCTGATTGCTGCCGCCGCCAGGTGTGGCTGCGATGCGGTCAAGTTCCAGCTCTACAAGCCAAAAGATCTGAACGATCCGGCCAATAACGAGGACTATGAGAAATATCATGTGCCATTAGCATGGCTTGCTGATATGTTTCAGGACGCGAAGTTTCATGAAATAGATTTATTTGCAAGTGTATTTGCTACCTGGGCTGTTGATGCGCTCAGTCTTTATCATCCGTTCGCATACAAGATAGCCTCGCCCGAGAGCACGCGGCTATCTAGCCGAATATATAGGGAACTTGCCAAAGTAATTCGGCAGACAGACTCCGAGTTGTATGTTTCCAGCGGGCGCGTTGATTTGGAAATGATGGTAGCGCTTGACCCCGATGTCTTGTTCTACTGCAAGACGGGTTATCCGGCGTACCTGACGGGGTGGGATCTTCAATTGATGCGAAGGCTGCGGGGCGGATTTTCAGATCATAGCTCGGGCGTGGAATGGCCGCTGGCGATGATCGCGGCGGGGGCGACGCACATCGAAAAGCACTTCAAGCTGGACGACGATTGTGTGGACGCTGCGTTTTCGCTCAATCCCGAGCAGATGAAGCTTTTATGCGATCTGGCACATCACTGCTCATAACGGGGGGCACTGGCTCGTTTGGCCTAGCATTTACGGAACGGCTGCTATCGGATGGGCTGGCAACCCGCATTTGCATCTACTCACGAGGTGAACATGCTCAAGCTGCCATGCGACTTAGATTCCGCAGTGACGAGCGTCTTCGTTTTTTTGTGGGGGATGTGCGCGATCGTTGGCGGCTTACTCGTGCTATGGATGGTTGTTCCGTGGTTATACATGCTGCTGCCTTAAAGCGCATTGAGGTTGGCTATTACAATCCATCGGAGATGGTGCAGACAAACGTCTTAGGAGCCATGAATGTCATTGAAGCGGCGCGCGATGCCAAAGTTAAGAAAGTTGTGGCCCTATCGACCGACAAGGCCTGTGAGCCTGTTAGCCCGTATGGCTACAGCAAGGCAATGGCGGAAGCATTATTCCTGGCTGCTGACGCAGCCGCTAGAGCGGCACCCCGTTTTGCTATCACTCGATATGGCAACGTATGGCGCTCAGCAGGTTCCGTGGTTCCTACCTGGGAACAACAAATGGAAGATGTTGAGGAAGTTGTGAGGATCACCGATCCTGACTGCACGCGGTTCTTCATGGGAATGGACGAGGCGATAGATTTGGTTATGGAAACAATCGACACCATGAAGGGCGGGGAAATCAACGTGCCTGAGCTCCCGGCGTATCGGCTTGGGGATCTAGCCGAGGCGATGGGGGCAAAGACCGTGGAGATAGGCTTGCCCGAGTGGGAGAAGAGACATGAAAGCATGTTGCCTGGTAGGTCGAGCGATCGGGCGCGACGAATGACCATCGATGAACTGAGGGCGGCGCTATGAGAACATCGCGCGAGATATGGGAAAAAGGCATTGAATATAAATACCGCTCTGGTCACGTAGCCAGCTACGGCGAATTAGCGGAGATATTTCAGATTCTCTCTGAGTTGATGGAGCGCATTAAAAAACTTGAGAATCCCGAGCAGATGGCTAAAGGGAAGGGCTGGCTATGAGCAATCCCTACGACGTGATAGCGGCATTTGAAAAGGACTTATGCGCCTATACAGGCGCGGTCTTCGCCGTAGCGGTTGACAGTTGCACGAACGCATTGATGCTCTGTTGCGAGTATCTGAAAGTCAAAACCGTATCAATCCCGAGGTATACCTATGTATCAGTCCCGCAGGCTATCAAACGTGGTGGTGGTTGGGTTCTCTTTGATGATCGTAAGTGGAGCGGCGTGTATAGCCTTGATCCTTACCCTATTATTGACTCCGCCCGACGGTTTCGGGCGCAAATGTGTGACGAATTGCCAAGTGCGCATTATGTATGCACGTCATTTCATTACACCAAAATACTGCAAGGGGATTCCGGGGGTGCCATACTGCACAACGATCGAGCCGCGGATTCGTGGTTTCGACGAGCTCGGCACGACGGCCGTACAGACGGGCTGACGGTGCACGAGGACGAATTCCCGATGATTGGGCACCGCTGCACCATGATGCCAGGAACGGCGGCGATGCTGCGGTCGCGGCTGGCTGTGTTGCCAAGATATAACCCCGATTTGATTGTTGACGCGGGTCACTACCGGGATCTGAGCGAAATAGACTGGAACGGGATTTATGACCGACAACGAAACCGCTAAGCTGCTCGATGAAATTGCAGAGCTGCGTGCTCTCAATAGGGGCATGTATACGACACTGGAATATTTATACAGCGGAGCTGATAAAACCATGGATCTGCTGAGGCGCGTATATGCAGTAGATCCAGAAAAAGCCAAAGCTTGGCACCGACTTGTTCTCGAGAACGACCTCAAAGTTTTGGAGGCAACGAAAAAGCTATGCGAATAAATCAAGCTCCTTATGAGTGGACGATTCGTAAGTTACTCAATCATGCCCACACGGGCCCGCACGCCGAATGTTCGGATGGGCAATATGAGCCTGCCCGTCCCTATGGGATGTTCAGTCTTAGAAGCCGTCTGCGTCTTGCGTGGATGGTGTTCAAGGGCGAGGCAGATGCTCTACGCTGGCCGCACCAGAATCCGAAGGGCTATTAAATGCGAATAGGCTGCATCATCCAGGCGCGGACAAGGTCGGCCCGCCTTCCCAATAAGGTAGATATGGACATTGGCGGCTGGCCCATGTGGCGGCATGTCATGGAGCGCACCAAGGAATTTGGACCCATCATGGCATGGGCTGGGGAATACCCGGAACTAAACGAAAACGATGTTCTCGGTAGGTATGCCCTTTGTGCCCGTATGAACTCCCTGGATGCGGTTATGCGGGTGACCAGTGATTGCCCCCTTATCGCGCCGGAGGCGTGCCGGCGGGTCTTAGAACGGTTCCTGGTGGGGGGCTATCATCTGGCTGGGGGCTACGATTATGTGGCGAACGATCTAGCGCAGACCTACCCTGACGGGCTCGGGTGCGAGATCATGACCCGTGAGGCACTGGAATACATGCATCGCCATGCCGACAAGGCGTATGATCGGGAGCATGTAACCCCCTTTATCCGACGGTCCAAGGATTTCATGAAGTTTAATGTCCGCTGCCCCTTCGTCGGCATAGAGGCGCTAAAGCTTTCGGTGGATACGGCAGAAGACCTTGATTTTGTGAGGAAAATAGACGCGGAATTGCGTGACGGGGCGGACAAATATAGCTTGGAATCGACTTTGGGGGCGGTTGAACGTGTCAAGACCAAAGCAGCCGCTTGAGTTCCAGCCGGACGGGCGTCTGCTGGACGAGCGCGGCCCGACTACTGAGCGCATGCGCAGGGCCGAGTTCGACGTGGGGGATACCGGGACGATCACTCTACGGCAATCGCCGGTGGAAAGAGCGGTACGTCGGGGGACGCTGACGAAGCTGCAGGGCAAAGCTGCGGAGAAATTTTACAGCCATTGGTATCAGGCGGGCCTTGCCGGCAGCACTGGCTCCGCGGACCCGTTGAAGGTATTCGGCACTGGTTTGGACTTCTCGCGCCTCTTTTCGAGTGAGCGTGCGGAGGCTCATGCTTGGGCTATACGTAAGGTAATAAGGGCGATACGGGAACGGCAGGGGTTTGCCGGACATCGGGGGGACCATGGGGTGCGGATCCTTTGGCTGGTGGTTTGCCAGGAAATACCTCTTGGTAATGCTGGAGAGGCGGTGGGGTTCCGGGGGACTGCGGCAGAAGTTATGGCGCGCACGATCCTGCGCTCGGCGCTGAATATCCTTATTGACGAGTGGGGGTTATAAAATGCGCGTTTTGGTCTGCGGTGGGCGGAACTTTCGGAGTCCGGCTCAAGTGTCAAATGCACTGGATGCGATTCACGCCGAAACGCCGATCACGCATCTAATTCAGGGCGGCGCGGATGGGGTTGACAAGTTTGCAGAGGGGTGGGCGGCATTTAAGCCCGGGATAGTAAGATATGTGTGTCATGCTGAGTGGGATAAATACGGGAGAATGGCGGGGCCGATTAGGAACCGCAGAATGTTGGAATGGAAGCCCGACCTGGTTGTGGCATTCCCTGGTGGCGCCGGCACGGCAAACATGGTGAAACAGGCGGAGGCTGCAGGCGTAAAAATAAGGTTCGTGACATAGCGTTCTCTTTTCGTTCTTGACAGCCTGCGGGCTGTGTGGTACTTTATAACTAGGATAGGAAAAAAAGGTACTTGCATCTTTCTGCCGCCGCGAGGCGGCTTTTTTATTGGGGCTCTATGGTCAAGGTTATTGATATTCCTGACGAAAATGAATTTGAACTATTTTGCGAGAAGTACGATATTCCAGTCATGGACCGTTCCGAACTGTTCGATATTTTCGAGCAAAGCGGGCGTGGGTACGCATTGCGTGAGTGGCGGAAGATGCAACGGGAGTGTATGAGCTAAAATGCCTATGCGGATGGTGGTGCTCATCCGTCACGGCGCGACTGCGCTTAATAAGGGCAAAAAGGGTGACCGAATTCGCGGTTGGCTCAATGTAGCTCTCTCCGATGTTGGTATCGAGGAATCGAAGAAGACCGGCGCTAAGCTCGCTAAGGACCCGAACAAGCCCGATCTCCTGGTCTCAAGCGACCTCACCAGGTCCTGGCAGACGGCCAATATTGTAAGCAAGCTTGCTAAGATCCAGCTGGCACCGCCGACCATGGCTCTAAGGCCATGGGACCTGGGTGAATTTGCCGGCCAGGAATCCGAGAAGGTCGTGCCGCAGATCATCAAATATGTGACAGAGAAGCCGGACAAGGCGGTTCCCGGCGGGGAGTCCTTTAATAAATTCAGGAATAGAGCCTTAGGCGGCATTGCGCAGATCCTTGCAGCGGTTCCGGACGAGCTTATCGGGCTTGTGACCCATCATCGGGTAGAGCGGCTTATCGAGGCCTGGCGCGTGGCTGGGTTCCCGCCTGACGGGCACATTGACCTGGCTACATTTACCAAGCACGGCGAGAACACGGGCGCTATACAGGAAATACAGTTCCCCGTTAGCGGGAAATAAGGAATTCATATGGCTAAGGGCTTCTACCCGAACAAAGCTAAACTCGGCGGCAATCCGGCCACCCTTCACGACACGATGAAGGGTGACCGCCACAAGGATAAGCCATTCGGCGAGTACAAGGCCGTGTCAAAGGCTAGCGCACCCTTCGCCGGTGTGTTCGGAGGGGAAGGCGGGGGTGTGACCCAGCCGGCATTTCGCAAGCCCTTGAGCCATAGCCATGGTTCTACGCCGAACAAAGCCAAGGTGAGGGGCTGATGCCGTCCAAATCGCCAGCGCAAGCTAGGCTGATGGCGGCTGCTGCACATACGCCCGGAGGTTACGGCGGTGTGCCGCAGTCGGTCGGCAAGGAATTCAATCAGGCGGACAAGGGCGGCGGGCTTCTCTCGCGAGCTCTAAGACGCAAACCCAAGGGGAAAAAGCGAAAATGAGCGACAATGTGAAACCCGGCCGAGGTATCGACGGCAATAAGGACGTGGGCTATCAGGTCAAGGGTCTTGACCGCGCAGCGCAGCGCAAAATGTTCGGCGGCAAAAATTATGCCCCGACCAGCGGTTCCGAGGCGAGCTAATGTCTCGTCATAACGACGAGTTCGGGTGGAAACGTGGTGTAGGCGCCTATTCGGGCGATTACGCCAAGTTCGACCGGCCGGAAGACAAGAAGAGCATTCGCAGCCTTGATAGCGCACTGATGTCGGGCCAGAACACCTTCAAGACGGGTCCGGTATCGGAGCGGTCCGGAGGCGGTGGAAAGCCAATTGTAAAGGCGAATATTCTAGCTCCGGACAAGATTGGCGGTGCGAAACAGGGCGGCGGTCCGCCCCGGTATCGCCCCAAGACCGGGCCGATCACCAACGGGGCAAATTAGTGGCCGGTATTAGAAGTTCCAGGGCTGCGCGCCCCGCTCGGCCGCGATCTTGCGGGCTTCACGCTTGCCGCTCACGGTGAGTTCGGCGAAAGGCTTAACGCTGCGGTCGAAACTGTTGGAGAGGTAGAGAACCCATCCGCCGCCGCGAGCTTTGTACAGATGTGCGTACATGTCCATCTCCCGTTCTCTATGACCAGAGTATAATCCAAATTAATTGGATATGTCTAATGCCAATGCCGCATAGCAGCTATGCAAGCTAAGACGAGCAAGCAGGAAGTGGACTATCGCGATGGCTCGGCAACGGTACGATGCTCGCAATGCACCATGTGGCGTCCGCCATCGAGCTGCAGTGCGGTTACGGGGACGATTAAGCCATCCGGTCTTTGCGACCTATTTCAGCGCCGATAGCTATTTCAGCGCCGATAGGGAACTTGAGGACTGGATGGTGGGCGCTACTTCCGATCAGGTGGCGCCTTCGCAGTAATATCGGTAAGCCGATCGCCAGAGAACCATGCGGCTTGCATCCAGTGCTTTGCCAGCAATAAGAAGGACGCCCTATCCTCCTCCGAGCTGGTTTGTTCAGCCCATTTATAGCATTCTCGGGCAAAACTACGATATTCGTCTGGGGTTAGCATGCGGACCTCCCATCCCTGGAGTATCCAAGATATTGG
>Ga0210402_10000480_pt1 | contig 44787 bp, 55 predicted proteins | sample IncBWC7MmetaG_FD_161055 | JGI IMG/M metagenome (GOLD analysis project Ga0210402, IMG submission 161055) | Forest soil microbial communities from Barre Woods Harvard Forest LTER site, Petersham, Massachusetts, United States - Inc-BW-C-7-M | ecosystem: Environmental > Terrestrial > Soil >...
ATGGCGTAGGCGGATTGGAACCCCTCAGTGACGATCACTGCGTATGCTGACGGTGGATCCGGCAAAGCGCTTGTGACCGACAAAGGCAAGGATCGGACGAAATACACTACCTTCGCCAAACCACTTTGGAATCCGCTTAATTCCAATGACGATCATGCTAGTCCTCGCCGGCAAGATTACTCGGTTCAATTGCCTTTGATGCTCGGTCATAACGGAGTCCAGATCGAGCGGCGCCAGGAATCAAGCGAGCGATTTCCAGTCAACCTGATGGCTCGCTACGTCCAATTTAAAGTCGAGAACGCGACGGGCTATATCAATATCCGGCGCGTTACCATCGACAGTTTTGAAGACCAGAGAGAACCGCGAGCACATACCTAAAGGAGGATCCATTGGGTGATCTGATTGTAAAACCTTCGTACCAGTTTGGCGAAAGAGATATCCTCACCGTCGACAAACTCAATCTGCTCGCGACTCCCGTGGTCGAACTCGCGCTCCAGGATCCGGTCAACGACCAGAATTTCTTTCGCAACGGAAATTTCTATTCGTCTTTCTGGACGACACCGGCCGGACTCGCTTGTCCAGCAAACGTCTGGACGACCAACGCGAGCTATTGGTTGTGCCGTCCACAGGGTGTGGCGGTCGTATTCGTGCGGACGCAAACGGTACCTGATGTTTACTCACTATTTAGTGCCGCTATCGCTGGCAACACGGGTGTCACCAGCATGGAATTTGGCCAACAAATCAGCGGTGATTTGAGTGCCACTCTGCGTAGAAATGTCACTTTCAGCGGTTATTTCTATAACAACTCAGGCTTAGTCGTTTCCCCTCTCCTTAATTTTTACACCGCAAATGCATTTAATAATTTCGCGGCATTAACGCTGCAAAAGACAGTCAATCTGCAATCTTCACCCAATGCAATTTGGACTTACCTGACGGCAACGGTCGACCTGACGACGATGACGAATGTCGCCAATGGCCTTTTGATTGCGATCCAGACATCCGGCGTCCTTACTGCTAGCACGAAGTCTGTTTATTTTAGCCGCCTCAAACTGCAAATTGGCGAAGTGGCAACCGAGTTTGTTGATGACACCAGTTTGTTCATCCAGGCACCCTCCGTTGACTCGACGATGCTGCAGGATGGGTGTCTTGCTCGTCCGACGCTATACGTCACCAATCCCGGCGTAATTCCTAAAGGTGCCTATGGTGCGGCATCTATTCAGGGAACGGATATCGGTACGGGTGAGGTTAAAGGAGTTAATCTGGATCCTGGCATATCGACTACCACATCAGCCGCTTTTACGGTCCCGGCAGTTAACGCCAATGTCGGTATTACGCTCACCAGCGTTGTCAGTATTACCGCCGGCCTGGTGCTCACTGTTCAGGGTGCAGGTAAGTATACGACCGTGAGTGTAGCCGGAAGCGTTGTCACGGCAAAGAATACGGGCGCCGCTGGCAATGCGTCATCGGGAACAGTGATTGCTGTCGGAGCGACTGTCGTAACCACTGGCAACGCTGTAATTACTTGTCTAGGTTACACGCCGATCAATAAGGCTGGAGATAGTGGGGTTGGAGTTACGTATCACACTGTAGATAGCGTGGTGGGACAAGCCTACGCTTCGCAGGTGGGGATGTCAGTGCAGACGAGTTCTGGGGTTGCCAGCAATACCGGTTATTATCCTGCGATTGGTTTCCTCCGTCCCGGTGTTGCGGCAAGAACGCTTGGATTGTCGACCACTCGGAGATTCCAGACGGTCGATGATCAAAGCCAGGTAGGTTACCTGCTCGATACCATCACTAAAGTCGCGACAGCCGATATCCAGGACAGCTCGATCACGTACCAGAAACTTGCGCAGAGTTTGATCAATATCGTTTGTCCTGTTGGCGAGATTAGGTTGTTTGCCGGCCCAAATATTCCGTCCGGGTGGTTTAATTGCGAGGGACAATGGATCTCGCGGACTACCTACGCAGCTTTATTCGCTGCGATTGGCACTTATTGGGGAGTTGCCGATGGAACCGTTAATTTTGCGCTACCCGATTTTCGTGGGCGCGTTCCGGTAGGCTATAACGGAGCTAATGCAGGGTTCAGCGGATTCGCCTTTGCGGGCACCGGCGGCGAGGAAAGGCACACTTTGAGTAATGCTGAAATGCCTACTCACGCCCATGACATGACGCACACCCATAGTTATATCAGCATAGGGGGTGGCAACGGCATTGCTAGCGGCAATGGCTGGGCACCGACAGCGGCGACAACGGGTGGAATTTCTGGCGGCATGAAGTCGGAAGGTGGCGGTGGTTCACATAACACCATGCAACCCTTTGCGGTGCTCTACTACATCATCAAAGCGGTGTGAATAAGGATGTCGGACAAATTGCTAAGGAGTGGTATGAACGGAATGAACCGGAAGGAGCGCTCACTACTGCCATTTTACGGTGCTTTTTCGTTGGCAGTATTATTAAGCGTCCTGGTTTTCTGTTGCTTGGTGAAACGTGTTTTTGGGATGGGAAAACGGCTACCATGGTTCCACGTGAAAACTCCAACGGTTGGTGGATATGGTTTTGGGCCAGTACGAGCACAATGTCTTCGTACGAGCTTTGTTGCGAAGCCCCATTCCCACTCGAGTGGGTGGTCTTTAAACGCCGGAACAAAATCAAAGCGATCCGCTGGGAGAAGCTCTATGGCAAGGATATCGGATATCACGGACGCCATTACGCAAACGCTTAATTCAGGAGGATATTAGATATGGGAGGAGGCGCACCGACAGTTCAGGCACCGAAAGCACCAGACACTGCGCAGGAATATAGGAGCAGTCTACAGACCTACATCAATCAATCTCCTCAACTCTATAAAGAGGAGTCGACCTATCAGCCTCTCTACAATCAGATGCAGCAGGGGATCCAGGGCTCGAACATCTCCTATTATGCCAAGGCCATAGAGAATGAGTTGCCCGCTGCCCAATCTGCGCTGCAGGGCACTCAGAATCAGGCAATCCAGAACGCAATTACCCAATATGCCAACAACGTCGGTGGCATCAACACGACGGTGATGGCGAACAATCCTGCGTTGCAGCAGATCCAGTCAATCGCGCAGCAGCAGCAAGCAGCCACGACGCCCGATCAGACGTTGCAAGCACTCTTAGGCCAATCGCAACAGCAAACGGCCGCTGGCATGCAGCAGTTGCAAGGGCTCTCGAGCCAGGCTGGTCGGATGTATGACCCGACAAACCGGCAATTGCAGGGACTTAGTGACCAGGCCGGCCAATACACCGGTCAAGGCGTGTCGGATCTTAGGGGAATCGCCGCTCAGGCTGGAGCGGACACCAGGTCAGACATTTTCAAGCAGACGCAAGGCGAGGTGATGGGGCAACTCGGGAAGCTGGATCCTGTTACCCAACAACTGTCGGACTTAGCGCAGCAGCAACTAAGCCTCGGCGGCCAGGTCAGCCAGCAAGGATTGCAGGATGCTGACCAGGCCGCCAGAGCTGCATACTCGGCTCGCGGAATGTTGAATAGCTCGGGCTCGATTGCTTCCGAAGTACTCAATCGCGATCAGGTGCAGCAAGCGCGACTGCAGCAACGCGAGCAATTCGGAATGGGCGTCGGTGGGATGGTTGCCGCGGAAACGCAAGCCAGGACCGCTAACGCACTCGGGCTTACTCAAACCGATATTGCCGCGACGCAGCAGAACCAGGCACTTGCGGGCCAAATGTATCAGGCGGCCGGCCAATTGGGGCAAGCCGGCACTCAACTGCAAGGCGGACTCCAGGGACAGATTGCCGCGAACATCGGGAGCGCATCACAGCAGCAAGGCGCACTAGCACAGGCCGCGATCGGCGTGGGACAAACCGGCACCGCACAGCAACAAAGCCTCCAAGGCGGCATTCTCGATCAGATCTATCGCAACCAACAAGCCGCGTCTGGCAACCAGCAATACCTCTATGGCGCGCTAAGTGGCGCGCAAGGTGCCCTGCTTGGCGCTCAGTCCGGTGGAGCAAATCTTTTAAGCAGCATCATGGGAAATGTTTCGCAAATGGGTACGGGCTCGCCCAACCTTTTCCAGGGGAGCGGGCTCCTGCAATTAACCTCACAAAACCAGATGGCGCAGATGAATGCTAATGCGTCAGCCAACCAGATGAACGCGCAATCCAAAGGTAACGCGACTGGTGCGATGATTGGTGCCGGCGCAGCGATTGCCTCTGCGGCAGTTGTCGGTGTTGCGCTCTTCTAAAATTATGATGCGAGTCCCGGTCACTGTCGGCAAAAGTGCAATCCATGGATTGGGAGTTTTCGCGATCGATCCGATTCGGAAAGGGACCGTCCTTTGGCAATACGAACCGGGATTCGATCATCAGGTCAGTGAGTATTCGATCAAGTACGGAGAAAAACGTATTCAGGATTTCGTTCGCGAGCGTGGGTATATCAATCCGGATGACCCACAAGTCTGGGTAGTCTGCGTCGATGAAGCGCAGTTCTGGAATTTTCCCAAGCGAGACGAACCGGCGAACACTGAGCTCGGCGGACTGGTCGACGGTGAGTTCTTAATTCTCGCGGCACGAGATATCGAGCCAAACGAGGAAATTACGATCCCGCCGGAAAGCGACGCGGATTATGAACGGAAGATGAAAGGCCGATGACGAAAGAGCAAACAACGCTCGAGTTCATCAATGAGCAGATCCGCGCCTACAAGAACCCGGTCTTATTCTGGTCTGGAGGCAAGGATTCGATGGTCCTTTTGCACTTGATGTATTCCCACGGAATCCGCATGCCGGTCGTGTATTACCGGGATCCGTGGTTCCCTCGCAAAAACCGCTTCGTAAATCTGGTCATCGATTCCTATTTGCTCGAATGCCACGATTATCCTCCGCTACGCGTGAGCCTGAAACACAGTCCGCAAATGGTGGCTCTGGTGAGTGAATATTCGACCTCGCCGGCATCCGTCGCTTCGGTCCTGAAAAATACCATCGAATACCGAGACGGTGATGATGAGCGAGATTTTCTGTGCGGAGTGCGTTTTTTGATGCGCCCATGTTCTACCTTCGCTTTTCCATGGGACGTCGCGCTTGTCGCGCACAAAGATTGCGACACTGACCCGATCTACGGACTTATTCCGTTGCACTCTAATGTCGTCTATCGCGACGAGGGACCTGATTATGTTTTTCCGCTCAAAGAATGGACTCATGACGAGGTGTGGGACTACACGATTCGGTACGACGTGCCTTGCCAGGCCGATCGCTACGACGTCAAGAATCGCACCGAGTGGGAAGACAAGACGTTTAATAGCGATTGGTATCCGGTATGTATTCGCTGCGTCGATAAGCGGACGCCTGGTGCCAAAGTCTTTTGCCCTAAAATGAAAAGGGAGATCACAAACGTATCAGGAGCAGCCGCGGAATTTGGCTACGTTTCTGATTATTTCGGAGAGAAAACAAAATGACTACGCCTTTAACGCCGCCAACCTTTGGCGACAAGTATTCTGTTGGGCTTACAGACATCGGCCAGGGGTACGCCGCGGGAATTACTAGCGCCGGCCAGTCTATTGCGGGCGCGATCGGTGCCGTGATGGGCGGGATCAACGAGAAAACAGGCGAAGCGCAAGCCGGGATCCTCGATCAGAAGAAGGGTGCCGAGGACACCATTGATATGCTGCACATGCACGGGATGCTCACTAACGAGGAATATGAGAAAGCGAAAACCTCAAGTCTTAGTGCGCAGCAAAAAATTATCGGGATGAATGCCGCGGACTTCAATATGAAGACGAAAGCCGAACTCGAGAGGCAAAACGCACTCGCGCAAATCGCCGCGCAGAACCAAGGCGCAATGAGCCGAACTCAGTACAGCGAAACGGCGACCACCGGGCGCAGTCAGGCACAGCTTGAGGCCGAACTGAAAAAAACCCAAATGGAGCTGCAACAGAGAAGTGCAGCAAATCCGGTTGTCTCGGGCTACACGCCGGTCCCTCCTCCACCCGTGCCTGGCGGGCCAGTTGCACCTGCGCCCAAACTTAGTCTAGGTCTATGAATGGGTTGATGACAGACGAAGAATTTGCGGCAATGATGCAGAAGCTCGGGCCGGCCGGCGCGGGTCTGCAGAGCCCTAGTCAGATCGGCGCAATAGCGGACACACAAAGAGGTATCTCGAATACATCGATTCTTAATCCCGAAGCTACGGGGAGCTCTGATACACTAGGCCCGAAATTCGCTATCTCTAACGCTCCGGCGGGAACGCCTGGCCGAGATACCGTCAATCGCTTTGCGACTGACACGCCTGGCTCTCAGGGATTGTCGACTGATGCCTTCCGAGCAGTCATTGCACCGGATCAGACAAAGTTGGATACGTCAACAGTCGATCAGTTTATCAACAGAGAGATGGAGTGGCACAGAGCGAGAGCTGATGAACAGAAGCAAGATTTAGGAAAAGCGCTTGCGACATTAGGCAACATTGACGCGACCGACACCGAAAAAGAGAAAGCGCACGCCACGATTCAAGATATCCCGACGGTGCTGAATCAGAAGACGGGAAATCTCGATGTCGTCAGTCCGGTTCCGACCCAAGCAAGTTTGTATGATGCGTTGCGAGCACAGCATCCTGAGATACCAGCAGAAAGTTGGACGCCAAAGGTCTTGCAACAAGTCCAGCGAGATCAGTTTGTCGCAAATATCACACCTCCACAAACTGCCGAGGGAGCGATCGCTAGTCGTTTTACCAACCTGAACGTGGGGCCAAGTGCGCGAGCCATAGAGGATCTCGGGTTGCAGTTTCCTGGCTCGACCAGCAAATACGCAACTGCGCCCGTCTTTCAACCCTCTGCGCCTCCCGCTGCACAAAAGATCGAGCGAGCGCAACCCGTGCCTGGCCAAACCGTTGATGCTCAAGGCAACGTAGTTAAGGCGCCGGCGAGCTCGATCGGTTTGGTGACTGTCCGAGGTACTGAGTTTGGTGCGTGGGATAATCCCGCCCGCGGTGGCTATACCGAGCCAAATTGGAACGTCGGTGCATGGGGAGCGGACATCTCCAGCAAGACAGATCCGCTCGTGGCGTTGCCGGTGTCGGTTCTTAAGCAGTATGGCAATCCGAACAGCGCGGATTTTGAGAAAGATTTCAACTCTAAATACGAGGTGCAGGTTATTGATCCGGCAACCAGCAAAGCGGTAGTGGCAAGTGTAAAAGATAAAGGGCCAGGCGCAAAAACTGGTGCCGGCATTGATATGGGTTGGGCTACTCGAGAAAGTCTCGGCCTGCCGGGTGGATTTAGCGGCAATATATCTTATAGGATTGTCCCGAAAGGTTCAGCGTTGCCCGATAACACGACGCCCAGTGTACAGCAGGTGCAAGCTAACGCTGGAGGCACCACAAATCAGTATATCACTCCAGGTCCAACAGCTGATCAAGTCTACCTTAATCGTATCGACCCAACCACAGTTAAGGATCCGTCGATTCACGGTTCGACGATGACGACCGCTGATATCGCTCTTTGGGCGCGTCAGCAAGCCAACGAATACGCTCAACAAATGGCCGACGCTAAAATGCCGTTAAGGATGGATGCCTACCAAGCGCGTTATGAGAAATTTTTTGAGGCCGGGCAAAAGTATCAAAATCCAGAGGAAAAACTCGCGCCTGTCTCTCCGCAACATAACACCCAGTTTAGTTCGCTAGCAGCCTTAGTCTCACCAAATGCAACGCCGGTCGGCAGTCAATTGGACACCCTCGAGCAATACTGGAAGGCAGCAAAGGCAAAGGGCTTCCAGGTTATCACTAATGCGGACGCGTTAAAATCAGACGCACAAAAATTGTGGGAGTCACAAAGCGAGCACCTACTTACGCCTATCGCCACGGGCATCATGGGAATGACGCCAGGGGATGCCGGAAACCAAAATGTTCAAGAGGGCATGAAGAAAGTGCTACCCACTATGTGGGATAGTCCAGAAACCGCTCACCAGAAAATCGCAAATCTTCGCTCCTCTGTGCAGGATCAAATGCGCAGGATGATTCAGCTGAACCGGGCCGAGCATCAGGACACTACCGGGCTCGAGCAGCAGTACCGTAAACTGTTTGTCCAATCGAAGGAAGAGGAGAAAGCGCAGCAAGCGCAAGCTAGCCAGAGTACAAGCCGTAAACTGGACGCAAACCAACCAGGACAGCAATCAGACAAGTTTACCACTCGGCCGCCAGATTTTTAAGCGATGCCAGCGTTAATAGATCCGTTGCCAGATGTTACCTCCGGTTCGTATGATCTGAATCCGGTGCCAGCGGCAACGCCTGCTCCAGGACGGCCAGGCACGCAGCAGCAACCTCAAGCCCCGCCATCTATTGCGACGCCAAATCCTGCGAACCCTGACGCGCCTGAGAAAGCCTTAATCGATCCTGTCACTGGCGATCCGACAACGTTCTATGGATCGCAGCTGGCGTTAGTGCAAAAGTTCGACAAATACGTCAAGTCTGGTGGCGATATAACTAAACTCGGGGCTGAGGATTTTGCCGCTATTAGTAAAGCGGTTGATTACATACCTGATTTCCAGAACACCACGGATAGCCCATCCGCCAGTTATGCGCGATTTAATCAAGGCTTAGAAAAAAACATTGCGATCGAGGCCGCCAAAAAAGGTTGGGGATCAGCTATTGGTGAAGAAGTGCCAGGGGGAATCGGCGCAATGTGGAATTTCGGTAAAGACCTTCTGACAAATACCGCTGGCTTTCTTTGGCAACATACGATTGGGGAACAACAAGCTCGGCTGCAAGATGTTGGCGACGCGCTGCACGGTGACTTTTCAGGGAGTCATTTAGCAAACATGCAGGCCGGCTCGGTCAGCGCATTGTCTCAACAGGTAATGAAGAATCTGGATTTCTATTTCAGAGATCTTCCCGAAGGTGCGAAAGACGTCAGCGCCCTTTATGCGCTGGCTAAAGCTCGTGCGGCAACCAGCAACCCGGACCAGGCCGCGCAGCTGGATTTCAAACAATCCGAGATACTTCGCGGCCAAATTGCGCGAAGCAAGCAAGATCAGCAGGACATGACTGATATGCGCAACGCTGTCGCGGACGTATACAAGATGACTGGCGTCGCGGATTTCGCGCAGCAAATTGTAGCTTCTAAACCGACTGACGCGGACATGTTCGTTGCTGGTTTGGTCACGGATCCAGCGAATCTAGTTACCGGCGGAGTCGAAGGCGCCAGCAAAGCGCTCCTGACAGGATTGGGCGAAAAGCTATTTATTAAGACCGCGGTGCGCACAGCCAGAGTAGAAGAAACGACTCAGGCGGCCGGGATGGTTGCCCAACATTTGGACTCCGTCAATTCTGCGCGAACCAATATAATCTCGATATTGGCAGGAGACGGGCGGCCGTTAGATGCCGCTACCCGATCAGGGTTTGAGGCGAATTTGCAACGTCTCAACAATGTCCAAGGCAAACTGCAGGGCGATCTCGCTAATATGAACGCCGAGAGAGCCGCGGCCATTGCCGAGGTGAACACGCAAATGGATAGACAGGCAAAAGCTAATCCGTTGCGTCAGGCCGCCGGTATCGTGGCCCAAGGGATAGGTCGCGTCGGGGAGGCACCAGGACAAATTGCCAATTTAATTGAAAAAGTTCCGCACGCTATTGTCGACAGAGTAATGGGTGATGCTCCACAAGAAATTAAAGATGGGGCCGCCAAAATGGTTAACGCCGCGATCTCTGGAACAATAGGAGCAATGGGATTAGGTCACCCGCTTGGCGCCCTTGCCGCCCTGGCACCCGTGAGTTTGGATGTGCTGCAGAAATTCGCACATGACTTTCGCACTATCGGGGCACAATACGCACTTGGAGAGCAAACATTGCCGTTCTACAAAGCGGCATCAGAAAAACTCTCTGGTGTCTCCAGTTGGCTTGCCAGCAAAATGGACAACCAACTAGTGTACTCTGTTCCGTCCGCAGTAACTGGCGCAGGACTAGGCAGTGCTATTGGTGGAGGTCTTGCCATGGTTGCTGGTGGAGGTAATGCACAGGCGTTCCAGCAAGGCATGGGATCCGGAGGTGTGATCGGCGCGGCCGGCGGAGGACTCGGTCAATTACGTCGCTTTAATAGTCCCGCGGAATTGCGCCAGGCTGCCATAGGTGATCGCTCTAGGTTTCTCGGATCCTTGACTCAACCGAACAAGGATCTATTTCTCAAGCTGCATCCAGAATATCAACTCGCACTCTCGACTTATGGCATGGCGCATCCTGATCTCGCGATGCAGTTTGAACATAATCCAGGTGGGAGCAACGGTAACTACACGCTGAATCCGACTCCAGTCGTGACAATCAATATCGCGTCGGATAATCCCCTCGCGGCCGTAGCTTCGCACGAGGTAGCTCATCATATCGCCGCGCACAATCTCGGCGGGACCGTCGACAGCTACATCCGCGGCAATCCGATCACCGGACAAGTCGGAATCATGAGCGCACTCGGGCCTGACGGAAAGCCGATGACTCAGCCAGTGTTCGATCGGGCCGGCAATCCAACCGGCGCGGTTGAGTACGTTCCAAATGCGCAATTTGAAGCGTACAAATCAAACTACAACGCGCGGCTCTTGCGAGATAATCCGCACCTGCCGCCCGAGGACAACTACGGCATTTCACAGGAAATGTTCGCCGAGCTTCACGCCGAGAGCATCACCAACCGTGAGGCGATGCAGAAAACGACTCGCGGCTATATCCCGAGCAGCCTGGTTAGCGAGAACGCTACCGCGAATTGGCTAAATAAGATGGGGATGGGCGCCGATCCGATCACTGGCAATCCGATTCCCACCGGGACATTGGAAGGCGCCAAAGGGTTGCAACGCGTCATTAACGATTATTACCGGGAACGCCAATATAAGAAGGGCGAACTCGATACCGGTCGCGGTGACACGCCGGTCCATGTCGGTGAGATCGTCAAAGGCACGCCGGCATTCGATCGGATCCAGACTAACCTCAACGCGAGCGGTGACTTCCACCGGAATCCTGACGGCACGATCGCCACTGACCTGTCAGGCCGACCGAGAGTTAAGACCTCGAAGCAAGCCGATGCCGACGCTGCAGTGATGGGTAAACGCATCGTCGATCTTTATAATAGGCAGCCGGGGCTCGCCGGCGTCGAAGGCGACAATTACATGAAGGTCGTGACTGACCGTGACGGGCACCAATACCTGCGTGGGCAACGTGTGCCAGAACAAGTGTTCAACGAGGTCGCAGGCGATAACCAGTTCAACTCAAACCAGATTCTAAATTGGCGCAAGATCGATGGCAGCATGCAGCGCAACGACGGCACGATGTTCAATACCGTCTATAATACCGCCACCAAAGGGAAAGGGCGTTACGCCACGTTGGGGGGCAGGGAACGGGACTTCGTTCCGATCTATTCAGAGGTCAGCCTCCAGACCAATCAGGTCAACGTCAAGGCGTATGATCCCGAGCTCCTCCAAGCCAACCTGAACAAACGTCTTCGCAGCAAGAGCGGGCGAGATCTTTACGACGGCAAAATCGGGCCGGCATACGCTGATGTTCGCACTTACATGGAGAATTTGGCCAACGATCGACCAGGTGAAACCGGACTCGGGCTACAGAAAAAGGGTTTTATTAATGAGCTCTTTGGCTTCAACGCCGATGCGAACCCTTACGCGGCTGATGTCGTGAAACGTTCGCCCGACGTGTTCAAGAGCTTTCGCCTGGACCGCATCAATCGCGTCGCTGAGATCGGAGGTGCTACCGAAGCGTTCCACGCCAAGACCTATGAACAGGTCCGCTCCTTCATGCAGCCACGACAAGAGCCGGTCGCGGCCGGCGATATACCTGGAGAAGTCCAAGCACGAGCTGAAAAGCCTTCAGAGAAAAAACCTGAGAAACACGAAAAGGAGAAATCGCTTGACGCATTAAAGGAACCGATGCCTAAAACTGATCACAAAATGGTGGACTAAAAATGCGGACTGATGACAAGTCATCCTTTTCCGGTGATGCGACAAACTTCGGAGGTTTGTACGATCAGATCCGTTACAATCAGGCGCTCGCGGCCGGCGCGACTGTCCAGCAAGCACTCAAACAAGGGGACCCTGGGATCGGGACACCTCGCCTCGGTACCATTAACACCGCTAGTCATTATGGAATAGCGGTGCCCACCGACGTTCTTCGAGCCAATTTCGGCAATGACGAATCAGCCTGGCGCACCGCTCGCGCCGAGCTCAATGTAGGTGATCAGACCGTCACGGTACCGATTATCGACGTCGGACCTGGGAAAAAGCAGCAAAAATCCGGCGTTGTGGTCGACGTCTCTAATCCGCTAAGTGATGCGCTCGGAGGCTTCGACAGAACCAAGGCGAGCGTCAAACTGATTCCAAACGCCGGTCCCGATTACAAGACCCATCCTGATGACTGGCATGACGAACAAGCGGACATCCGCAAACAATTGTCGACTCCAAAATCAGTGTGGGATCAACCTTCTCCGTCATGGACATCCTTAATCCCAAGCGATGACGAAACCCAAAAGCGCCTCTCGGACGCCTTACCTGTCTCAGCACTCACTGCCAATTTATGAGCACCGCAACTGTCCCGTCATGGAAAAGTCTTCCGTTTATTCCGAATCCGTATATTCCGCAAGGGGTTGCGCTGACTTCCACACCCGTGCCGGCCCAAACCTGTTCGTGTGAAAAGTCCGTCGCGTATTCGTGCGAGCGTGGAGAGACGTTCTCGAGTCAGATCACGCTGACGCTCACCGACTCGAGCGTTACGCCGCCCGTAAAGAACCCGATCGATCTGACCGGCTCAACCTTTCAGTTTACCGCTAAACCTTCCCAGGACACGCCCGACAATGATCCCGCCACTATTATAGTGGACTGGCAGGAAACCACCACGCCGCTCCAGGGAACGACATGGCTCACCATCCCGGCCGCGACAACCCACAACATGCAGACCATTGCCTACGTCATCCAGGTTCGCATGGTGTCCCCAAGTGGGGTGGTCACGCCGCTGGTCGCCGGCTCGCTCACAATCACCGAACCACCGGCAAGCGCGAGATACCAAACTGGCCCAGTAGTGAACCCGCTCGGAGTCTAATTATGGGATGGTGGCGCAAAGTAATCGTGTGGCGAAAAGACTATCAAGAAGCTAATGGTGGCGCCTCGCGTCAGCCCGAAGTTCAAATGCCGCGACCTTAAGCTTTACGTCAGCGGCGCCGGATTATTGGCTATCCATTCGGTGACGACAATTTCCACGTAGGAATTGACGACAAATTGGACATCGCTATCCGGCACGGTTTGCCCACTCGGATCCGTGGTCACCTTATCAACGATTGACGGGTTATTAGCGACTGGCCAAGCGAATGCTTGCCATGCCACGCTGGAATTTGGCACCGCCCATTGCGCCCAACGCAATCGGTCCGCGTGATCCGCTGCAGCGGCATCTTCATTCTGGATCGCTACGGCCGCAGTGATCACCGCAACCTCGGTTTGTTGTGACAGACTCGGCGTCGAGTACCTGATTGCATAACTAGTCGTATAATTGCTCATGAATTACCATCCGGTGTCTGCGCTCCAACCAGCTAAAACAGTATTAGCCCCAGTTGCTGGCGCGTTAGCGCTTAGAACGCCTGAAGTAATACCGGACTCTATGCAGTTACAACTAGCAACTGCAACATTAGTTGAAGCTGCCATTAGGAAAACCTGATTTGCAGCTCCCGTATTACCGTAAGTAATTATTGTTGGAGTTTTCGCCATCCGCTTAGGAAAAGATACGTTAGACCAAACTGCGGTGCTACCTAAAGTCACATCACCAAACTTTTGCACGTAACCGGATGTTGGCGATACTCCATAGGGGGCAAATTTCGAGTAATACCTCAAACATTCCTCATAATTTTGAAAAAACGGTTTATCCTGGAAAGTTGAGCAGACGGCACCTGGCTCGAACTGTACCATTGCGACCTGGAAAGTCGAATTAACTGGGCTAGCTCCGAAATTACTCATCCCTGGAGCGCCGACAAAATTACCGTTCTGCCAAGTGTCCGCCGGTGCTATGAACGTTGATCCAACAGCGACGAAAATACCTAAATTACATCCAGCTTGCCCTGGTTGATATCCAAAATTTCCAGCCGGAAAAATCGGAATGTTACTTAGTTGGATGAGCGTCCAGACATTGGCAGTTGGGATAGTACAAAGTTTATTTAAACTTTTAGTGACAGGATTATCTCTGATCGAAACAGCAAATTTTAATCCAGCAACCGAGCTACGGACCAAAAGCGATATGCTGGTCACGTCCGACATCAACTCGCGTATTTGGGTGCCTTCAATAGTTTGCACTAGACCATAAGTATCCCCAGCTCCCAAGCTAGCTTGCTGAGTTGACAAGCCAAATTGCAGGAAATTTTTAGTGATAGCAAAACTACTAGTCCCCGGAACATTAACGACTCCGGTGAGCGGATTCCAATTACCGGTCATAGTTGTGTTGTTCCTGTTAACTATCCAGCGATCCTGAATAAATGTGCCACCAGCCGGATTTGATAATCCTGCAAAAAGATTTCGCTGGTCACATTCAAAATTCGGATTGCCCATGGCTGAGAAAGAGCGCATTCTGACTAACCAAATTTCCGGGTCTATTGCGGTTACCAGATTTTGGCAAGCGTTAGTACCATCAACAAAATCAGTGGTGTTACCGGAGAGTTGGTTTAGTAGCCCTTTGGTAGTTGCGCTCGCCAATACAATCTGATCTGAGCCTGTAATGTGGCTAGGGGCATGAGCAGTCGGTGTACGGGCATCGGTTAATCGTGTGTCGTCACCTTTGACTAGTTGACTTGTGCTCGCGTTGCCACTACTGGGCGCCGGCAACTGCGCAATCGGCACATGCGTGGTAGCGTCCAACGACGGATAGCCGCTTGCTACTCCTTTGCGGGCAACCAGTTCTGCCGTCGAGTCAGGAGGGAAGGTTGCCGGCCGGCCTGTTACGCCAGTCCATGGCACCGCACTCGCATTAGTTGCCGTATCAGCAAGTGCCGCCCGATCCACGATGCTGTCCCCGTTGGCGTCGTACACGCTTTTAAGCATGTCGCCCGTCCCACTGCCAGACGGTCCCTGCGGACCTTGCGGACCTTGCGCGCCGGTATCGCCTTTGTCTCCTTTCGGTCCTTGCGTTCCCGTAGCCCCAGGATTGCCCTGCGGACCTGTTGGACCAGGATTGCCCTGTGGACCTGTTGGACCAGGATTGCCTTGGACACCGGGATTGCCCTGCGGCCCTATTGGACCCACGTCTCCGCGCGGGATGCCAAAGTCGAAAATTGCCGCATTCAAGGTGCCACTATTGGTGACACTGGCCGAAGTCCCTGGAGCGGTGGTGACCGTGGCGCCCGCGGCGAGTGTTGCCGCAGCTCCAGGCAATCCCTGCGGGCCCGGAGGTCCGTTATCGCCTTGATCGCCTTGCGGTCCTTGCGCTCCTGGATCCCCTCTAGGGCCTTGATTGGCGACGGTGCCAATCTCGATCACCATGTCAGGATGCGTTATCTCGACGTCGATGCAGGGAGATTGGAAGATCTCGACGTCAATGTCAGTCCTCGATAGATCGACCTCGAGGCTGTCACACGGATTGGGAACTGTCGTCGGCATTTTTCACGTCCTCGATCTGCGTTACCTCTAAAGAGGGAAGTGAGTCGAACATTTTCTGTAAATCCTCCGGTGTCGCCACGGTTCGGTGTTCGACACGCGCAGTGTAGCCGCCGCTGTAGATTTGATGCGCCTGAAACGTTACCTGGAGGGCTCGGCCAAGATGTTCCGCGGGGATTTCATGGACTCTATCGAGCAATTCCTCGGTCAGCACTTGCGTGGCTTCTGCCATCTGCATGGACAAATGCTGTTTGATGTTTTTGACCGCATCAGGGTTAGCGTGTCGAACCCGCCGAACAACTTCTTCGTCGGTCCCGATCAATTTCTGGACCTTGGCCGGCGAATTGCCGCTGGCCAGTAAGTGCAGGATTTTGTCTCTCAGCTTAACAAAGCTCAAGTCCTGACAAATCAACTGCGCTTGATATTCGTACCGGTCGTTCAGTGTTTTCGCCGTTGGGTTCAATCCCTTTTGGATGTTTTCCTCTGGCTTGATCAGTTCAAATTTGCTTGCCACAGTGCTCGAACTTTGCCTCCGCTCAGCGGTATGAGCGAGCAAAATATCATCGAGATCCGACTCACAGATGAGCAAAGAATTGCCTTCGCGGCCGTACTCCGAGCGAGCCACGCGCCAGGTACTAAACATAAAGCAACCATTTTCACGATCTTAACCGACAGCTACCTCCATGATGACAAGTCATCAGTTCTCCGTCTGCAAGTAGCTGTGGTTGAATGGAAAGTGGGCGCAAAGATTGCCGGGATCCTGGCCGAGAAAGCGTTACCGTTTGAGTCGGGCTCGCACTTCGAGTGAGATATTTTCTAATTTCCTTTACTTCGCTCGTTATGATCCGATTATAAGGAGCATAATGCTATTGATTATCGGACTTATAACCGCGGCGTGCTTGGCCTTTGTGTCTCTTCGTATTGCTGATCGCTGGGAAAACCTTTTACTGTGCGGATTGATTGGCGTCGCGATTTACACAGCCATTCCTGCTGTTTATGTGGCGATCTTCATTGATTCTAATCCCAACTTTTTGGCCCAATTTGGGGTTTGCGGTGCTGCCTTAAGCTTTTTCACCGTCGTTATCCCAGTGCTCGCCTTGGATTACCAGCGCTTCAAGGGTCATGCTTAACAATTCCGATTTCCCAAACTCACATATATGAACATATCCCGAATCATTGACGGTAAAAAATACAACACGGAAACCGCGGACTTGATCGCGGACTACTGGAACGGTCGTGGAGGTGGAGACTTTGGAGCACTTTCCGAAGAGCTCTATCTCACCAAACGCGGCACTTGGTTCCTCGCTTACAGCGGAGGTGCCCTAACCTATGCGGCTGTCTCGTGCGGCAACAACGGCAAGTGTGGCAGTAAAGGGATCCGACCTTTATCGCCCGAGGATGCTATGGAGTGGCTCGAAGAACACGCGGAAACCGAAGCACTGGAAACCCATTTCAGCGACAAGATTGTTGAAGCGTAATCATGAATAACTCCGATTACCCGAACGTTGGCGAGGACCTGGTTGATTTCCTCTCCCATCCACAACATTGGACTGGCACCGAGGTCCATCTTCGCTTGAAGGATACCGATCAGTTCTCGGTTCTTCACTACAGCCCGTTGATCAACAAATATTTTTGGCTCCCAACCGGCAACGAATTCAGTGTTTCTAAAACGCGGCTCGGATACAGCGACCTCTGTGCTGACTTGGTTAAGGAAGGATGGGTGCTCGCCAATGCGTAACGCGACCACTCCCCAATTTGAAGGCGCCGTGAGGCGTGATTTCTTCGATCCGAAACCTCCCTCGCGGCCGGCAAAGCAGCCAACCGATTGGCGGACGGTGATTCTGACTGGGATTATCGCAGCCGCGGTCGTTTCGACGGAGGCAATCGTCGCTTGGAAACCGCCCTCGCGGCCGGTACCCGTACCGGAAGTAAAAGCCAAACCGGAAGTTACTTCCGAAATTCGTTCTACTTCCGAATCGCCGGCGCCTGTCGTGCAACCGACACCGGAACCGCTCGTCGTGCGTGCTCAACCGATCGAGCCCACTGTCCGTCGAGCCCTGCCGGTTGAGGGACAGCTCTATTTAACAACCATGCCTGATGGGAAAACTTTGCTAGTCCGCTATATGGGATCGGTGCCTGGGTTCGATCAATTGCCCAGGAATCCGAATCTGTACGATCTCTACAAGGTCGCCGGAAGCGGGCACGCATGGGTGTTCATGCAGCCGGCCGGATTTTCTCACGCTTGTTGGGTAGATCCATGAAATACTCGGAATTGGAGGACGCCTCTAAATTAGCTACTCAGGAGTGGGTGGAAAGTAGATTGGAACGTTGTCGAATTGATCTGAGAACTAAGGAGTTGGAACGACAAAGTAAGCTCCTGAATTGTATAGGCTTGATCGTATTTGGTCTAGTCTGGGGATTCGCGATTGCCATGATAATTTTAAGTCACAAATAGGGAGTTTAGTTCATGCGGCCTGCTCAGGGATAAAGACCCTGAGCAGGACGAGGAATTAACCTCTAGCCAACCGCGAGTGCATAGTGCCTCGCAGAAATACAAATACAATGACGATAGAAAAAACGCATCCATTGCCTCCTCCTCTCCCGCAAACCCTAGAAGATTGGGTTCTTTACGTTAAAGCAGAGAGATCGCTAAACGACCTAGTCCATGACATTCATAAACTGCTACTTGCTGACGAGACACTTAATGCTCAGTATAAAGGATATTTATACGCCACTTATGACGAGCAAGCTGTCGAGGGCTCGTTGTCCGCTGATAATACAATGGCAGCACAGATGATTCGCGAGAGAGCAAAGATCGATGATACTCCAGTGCAGAAAGAGAAGCTATCCGTAATCACGAAAGCTCTCGGAGTCGTCTTGCGACGCTATCATGCTAGTCGGAAGGAACGGCGCCAACTGTTTGAAGGCGAAATAATCTCCGACAACAACGGTGAGTAATATATCGGGCCGGGAGTGCGAAAACCGCTCCCGGCCTTTTTATCATGCAAGATTTATCATTAGCAAAACTCGATGAGGTTCTCTTGGCTATCGAGGCAGCCACTACGGTGCAGGAAATCAAAAGCACTATTGACGCGGCTATAGCAATAGGCGTCTACACCAAACAGGCCAAGCTTGGAAAAGACATCGAGCTGAGAGCAGCGGAGTATATTTTGCGTGCTGAGCGCAAGCTGGGTGAAATGTTGACGGCGGCAAAAGCCGCGGGCCAGATAGGGCACGGGAGTAAATCTACTGGAGAAAATCAGTACACTAGAGGTGTTGTACCAAAAGAGAACAACACCTCTTTTACTCTCGACCAAGCCGGGATCGACCGCAAGTTATCGTCTAAAGCTCAGAAGTTAGCCGCGATTCCTAAAGGGGATTTCGAGGAGAAGGTAGCGGAAGGCAAGGAGTCTGGAAAACTGACTTCCAATACGGTTATGAAACCCGCGCAGTCTAACGGCGAGAAGTCCAATGCCGAGACATCACCAAAACAACTCGATCGGATTTATCGAGCGATGGCAGATGGCGAGTGGAGAACGCTTGATGAGATCGCGGCAATGACCGGAGATCCGACGACTAGTATCTCGGCGCAACTACGGCATCTGCGTAAGCCTAAATTTGGAGAGCATGTCATCGAAAAAGCACGACATAACGATGCCGCGGGTGGCTTGTTTGTTTATCGATTGAAAGTGTCAGACGAAAATGGAGACAATGATTCAACACCTGACGTTGTTCGCCGTGAACCTAAAATCTCTCGAGGTGAGCTTTCGCTGACGGCACAGCAGAAGTTTGACCTGGCTGTCAAGCAGGAGAAACACAGACTTGGCATAACGTTTCGAGAAGCTGTCCAAGCGGAGGTCAATCGGCGCATTAGAGACTACCTCGAAGAGCTGACCCCAAGACTCAAGGCAGAGCAGGAAGAAGCCCAGCGGATCATCAAAGCCCGCAAAGGGATCATGACTACCAAGGCTTACAAAAAGATCCTGGCGTGCCTTCATCCAGATCGAGCCATGCATCCGGCTCGCGATACTGACGAAGGGTTAAGGAAAGCCTACGAGGAAGCATTTCATATTTTCTCGCGCCTGGAAAGACTGGTCCTCGACGAGCGAGCATGTCCAACTCCGGTGGATAGCAAGAGTGCGCCAATGCCGAACACGCCAGAGGAGTGGGAAGCGGCTGCGCGTAAAACCACAGAAACTAGACGCAAGGCCAAAAAAGGCACTGATCGCTCAATGTCACGCACCAATGGAACAGGGAGAGTTCAACTTTGATAATCCAGACTTTTCGGGCTCGCGTTTCAATGGCGCATACTACGATCCAGCGCATGACAATGACAGGCTCTCAAAACAAATCGGCCGAGTTTATTCGGTGATGATCGACGGAGTATGGCGAACCTTGAAAGAGATCGAATATCTGACCGGAGATCCCCAGGCGTCGATCTCGGCGCAGCTGCGCCATCTGAGAAAGGCGCGCTTTGGCGGATACCAGGTCGAATTGCGAAGCCGCGGCGATCGCGAAGACGGGCTGTTTGAATATCGCGTCTCGAAACCTTCTTTGTTTCTTTAACAATTTTTGGATATTTTATGCGATCACAACGATCGAAGAGCAAACCCTTGAACTCCGTTGTATGAACATCACTCCTCGCCAAGTCGCCGTCCGGTTCTCGATCAGTGTTCCTACCGTTTACCGGTGGGTGCGTGAGGGGAAATTGCCGGCCATTCGTTTGGGTAAACGCGTATTGAGGTTCTCCGAGGTTGACTTGGTTAAATGGGAGAATTTCAAACTCGCCCATGATCGAACCCAACCTCGTCAAACTGATGTCCCCAACGGATCAAGCGTATTATCGGGAGCTCGGCCTGATACCGGATCCGGCGAAACAAGCCAAGACGCTCAAGCGCAACGAGATCCAACAGCAAAGAGCATTTTCGCGGTTGATGACCCAGCGTCGGATCCCGTTCATTAACCCTCGCGCCGATCAGAAATCGACCATTGCTGTCGGACACCCAGATTTCACCATTTTCCTCCCACACGGCCGGATGTTCATGATCGAGATGAAAGCGCCCGGTGGGAGATTTTCCCCTGAACAAATCGGCCGAATTGAAGCATTGCGCGCCCTTGGGCACCTGGTCGAGATCGCGTGGAGCGCAGACGAAGCGTGGAAAATGACTTTGAGAGAGTATGAGAAAGCAACCCTGACATGACCGATAAACCACTAGCCAAACGTAAACCGAACGAACTCCGCGACTTGATCGAGGGAGCTGATTTTCGAGCCCAACTCTTGAAGGCTCTTCCCAAAGCGATGAGTCCAGAGCGATTCGTCCGCATCACCGTGACCTCGATGATGCGCAATCCTAAACTCCTGAATTGCACTCGGGAAACGTTCTTTCGATGTCTGCTCGATTTGAGTGCGATGGGGCTCGAGCCCGATGCGCGCCAGGCGCACTTGATCCCGCGCAAAAACAAGCACACCAACGCCATCGATTGCACTTTAGTAGTTGATTACAAAGGACTTAAGGAATTGTTGTACCGTAACGGCGACATCATCGATGAGCACTCCGATGTCGTGGGTGATATGGACTTTTTCGAGTACGAATTCGGGAGTGCAAAGCACCTGACGCACAAGCCCAACATCCATGCTCGCGGCAAGATTTTCTGCGCCTACAGCTACATCACCTTGCCCAAAGGCGGTACCACCTTCGACGTTATGTCGACCGAAGAGATTGAAGCGGTGCGCAAACGCTCGGCATCGCCCGACAGCGGGCCTTGGGTGACCGACTGGGCGGAAATGGCCAAAAAGACCGTCTTTAGACGGCTGTCCAAAAGCCTTCCTCTTAGCCCGAAAACGCGAGATGCGATGGACGTAGATCAGACCTATGACCTCGCCGAGCCGTCGCCGATCGCAACCGCGCGCACAGCAGTCGTTGGCGGCCGCCGAGAACTCCCGCCGGAACCCGAAGAGCCCGAAATCGGCGAATCTAGCGACGAACCAGGCCCGCAAGAACCCGTTGGCGTTCCTATAAGCCCGCCTGAGCCCGTTTTAGGCGCGGGAGAGTCACCCAAGCCTCCCGGCCCATTAGCGCGCGTCAGAAAGGCTTTAAAGGACGCGGGGTTTTTGCCGACCGAGTTTGTGAAGCTGTTACAAGCGGTGCGCCTGATTAGAGCCGAGATCAAAGAAATCGGCCAAGTCCCGGCTCATGCCTTGGAACAAGCTCTCGCGGATTGGGACAACGTCCTTAAACGGCTGGAGCTCGAACGCGCCAACGCCAGCAACCCTAATCCGCAACCGGTCGAGCCCGACGATTTCCCAGCATGAGCATTAAAATGATGTGCGGCGTTTGCTGGCACGAGGTGCCAGGGCATGAGCCCGATTGCCCGGTCTTCACCGGAGTGCCGGTGCGCGGTTATCCGGGAATGAGCCAGGAAGCCCCGCAAGAGCAGATCCAGGGACAATTGATGCAAGGAGGTCCAGCCTATTCGCCTTACCACGCGTACCACGGGCAAAGTGAGATCGATACGCGGATCTTAGCCGAGTTGGCCTCCATCCGCACCGAAGTCGCGCGCATTCTACAGATCCTGACCGATGCCAAACCGGTTCTGGATGTCCTGACAAAAATTCAAGCGATCGGCTCTGAACAGGAGCACAAATGATCAGTTACCGACTCAAAAACGGTAAGAGCGGTGAGATCACCGATCCCCGAATTCTGCGCCTGTTCTGGTCACGCATGTATTACCCAAAATGGAGGGACGTATGCCCACCTATCACAAGACTAAAGCTGACCTGGTCGAGGCTCTCTGGGCGAAAATGAAAGAGGTTAAAGCCGACCAAAACTTGGTGGCGTGTGTCTCCGACATGACGCTTCATCTGGTGCCGGATGATCCGATTTCAGAAGCCGATGGATATCACAAACTGATTGACGGCATCATTGAATGCGCCTGGAAACGCGGCGTTCTCGACGCCCTGACGGCCATCGAGCTCGGTGCCATTAGCGGATTCACTCCCACACAGGCAGGCGGAGGCAAAAACTAAAATGAGCTTAGGAAGGGGCTTAGAAAGTCAAGGTGATCCATGGGCATTTTTGGACGAACAGCAAGCTTTCATGGTTCGTCAGATGCTGGCCAAAAAAGACGCTGACCACAAGCTGATCATCGAACTCTGCGATGCGCTGCAGGCCGAGAAAGACGCTGAAATCGAGTGGTTGAAGGTCATCATCACCGAACTCTGCGATGCGCTGGTTTACCTTGAACTCACTAAGGTTCAGCAGCTTGCGTATCACGACAATACTCACTTGATCCAACGCGCACGGGAGGCGGCACGATGAGCGAAATTCAGGAGAAAGACGCCGAGATCGCGCGCCTGAAAGCCGAACAGAAGGACTTTGAGCGCAAGACAAACGCTCTCCTAGCATCCATGGAAGCGGCGACGATCACCATCAAAAGGCTTAAGGATCCCGAATATGGCGTTGACCCGGACACTTACCAAACCATGAACGAGATCTACATCCAACAGATCACTCGCCGTAGCCAGATCATTCGCGAGCTCCTCGAGTGGATTGCGGACCAATTGCCGATCGAGCAATACCTGGAAGCGGACGAGCGCGGCCGCGCACTCTGGGACCGAGCAAGCGAGGCAATCGAATGAACTGGACCGAAATTGTTCTTTGGGCGCTTTGGTCTCTGTTGGGATTACTTCTCTGGACGTTGCTCGGATTTGGGCTGTGCATGTTTTTCGGCCCACGAATCTTCGGGCCACGCGGCAAGCATGACGACGAGGACAAGCCGTGAGAAATCTTTACTTGGACGTTGCCCGCGGGCTCTTCTGTTGGGGCGTCGTCGTCATCCATGTCTGCTGGTTTGCCGGGATCCGCGGCTTGCCCTTCGAGCTCGCCGGCAATTATTGCGTGCAAGGGTTCATGATCTTGTCCGGGTACGTGATCACTCAGCTGGTGCTGACCAAACGCGAGCCATACGGGCAATACATCCTACGCAGAGCCTTCCGCCTCTATCCGGCCTACCTTGTCGCCCTGGCTTTCAGCGTTCTGCTCTCTCTGGGCACGCCTGATCTTTTGGCCCATCTGGTTGCTCACCTGACGTTGCTACACGGTCTTATCCCAGATTCTGTCTTGCCCAATAGCGCGCTGTCGCTCCTGGTTCCGGCCTGGTCGATTAGTCTCGAATTTCAGTTCTACCTGATCCTACCGTTGGTCCTCTGGTTCATCGCCCGTTACAGGTTTTTAGGCCTGGTGGCGCTCTGGGGTGCGGCGCTCGTCCTCTGTCATCGCCCATTCTCGGACTGGATGAATGAGGGTTGGTCGTCTATTGGAGGATTTTTACCTCAGCGCTTCGCCTGGTTCTTGACGGGGATTACCGCCTGTATCTTCATTCAATCGCCTCGCCTAATCGGTGCGCCTGAACGAAACAGGATCGCAGGCCCGCCGGCTGGCATCCGATTTGGGCGCCTGGTCCGCGCTGGCGAGATTAGTTATTCCACCTACCTGATCCATTTCCCGATGCTGGCAGCCTGGAGCCTCCTTCTCCCGCCCGACTGGCATCCGCTTTTGAAGCTCCTCTGCCTGGCCGGCGTTTTGCCGATGGTCTATGCGGCTAGCGAGATTCTCTATCAGACGGTGGAAAAGCCTGGGATGGCTTTAGGAAAAAGGATCCCGATCAAAAAACTGGAGGCTCAAATAACGCATGGAAATGAACGGCTACATTGCAGGTTTTAGCGTCTTTTGCTGGGTGATAACGATCGCAATCTGGGGTGCGATCGCTTTGATCCGCTTCCTAAAATGAGATTCGATCCACCACGGTACGCCACCCTCGTTGGGGATGAGGTGGTCGAATGTTCGCTCGAGCGATGGATTAAACAGCGCGGAATGGTGTCGGACCCACGTCAACGCATCGTCAAGCAGGAAATCGTGGGCGATCGCTTCTGGGTCAGCACGGTGTTCCTCGGCCTCAACCACGGTTTGGGCGACGAAGCGCTTTGGTTTGAAACGATGATCTTTGACGTGTACTCGCGAGACGAGCAACACGGGTACCCGGAGAACATTTATTGCGAGCGCTACTCGACGCTGGTAGAAGCCAGGCGTGGTCACCAGGTTGCCGTCGAGTACGCTCGAAAACTTTTAGCCGACCAACCCAAATGACCGACCTGATCGATCCCGAGCGCTTAGATTTGACCAGTGCTTCCGGCGCTCACGCTCGCCGGCGTTGCGGCGGTCAATACCAACTAATCCGGCATTTGAGACGGACTGGTCAGCTCAAAACTCGTTCCTCCAAAGACTCCATCTTCGGCAATCGCGTCCATTCCGGGTGGGCCGGCGAAAAGCTCGCGCTGACACCTTTCGAGGCTGAGACGCTCGAGAAAATGCAGCGCCTGGAACAAATGCTCTTGACCGATTGGGCCGCCGGCCGTGAAGTCGCGCTCTTCGCTCGGGAACAACGCTTATGGCTGCACACTGGCATCACGCCTCTGCATAGCGGCCGCTACGATGTCGCGTACGTCACTACGGATTTCAGCGCGATGCTGATTATCGATGGCAAAACCTTAATGCATCCCGTGGCTCCCGCGGATACCAACGATCAATTGCGCGAGCTGGTAGCACTAGCCCATTACAATTATCCGGCGATTAAGACCTTCACGGTCGCCATTATCCAGCCTCACGTTGAGCGACCAACCAGCATGGCAACCTACGACGAGCTGGAGGCAGAGCTTGCATTGCGTTTGTTGCGTTGGCATTTGAACGACATTGCATCTCTGGATCTCCCGCGGATCTACGGCGAGTGGTGCCGCTACTGTCCCGCAATGGAATTTTGCCCGGAAGCCAAGGCGGGCATCGAGCCGATCTTGGCCCATCAATTCGAGCGGGAACCGGAATCCGCAAAACTGGTCTTAACGATCGGAAAGGAAGGAGCCGACTTTATCCGGCGCCTGGTCGCCGCCAAAGCCCTCTGCGAAAGCTTGCTTTCGGCCTACAAGGCGTTTTTAGAAGAAAACCCTGACCAGATACCGGGTTTCGTCTTAAAGCCCGGCAAATCCAAACGGGCGATTCGCGATGTCCAATCCGCTTTTGACGTTTTGGATGGCACGGTCAGCCTCAAGGATTTCTTGGAATGCGCTAGTGTCAGCGTGACCAAATTGCAATCCGCTTTCGGTGCCGCGACCGGGACGAAAGGCAAACTTTTGCGCGAGGCATTTAATGCTCGACTTGACGACGTTCTGGAGTGGAAAACAGACGCTCCACAACTCGAGGATACCGAGCAATAGGATGTCGCCACGCCTTGAATGGGGATTGTTTATTGGGCTCATAGTCTTGATCTTGAGCTCAACCATCTTGTTTATCTGGTTTGCTTACTGCTACAACTGCGAGGCATGGTGAAATGCCTCCTGCGCGCCTTCTATCGATTCTGTGATCACCTGGACGAGCTAATGCTGGTCTATTGCGAGTATGATCGGCATAAAGCGCGGACCAAGGCGTATCACCAAACCTTAAAAGCACAACTGACACCAATCCCCCTTTTTGGTGGCCCACATGATGGTGATCAAATGCAATATGCCGGCTTGGTTATCCGTTTTGCTCTTTATCCCGAAGGTGCCTATTTTTTTGATGGCGAACGGTATAAATGGACCGAGCAAGCAATACCGTGTGAATAAGAAAGAGTAACTTTTCGCTTGGCTCGGCTCGCGCCTGCAGTGCAAAGTTTGAGCTCCCCACAAAGGAGCTTCAAATCTCCACTAACGCGCTGAAAAGACTTTTAAAAACCTTCCCGCTCGAAGTCGTTCCGTTCACTGAGGCTTAGCGTTGCCTATTTGAACTTTGAACGCCGGCTTCGGGCGGGACTCTTTTTTTATGAGTATTTTCAGTCAACCCTCCCTGCCCGATTACGGTCCAGGTAAAGAGTATTTCCTGGTCGATAGTGACCAATTGCGTCAACTGATCCTCGATTGGTCCCCGGATATCCGACGTGACGCCAACCGGATGGAGGACATGATTCGCGAATTGGTAAAGACCGAACGCGAAAAAGCTGGACTCGAGCGACCAGAGGTCAAAGCAACGCTCGAGCTCAATCAAAACAAGCGCAGTAATTCGGACTGCGATTATATCGGCAAAATGCGTGTCGCCGCAAAGGTCTATAGCGCCAAAGCTTGGATTGCCCCGGGTGCCCGGTTCATCAATGTGACTTTCGATTCCACCCTGTGAAGACAAGGAAGATTATCCCAATGTATGATCCGACTTTGCGGACCAATCCGCTGGTAGAGTTACACGAGAAGACCGAAACCTTTGCCTTGTCCGGACGCAGTCTCCATGACTTTCTGGACATCGTGATCGATCCAGGCACCAACCTGCTCGGCAACCGCTGGCTCACTCGGGAAGGTTCGCTCTTTGTCGTAGCCCCTAGCGGACACGGTAAGAGCTCGTTCAGTATCCAGTGCGCGATCCATTGGGCGCTTGGACGCGTCGCTTTCGGAATCAAACCCGCCAGACCGTTGCGAATCCTCCTCTTGGAAAGTGAAGACGATGACGCTGACAACTCCTCCTTTGTCCAGGTCTTGCGCACCATGAACCTCACCTCCGAAGAGCTCGACTTGCTCCACGCCAATACCAGACTCGAATTCCGGCGCGATTTGGCCGGCAACCGGTTCTTTACCGCAATTGATCAATTCCTCGACCAATACCAAGCCGATATCCTCCTGATCAACCCCCTGACCGGCTTTTGCACCATCGATTTGAAGGACGAAACCCAAATGAACGAGTTTTTGCGCAACCGCTTGAATGCCGTCATGGCTAAGCATCGCTGCGCCCCGGTCATCGTCGCTCACATGCCAAAAACCCAAGTCGCTCAACTCCAAGACAAAGAGTGGTACGAATGGATGTACATCCTCTCAGGTTGCGTCACCCTAACCAATTGGGCCCGCGCCATCCTGGTCTTTGTCCCCTCCAGCGTCCGCGGAACTTACCGCTTCATCACCGCTAAACGCCCAGCCCAAAGCGGTTGGCTCGAGCCCGAATACTATTTCCAGCATTCCAAGGAAGTTATCCATCAACCCGGCGGCAATGAACTCGAGGTCATTCAATGGATCCCTGCCTACGAAGCGCAAATCCTCGAGGCTCGCCCCGAACCTAAAACTCGGAAAAGCAAAAAGACCGATGTCTCCGAAGCCCTCATCCATTCCAAAATGAGCCCTCTCGAAGAGTTTTCCCGCGAATCCTTCATCGCTTGGGCCAAAGACCAATTCAAACTCGGTTACCACCTCGCCGATACCTACCGCAAATCAATGGTCCACAACCAACTCATCCAAGAAATCCTCGGCGATCCTAAAGGCGCTGCTACCCCTAAAACTTATCGCAAACTTCCCAAACCTTAAAATCATCTGGACACTGTCCTCCAAAACGATCGCCACAACGCTGTCCAAATAACCAACACCCCCTTCGGGGGTTATGTTGGATTTGGACACCGTGCGTCGATTTGCGCGACGTTGTCCAGTTTGGACACTGTCCAACGGTGTCCAATAAAGCTTAACTGGACACTGGACAACGTATGCTCAATCTCGTCATCAATCCCCGCGGTTACTTCATCCTCTCTAAAATCAATGCCAAAGGCCAACGCCCTATCCGCATCATCTTCCCTCCTCACGCTAAATACCTCGCTCTCGCCGCTTTAGAGCGCACCGTTTTGTACCTTAAGTACGTCAATCGGAATCCCACCACTAGTGCCTTGATCCAAATGATGACCGGTCATCAAATTCCAGAGCGCAGACCAACACATATGCGCGAGGGAAACACCAGGAAAGTTCCGCGTGGAACACGGAGAAAAAAGCGAGCGTTTGATCAAGTAATTGACAAGTCAGAGCACCAGTCCTAGGGCGAACGCGCTTGGTCAAAGCGTACATAGGGGGGAGGGGGTCGATGCCGAGCCGGCCGGCCCGCGGCGCGACCGGTCTTGACGTTGCGAAAATTTCCTCCTATGTCCGATCATAGCGATCATGCATTTTCACGACAACAAAGGGATGATGGACAAGTGGCATGACTATTGGGAAGCGTGTGGGTGTGAGCCGCAAGCTAGGGGAGGGGTGTTACCTAGGCCGTTAGACAGTCGGCATGTGAGTGCGTTGTTGTATATGCAATGGGCGAGGGGTATGGGGAGAGAGGTGATTAGTCCGTTAGACGATTGGGGAAAAGAGTTAGTAGAGATGAGTGAGGGAAAAGCGAAGGGAGGGAGTGTATACGACAGATTATTGGAAGGGTTAGAAGGGGTAGAAGTGAGGTGGGTGAGTATCAAGTTATGGACGCCATTAGAGAGGGCGGCGGTGGCGAAATGGGTAAGGATAGAGGAGTATTTGCAGGAGAGGGGAAGGTTACGGAGGGAGAAGGCGAGGTTAGCGAAGAAGCGGAAGGAGATCTATCGGGAACGGATGGAGCGGATTAGGGGAGGGAATAAGAGGCGAGGTGGGCGAGTATTAGCGAGTGTGGAGGAGTTAGAGGGGAGGGCGATGGAGTGTGAGAGGGCGGTGGTGCGGGGGGAAGGGCGGATGGCGAGTATGCGGGCGGCGAAGTACTGGAATCAAGCGGAGATAAGGAGGAAAGAGATAGAGATGGCGAGGAAGAAGGGTGGAGAAATAGAAGGGGTAAAAGGGATAAAGGAGGATGGAGGACTTGAACTGGAGCGGGTGGAGAGTGTTAGGCCGGAGGTAGAGTTAGAGGTGATACGGGTGGGGCCGAACCCGCGGATTTTGGTATGTCGATACAAGATATTAGCGGAAGAATTATTGGTGAAGTTAAAGGTTCATAGTACCCTGAAGTTTGTTAAGGGGATGCGGATTAGGATGCGAGAGGAGGAAGGAGAGGAATGGGAATACACTGGCAACCTCCCCCGGCACAAGGGGCGTTGGTAGAGGAGGAGGTAGAAGAGTTAAGTGGGCACAAGGTATTGCCGCATCCGGTTTATCCGTTACCGACTCGGGAATATGCCAAGAGGTTTCCGGAAGAGACGAGGAGATATTTAGAGAAGCGGAACGAGCGGATAGCGAATGAGATAGAGGATCCCTGGCGGTACGGGTATCGGCCGGCGAGTTGGGCGCGAGCGGACAAATGTTTAGAGGCAGGGTTTACGGAGATTTTGTTATTGGGCGGGAACCGGGCCAGTAAGAGCGAGTACGGGGGATATTGTGCGATTAGGAAGATGATGAGTGGGCCTAAGAAACGGGTTTGGTGTTTACAGAGTACGGAGCCCAATAGTGTGGAGATGCAACAGCCGATCGTCTGGAAATATCTGCCAATAGAATATCGGGATTTGCCGAAGAGCCGGGTGGCGAATGTTAGTTACACGCAGAAGAACGGGTTTAGCGAGAACAAGTTTATTTTTCCGAACGGGAGCGAATGTATATTTCGGAATTACGCGCAGGATGTGGCGGTGATTGAGGGTGGGGATTGCGATTTGATTTGGTGCGACGAATTAGTGCCCTTGAGTTGGATTGAGACGCTGAGGTACCGGTTACTAACCAGGGGCGGGACCTTGTTACTGACCTTTACTCCGATTGAAGGGTATAGTCCGGCGATCAAGGAATTTTTGGATGGGGCCAAGACGGTGGAGGAGAAACTGGCGGATCCGGAATTGTTAAAAGGGCAATTGATGCCCTTAGTCCAGCATTGTGTGCGAAGTAGTGCTTGTGTGGTTTATTTTTGGAGTCAAGACAATCCGTTTTCGAGTTATCCGAACATGGTCAAGGCCTTGAGAGGTGCGCCGAAGTCAGAGATTAAGACCAGGGCATATGGGGTGCCGACCCGAGCGATTGCCAGTCGATTTCCGAGGTTCAGAGAGAAGGTCCACTGCTTTGATGCAGTGGATTTGCCTTTAGTGGGGACCCGATATCATTTTTGTGATCCGGCATCGAGCCGGAACTGGTTTTTCATTTGGGTATTGGTGGATCCGACGGGAACCCATTGGGTTTACCGGGAATGGCCGGCGGAAGGTATCTATATACCGGGGGTAGGCGATCCTGGGGCCTGGGCGGAACCTGACGGGCGGCGTGCGGACGGGAAAGCCGGGACAGGGCAGACCAGTTTTGGCTGGGGGATCAGTCGGTATAAAGCGGAGATTGAACGGATTGAAGGGGCGGGGAAAAACCCGGATGGAAGCGATCGGCCGGCCGAAACGATCTTGGAACGTTGGATGGACAGCCGTTTTGGGAATAGTCCGAGTAACGCTGCGGATGCAGCGACCACGTTATTGGAGGAAGTGGCGCAATTGGGGATGGCTTATGCGCCAGCACCAGCCGATCCGATTGAGGAAGGGGTGAGTCTGATTAACTCGATGCTTGACTTTGATGAACAGACGGGGAGACAACCACAGTTACGGATTAGCCGCGAGTGCAAAGCGTTGATATTCAGTTTAAAAGTGTGGACCGGGAAAGACGAACGGAAAGGGGCCTCGAAAGACCCGATCGATTGCTTGAGATGGATGGCAGTGGCGGGATTAACGGATGTGGGGGAAACCCTGATGTTGGTCGAACCGATGGCTTATTAGTGAGATGACCTTCGAGGAAGTTAGATCAGCTTTCGATACATCAGTAACTGACGCCAGCCAGTACCAGAGTTGGATTGCTGAACTCGATGATGCTCGGTACTGCAAATGGGACGGGCAAACGGTCGACGGGCGCAAACACGAGAAGTATTTAAACAAGGAAGTGTTTCCGTGGGATGGGGCGAGCGATATCCGGACATTTTTCATTGACGACCTGATCTGCGATGACGTCGATATCATGAGGGTGGCCGATAAAAATTGCCACATGCAAACGGTCCCGGTGAACTCGACTTATCAGAGCCTGGCAACCAGTCAGACCGCGGTGATTGATTACGTCAACCGGGCTTGGATGGCAGAAGAGCTGGAGCGTGAAAAGGAGTTGCTCGCTCAGTGGCGACAACATTACGGGAGCTCGGTAATGGCGATTGATTGGTGGATGGATTTTGATTCCGAGCAAGTGACGGTGACGATGCAGCAGTTAATGCAGTTAGGGCAACAGGATCCGCAATTCGGCGCCATGATGCAGTATCTGCAGGACAATTTGCAGCAGTTGAGTCAGGCTGATTTGGCGGCTGCGGCCCAGATGTTTTCGCAGTACTTCCCGCAAGTCAAAGATATCCAGGGTGCGCTTACGAGTTTACTGCAGACTGGCCAATTCCAGTACGACAACCCTTACGTAAAAGAGAGCCGACCCTGTGTCACCGCTCTGCGTTCCTTTCAAGACGTCTTCTTTATTAGAGGGACCTTTGATCTGCAGATTTTGCCTTGGATAGTGAGGCGAGATGTCTTGCCGAAACCGTCTGTCGAAGACCGAGCTAAGTTTGAACAGTGGGACCCGGCCTTTACTAAAGAAGTCTTAGCCCACGCCGGCGAACAGATCGTGGCAATGAGCGGTTGGGGGACTAGCGACAATGCCAGGTTTGCCGGGGACCGACTTTACGTGGACGAGATGCGCGATCTCTGTGAGGTCTTTTACGCTTTTTATAAGGGAGTCGACAGGAGTAACAATCGCCGGATCATGGTGACCATCTTTCATCCCTCGACTAAGACGGTTGGGCGGACATTACCGAACCCTTATTTGCACGGGAAATATCCCTTCGTCTTGTGCATGCGGGAAAAACGCTCACGAAGCGCGATTGAGAGCCGCGGTGTGGGTGATGTCGAGATGACCCATCAGTCGGAGATCAAAAACCAGCGTGATAGCCGCAATGACCGGACTAGTTTAGGTACTTTGCCTCCGCTCCAGGTGCCGTTGGGCCGCGGAAAACAGCAATATCGGCTCGGGCCACGCGCTCAACTGCAGGTCATGCGGGCCGGCGAGCTCGCCTGGCTGCAGCCTCCACCGCTTGACCCGGAAACTTTCGAGACGGAGAACACGATTATCCGAAGTGCCTACAATTATTGGGGTAAATCGGTGGAAGGCGTCGATCCGAACAAAGTTTTAAGGAAACAACAGCGTCTAATTGACTCGTGGTTGGGCGAATTGCGGGCGATTTACATGCAAATTTACCAACTTTGCGAGCAATACATGGATCCCAACGATTGGGCGCAGATTTCAGGGGACCCGCAGAGTGTTCCGCAAGCCGATCGACGATCGATTCAGCATAATTTGCAATTGGTACTCGAATACGACGCCAAAGATCTCAATACCGAGTATTTGGGAAACAAGATGAACCTGATTCAGCAGATGTTAGTGGCAACTGACGCTGCGGGCGTGATTGATCGGGCGGGACTGACCCAATATGCGGCTCGAGCCTTGGATCCGGCATTGGCTGGGCAGATAATTCGGCCGAGTGGACAGGTGACCCAGCAAGAAATCACCGAAGAACAGGCCGCATGCGCGCAAATCGTTAGTGGCGTGGAACCACCGGTTTATCAGTCGGGGCAAAACGCTCAATTGCGTTTGCAAGTGATGCAATCGACCGCGCAAGCGCAAGATTACGTGAATTTCTTGCGTCAAAACCCTTTAGCGATGGAACGCTTCGATAGACGCGCGAAAAACATGCAATTTCAGATCCAACAACAGCAAAACGCTGTTACTGGCAAGATCGGGGTGCCGCCGGGCCCGACTGAACAACTCGGCGCTGGAGCTGGACCGGCCCCGGCACCAGGAGCTTAAAATGAGCCATTCAATTGAGCTTTACGAACAAAATGCTGTCGTCCAAGGAATGGTGGGCTACGGCTGCTCGGGCTATATCCAGCAAATACCGGTTTCGCGGCCGAATGCTCGTGCGCTCGAGATCCAATGGCTCGGCGACGGGAGAATTGCTCTGGATTACGGCGAAGAGATTAGGCTTTTGATGGCAGAGCCCGTTAAGGGCATAAAATTGCGCGAAGCGATCCAATTATTGAAGGAGGCACTATGTCACAATCTGGACCGGCACCAGTAATTGCCCAAGACTATTTACAGGTCGACCCGTTCAAAGCACCGACGAAACCGCGAAATGAAAATGAGGTTCTCGCGGCCGGTGCCAGCGATCCGGCGTTTGCTTACGCAATGCAGCAGTTTAACGGGCTCCTCCCGCCGGATTGGGTGGGCGACAACGCGACGATCGACGCGATTTGGGCAATCGCCAAAGCGTACAAGACGCCGCCGGCAAGCCCGACCTTGACCAGTTTAGCGCCAAATACCGCGGTCAACAACAGCCCGGCCTTTGTCATGACCTTGACCGGCACCGGATTTACGGCAGGCTCGAGCGTCTTATTCGGGACGGTAACCGAGACCCGAATCCTTTTTGTCTCGGCAACCTCGCTGCAGATGGTCGTTTACCCGGGCTACATTCCCGCGGCCGGAACGATTCAAGTATCGGTCAAGCCCGGTGGAGGTGCTGCGGCGAGTGCTCAGATCGCCTTCACTGTGACCTAAAGCAAAAAAACCAACGTATCTATATAGAGTATGCCTGTAAACGAGCCTCTCCCACTGTCCGAAGTCGTCAGCCCGCCCTTGGTTGAAACGCCCAACCCGAACGATGCCCTGGAACGCAATCCAGGTGATCCGACAATCAGCCTGAACGCGGACGGTACACCCGCTAACGCGCCGGCGATTTTGGCCGCCACGGTCCCGGTCAATGCGGAACCGGCACCGCAATCCGATCCGGCACATGTCCCGAGCCCGTATCAACCGGAGGATCCGACGCTGGTGGAAAACGCCCGGTTGCGAGAGGAAGCGCTCCAGGCCGAAAACCGGTTTCGTGTCGATCGGACACCGAACGTCGATCCCGGATTAGTGGCAACTCCGCCGGAGCCTGTTCAGGCCGCGCCGTAAATGGCAGATCAAACAGAGCCGTGGCCGGCGGGACAGCTCACCGGGGACCTCCCGCTTCCGCAACGTTGGTACAAGTATCGCGGCCGAGTGTTGCGCACCCAAAAGCAGATGGCGCATAGCGGCGACGTTTTGTACGAGCAGATCAAAGAGGGAGCGAAACGCCTGGAGGTTTTCAATGGCTGACGCGATCAGCGGTGGCAAAATCTATCCCTTCAAATGGTTCTTTCGGCCGGAAGCGAATCCCGTTGCGGTCGTGGCTCAAGTGGTCGATTCCGGCGAAGAGATCAGTTTCGAGGAGCTTCCTGGCATCTTAGCCGAGATCGACGGGCGCCATTGGCAAGCGTTTCGGCAAATCTTGATCGAAGCAAAATTGAAAGCGGAAGCGCAGCTGCGAAACGATGAGATCATCAAGTCGAGCCAACTGACGACCTACTACCAGGGATGGGTGGCGTATGCGGATTACATCTTGGCCAATTTTGAGGGATTACGCGCGGGCGACGTGGATCCGAGCGGACAGGTAGCGCAGACTATGGATGTCCAGAGATGAGAGGAGCGAAATGCCACTAACAAAGAAGGGCAAGAAGATCAAAAGCGCGATGACCGAGCAGTACGGCGCGAAAAAGGCTGAGCAGGTGTTTTACGCGAGCAAAAACGCCGGAAAAATCACAGGCGTCGACAAAGCCAAGAAAAAACGGTGAGCGTGAGCCTGATAATCCTGATTTTAGTTTTGGTGCTCTTGCTCGGAGGGGGAGGCTATTACGCGTATCCTAGGTACGGATACGGCGGGCTCGGCGGCGTGCTTGGCTTGGTCTTAATCATTATTTTGATTGTCTGGCTGCTGGGTGGTGTGCATTAAATAGATTCACGCCGTCGCTACGTGCCGCGGCCCGGTTAAGAAGTGTGTAACCTCATTATGTGGGACTCCCGGCTGCCGTGTGGCATGACCGGGAGTTTTTTATGTTATTGCAGGGCGATTGCCGAAATGTTTTGCCGACCTTGGAAGCTGAATCTGTTCAGACTTGTATAACAAGCCCGCCGTACTGGGGGTTGCGCGATTACGGCACGGCGCAATGGGAAGGCGGGGAGGCGGAGTGCGATCATCGACAAACCGACGAGGAAATTCATAGGCGCTATTTTGCAAATTCCACGCTCGAGGGCGGGCAAAAAACACAACGGGAAAACGCAAATAGTCGCTATCGGTGCCATTGCGGCGCCCGGCGAATCGACGCGCAGATCGGCCTCGAGGAAACCCCTGACGCCTACATTGCCAAGATGGTGGCCGTTTTCCGCGAGGTCTGGCGGGTGCTGCGCGATGACGGTACTTGCTGGATTAATCTCGGATCAAGCTATGCTTCCGGTGATAAACTGCCCAACCGATCTCGTAGCGATGTTCCTGCATATGGCATCGATGGCAAAGAACTTCTAAATTCTCAATGGCCTGATTTGTCTTGTTTCGATCTTTGTGATGGATGCCGAGCCGCGATAGGGAACCGTCGCCAAAGCAACGCTGGCAATGACCTATCGATGCAACAATCTCTGCCGCTCGTTGATGGGATAAGCCGTGATAGCGTCCTCGATTTAGAATTCTCTCCGAACGCGCTTTCCTTCGGTCAGCGGTCCACCAAGAACGGATCTTCTCAGCAACCTCAAGCTGAGTGCTCCCACTGCGCCAACTGTGGGGCTTGCCTTTCAGTGCTGCGCTCATCGTCTCGCGATGCTTCGCTGTGCGCTCGTAGGTTGGTTTACAACGGCGGCATAGTTCAGACTCCGCTTTCTTCGGCTGACCGCAACGAGGGCAAGGAACTTTCTTCCTTGGCACATCTATATTCAGCCATAAGGGACTATAAGAGTAAAGACCTTGTTAACATGCCTTTCTGGTTAGCTGAGGCACTCCGCTTGGATGGCTGGTATTTGCGCAGCGATATCATTTGGCACAAGCCCAACCCGATGCCGGAGAGTGTGACCGATCGGCCGACTAAGGCGCATGAGTACATTTTTTTGCTGAGTAAGCAGGAGCGCTATTTTTATGATGCGGAGGCGATTAAAGAACCTGCAGATCCAGCCAATCACAGAGATCGCCCCACGAGCAGGAGAAGTTCTCCTCCCGGCTCCTCGTTAGATACCGGGTTTTTGAATGGACAATATTATAATTGGCGCAACAAGCGCTCAGTTTGGACCGTCGCAACACAACCGTACGCCGAGGCGCATTTCGCGACGTTTCCTGAAGACCTGATCAGACCTTGTATCCTGGCCGGATCACGTCCCGGCGATACCGTTTTAGATCCATTTGCTGGCAGCGGTACCACAGGCAAAGTCGCAATTGAGTGCGGGCGCTCAGCCATTCTGATCGAGCTCAGCCCGGTTTACGTGGCGTTGGCGCGCGATCGAACTAATGTGACCGCAGGATTTTTCTAAAAAAAGCCGGGACACCAGCACACGCTGGGCGTCCATAAGAGCCAGTTACTATGTCCGGGTGTTGAGCTCGATCCGGTGCATCACATAAAGGATCGAGAGCAAGAATCCGCCCATAAAGACGATCCAGAACCCACAATAAGCCAAGTCGATTTCTTCGATGCGGCTGAGTTTCATTCAAAAAGCGCACAGTAATTGCTGACTTGTCATCAGATCAAGCCTTGATCTTTATAGCGGCGTGTGAGACAACGCATTTAATTGGGACAAAGAATTGGGACATTTGTCTCATTTAATTGTCCCCAATTAGAGTGCCCTGGCTGTCACTTAATATCAGCCTGCGAAGTTTATCGTGTTTTCAGTCCTCCAAAAACATGGCAGATGACCCAAAAACCTCGACACCGGCAACTGACGCATCACTAGCGCCAGTAGACTCACCTGAGCCGGATCTCGATGGTTTGCTCGCGCACATTCCCGAACTGGAAGGTATTTTTGGGGATGCACCAGGTGAAGCGGCACCGAAACGAAAGGAACCAGTTTCGGAGGCTGCAGAAGAAGAGATTCAGCCAGGTTTGGATTCCGCACTCCCGATTGAAGAGCCCGAGCCGATTGAAGAGCCCGAGCATGAACCGGAAGAGGAAGTAAAGCCCGAAAAACAGGATTCGGTCCAAAAACGAATCGATAAGATTACGGCCGCCAGGCGCGCAGCGGAAGAAGAGGCTGCAGCCTTAAAAGCCGAGCTTACCGAGCTCAAGGCAAAGCAACAAGAGCCTCCTCCTGTTCAGCCAACTGCTGATAATCCACTCGCTAATATTGAAGATCCCAAGGAGCTCGTCCGTCGCGTGGCATTGTCGCGCCAGGCAAAGAGTTGGGCAATTCAGCACCTCGAGGGTGGAGAAATCCAGTTGGACGACGGAAACACTAAATTCCTCTCCGGGGAACAGGTCAAGGTGCTCCTCTCTCGAGCCGAGGACATGTTGGATATCCATATTCCGCAACGGCACCAATTTTTGGCGCAGAAAGCGGACTGGGATAAACAAGCAAAAGCGGCGTATCCGAACCTTTATAAGCCAGGCCATAAAGACAACCTCGAGATGAACTCGTGGCTGACGGTGTTTCCCGAGTGTCGGAGATTTCCCGACATCGGCATCATCGTTGGCGACGCGATCTTGGGGCGACAGTTACGCCTCCAACGGGAAGCGAACGCCAAGAAAAATGGTGCTCAGGCTAATGGCAACAATCTTCCACTATCTGCGCCTGCTCCAGCAGCCGCACCTCGCGTTCCGCGCAACCGCGCATTGAGCGGTGCCGAACTGTCTGCCATAGCGACGGATCCCAGTAGTGGGGCTCTCGATAAATTCGTTAATCAACTGATTGCTGACGCAGAACAGGCCCGGCCGGCTCAACGCACAAAACGTTGAAGCTAAAATGGCAGGACTATTAGAAATTACCCAGACGGGTAAGCGAGAGGACTTCGCTGACGTGATTGCGATGATTGATTACAAGTCAACACCGTTCACGTCTCAGTGCCCGAAAGGGAGCGAACCAGCGAATAGCATCTATGACTGGCAAATGGATGCGTATGATGACCCAGTTTTAGGTGGTGTCATCGATGGGAAAGATGTCGTCGACACCGATTATGTGAATCCGGCAGCACGGCGCGCGAAAGCCCACGGGAGAATCCAGAAATTCCGTAAGGCCTTCATGATCAGCGACTTAGCTCAGAATGTATCAAATGTTGCGGGTGTGGGGAAAAACGGCGAAAAACCGCGTGCGGTCAAGAAAGTCATCCTCGAATTAAAGAGGACGATGGAAGCGACTTTTTGTTCTGATCAGGATAGCCAGGCCGATGACGGGTCAACGAAAGCGTATCTGACGCGTGGCGCGGGTCGATGGATCTCGAATACTGCTCAAGCGGATCTACCGTGCCCGCCGGCGTTTATGACACCGGCGACCTCGATTGTCACGAAGACCACGGCGACCACCTTGGAGGATGACGTCAATGCAGCGATGGAGTCGATTTACCAGCAAACTGGTCAACAAAAGGACTTCGATTTGCTCTGCGGAACTGCTTTGAAGAAGCGGTTCAGCTCGTTCGCCGCGTGGGTGCCAAACGGCGTTTCCACGGTGCCGTTACGGACGTTCCAGCAAGAAGCTGTCAGCAAGCAGATAATCGCGACGGTGGATTTTTGGCAGGGCGATTTCGGCTCCGTGAAGCTGATTCTGTCGCTGTTCCTGGCCAAGGATGCGCCTCCCGGTGCGAGCCAGGCCAACATCATGAATGGCAGAGGTTACCTCATTGATTGGGAGCAGTTCGAGTTGCGATACAATCGGATGCCCGGTTACCATGATAATCCGGACCTCGGGGGAGGCCCACGTGGTTATGTGGATGCTATCTGTGGACTAGTTGTGTATAACCCGCTCGGCCTGGGGAAGATAGCTCCGACCGCATGATCAATGTCCGAGATCCAGATCTGGAGTGATTTCGCGGCCCAGTTAGCAGCGGCTCACGGGGAAGGTTTTGTCAGAGATTTCTGCAAAACCATCCTCGATGAGCAGCGAGCGGAGGAAGAGGTGGCGTACAAAAGTCAGCAGCGGATTGCGGCGGCAACCGAGCGCCTTGAGCAGTCATGGATGGATGGGCTCGGCGAATGTCACATGCGTGTGGACCCCGAAGTTTATTTTCATTGGGTGCGCAAAGAGGGGCGCGAAGTCTGGAACGATAAAAGCTTCGTCCGCGAATTCAAAAGAGATAATAAGGACGTAATCGTTCGTTCCCGTTCGCAAAAAACGATGGTGGGCTACCGATGAATCCGCCAGTCTCCACGCAACGCGTTTTGTTCGATGTCGCTCGATTGGCCGGCTACGTGCCGACCGGCGACAACGAGAACCTGGATCCGGAAAAAGCCCAGGAGATCTTGGGATTCATCGACGATCGGCTGCAGGAAGCTTGGGATATGTATGATTTCATCGAGACAACAACGCTCGAGCAACGGGTGTTCCGGCCCGATTTCGATCCCAACGTCTGCTATCCGCTCGGTGCGTGTGTGTGGGATCCCTGCACGCAGATGTATTATCAGGCACTTGCCCAAACGGTGGGCGGGCCCTTATCAAACACTGCAGTCTGGCAACCGAATCCAACGGTCACTCCGAGATATATCCCCTGGTGGGAAACGGGCCGAACGCCGATCGGCGCGGCCTTTGGCGCCTGGACTGCTAACCCTTTTGAAAACCCGAATCGCCGGCGGGTCGATTATCTGCTTTCGATTCGCGGGATAGAATTTACGGCGACTTCAACCGTTGCTTTCGTGTGGCTGCTTTTCCGAACGCCTTACCCTGGCATCGGACGCGACGAATGGAGCGCGACCACCACTTATAATATAGGCGACGCCACAATTGACGGGACCGATTCCTATATCTCATCGGTAGACGGAAACCTGGCCGCGCAACCGAGTTTGAGTCCCGAGCAGTGGAGCATTTTCAGGATCCCGTATCCGATGAAGCGCTATATCACGCAAGCCGCGTTTAGCGACACTCTGGTCACCAGCGGGCAAAACGAGAAGGCGCCAGGCGAATTGCAGAAGGCGTTCGGTTATCTGCAGGAAGCGTTTGATCAACAATCCCTTCAGCAGGGACAAAGAGACAATTGGCGAGGGTATAGCAGGTAATGCAAGAACCACGATGGCGGATCGTTTTGTGTTGGGGCGCGGTCTTCACTTTTTTCACCGTGCCTTTGGTTGGGATCGGCTTGCTTTTACTGGCCGATTCAGTGCCCAATATTCGCAACCATATCAGCGAATACAAATTCATCGGCCCATTCTTTCAGTCCGTCACCGCCCTGGTCTTTGGCTTGGCCGGATTAAAAAGCGTGGATCGATATGTAGATATCAAAAATGGAAAATCACAAATAAAAACAACCCCCGAATAAAAAGGAAACAATACAGTGGCATTGGTACATGTAGAAATCTGGTATTATAGCGGAGCTCCGACTCCTGTTCCTCCCGGTCACCATCCTGATCAAGGATTACCGACACCTCCTAGTGGAGCGCATCCTGATCATGGTTTACCCAAACCTCCCGGCCGGCCTGATCAAGGTTTGCCGCCGTCTCCCGGTCATCCGGATCAAGGTTTGCCAAGCGTTCCCGGCCGCCCCGATCAAGGGCTGCCACGTCCTCCGGGTCATCCCGACCAGGGATTGCCTCCCGGTAGCGGGGTGATTGCGCCTCCGATTGTGTTGCCGCCGGAAATCTGGCCACCGATCCTGATTCCACCGCCAGAGGCCACCCACCCAATTGCGCCCGGAGGAACACCGCCTAGGCCCGATCAAGGGTTGCCGCCATATCCCGATCAAGGATTGCCACCGACGCCGCCGCAACCCGATCAAGGCTTGCCGCCAACGAGTGGAACCCCTCCGGCGCCTGATCAAGGTTTGCCGTCAACTCCAGGCACGCCAACTCAACCGATTCAACCAACGCCCGCACCAAAGAAATAAGTCTCTAAAATGCGCGCGTTATTAGTTCTCTTAATTGGATTAGCCCAGGTTACCCTGGGCTTATCCAAAACCATCACCGCTAGCAGCGGTAATGCGACCGACGTACAGTCAGCAATCAATTCTGCTGGTACCGGCGATACGGTCCAGATCCCGGCTGGCACTTTTAATTGGGCTAATGGCGTTAGCGTCAAGAAGCAGATCAAACTTTACGGAGCAGGAACTTCCACGGTGATCAACCAGAACGGGAGCAATACTCTGGTTGATCTAACCGCTCAGCCTGGCGGCAGCGTGGAACTGGCCAAGATCAGGTTCACTCGCACCCCCGGCCAAAACGGCATCTTCGTGGTGGCCAACGGTGGTGGGGTCCCGATTCTGGTTCACGACGTTGCGTTCGAGAACGTGCAATTCGGGTCGCGCTGTATGGAGTGGCGGACCAATGGCGGGGTGATCTACGATTGCAACTTTGTCTCTAGTGATAAGTCCGACAACTCCGGGATCGCGTTTAAAAATCCGTCGTCGGACTCGGCCTGGCACGAGGTCGACGTGATGGGCGATAAGGACACGAACGGGGATAAAAACACCTATCTTGAAGATTGCACTTTCAAAGACTTCTTTTTGCAGGCTCTGGACTTCGATGACAACAGCCGCACTGTGATGCGTCACTGCAAGTTCGATAACAGCGCAGTGGCTTCGCATGGACAGGAAACTTCTGCTGTAGGTGCGCGTCAGTGGGAGCTCTACGAGTGCGAATTCATTTTCACCAACGGCGGGAATAGTAATCCTTCCAAGCAGGAATATCCCCTAAATATGAACCTCTTCCTCTTTATTCGCGGGGGCGGCCCAGGCGCGTGCTGGAATAACAAGATCCCCGACATCAGTTCATCGGCATGGGGAAATAAACCGGAAATCAAGTTCAACCTCTACAATATCCGTAGGCGCGGTCAGGTGCCTTGTCAAACTAGCTATCCTGCTGCTAGGCAAATTGGATTTGGCTCTGACACTCAAGGCCGGTTAGTTAGTAGTCCGGTCTATTTCTGGGGCAATACCGGAGCCGGAAATTACGCCAATCCGGCGTTAGAAGATTACAATCCGGATGAGTGTGGCAATGGCCTACATACCGCGGATTTCGTGAAAAAAGGCCGGGACTTTTTCGTCGACACCGAGAAGCCAGGGTACAAACCCTACGCTTACCCGCATCCTTTGAGAGCTGGCGGAAGCGGACCAACTCCGACGCCTAATCCAACGCCTACGGCCACCCCTCCACCACAACCAACGCCAACGCCTACACCCACGCCGCCGCCGCAACCAACGCCAACGCCTACTCCGCCTCCGGCTGGTGAGACTTATCGTAATTGGCTGGATCTGTTAAGCCGTTGGATCGAGCAGCACCCCGCCCAACCCGATCAATGAGTATTCCGGCTCCATTTGACGCGCGGTACATCGAATTTATCCGGCGAATATTGTCGGTGGCGGAAACTGATACCGCCAAATGGAATCCGGCCGCTGTCTATGTCTATAACGACGGCAATAATGGTCGCAAACAATGCACTCTCTCGATCGGGTTCACCGCGGATGGCGGGAATCTTCACAAGGTTTTAGAACGTTATGTCGAGGCGCACGGGATCTATAGTGACAAGCTGGTACCATATATTTCGCTTATAAAAGCAGGGGATCCTGGGACTGATCCCGACTTTATCAGTCTTCTGAAAGAGATCGGGAAAAAAGACCCGCTGATGATGACTGTCCAGGAAGAGCAATTCGACAAGCTGTATTTAGGGCCAGCGTTTTCCTGGGCATCCAAGTATGGTTTCGGCCTGCCCCTTTCTTATTTAGTGATTGCCGATTCGTTTCTTCATTCGGGTGGAATGCTGGATTTTCTGATTAAGAGGTTCCCAGAAAAAAAACCAAATAACGGCGGTAAAGAAGAAGACTGGATCGAGGCTTATGCCAATACTCGACGGGAATGGCTGGCCAACCATACTAACAAGATTTTGCGCAACACCACCTACCGCTGTGACTGCTATCTGCGCGAGATGAAACGGGATAACTGGAGTTTGGCGGAAACTCCAGTTAACATGCACGGGACGGAGGTTGCATAATGGGGCGATACCGAGGTCAGGGCACGCTAGACGACGCGCAGGTCCCCACCGGAGACGTGACCTTCAAGGGTATGGATATGAAGAGTTCCGATCCCGCTTCGATGCTGCCAGGCTTCTATCGCGAGGGATACAACTGTCGCGTGGAAAACGGTGGACTCGAGACGCGGCGAGGAAGCATTTGTCCCGGTGCTTTGAATGTCATCAACTACAACCAGATTTACGGCGTTGGACTTTTCTCTAATCCCAACGGGCTCGAATGGTTGGCGATCGCGACCGTGAACGGCGTGTGGTTTGCTCGAGACGGCGAATATCCGCGGTTTGTCCCCCTACCGGCAAACGTCACTGCTCCGGTAGAATTTAGTCAGTGTTTTGACGTGTTTTTTATTTGGCGAGGACCGGACCTGATTCCGCTTTTATGGCACGGTGATTGGGCCGTTTATTGGGAAGCGTTTCCTCCTCCGACTGGCGGCCGAATTACAGTGCCGAATGCCTATACTGCAGAGAACGCGGCGAACAGAATGTTGGTACCTTATGGGCGTGATCGCATCGCCGTGTCAGACATTGCTAGTTACACAATGTATGACTGGACAATCGACGATTTTCAAATTAACGCCGGGGAGGCTGACGACCTGGTGCGCGTCTTTCCGTGGCAGCAGGAAACCGTTCTATGTTTTAAGCGACACGCTATTTTCCGCGTGACCGGCGTATCCGGCGATCTTTCCGGCGCCACGCTCCAGAAATTACCCGGCACGGTGGGCCTCGTCGGACGACACGCCGTCTGTGATGTCTCGGGCAACGTTTATTTTATGTCGCACTCTGGCGTTTTCAGGATCAGCCAGGTATTCCAGGACACACCCGAGCCCGATGACGTTCCGATCACTGACGCGATCAAGCCCGTGATGGATCAGATCAATTGGAACGCCGCAAGCCTGATTTGTTGCGGCTACCGGCGCGACCGAGTTTTTTTTGCGATTCCCTTAAAAAATGCGGTTCGCAACAACTGCCTCATCGTTTACAACATCACGACCCAATGTTGGGAGAGTATCGATACCTTTGGGGATCCAGACTTCCGCATCGATGACATCGTGAAGATGGACTTTAACGGCGAACGCAGATTGTATATGGTCGACCGGGCCAAAGGCTTGATCGTCCTGATGGAACAGGGCAAGACCGACATTTTCGGAGACTCACACACCTACGAGTACGACATCGACACGTCCGTAATGCTTCGCGGATATGCCGGGCCAGGTGGGCGCAATCAATTTAAGGGAATGGAGATGGCGTACGCCGCTTGGAACCCCTCAGTGACGATCACTGCGTATGCTGACGGTGGATCCGGCAAAGCGCTTGTGACCGACAAAGGCAAGGATCGGACGAAATACACTACCTTCGCCAAACCACTTTGGAATCCGCTTACTTCCAATG
>Ga0210402_10000481_pt1 | contig 44702 bp, 61 predicted proteins | sample IncBWC7MmetaG_FD_161055 | JGI IMG/M metagenome (GOLD analysis project Ga0210402, IMG submission 161055) | Forest soil microbial communities from Barre Woods Harvard Forest LTER site, Petersham, Massachusetts, United States - Inc-BW-C-7-M | ecosystem: Environmental > Terrestrial > Soil >...
GCTCCGGCCCCGCCTTCTGCACGGTCGCGCCGCCCTCGGTCACGGCGGCCGCGGCGGCGGCGGAGCGGCGTTGCTGCTCGGCGGCTTTTTCCGCTTCGCGCTCGGCGAGGAGTGTATCCATGAATTTCGGATCTTCCATGCGCCGTGAACGCACGGCGGCGACGGCTTGCTTGCGGGTGATGGTCTGGCCGCGCTGGCGATACTCGCCGCGGAGTCGGTCGACTTCCTCGGCGAAGGTTTCGTATTTCGGCACCTCTTGCCGGGCTTGGATGAGGTCGACCACGTCGGCCATGCCCTCGATTCCGTTTAAGAGTGGCCCGGCAAGCTCTTGCAGAAACACGGCGAAAATCGGCGCGTGCGCCTGCACGTGCTCCGGGGTCCAGCCACCGCCCAAGGTTTGCGCTACCCGTTGCGCCTGTTGCGGCGAGAAGCGGACGAGCTGCATCGGTTGCTCGGCGGATTGCGGTTGCGGCGCAATCAACCGGAGCGTGGCGTTTAGGGCGGCGTTCTCCTCGCGGATACGGGCGTGCTCGGCCCGGAGCTGCGCAAGCTCGGAGGGCTCGGAGCCGGCCGGCGGTGCAGGGACCGGAGTCTGCTCGACCGGCGCGGCTCCGGTTTCCGGGCCGGGTGGCGGGGCGGCGGGTGCGGGTGCGTTTATGGTTTCGTCGCTCATGGTATCGGCCGCGAGCTTGGCTCGTCGGGGTCAACCCACCAGGGGCGCTCCGGCGGTGGCTCGGTCGGTTTCAGGTTGGCGGCGTCGCGCTCGGCCCGGGCGCGGAGCCCGAGGAGCGCGAGGGTTTGCGTAAAGGCGGGCCGCAAGAGGTGTTGGAGCTCCTCGACTTGCCCGCGGCATTTGCAAATCGCGTTCGGGTCGGTCAGCTCGGCGTCGAGGAGAAAGGCGATACGGTCGCGCACGTAGCGCTCGAGGTGCGTATGGTACGACGTGCCGCGGAGCTGCGCCGTGAGTTCCTTGAGCTCCGCCTCGTCGATCGGGATGAGTTCGGGTTCCATCGGTCAGAATGCCATCCGGCCGCCCCGCATGAGCTGCGCGGCGGCCCGGCGGCGCGGGTTGCCACCGATACCGGCGACCATTGCCGGCCCCATGCCGGCGCCCTGGTCTTGGGCCATATCGTCGCCCGCGGAGAGTGGCGGGCGCGGGAGGCGGTTTTGCACGGGCGGCGGCATGCCCGCCGTCGCTCGCCGTCGAGGGGGTGGCGACGTGAGGGGCGGCGGTGCGCCAGCGCGCCCGGGCGCTCCCCCGAGCTTTGCCTTCCGGCCCCGCGGGGGGAGCGGTGGCGGTGGCGGAATGAGCGGACCTTTTCCGCGGCCGCCGCGCTTTGCTCCCGGCGGCACGAGTTGCTTGCGTGCCATCGGGACAGGGCGTCTTAGCGCATGCTTGCGGTTAGTCAACCCCACCGGCTAGCCGCCATTCTGCCCGGTGGCCCGAGGCTCGTTAGCCGCATCGGTATGAGCCCGACGAGCGAGAGGAGCCACAAGATAACCGCAATGACGATCACGACGCGGATTATCTGCTTGATCGTCGGGTCAATGGGGAGGAGCGTCTCGACGAGATAGAGTATGAGCCCGATCACGATGAGGACCACGATTAGTTGAATCAGCGGCATGAGAGCACCTCACGAAGGAGCGGCCGCCGAGCAATCGGCGGGTAACGTACAAGAGCCGCACGCGGTCGCGTTCCGGCCCGTCGAGGCGAACGCGGTCCCGGTGCACGTGCATTGCTCGCCACGTACGCCGCACGAGCAGATCCGACAGATTGATTGTGCCGAGAGCCCCGCGCCGCTACACCATACCTCGTCGACCTGGCCCTGGAAGGCGCTCCCGCCCGACTGACCGCCGACGACGAAGTAACTCCCGGTCGACGTGGTAAACGCACGGGTGGCCGGCGTGCTCACGACGCCGTTTTGGAACGGTTGCGAGACGCCTCCCGACTGTCGGACGACGATATGGCTCCACGTATTGACGGCGGCGACCCCAAAAATGAGCGCCGTAAAGCCCTCGTTATCCCATTCCCATTGGCCGCCGTTATTGTAGTTCACGACGAAGCCATTAGTGAGCGCGTTATTGACGGCAAGCACCGTCGCCGAGCTTGCGACGGTCGGCCGCGCCCAAAAGCCACACGTAAACGGCGCCGGGAGGGCAATCAGGGTCGCATCCGTGGTGTAGAGATTTTGAAGCCCGGTCAGCGGCCCGGCCGCCGCTATTCCCTCCATCTTGTTCGTGGTATCGGCGGCGACCGGGGGGGTACCTTCGGTCAGGTTCCGGCTCGTCGTGCCTTGTGCGTTGACGCGCGTTCCCGACGCCTCGTCGAGCATGTACGCCGCGAGCATCGAGGGTACCCACGACGGCGCCCCGATAGTGGCGAGTGTCGTGGTTGTCGTCGTCGGCGCGTTGGCCGTCGCCGGGCCGCACCCGACGCGCGCCGGGCCACAATTCAAGCGGGTGACTTGCCCGGTGGCGAGGGTCGCAACGACGAGGAGCGCGGCGACACTAAGCGCCCGAGCACGCATAGAGCACGGTCACCGAGCATGACGCGCACGCCGTCACATTCGCGCGATAGGTGCACGTCGGCTGCAAGACCGACACGGCTTGGCTCAAGCTGCCCGGCGCCAAGCTCATCACGGAATTGGCCACTTGCGCCCACGCGACGCCGTCGCAGGAGATTTCCATTTGCACGGTCGCCGTACCGGCGCTCGTCGTCGCCTGCACGAGAAGCGCGGGGGCCGCGCGAGCAATGATAACGTCCGTCGTCGGCGTCGGCGCCGTGGTGATTGGCGTCGGCGCCAGCGTACCGCTCGGGCACGTCTTGGTTGCGGCCGCCGCGGTCGAGACGAGGGCCGCGAGCACGAGCGGCAAGAGAAACTTCGCCTTGCCGCTCCGCATCTTCGAGAGCGTTTGCGCGAGCGCCGCTTGCCGCTTGGTCTTGGTCGACGCCCTCGAGCCCTCTTTGAGCGCCGAGCGGGCAAACGCGCCGGTACTCTTGCCCGCGGCTTTCGCCTTGGCGGAAAACGCGCCCGGGTGCTTAATCGCGCCCTGAATCCACTTTTCCTTTGCCATTCCTCTACCTCAAAAGGCCAATGAGCCCTTGTGCGATAGTCGATAGCCAATCCGACTGCGTAGGAGGCACCGGCGTTGCATTGGTTGGCGGCGGTTGCGCGTGGGACACAAAGCCCTGCGACAATGCATGCAGAAAATCGGGCGACGGGAAAAACGGCGCAAGCTGTTGACTAAGGTCGTCCGGGAGCCCCTCCGTCGGAACGTCCGCCCCCGACACCGGTTCCGGCCGAGCCTTCCGCGGCGCCTGCCACACGAGCACTTGACCGCCATCCGTCCCGACGGGCGCCGCCCCACCCGCCAAGAATTGCGCGATACCCGAAAAGAACTCCGGCGGGAGATTCATGGGCATTTGTGCAATCGAGCGCGGCGGCACGGGTGGCCGGTTCGCCGCGAATTGCTGGAGGCCGGAGGTCAAACCCGGGTAGTACGGTATGAGCGGAAGATCATCGGGCACGGCGCTCTTACCTCGGAAGCCGCGGGAGGCGGCGGAATAGGTCGGCCACGTCGCGCGTGGTACCGATACGGCCCTGCCCGAGCGGAGCCGGCGGCCGCATGCCGAGCGCCGCTTGCACGCCGGCACGAGCGCCGAGCACCCGGCCGGCTTTCGCGCGCACGTTGCTATGCGGCTTGAACGGGCCGCCGGGTGCCATCTGCCGCGCGAGCTGGTTAATCCCTAGATTCGGGTATCCGCCCGGCGGTGCGCCCCCTTGCGGCCCGACGCCCGGCGGTGGCCCCATCGGTGGCGGCCCGGGTGGCGGCCCCGGAGCGCCCGGCGGCGGCGGGGGAGGCATCCCACCGGGCGCCCCCGGACCCACGGGGCCACCGGGCGGCGGAGGCATGCCACCCGGAGCCCCGGGAGCACCGGGCATGCCAGCACCCGGCCCCGCAAGGGTCGCCATTGCCTGTTGGAGCTGCTGCACCTCGGCGGCGACGGCAAAGCCGATATGGTCCTGCACGTGCTTTTGCATCGCGGCGCGGGCGTCGTCGGTCAGCGAATCCAGGTCGAGCACGTGTTGATGCCCCTGCACGTGTTCTATATGGTTATCCGCCGGGCTAACTTGCAATTCGGCCGCCCGGTTGACGCGGGCCAGCGCGTTCTCCCACCGCCAATCTTGCGCCTCTTTCGGCCCGGTCTGCTTAAAGATCCGGTCGGGATTCGGGAGCCCGAGCCCGAGCGACCAATATTGCGAAATCAGGTATTGCCAATCGACCGTCAAGCCTTCGGCGGCGAGCTGGTCGGCCGGAACCTGCACGAGGAGCGCAATCCCTTGGACCATCTGCTGCGCGCGGACTTGCTGGTTAAGCGCCGACGTGGTGCCGAGCCATTCCCATTCGTACTCGCCGACCAGATCGGCGACGGTCACCGGGTGCTCGAGCAGCTCGACGCCATCCTGCCCGGCAACTTTCAGGATGATGTCACGGTCAAGGCATTGCTGCGACAGGATATCGTTCCGCTCGAGGAGCGGTTGCATCACGTCGTCCTCGAGGTTCTCGATCACCGCGCGAATGTCGACGGCGCTATCCGCGAGCTGCGCCGCGAGCCCACTCGACGAGCCACCGCCCCCGGTCGCCGGTTGCGCGCCGGGCACGATGGGCCGGGCCGGCGTCGGCGACACGAGGTTATCCCCCATGCCGACCATGCCTTGCGTCGCCTCGAAGCCCGCTTGTGCGGCCGCTTGCGGTGGCGTCGTGAATTGCACGCCGGCCGGATTGGCAAGCCACTTCGCACCGGGCGCCATGCGGAGCGAGGTCGGATCCTGCACGGCGCCCACGTCGATCACCGCAATGGGATTCGTCGACCAGACAAAGGCGTCACCGGATTGGTTGCCAAGATCGTTAACAAAATACTGTATGTAATCGAATATCTCGGGAAGCCCGCGGCCATAAAACTCCTCGGCGATCTCGACGAACTTACCGACGAGCCATTGCGTGCCGCCATGCCAAAACGGGCGGCGCTGCACGCGGAGCGGCACCGTGTCGGCGCCGAGGGTGACTAGGTAGCGCTCGGGGCCGTTGCCCTCGAGGTCGACCAGCCACGAACATTCGGTCACGTCGAGGGGCCGGAGGGCCGCCGGCAAATTCTGGTCGAGCGGTGCCGTAAAGCCCTTGTCGGCGAGCCGAATGGACAGGGCGTCATACTTCCGCCCACTCGACGACGAGCCGCGCGACGCGATTGCCTTATCGTACAGCTCGAGCAGCTCGGGCACGTTCTCGTAGACGTGGGTCGACTTTTTCGGGTTAGACGGGTCGAGCGGTTGCGCGGCGAGCTGTTGCACGTGCGCCCGCGCCACGCACCGATCCTCGAAGGCGAGCATGGTGGCGTCGATGCTCGAGGCCGTCACGGGCCACACATAGAACGCGAAGAGGTCGACCGGCTCGAACGTCGGACCCAAAAAGTCGGCGACCTTCTCGACAACCTGCACGGTCTTTCCGCTCGGCGCCCCGTCGTCGTCGAGCACGTCACGGAGCGCCGGTTGCTCCGACTCGAGGCACCGCCACACGTTGCGAACGGGTGACGTGCCGTACATGACGAGCTGGCGGAGGAACGGGAGCGCGTGGCGCCGGAGCCGCATGTGGCGGCGCATCCAATACTTTTGGAGCGCGACCTTTGCGGGAACGCGCTTCTCGAAATCCTCGGCGAGCGCGCGGCATGCAAACCAATCGTTATCGGGGAAGAGGTCGCGCTTTAAGCGAGTCACCCATTGCTCGATCCACCGCCGGCCGATGGGAAAATACGTGTTGGTGCGGCCTCGGTAGCCCTGCACGTCATGCCGGAGGCTCCAAATCCGGTAGTACCGGAGCCACCTATCCCGCAACACCATGCGCTCGTCGCGCGTGCGGGTGAGGAGCGGCGAGAGCTCCTCGCGCACGCGGTCTTTGATTGCCGGGTCGAGCGCGAGGTTTTCCGCCGGCTCGCCATGCGCCGGCCCGGTGATCGGCCCGTCGTCTTGCTGCGCCGCCGCGCCTCGGCCCCGTGCCATCGCGGGGCAGGGCGTCTAGCACGCGGGGGGCGGCGTGCCTATCCCGGCCCTACAATGCCAGGGGCCGCGCCACAAACCGGCGGCGCTTGGGCGGCCGTCCGTGCTCGCGGAGCATCTTTCGGGTGCGGGCGCGGAGATAGACGTGCACCTTGTAGCAGCGTATCGAGCACGTTGGGCTCGCCGCGAGCGCTTGCGACGGCACGCGCCAGAATGACGCCCCACATTCTGGATTCTGACACGTCAACCAGACTTGCCGCCGGTCACCACGCACAATCGGCCTTTGCGATGGCTTGCAGCTTTTGCATCCATTCGGCGGACGCGCCTTGCAGGTTATCGTGGAGATAGCGCGTCGCATCGACGACATCTTTGTACGGGTGCATCGGTAACGGCTTTCCGGTTTTGGGGTGGCGGGCGAAGCCCCCCGCGAGCGCCGAGTGCAGAATCGGGCACCGCGGCGAGACGAGAAAGGCGGGCGACGGCTCGGGCTCACCCGGAACAAGCACGCGGCGCAAGAGCCGTTGCCGGAGCTGCTCATAACTTCGCTCATGCCGGCCGGCGAATGTTTGGAGGACGATACCGGCTTTGAGCAGCTCGCGGCGGATGGAGCCGAGCTCCATCTCGTGCAACGCCTCGGGGTCGCCCGCGTCGAAACACGGACCGGGCGCCCCGAGGAGGTCGAAGGTCATTGCCTTCGTGGCCTCGACTTGGGCGGTCAAGCTCGAGTGTTCTAAGACCAGCTCGCCAAGCATAAGAAGGCGGCCCCACGCGTCGACTTGCGCAAAGACCGTCGCGGGGCAGACCTGCCCGAAATCCCACCCGCGCAAGAGGCGGCCCGAGGGATTCACCGGTAGCTCGCGCCGCATGAGCGCCGGCACGTACTCGGGGAGCACCGGGTCGCCGCCGCCGAGGTCCCACGCAATCTCGAATTCGCGCGCCCACCCGCGGGGCGGCATGCCCCGCATCGCTTCGCGCTTCCATTGCGGGTCGCGCTTGTGCGGGTCGGCGGTGTAATGCACCTCGACGACGTGCACGCCGTTTCGCGGGCACGTCCATTCGGTCACGCCCGTAAGCGGTTGCGCCGCTTTGGTGCGTGGGTCGGGACGCTCGGCGAGCGAGCTCGAGGAGAGGAACGGCACTAGGGCTTGTCGCTACCCTCCGACGGCTCGGGCGCGGGCGGCGGCACCTCGTCGCCGGGCTCGTCGTCGTCGGGCGGGAGGTGCTCCTCTTCGTCGTCGGGTCGGCGGTGGCTCATGCGTCGCTTCCTTCCTTCGGGGGCCAGCCCCACGGGGCGGCGTTATCGTAGAGCGCGGCGCCATGATGCACCGAAACGTGCACGTGGTGCGCGTGCTTGTTCTTGCCGGTATACGGGCGCCACACGCCCGCCGGGTGCGACTGCGCGTGCCCGGAGAAAATGCGGCCGTTGGAGATCACATATTTAACGCGTTGCTCGCCCGCGAGCACGCGCCCGCGGAGCCATTCGGCGAACGCGTACGAATCGAACCCGCCCGCCGGATCGTGCGTAAAATCCCGCGCGCAGACCACCGCGCAACACTTGCACGGGTTGTGGTCGCTCTTCTGCGCGGCATGCCGCGTGTCGCCAATCCCGCCGTCGGAGACCTTCGAGCGCTTGGGCGCCGAGGCGTTCACTTCGCCGAGGAGCCCGAGCGTGCCGGTGGCCCCGAGGGATTTGGCGAGTCGCCAACTCATTGCCCACCGTTCCCGTTCTTGTCACGCCACCACGCGTGCACGGCGAGCCCGGCGCCGGCAATAACCAGCACGACGAATCCGGCGACGAGCCATTGCCCGACCGTCATGGGCGCGGCGCCGCCGCCGCCCGGAATACCTGCTCGAGCCGCGTCGCCGCTTCCTTGTTGTACTGAATGTTCTTGTCGATGGCGTCGGAAAAGCTCTTGTTCTGGCGATCCAACGCCGACACAAGGCTATCCTGCATCGCTGCCACCATGCGGGTACGCGCCTCCTCCTGCTCTTGGATGACGTGCAAGGTACCGTCGACACGGGTGAGCACGAACCATAACAGCACGCCGGCCACGACGGCCGGGAAGCCGAGCTGCGTCGTGACCTGCACGGCGGAGCCAATCCACCCGGGGAGCGCGGGGGCGGGTTGCGCTTGTGGCGGCGGCCCGGCGGGTTGCGTCATGGCGACCAGAGGTGGCGGGGCGGTGCCGGTGGAGGAGACGTGCCGGGGGCGACCCGTCCGGTTGCGGCACCGTTGCCCGCCTGGCTCATGGCGGGGCAGGGCGTCTAGCATATCGCGCGGGTTGACCAACCCCGGGGGCTAGGAGCCCGCCGCAAATCTGCTAGACGCTTCCCCCATGGCACACCCCCACGAGTCCCACGAGACGCACGAGGCTCCCGCGGCCCCCGCGGCCCCGACGCAGCACCATACCGTCGAGGAGGCCGCCCATCTGCTGCTTGCCGGCTTGAACACGATGCGCCCCCGGCTCGCGCACGGCTACGGATGCCCGTCGGAGCATGCCGGCCCGTGTACGTGCGGGTACGCGGAGGTTGTTTCCGGTACCGAGGAGCTCGTCGACGCCCTCCAAGCGGCGCAACTGCCCCCGGAAGGCGCCAAAAAGCACTAATCCGCCCGCTGGAGCCCCGAAACCGCCCGGTTTTCCCTCCTTTGCGGGTTTGGAAGCCAAAAGACGTAGGAAAACCGCCCACGGGAGCGTTTTTAGCGCTCAAAACCCGCTATTAGAGCCAAATCGTGCGCCTCGAGCGTACCAAACCCCGGTCATTTGCCTATTAGAGGGCTCGGGAGGGCTGAAAATGGCGTGGATATGCCCCCGGTGCGCGCGTAATTGGCCCACACGGCCGGATTTTCACGCCCTACATTGCAACGGGCGGCTCCAATGGGTCGGGCCACGCTCCGCCGCCGCCCTCGGCTTGCGTCCACCGTCGACGCCGTGCGGACGATGCGGGCATAACCGCGAGCACCACGGATGCTCGGGCCACGGACGATGCCGCATCGGGCACCCGTCACCCTTCGCCCGTCGATTCGCCCCCGTGAACCCCTACGGCTGCGCCTGCCCGCGCTTCACCCGGGGGCCGCGTCTCCCCGACGCGCCGCATCGGCGCTGGGATACGTGGACGAACGCCGACCGCGGCGCCGTGCTCGAGGCGCGCGCCGCCGGGGTGACGCTCCGCGAGCTCGGCGCCCGCTTCGGGGGCATCTCGGTCGAGCGCATGCGCCAGGTCGTCGTGAAATCCGAGCGGCTCCGCGCCGCCGGGCGCCTCCCCGAACGGTTGCACGACGCAACCATAGTCGATTCTGGCTGAAAATCCGCCCGCCACTCGTCCGAGAGTCGCAGCACCGACGCCGCTCTCTCGCGCAATGACACGCCGCGGCTTGACAGCATCCGCGGAGAGCGCTAGCCGCCGCCCTCCGGGGCGGCGGAGAGACCAAGCCTAGACCAAGCCCCGGCCTGGCCTTAGTCCGGCTCCGGGCTCCCTGGTCGACCCAACCCCGACAAGGGGGAGATACCCGGACTAGGCGACCAGCGGGAGCCGACACCCGGTGCTAGCCTGCTACGAAGCTACCAAACGCCGGGCGGGACACCCGCCGCCGCACGGCATGCGCTAGGTTGCTACCCCAATCGCCGCGGCGCTGCCCGCCGCGCACGGGTGGGGTAGCTTGCTACCAGTCGCGGCGTAGGACGCCCGCCCCGCGCGGTTGGGCCGCTCCCTCCGGTCGCTCGCCCGGCCGGGAGGGGGCCTAGCCAGGCTACTGTCAGGCTAGCCTGCTGGCTAGCCTGCTAGCTCCCTGGCTGCCTGGTCCCGGGGCCAGGCCGCTAGCGAGCGTAGCGAGCGGCCCTCCCCTCCGGCTCCGACCCACCCCCGGTGCGCAACGCCGACCGGTGCGCGCGGGACCACCGACAGCGAGTAGCATGCTAGCGGCGGGAGCACCGTCGGATGGGGCTAGCGCGGGACGGCGGTAGTATGCTAGCCCGGCTCGGCATGAGCGAGCGGACGGGGTCGGGCATGTTTCGGGGCGGGCCACCACCGGCGGTCGTTGCCGAGCGGCTCGCGCGGGCGCACGTGGCGGCGCGTGCCTCGAGGGCCGAGCGGAAAGCCGAGCAAACACGCTGGCTTGAGTCGCTCTCGGGGTTGAGCCTCGACGAGCTGCGTATCTCGACGCCGTCGCGGCTCTGGTCGGTCGCCATGTTGCAGCTCGGTGGGTACGACGCCGCCTCGATCGCGCGGTGCATCGGGTACAGCAATCAACGCGCGGCGGCGCGGGCGCTCCGCCACCCGGCGGTGACGCGGATCGTCGAGCTCGTGCGCGGCGAGCAGTTGGAGCGCGTTATGCGGGGCGAGTACGGCGTGCAGGCGCAAGCGAAGGCGGCGGCGCCGGCGGTGATGGAGCACGTGGCGGAATTGGCGGGGGGGATGAAGGACAGGGCGACGGGGGAGCGCAAGGGCCGAGCGCGGCGAGACTCCGATGCGCTGCGGGCGGCGGAGCTGACCTTGACGGTGTCGGGCGACAAGGTGGAGCGGAAGGCGGTCTTGCATGCCCATCTGTTCGAGCAGATGTCGGACGACGAGTTGGAGCGCCTGGCGGCGAATGCGGAGTGGCCGGAGCGCTTTGCGGGGGTCGCGGGGTACCTGCCCGGCAAGGGCGACGAATGATTGCGGCGCTCGGGGCCGGAGCCGGGTTGCTCGCGGCGTTCGTCGTCGTTGGGTGCATGTGGCTCGTGCTCGAGGAGCGCGCGGCATGAGCAGGGACGCATCAGGGGCGGACGAAGAACTGATCGACTGCCTTCGCGATGCCATCCAAGAGCGCGACGAAGCCCGCGCCAAGCTCGACGCGCTCCTCTACCAGTACAACGCGTGCCACGCCGAGAAGGACGAAGCCCGCGCCGCGTTGAAGCGCGAGCAAGATGCGGCCTTCGCCATGTCAGCGGACCTTGAGGTCGAGCGCATGGCGACCAACGAAGCCCGCGCCATCGCGCGGCGGCTGGCGGCAGCACTTGAGCTTTCGGAGCCACCGTGGACACCGAAAACACGAGAGGCGCTTGAGCATTTCCGTGCGTGTCCATGGGCATGGGCGAAGGACGACGCATGAGCGCCGACGGCATGCTGCGCGTGGTGCTCGTCGCGCTCGCCGTGCTCAATATCGGCTTGACGGTCTACCATTGGCGGTTAATCCGGCGCGGGCAGCGGTGGCACGCCGAGGCGGTCGCGCTGCAAGCCGAGGCGCACAAGGTGCTCGACCGTGCTCGGGCGCTCGTCGCGGAGAACGTCGCTGCGGGCACGAACGGGCATCGGCCGCACGGCGAGCCGGCACGGGTGGCGGAGCCATGAGCGACGACGTGGCGAACGGGTTGAGCCGGGCCGAGGCGCTCGCCGAGCTGCGCCACCGCTACCGCGTGCGCTTTCTCCTCGAGGTCGAGCACGAGGGCAAGAGCTACGGGGCGCGTGGGTCGACCATGGCACCGACGCCCGGCGAGACGGAAGCGGCCGCCGTCGGGCTCTTGCGGGTCATGATCGGTCGGGCGCTCGAGCAGCTCGCGGCACCCGAGGCGAGCGAGGAGCCATGATCCGGCCCGAGCGCGACCCGCATTGGTGCCTCGGGCTCGAGCACGGGGCCGACGGCCGCGAGCGCTACACGTTTGCCGACGCGGAGAATCAACGCCGCTATGTGCTCGGCTACGACGAGGGGGCACGCCGCCGCGGGCCGCGGCTCACGGCCGGCCTTGCCGACCAATTGCGGGGGCTGCAAGGTAGCGCGCAAGGGCTCGGATTCGGGCAACAGCTCGCCGGGCCGCGGCGCCCATGAGGCTCCCGAGCTACGACGAGGTTGCCGACGTGATTATGCGCGCGGTGCTCCTGCTCGCCGGAGCCTTTGCCGTCGGCGTCGCCGTCGGGTTTGTCATTGGGCGCTTATGAGCGCTCGGGTTATCCCGCTCGACGATACCGACCGCGTCGACCAAGAGCTTGACGCGCTTTCCGCCCGCCTCGCGCTCGGCGAGGTGCGTGCCGTGGCGTTCGTCGTTGCCGACGCCTCGGGCGGGCTCGAGGTATGGTGGGGCGCGTCACGCTCGCTCGGGCCGCATGCCGGGTCGATCCTCCGCGGGGCCGTTGCCTACCTCGGGGCTCGCATGGATTCCGAGGCGCTCGAGTGATTGCCGGGCCGCTCGTCGTGCGGTGCCTCGGGCTCGTCGGCCGGGTCGAGGCGGTGCACCATGACGGCAAGACGCCGGCCGGCGAGTACCTCGCGGCATTCGACCCGGAAGCGTTTGGTGGCCGCGGCGAGGCGACCTTTACGCGCGAGCTCGCGCGGGCCATGGTCTTTCCCGACGTGGCGGCAGCATGGGCGTTTATCGGCACCCGACCGGCGGCGCGGCCGACGCGGCCCGACGGCAAGCCGAATCGGCCGTTGATGGCGTTTACGCTGCAAATCCTCCCGCGGGCGACGGCCGACACGACGCCCTAAGTCGGGCTAGGCACGTGCCCCCCGCGCGCAGTACAACGCGCGGCATGGAACACGAGCACCCGCTGGTATTCGGCGACGCCCCCGAGCAGCTCGACGGGACGCCCACGAGGCGCCCACCGCCCAAGGGGCTCGAGGCGGTGGCGCGCAAGGTGCTCGCGACCCTCGAGCCGCTCGAGCCGGCGGACCGTGCGCGTGTCCTACGTGCCGCCGCCATCCTCCTCGGGCTCGACGATTACTCGCCGTCGCCGTGGATTCGATAACCGGCCCCCGTCAACCGCAATTCCGCCCGCCGCGGCGTACCGGCGGCGCCGCGGGCGGTGCGCCCGGCGCCCAAGGGCCGCCCGGCCCGACCGGGCCGGCGGGAACGCCCGGCGTCGGCGTGCCGGCGGGCGGCACCACGGGCCAGGTACTCGAGAAAACGTCGGCCACCGACTACGCAACGGCATGGGCCACCATGAGCGGGGGCGGCGGGGCTAGCGTCTCGGTGCAGCCGACGCCGCCCGCGGCACCCGTGCAAGGCGACTTATGGTGGCGGAACGACCCCGACGGGTCGCTCTTCGTCTACTACAACGACGGCAATTCAAGCCAATTCGTGCCCGCGACGCCGACCACGAAAGGCGACCCGGGGCCGGCGGGTGCAACGGGGCCGGCCGGCCCGGCCGGCGCGACGGGCGCCCAAGGGCCGCAAGGGGCGACGGGGGCGACCGGGGCCGCCTCGACGGTACCCGGACCGCAAGGGCCACAAGGCGCCACCGGAGCGCAAGGGCCGCAAGGAATCCAAGGCACGACCGGCGCCCAAGGCCCGAAAGGCGATACCGGCGCGACGGGGGCGCAAGGACCGCAAGGCGCCACCGGCACCACGGGGAGCCAAGGGCCGCAAGGGATTCAGGGGCCGGCGGGGCCGGCCACGTTCGCCTCGATTGGCACGACGGCCCCGGCAACGCCGACGGTCGGGCAACTCTGGTGGCGGAGTGATACGGGCCGCCTCATGGTCTGGTACGACGACGGCAATTCGCAGCAATGGGTGCCGGCGGTGCCGGTGTAGGAGCGCATATGGCTGCACTCGATTTCCCCGCCTCGCCGACCGTCGGGCAGCAATACGCGGCCCCGAACGGCGTCACGTATCAATGGGACGGTGCCGCGTGGGTCGTTACGGGCGGGCCGCCGGGGCAATTGTGGACGGGCGCCGGGGCAACGCTCACGCCGACCGATCCGACGAAGCAGGTTGCAATCCTCGGCCCCACAACCCCCGGCGTCGATCTGGCGCAACTCATCCTAGGCACCCGGACGCAAAAGGCGCGCATCATCTCCGTGCCCGCGTCTGACTATGTAGCAATTAGTAAGAATCGTAAACACATCGGCTCCGCGTGGGTACAAGACGACACAAGTCAGCCGTCTTGGGATATGGCTTTCGGCAATGTAGATACGTTTGCCGTTGAACGCCAACCGCCAGCCGGTGCCGCGGTGGTTTTGCTTCAACTCGATAGCGCGGGGCGGTTAGCTCTGCCAGGTGACGGGACAGCATTTCCGCAAATTATTCAGGGCGCCGCGACGGTCAAGTCACGGCTCGCCGCCGCAAACACGGTGCCGCAAACGACGTGGGCGATCAACCGCGATTGGAACAACGGCAACGCGCAGGATGACGCAACCAAACCCTCATGGGCCATCCAACTCCGCGTGGATACCGACCAGCTTTGGGTGCAACGCGCTCCGGCGGGCAGCACGACGCCAACAACTCCGCTCATCCTCGACAACGCGGGCAACCTCACCATTAGCGGCGCAACCGGGACAAAGGCGAGCGGCACGACGTGGGCGAATCCGTCCGACCCGCGGTTGAAAGAGGACATCGCGCCGTATGCGCGCGGGCTCGCCGACGTGGTGCAACTCGCCCCCATCACGTACCGCCTGAAAGCCGACCCAAACGGCGCGACGTGCTATGGATTCGACGCCGCCGCGGTGCAACCCGTGTTCCCCGAATGCGTCACGGAAACGAGCGCCAAGCTCTTACCCGACGACGCCGAGGAAACCGTCGGCGTGCTGTCCTTCGACATGCATCCAATCCTCGTCGCCCTCGTAAACGCGGTGAAGGAATTGGCGGCCCGCGTGGCGGCACTCGAGACGCCGGCTCCGACCCATGCCTGACGCGGGGCCACCCGCCGCCGGCCGCGTGCTCGGCCCCGACCATCCGCTCGCGGTACGCGCGGCGGCGCGGCTCGCGCTCGAGCAACGGAAGGCCGCGGCGGCGTACGGAATCCACGGCGACCCGTGGGCGTTTGTGCGCGATTGCGTGTGGACGCGTGACGAGGCGACCGGGCAGGTACGGCGCTACCCTGACCACGAATATGCCGCGCTCCTCGTGCGGCGGTGGGGCGAGCTGCCGATTCTCGTCGTTGCCAAGAGCCGGCGTATGGTCGTGACGTGGCTCTTCGTCGCGGTCAATTATTGGCTGGCGCGGTACTCGCCGCTTACCAAGGTGGCGTTCATGGCCCGCAAGCTCGGCCGGACCGAAACGGAAGGCTCGTGCGAACTAGTGCGGCGCGCGTATTTCATCCATAAACACGTGCCGGCGGCGCTCGAGCCCGTCGAGGTAGACTATTCGGTCGGGCTCCTCCGGTTTCCCAATGGCTCGGAAATCGTCGCGCTCGGCGAGGGGGAGGAGCAAGCGCGGCAACACACGTTTACGAGCGTGCTCGCCGATGAGGTGTCATTTTGGGAGCACGCGTACGAGACATGGGTTGCGCTCCGGCCGACGATCGAGGGCGGCGGGCGCATTACTGCCGTCTCGAGCGCCGGCCCTGGCTTCTTTCGGGATTTATGTCACGATCAGCTAGGCTAGAGGTTGCCGCGCTGTTTCGTTTCGCGCGGTTGCATCCATTCCGCAAGGTTCGTTTCAGTAACACTTGCTGGCATTGGGAAGGATCGCGCTACCGGAATGGGTACGGGCGCGTATGCTATCGCTATCGGAACTATTTAGTGCATCGGCTCTTTTTTGAGTGGCTCGTCGGGCCAATTCCCGCTGGCTTGCAACTCGACCACCTATGCCGCGAGCGCTCGTGCGTGCGACCGGAGCACCTAGAGCCCGTCACGCCGCGCGAGAATCTCCTACGGGGCAATGGATGGGCCGGGCGACACGCACGCCAGACGCATTGTATCCACGGGCACGCGCTCTTAGGGGCGAATCTCTATCGGTGGAAAAGCAAGCGCCTTTGCCGAGCGTGCAACCGCGCGGGTCAACGCCGACTCCGTGCACGGCGCTTGGAAATGTGTCATGACCAGCTCGGCTAATGCCGGTCGACTTTGCCGAGCTATTCGCGTGGTGCGACTTGCACGTTTCGCGGTGGCGCACGCTGCCCGTGACCGCGGGCTTTATAAGCCGGCCCCTGTATTACACCCGGCAAGGCTTTGCGATTGGCGCCGACGGCTCGGTACCCGCCCCGATTGTGTGGGCGCTACTCATGGAGCGCGACGGCTACGAAAGGGTGGCGCGCGACGAGCTACCCGACGGCTCGGAGCTTTCGACGGTATGGCTCGGGCTCGATTCGTCGTACGGTTTCGGGCCGCCGCTCATTTTCGAGACGATGCGCTTTAGCCACGCCGAGGGCGCATTTGTGAGCTTTCCCAACCCGACGAGCGAGCCCGAGGAGCAAACCATACAGCTCCGATATACGACGGAGGAGCAAGCGCTCGCCGTGCACCATGAGATACGGCGCCGGCTCGTGCTCCGGCTTGGCTCGTGACGTTTGAGAGCGAGATAACGGCGCCGGTTACCGTCGAGGTGCTCGAGGCGACCCGCGGCGGTGCCGGTCGCTACGGCGACGCCCCGGAGCGCTGTTACCCGCGCGAGGGGGATTCTGTAGCGCTGCTAGTGCGGCTCGGGGGCGTCGACATCACGGCCGCGCTCTCCGCCGACGTGCTCGAGGCGCTCGCCTCGGAAGCCCTCGAGCAGCTCGAGGAGCCGTAACCGGCTCGGGTTTGTCGGGCGGCGTTGCCGCGGGGAGCTTGGCGGCGGCCCGCCGGCCCGTCGCCGTAATCCTGACGGTGCGCCGGGTATGCGGGCCGGCGGTTTTAACCTGCCCGCGCATTCGGAGCGTCGTTAGCACCCCATAGAAGAGGCGCCCCAAGCCGCCTTTAACCGTGTCGGGAATCGCCGCCACTCTTATCGGCTTGTCTTGCGTCGCGAGGTAGCGCAGCAACGCGGCGCGTAGCTCCCCATGGTCCGCCCGCGGCTTCGTCGCCGCATCGTCGCGCCGCGGCCGTATCGAGCGTACGAACGCGTCGAGGTGCGGGGCGCATACGTCCACGCGGAGCGGCACCGCACCGTTAACGCGGACGGCGACGTGCGCGGTTGCGTACGTTGGCTTTACGCCCGTGCACCAATCGCAAACGAGAATGGTCTGTTTCACGGCCGGCCCCCTTGGCGGGCCGCGCCCGCTCGCGCTCCGCGCGTACCGCTTCCGCAGAAAGCGGCCGCGGCTTGGCGGCGTCGATTAACCCGCGCCGTACCGTCCCGCGCTCCTCGTCGAGCTGCCCGCGGTACGTGTCGGAATACTTGTAGGCGTGCGCGTCGATGGCGCCGGTCCGCCGGAGCCACGAATCGCCGCGCCACGACAAGCACCGGTCGCAGTAGAGCGTCACCCGAATCGAGCCGCCCGGTAAGACGACCATGGGCGGCACGAGGCGCCACGCGTGCGTCCCGAGCGCGCGGCCCCATGCCGGCGCGGGCTCGGGCGTCGGCGGCGGGATAGGGTCGGCCGGAGCCACGCGGAGCGGCACGGCGAGGGGTGAGCTTTTAGGCATGCTAGCAAATACCTCCCGTGCCCCGCGGCATACGTTGCCGCGCACGTATTTGTCAATCAGGGGTAGGACAACGTATGGCATTCGGCCGCGATTTGGCTCGCTTCCAGCGCACGCCGACGGCGTGCCGCGCTTGCCGGCTCCGCTCGTCGGGGGGCATCTTGGCGGCGCGGGCTTTGCCGCCTTTGGCGGCCCCGAGGCGCCCGAGGGCCGTTGCCGCGGCCCGGATCTGGTCGGCGGTCATGCCGGCTCTTATACGAGCCCGGGCGCGTATCTGCTAGCGTACGCGCGGGGAGCCGGCCGCGTGGCGCCGCGGTGAGGTAATCGCGTGCCGGCACGGTCACCGGAGGTGGGGCCGGCGGCTAGCGGCCCCGAGCGGCCTTGCGCCACTTGGCGAGCGCGACGACGCCTAACCACGCCGCCTCGTCGGCCGGATCCTCGTAGGGGTACAGCTCGTAGCGCCCGCCCGCCTGGAGGTGCACGCCGAGCCGCATCGGCTTGTCCCACGGCACGGGCTCGAGGCGCCCGCCGCCGTGCGGCGCCATGTGTAAGCCGTCGATGCCATAGCCGGCCGTTTGGAGCGCGTAGCTCGCGGCCATTTTGGCGGTCGCCTTGCGCTCGGCGACCACCGGGTAATCGTCGAGGAGCCCGACGTTATCCGCGGTGCCGGCGTACCCATAGGTCGGGTGATAGAGAATCACTTGCGAGGCAAGCGGGCGGTACCCGTAATCGGCCTTGAACGCTTGCCACGCTTGCACGTACCCGACCGCCTCGGGGTGCACCGTCGACCAATCCAATTCGGCGGCGTCGTCGAGGTCGCAACAGAGGTCGACGTGGATACCGCGGAGCCGGGCGTGCCGCAAAACGTGCGGATTGACCTTGGAGTAATCCGGCGAGATACCCGCCGCCTCGAGGAGCTGCGTAACCGACGGCACCGGAGCCCCGTCGACGCGGTACACGTGCAGCTCGGGGTCAAAGGAGAGAATCGAGCCGTCCGCCGCAACGGCCTCCATTGCGCCTAGTACCCGCGGCGGGCGAACGGCTTAGGAGCGCCGTAGGACCGACGCACGAGCCGGGGCCGAGGGGCTCGAGGAGCCGGCGGCGGCCCCTCGGCCCCGAGGGCGGCGTCGACCGCCGCCGGAACCTGCGCGCACAACTCATCGTATGCCCGCCACGAGCAGTCGGAAAGCCGCTCGCGGCCCTGCGTCCGGCCGACCCACTCGACGAGGTAGGCGCGGGCCACGTCAAAGACCGCCTCATGCTGCTCTTGCGGCACCTCGGCGGCCCGGATTGCCTCGTGCACGAGAGCCATAAGCCGGTTGACCCGGGCCGGCGAGAGGGCGTCGGGTGGGGCTTGCCCCCGAGCGGGCGCCGGCACGGGGCGCGTGGGACGCGTCGGTGCTTGCGGCGCTCGAGGCGCCGCCGGCCCTCGCGCGGGTGGCGCGGCGGTCGGAGGGCGCTCGCGCTCGGCCCGCGCCGAGCTGGCCGCCTCGACGGAGCGCCGGAGCTGGCTTTGCAGGGTTTCCGCCGGCACCGCGGGCGCGGGCGTGGCGGCGGCCTTTGCCTTGGGGGTTTGGAAATCGCCCGCATCGTCGCCATTCGACACAAAGCCGGGCGAATCCTCGAGGTCTTGCGTGAAAATCTCGGAGAGCCCGACCAACCGTAACACGGCGTCGGTCTGCCCGCTCTTTTGGGTCATTTTCACGGTTTTGTTTACGTCGCCATAGTCCATGTCTCGGTGCCGCGCCCCGCGGCCCTCGGCGACGACGACGCCCGAGGCGGTGACTAGCTCGCAAACAAGCGCGACCACGCCCGGCTCGCTCCCGAGCATCTCCCACGTCTCGGCGTCGCGCCGGAAGGTCGGCCGGAGCTGTAGAAGCCCGCAAATCTTCTCGCTGCCCGGCTTGCACAAGGTCGATTTGCCGCCGCACGTGGGGCACGTCCGGTCAACCATGTTGCCGACGTTGGGGCACTCCGTCTTTTGCCCGCGCGGCCCGACCTTCCGGTGGATCAGGGTATAGTCGATACCGGCGACGAGCTTGGAAAGGATCCAATCGAGGAGGAGCCGGCGAGACTCGCCGTACGTCTCGAGCCGTTGCTTGAGCGCCGCCGGATCGTGCAAGACGAGCGCGGCGGCATCCTCAACCGGCGCGAGCGCTAGTGCACCCTCGGGCGGGAGTGGCGACGGTGTTACGTCGGTATCCACGGGGTTACTCCCATCTTGCGCCCCCTCATGGTAGAGAGTCGCGTTAGTGCCGGGTTTAGCGGCTTTCGAGCATCGCACGCAAGAGCGCTCGGGCGGCTCGTTCATGCTGCCCGACGCGCGGGCGCTCTTTTCGCCCGACCCGGCCGATACGTTTCGGGTCTTGCGGGTGCGGGGCGCCGAGACGCCCGCCCGGTCGTTAGCGTTAGCCGTCATGACGCAAGCCGTGCTCGATTTGCGGAGCGCCCCACGGGGTAAGCTGCACGGGAAAGACCGCCACCTCTACGCGAAAACCCGCGCGTGGTTTCTCTCCGACGACGAGCGGTGGCCTCATTCGTTTGTGTCGCTTTGCGCGCTCTTCGATTGGAGCCCCGACGCGGTACGCCGGCATATCCTCGGCGCGTCATGGGCGGCCGCGGAGCCGGCACGCCAGCTCCGGTTAGTGCGACGGCGGTAGCCAGGTCGTTCATGCGGGGGAACTATACGGCCCGTGTGGGCACCCGTCAATACCGATACGTATTGAAACCGAGGGTGGCAGAGGCTAGAGAGGGGGCATGCCCCGCGCCCGCCGGCCCGGCAACGGCCGCCACAAGCCCCGCACGCCGGTTAACCTCGTCTATAGCTGTATCCAAGACGCGGGCGGCCCGACCGCCGTCGCCAAGCTCCTCGGGATATCGCTCCCCACGCTGCAACGCTGGCGGCGTGACGGCCGGGTGCCCGACGCCCCCGCCGTGCTCGAGTGGGCGGGCGCCCTACGCCCGGACGACGCCGCGGCGTACCAGCTCGCGCGCCAGCTCGCCGGGCTCCGCCCCAAGCGGCGGGGCTAGCGCTTGCGTTTGCGAGGGCGGCGAGGCTTCCCACGCATCGACTTAGGCAAGGGGGCGAGCCGTTTTGGCGTCTCACCCGCGAGCCGTTGCACTAGCTCATACTGACGCTTGAGCACGAGCCCCATTTCCTCCGGGCGGATATGCGCGGCCAGATGCCGCATGTTTTGCTGTAGCAGCTCGCGGACCCGGTCGTCCGCCACCGCGTCGAGCCAATCGAGCCCGTCAGCAACGAGCTTTTGCATGAGGTTTGTCACGCTCCGGCGCTGTAAGGGAGCGTGGTGCTCGAGGCGCTCCCATAGCTCGACATCCATGCGGAGACTGACGGGCCGGGTCGGCCCTCGGGACGGCCGCCCCGGTTTCCGCGGCGGCTCCTCGTTCGGCATGCGGCGACGTGACACGGGAAACCTCGTTACCTCAATTCCCGCCGGAAGCCGGGGTTTTGTATGGCTTATGTCTTACAGGGGCCGCGCGCTACCCGAAAAACCCTTGACGCCATAAGGCACCCGCGCTATTGGGGCAGTCTCGTAGCAAGCTCCCGTAGATTTAAAAGTTATATATTAGTGCCGTGACCCGGAGTCGGGGGAACGGGGGCGTACCGGGAAATGCTGGCGAGAGGGCCATTGCTCGAGCGTGCCGCAACCCTCGCCGCCGAGTTGCTCGCATCCATCGAGGAGTTACCAACACCCGCGGAGAACTCGCCGCCCACGGCACCGCGGCTCCTCTCGACCGCCGAGGCGGCCGAGCGCCTCGGCGTCTCGAGCTACACGCTCCGGGAGTGGATACGCCGCGGGTGGATCCATGCCCGGCAAGACGCCCCCCGTGGCCCGCTCCACTTCGACGCCGCCGAGGTGGCCCGCTACGAACGCGAGCACCAAACCCGCGGGCTTGCCGAGCGTATAGCCGAATCGTATAGTCCGGGGCATGATAACCCCCGAGGAGCTTCGCGCCATGCGGCGCAAGCTGAAACTCACGCAAGCGCAGCTCGCGGCCGAATTGGGCGTCATGACAAACACGGTGGCCCGGTGGGAGCAAGGCGTACACGCCCTCGGCCCGCTGGCAGAGGGCGCCCTTTCGCTCCTGGTGCTCAAGCATGGCGCACGGAAAAGCCGGAGGGCTAGCTAATGTGCGCCTATCAATGCCTCGTCTGCGAGGGCGTCTGCGAGCCCGAAAATACGCGCCCACATCCCATCTGCAAGCAATGTCGCTCGGAGGGTTGGACTGTTCGGTGGGACGGCATCCGCGGCATTTTCCGCCGCCTCTGGCAAGGCTAATGGCGGTCTTTCGGTGGAAAGGGAAATGGGCGCACGACTATCGAGACGCCACCGGCACGCGTAAGCGCACGGTGCACGAGACGCGCGACGAGGCGAAAGCCGAGGAGCAACGCACCGGGAGCACCCGGCGCCGCGGGCGGCTCCGACCGAGCGTTGACCCGCGGTCGACGGTCGCGGAATACGCGCTCCATTGGCTCGAGACGATTCGGCCCCCGGTGCTCAAGCGCAAAGCGCACCGGGCGCACCGCCTCGCGGTGCAGAATTACATCATTCCGCGGCTCGGCAAGTTTCGGGTTACCGAGCTGCGCCGGAGCGACGTAACCGCGTTTTTGACCGGGTGCCAGCGACAAGGCGTCTCGGGGCGTGCCCTCGAGCGTGCCTCGGTACGGGTAATCTATTCGGCGCTCCGCGCCATGCTGAACGCCGCAATCGACGACGAGCTAGTCACCGGCAACGTCGCCGCCAAGCTCGGGCGGAAATTCAAGCTCCAACCGACCGCCCACGAGCAGCAAGCGGCGACCGAGCAACGGGTGCTTGAGCCGGGCGGCCGCCGCGCGCTCCTCGAGGCGGCCCGGGCCGACGGCGAGGGCGCGTGGTTTCCGCTTGTCCTCACGTACGACCGGGCGGGGCTCCGGTGCGGCGAGGCGCTCGCGCTCGAGGTATCCGACGTACGCTTTGAGGCGCGCAAGCTCCGCGTGCGCTATGCCATCGACGAGGAAACCGGCGAGCGCGAGACGCCCAAGCACGGGCCGCGGGAGGTCGATCTATCGCCCGGGCTCGCCGACGTGCTCGAGGCGCATCTTTCGGGGCTTGAGGCGGCCGCCGCGGCGACCGGAACAAAGCTCGGGCGGTGGCTCTTTCCCTCCGAGGCAGGGACGCCGCTCGACGCCGGCAACGTGCGCCGCGCGCTCCGCCGCCTCTCCAAAGCCGCCGGGTTTTCGGAGCCCGTCACACCCCAAGATTTGCGCCACACGTTCGGGTCGACGCTCGCCACCGTCGAGCTCCCGCAATACGTGCAGCAACAAATGGGCCACCGAGATATCAACACGACCATGAAAATCTACGGGAGCGCCTTTAACGCCCGCCCGCGGCGCGGCGTGGCGCTCATGGATGACGGCATGCTGCGCGTCGCGCGGCGCTCGAGTGGTGACCGAGTGGTGACCATTGGGCGGGGGAGAACACGGGAGGTGGACGCAAGTGACTGATTTTGCTAATGAGCCGTGCAGGATTCGAACCTGCGACCCGTTGCTTAAAAGGCATTACCGGTGCCCATACGGCCCCCTACCACCCCCTACCCCGCCCTACGTTTTCCCATACTTAGCGCCGTTGCCTTGTGGCCCCGTAGGGGGCGGTTTGGCTTCTAGTGGTGACCAAATGGTGACCGCAACCGCGCTGCCAGCTTGGTAGCGCCCGAGGTGCCGAATGGTGGATGAGGGGCCGGTAATTGGGCGCGAGTTATCAACAGTATCCACACCCCCTACTGTAAGAACTACGGTAGAGACCTCCGGAGATCTAACGATCCTAGGCCCCCGGAGGGCTAGGGAAGAGAAACAAGGGGGGTGCGGGGGGGAAGAAGGGAAACCACTCGAGGCGGCCGCGGTCGATCCGGCATGGGCACGGGCGCTCTCGTCGCGGGCGTCGTGCCAGGTCGGGCGGTGCGCCTACGCCGACCCGGCCAAAGCGCCGAACCGCTACCTCGCCGCTATCGGGTGCGACGGCTACCACGCGAGCCGGTCGAGCGACGGCGAGCGGGTCACCGTCCGGTGGGGCTTGTGCCCCCGCCATCGCGAATGGTGGCGCCAAGACCGCATCCGGCGCTCGGCCCGCAAGGGAGCGTGAGGCATGCTGCCCCCGCGAGAGCTCGCCTGGTTCGTCGCCGTCGGGATTCTCGTCTTGCTCGTCGCCTACGACCGCCCGTGTGCCGGGTGCGGGCGGTGGTTCGGGCACCGGCTGATCTGCCCGCGGCGGCCCCTATGACCGCCCCGGGTCTTGTCGTCGTCGAGGTGCGCGGGCTCCCGCGCCCCGCCGGGTCAAAGCGCGTCTTTCTCGTCGGTCCCAAAGGCGGCGAGCGGCGGCCCGTCGTAACCGACGATTCCGGCGGCGCCGGGCGCGATTGGCGCGCGAGCGTGCAAGACGCCATCGCTCGGGCGCATCCGGCCGACCCGCTCGAGGGGCCGCTTGACGTGTGCTTTTACTTCGTCGTGCCGCGGCCCCGCGGGCATTTTCGGGCCGACGGCTCGACGCTCCGGCCGAGCGCCGCGCCCTATCCGACCACCCGGCCCGACGTGTCGAAGCTCGTTCGGGCCGTCGAGGATGCGGCGACCGGGCTCCTCTGGCGCGACGATTGTCAGCTCGTGACGCAGGTTGCCACCAAGCGCTACGGCCCTCGGCCGGGCGTCGTGATTCATTGCCGAGCGCTCGAGGCGCTCGAGACGGGAGGGAGGAACCATGCCCGCCGAATTTAGCCCCGACACGGTCCAGCTTGCCACCCGGATCCCCAAGGCGTTGCACGTGCGAATCCGAGTCGACGCCCTCGATAGGGGCGTCACGCTCGCCGAATGGGTCGGCGATGCCTTGCAAACGCACCTCGAGAGCTGCACGGGCAAAAAGCGGTCGCGGAAAGCTCCAAAAGCGGCCGAGGGCGCCACGGGCACGGCCGCCTAGCGCATGGGCGCCGAGGCGGTGGGGCATGAGGCGGCCCCGGGGAGCCACGGGGCTCTCCGGCGACCAAAGCCGTTCGTGACGCTAACGTGCCCGGGGTGCGGCCAGGCATTCCGCGCCCGGCGGCGGGACACGCGCTATTGCTCGGGGCGGTGCCGTCAACGGGGGTGGGAACGGGCGCACCCGCGGCTCTAGGCACTTGCGACACACGTGCCCGGGCAAGTATCGTCTAGGGGGTATGCCCCCGAGCCTCATGGTCGCCGAGGTCTACGACGCCTTCCTCGCGGCCCGCGTACCCGACTCGACCGCTCGCAAGGCGGCCGAGGCGGTCGCGGTCTACGAAACCCGGCTGGCGGGCATCGAGCGCGAGCTAGCGGTGCTGCGCTGGATGGTAGGCACCAACGTCGTGCTCACGCTCGCGGTGCTCGGAAAGCTGCTCCACGGTTAGCCGTGTCACTCGACGATCAGCTCCGCCGTGATTTCAACGAAGTAGCGAAGAGGCTCGGCCGCCTTGAGGAGAGCGTTACGTCTCTTGGCGCTGACCTTCGCATGCGGCTCGACGCGCTCGAGCGGCGCGTTGACCGCCTCGAGGAGCCCCGCGCATGATTGACCACCTCATAATTTCCTGCGTGGTCGGCCTTGTTGTCGGCGGGCTCTTTTGCCACGTGGTTTTTGACGTGCTCCTAGGTCCATTCCTAAGCCGCCACTCATGGCAGGCGAATAGGAAAAGGTGCCCGAGCTGCGGCGCTAGAACGTCGGCAAGCCGGCTTGCCGCGCCCGCTCCGCTACCGACTGCGCGGCAAGATTTGCCGCCGCCGGCCCCGCTACCCCACCAAAGCTAGAGAGCCGGGCGCCGAAACGCGCCGCGCCCGGGCTTACCAGCATCCCCCGGGCGGCAAAGGGAGCCGTTAAGTCTGCGGCCGTCCGAATGCCCGAGGCCGTCGGCAACCCGAGGGCGGGAATACCCAAGTATCGCGCCCCGTAATGCCCCCCGGCACTTAGGGTACCGCCGGCCGTCGCCCCTTCGATAAGGTCGCGCATCTCGCCGGGGGCGCCGCTCCATGCGGTGTTTAACATGCGCTCATAAGCGCCTTTTTGCGCCCCGAAAAGCGCTTGCTGCGTTTCCTCGCCGAGCGCCTCGTACGCCGCCCGCATGTACGTTACCGGGTCGCCCGCATTGGCGGCCCGTTGCCGCATAGTGGCAACCCACGCCGCCGCAATCGCGGGGCGCTCCTCCGCGGTCGCTTGCTTCGCCAGCGTTTGAATACCCGCTTGCAGGGTTTCCGGGCTTTTGGTGGCAAGGTCGATAGGATGTAAGTCTACCACCCGGAGCGGCGGCGGTGGGGCCGACGCCGCGGGCGCGGCGACGGTCGTACCCTCCGAGGTCAGCGTCGGCCCTAAATCCTCGGCCGCGGTAAGCACCCGACCGAGCTTGCCCGTGACGAATTTTGCCGCGGGGCCAAGCACGTACGGCTCAACGACTTGCGACATACCAACGTCAGTCGCACCGCTCACCGCGCCTTGCTCGGCGATATTCTTTGCGGATAGCGGCTCGCCGGCTAACTTCTCGCGGATTGCCTCGCCACCGCCACCCCCACCGGCCGCAAGCGCCCCCGACGCGAGCCACATCGGAATCCCGATTTCCGGTTGCGCGATGGAAAGCGCGAGCGGCCCGGCGGTTGCCAGGGCCGGCGGTATCATGTTGAGCCACGGCGAGCTGCTCGGGTTTGCAACCTGATCCGGCATGGCCGCTTGCCATTGCTCCCACGGGCCGGGCGTCGGGGGTGCCGAGCTGTAGCCCTCCGGCACGGCGCCCGAGACGGGGTGCACCGCGGACGGCAAGAGCGGCGTTTCTTCCGCGGGCGGCGGTGCCGGTGCCGGAGCGCTCCGCACCGCCGCCATTTTGCTCGGGTCGACGAAGCCCGTAAACGTGTACCCGGCTTGCTTTTCCGCCGCGGCGGCGGCGTCGGCGTCGAGGAGCGACGGCGACACTACCTCCCGAATCGTTTGCGACCCGTCGGGGCCGGTCGATTGCAGGTATTGCCGGTAAAATTGCTGCTCTTGCGGTTGCTGCTCTTGCGGTGGCGACTCGTCGGCCATTATCGAGGCGACGGCTGCACGGTATAGCGCCGGTCAACCGGATAGAGCGTGGTTGTCGTCGGCCCCGGGCTCGTCGTCGTGGTCGTTGGTGTCGGTATCACGTTGCCCGTTTTCTCATCCCATGGGTACGCGCCAAAATGCACGGGTGCCGGCCCCGAGAGATATTGGTCCGTGACCCTTTGCAATTTCGCGGGCGTCAGGTCGGCCGGGTGCATGCTCTCAAACACGCCCGGGGCCGCCATCATTTTGTCAATCATATTTGCCGCGCCGCGGAGCCGGCTCTCGTAATCCGCCGCCGTGTGCTCCGTACCCGTCGGAAAATTCGCTACGGCTCTTTCGGGTATGCCCGCCGCTATCGCCGCGTCGCGGATTTGTGCATTCATTTGGAGGAAATTTTGATACACCGGGTCTTTCGCGTCGTAAAATTCCTTGACGTACGGCGTGACGTACCCGAGATATTGCCCCCGTTGCTCGGGTGGGTATGCGTTGAGCAAATCGTTTATCACACCGCGGACGACGGCCTTACCCGCCAAATCCTTTGAATCGGCAATCTTCCCGTACCGTTGCTCGATATCCTTTTCCATGAGCGCTCGGCGTTTGTCGAAATCGAGCCCGGCCGGCGTTGTTTCCTCGTAACTCACCGTGCCGCCCTCTTTCCCTGGCAACGGGCGCGATTCGGTCACCCGTTGCGTACCCGCCGGCATGCCGCTTGGATACGAGGGGGCCATCGCTTCCGCGGCTTGCCCCGGGGTTTCTTGCTGCCACGGCACCGCGCCGGTAGGCGCGGGCGGTACGGGCGGCGGTGGCGCCCCGCGCTCCTCGGCCGGCGCGGGCGGAGCGCCGCTTGCCACGCCCGACAGCTCGGCGCCCGGCACGAGCTGATACGGCGGCGGCGCGGCTCGGGCGACCATGACCGGCCCGGGCGCGGCGGCCACGGCGACGGGCGGCGTCGAGACGCCGGGAAAGGCAAACGGCGACGACGGGCCGGCGGCGGCGAGGAGCGGCGGCGCGGTGGCCGGCGTCGCTTCTGCTCGAGGTGCTCGAGGTGCCGGCGCCGGCGCCGCCGGCTTAGGGGCGGGCGCAAACGAGCCATCCGGCCGCATAATCACTACCTCATGCGGTGGCGGCGGTGCGGCCGCCTCGGGTGCCGGAGCTGGCGGAGCGCCTTGGCTCGGCAGTGCCGCGGTATCCGGTGGCGGAGCCGGCGTGGCGGGCGACGGGGGCGGCGGTGCGGGTGCCGGCTTTGCCGCCGGCTTTTGTGGCTGCACCGCGGGGCGGCTTTCAAGCGACGGGACGCCCGTAGGCTCGACCTTCCGGTTTTCCCATGTCGGGGTACCGTCGACATCCTTCCGCCCGGTAAGCGCCGGTTTCTCGTTCGGTTGCGCGGAAGCGGCCGCCTCCGCTTGGCTCCTAAATTCACCCGCGGGGAGGCGCTGTTGCGGCTCGACTTTATACTGCCCCGGAATGTTGCTCGGCACCGCCACTTGCCCGGTCTTTCTCGCCGCATCCTCCGCCGCGGCTTGGCTCATGTAATTGCCGGCCATGTAAGGCGACCCGACCGTGATACCACCAAACCCGGTCTTGAATTGTACTTGCGAGCCCGGCCCGGATTGCCCGACGAGAGTATTACCGCTCCGCACAAGCGCTTCCGCTTCACTCGCAGCAAGCGGCACGCCAATCGCCGACTTTGATTGCCCGCGGATAACCGGGTCACTACTCGTAAGCCCGATCATGTTGGCGCGGTCTTGCTCGGCTTTTGCTTGGGCCGTGTAATCAAGCGGCGGTGCGGCGGGGTACCAATGCCCGCCGGCCGGCAAGTACCGCACGTCACCCGGGGCCGCGGCGCCGGCCGACACGGGCGTACCGTCGCCCGGAGCCGCGACCGGTTGACCGCCCGTGGGCGCCTCGCCGCGCCCGAGCCCGAAAACGCCCGCCGTAAACGGCGCGTCCACGAGGGTCGCCCGAAACGCCGGATCCTCGATCATGCGTTGACGGTTGATAAAGTAGTTTTGTAGGCCGCCACCCTTGAGCGACGTAAGCGCCCCGAGGGCGCCGACACCGTAGCCGGCTACCTGCTTGAGCATATCGCCCGCGTCGCCGCCCATCGCTCGCCTTTCAGAAGCCCTTAAAGAGCTGTCCTATCAGATTCATAATCGGCCCCGTCGAGGGTTCCCCCGACGGCCCGGGCTGAAGCACCCGGGTTGCCGCGTGCGTAATGTCGCCGAGGCTCACGACGGGTTGCGGCGCCGCGTTGCCAGGCATTTGCGCTTGCGGCAATTTCGACAAGGCGTCAAAGAGCTGCCCGAGCCCCGTACCCGCCGACGTGGCCGCGCTCGGCGACGCGAGCTTGGGCGCGTTGCCGAGGTACCCTTGCATGAGCCCTTTCATGAATCCCGCGCCACCGGAGCCACCGGTAAAGGTCGACGACGGCCCGAGGAGGTCGACGCCCTCGGGCACGGCTTGCCCGAGGCTTGCCAAATAGCCCGCCTCGCTCGGGGCGCCGGCCCCGGTGATTGCATGCCCGATATTGGTTATCGCGGGCATGATGCCGCTCCCGCCGGCAAGACCACCCGCGGCACCCGCCGGCACCGCACCGCCCGCGGCCGCCGCGTCACCCCCGCCGCCGGTAAAGAGGCTCCCAAGCGTGCTCGCCACGTCGCCGAGCCCCGAGCCGACGGCCCCCGCCGCCGTGCCCGCGGCGGAACCAATCGAGCCGAGTACCGGAGCAAGAAACCCCATGGCTCCCCCCTAGAGGATATTCGTACCCTTCGACGACGGGAGACCGACCGGGGCCGTTGCTTGCGTGAGCTGTAAGCCCGGCGAGACGCCGCCCGTCAAAATGCTTAGGAGCTGCCCGGTGGCCTGCATCGGCAAGCCGTATTGCTGCATGAGGGTTTGCCCGAGCTGTTGAATAGCGCTCGCTTGCTGGCCGGCGAGCTGCGGCCCGAGCATGCCGATTTGCGCCCCGCCTTGCGCGGCACTCTGCACGTTCTGCCCGCCTTGCTGCAACGCTTGCACGAACGGGAGGAGGCTCCCACCAATCGCCGCCTGCCCTTGCGCCGCTTGCTGCACGCCTTGCGAGGCGCCCTCGAGCCCGGTGATACCCTGTTGCGTGATATTGCCAAGGTTACCCGACGCGCCCGTGAGTCCCTGCAACGCCGCTTGCCGGTTTTGCGCCTGATTCTGCGCCATCTGCCCGGCGAGATTGGTCATGGCTTCGTATTGCGCTTGCGTGCCGGCGCCGCCGCCCTCGAGCCCACGCGCCGCCATTTGTGGGTTCACTTGCTGCATGACGCGCCGAGCGGCTTGCTGGTACAAATCTTCCCCTTGAATCGGGCTCGCTTGCTGCGCAAGAAACTTTTGCGCTTGCTGCATCGCACCTTGCGCGCCTTGCTGCGCCGGGCCGCCCATGGCCGCTTGCGCCGCGTTGAATGCCGCTTGCGCGCCGGTCATTCCCTGTTGCCCGGCTTGGTTGAGCGACGGCATGAGCGCCTGCATTTGGGAGTAGGCGTCTTGCGCACCGCTCAACCCTTGCTCGGATGCTTGTAAGCCTTGCTGCGCCGCTTGCGTCCATTGCGGCATTTGCGCCTGCGCCGCCGCGATTGCTTGCTCGAGCCCTTGCACGGCTTGGCCGCCCTGTTGCGCGACTTGCTGCCCGATACCGGTCGCGCCACTAATGACGCCGGGGGCATATTGCTGAATCTGCCGGATCGCCGACGCGAGCGGCCCTTGCGCCTGGCCGCTCTGAATCTGCTGCTGCAAGCGTTGCGCCTTCGGCCCGACGCCGAGCCCGAGCCCCATAAGAAGGGGGGATATCTGTTGCCGGGAGATTGCCCCCGCCGTGCGTTGGGGAATGTTCCCAAACGCATTTGAGAGCGACGTGCTCGATTGATTCTTGCCGTAGTACCGGAGCCGCTCCGGCGCCGAGTGCCGGTGGTATCGTCGGGAATCGTCGAGAGCCATCGGCGCTAATCCTTCCCCACGTCGGCCGCGAGCGCGTCAAGGTCGCGCTTGATGCAGCTCGCGGTGGTACTCCACCCGCGCTCGCTCCATTGCGTATCGCCGGGCACGGTGCGCCCCTCGACGACGCCGAGCCCGTGGCGCCGGCAATAGGGAATCAATCCCTCTCGAAAGAGCGCCCGGGATATCCCGGTCTTGCGGTGCTCGGGTACGACGTATACCCATTCAATGTAGAAGCTCGCCGGTGGCTCGCCGACCGGCCGCGTCCATACCTCACCCGCTAAGAACCCCCTCGTATCGCGGTCGGCGGCGAGCCACACGTTGCAGGTCGGGTCAGCTCCGAGCCGTCGCTCCCATTCGGCGGCGTAGTGCATCGCGCCGCTATGCGGGTCGACGTGCGGGAAAATATCGGGGAAACGGTGTTGATGCTCGGTCAGGAGCGCGAGGAGCATTGCCCGGAGCGCCGGCACGTCGCCCGTGGTCGCTTGCCGAATCATTCTCACGGCTCGCCTCGGTCGGCCGCCGGCACCTTGCGCGGACGCCCGCGCGGGCGGCCCGTCGGCACGTACGGCTTGCGGCCTCGGCGGCGGTGCGGCGTCGAGCCGTTGCCATTGCTCGCGGCAAGCGGCTCCGGCTTGGGCACCTCGAGCGCCGGGGGCGGCTCGAGGGCGGGTGCCGGGGCCGGTAACCGCTCCGCCGCGCCGGCCATGACGCCCTCGAGCGGTAACACGTAATGCACGAGGTAGGGCGCCCACCCGCGGTTGAGCCATTGCATGTCGTTGGTGAGCGAGGCGAGCTCGACATGCGTAATCCCGAGCTGCAAGAGATCCTCGCACGCGAGCCGCACGAGGGCGCGAGCCACGCCGAGCTTCCGGGCCACCGGGGCCACATAGAGCCAATGGGCGGCCCCAAAGCGCGTCGGGTACCCGAGCGCCCGCTCCGATACGTCGCCGCCCAAAAACCCAAGAAGCGCGCGGCTCTCGTCCTCGAGCGCGACATAGAGCAAGAGCCGCGGGTCGACGCCGACCCGGCCGGCAAGATGCACCGTAAAATCGTCGAGCGTGCCGGCGTCGTGTGTCGGATACGGCACGAGGCGCTCCGCTTCCAGCTCGGCGACCAGATGCGCAAAGCCAATCCGAATCGCCGGCAGATCGGCAAAAATGGCGCGGCGAACGATCATGCAAGCTCACCGACGAGGATAAACCCGCTCTCTGCCACGTTTGACACGACGTTCGGCCCCGTAGTGTAGGCGAACACTTTTAGGCGGTGCACCCCCGCGGAGAGCCCGCTACCGGTGGCACACGTCGAGAGCGCAAAGGGTGCCACGGACGGCAAGGTGCCCGAGGAGGTCAAGCTACCAAACGAACATTGCGCAACGATGGTCCCATCCGCGGTGCCCGCCGTGCCGTCAATACGGACGCGGGAGCCGACGCCCTGCGTCCCACTCGTCGGGATGCCGACGTGCCCGTGCAGCACGGCAAGGGCAAACCAGTTGCCACCCCGGGATGTCCATGTCACTTCGACGCATACTAGCTCGACATTGACGGAGAGCCCGACCCCGGTCGCCATGCCATTAAAGGCAATCTGCTGCACGCTCGCGCCGACGGCGAGCTGCCCGAGCAGCACCGATTTATCGGCAAGCGTACAATACGTTTTCCCGTCGCTGCCCTTGACATAGAACTGTTTGACAAACGCCGTGCCCGGCGCCGGAGAGCGCCACACCTCGAAGGCGTCATCGGTGCCATAATCCAACCGACTAAGCCACGCCGGTTTTGTATTATCGAAATTGAGCGTTCCGGGCTCATTCCCTATCACGTCAAGATAGGCCGTTCCGGCAACCACGACGCCCCGTGGGACGACCTGCAAGGCCCCACTCTGAATCGCCGCCACGCTCGGATTTGGGTACAAGCCCCCGAGGTCGCCCCCCGCCGCACCACTCGGGGCCGCCATCACGCCCGCGGCGAGCTTCGCTTGCGTGACTTGCCCGGCGCCGATATCGGCGGTTTGTATTCCCCCGTCCTGTAGCTCGCGCGTCCCGACGGCACCCGGCGCGAGCTTGTCGCCAGTAATCGACCCGGGTTGAATATTGACCGAATCAACGCCTTGGTTCCACGCCGAATAAATAAGGTCAAGGTCGGCGTCGACTTCCGCGGCGAGTATTTTTGTGTACCCGGCGGCGACCTTGCCTTGATACGTGGTCGCGTTGCCCTGCTTGGTGGGGCGTTGAATGATTGCCATTAGCGGGTTTCTCTCGCCGACGGTTGCACGCGGAGTTCAAAATCGCGGAGGTCGATACTGATGGGGTCGGTATGCGTCAACGCCGCCTGAAACGCGCGGGCGCGTAACTCCGGTACGGGTAGCTCCATCTCTTCGAGGTCGAGCCCCGAGATTGCCCATTGCGCGACGTTCCAATCGTCGAGATTCCATTGCGCGCTTGGCGGCGCTTTGAACGGGAGCACGCCGGTCGTCGATACCGCCTCGTCGCCGGATATGCTTACGGTCACCGACGTATCGGCGCCCACGCGGGCAATGATCCGGGCACGCTTGGCGAGTTTTGGGACAAGGGGCGTCCCGTCGTCGAGATACGCAGTTACGGCCCGCGAGACGATTGGCACGGGCGGGCTCCCGTCCTCGACGTAGGTATTGGCTTGGTCGAGCAAGAGGATTTGCCCGGCCCCGAGCGCCGCCCATTGCCGGTCGTCCTCGGCCGGGTGGTTTTGGTCGCGCACGCTCGCGCTATACGCGGGGGTCGTATGCGGCCCCCACCACGCGGGCGGGTCGCCGAGCCCGTGGCGCAAATCGAGCCACCATTGCTGCGACGGAAACGCGGCCCCCGGGGGCGTGATGGCGAGCTTGTAAAAGCCGCGGTGGAATACCGCAAACGACGAGCCGCGGGCGTCGGCGGGAATGCCTCGTATCGCGCTCTCAATCGGCCACCCGATATCGCTCGGCTCTTGCGTGCTCGGCTGCATCAGGTACACGCTCCGCTTGCCGCAAAAGATGACGCCCGCAACCGTCGGGACTATCGTCCGGTCGCTCGGGCATCCTATCTCCGCCGACACTTGCGCGAGGCTCGCGGTCGGATCGTCGGAGGATAAATCCCCCATCCACATCCACGCGGAGACGGCGGTAAAAATGGCGAGCGGCGCGGTCGGGACCGCCACCGCCGAGCTTTGCGGCACGACGGCGAGCCCGGTGACCGTATCGCCGAGGTCACGCGTGAGCGCCGTTGCCGGATAGAAGAGCGCCTGGTCGCGGTTTTGCTGCTCGAGCCCCGGCACGAGCACGCCGGTTGCCCATACCCGGTTCCCCTCGGCCCCCGGGCCACCGGCCCCGTAGAGGCACCCGCGGTGCGCCGTAAGATGCGAGCCCCGGCGCTGCACCGTCGACGGTATCGGGACGCTCGTGGTATCTACCGTCGGATCGTCGTAGAGCGCGAAAATATCCGACGAGCCCGCGGCGACGCCCGACGGCAATTGGTCGTGCGCGCCTTCTATCATCTGGTCGGCGCCAGCAACGAAGAGGTGCCAAGTTTGCCCGGCCGCCAGGCCGCCCGTCGGGGGCCGAAACTGTAAGCGGACGCGGCTCGCGGCGGGCGTGTTGATGCTCCGCACGGTCGCAATGCTGACCCATCGTTGCGTGGTCGTATCCATGACCGCCCACCGGTACGAATAGGTACCGGCGATCAGGTTGGAATTCGGATCGTCGAGCGTGGTTGCCGTCTGCCCCGTATCGTCTGCAAGCCCGAGCTGCACCACATCCACCGCCGGGTCGCCGAGGTGCACGTACTTAATCGGGTCGGCGTCGTTGCCGATATACACCGTGTCACCAATGGCGACGAATCCGTAGCGTTCGGCGTCGGTCGCAAACGTGCCATTGGCGACGGCCGTAAACGCCCCGTCGTCGACCGACACAAAGAGCGTATCGGGGCCGGTCGTCATGCATGCCATGGCAAAGAGATAGCGGTGCCCGTCGGAGCCGAGGTTGAACCCGAGGCGGTCAATGTAATTGACGCTCCCCGGTATCGTCTGCCACACGTCCGAGCCTCGACGCTTGGTCAAGACATACGTCGGGTCGGGTACCCAATTGTCACACGCGACGAGAAACCCGGCCGGCACAAACGCCGGGTCCATAGAAACGATGGTGCCGGTAAACCGCCGGACCGGAATCTTGTGCTCTCTATCGTCGGCGCCCGGCATCTACCACCCTTGCGGCCACCCGCCCGACCAGCCGCGCCACGCCGAGCGGAACACGGTCGGGTCAAGCGGGATATCGGCGCGTTGCGAGCGCAGCGGCGCGGCCCCGAGCCGGATCGTCGCGAGGAGCTTATCGCGCACGGCCGCCTCTTGCTGCGCCCGGGCGTCTCGTTCGTGCTCGAGCGCAAAGACGTACACGGCTTGCACGAGGTAATTATGGTACGGAAATACCGGAATGTCGTTTGGCTCGTCGCTCGGCAACGGCTCCGGCGGCAAGCGCTTATAGCGGAGGAGCGCTTGCACGGTATGCCCACTCGGGTCGGGGAAAAACGACGCGGTGGTATCGGAGCGCGAGACGGCAAAGTAGAGCGGCGGCGAGCCAGCTTGCATGCCGGGGCCGGAGCGTGCGGCCAGATCCTCGGGCGAGAGCTCGAGCGCAAAGGTATTCGGCGTCGGGCTCCCGTCATTCGAGAGAATTTGCAACGCATGATCGTCAACCGTCGTCACGAAATCGGCGGGCAACGCGACGTTGAACCCGGTAATCGTGAGCGCCGCCGAGACGTAGAGAAAGGGCCAATCGGCGAGCGTGTAGAGCTCGTAAAGGTGCTGACTCAAAAAATCCGTGGCGTCGGCGTCGAGCGCGCGATTCCCCGCGCGATTCAATGCCAGGTCACGGATTCTCTGGCGCGTGTATCGGCCCGGCGGAATCGTCGGCATGAGAGTTTTTCGTCTCGTCGCCGGGCGGCGGTGCCGTCAACCCTAATTCTCGGCGGAGCTGCGCGACGGCGTTGGTAAAGACTTGGGTTTGCCGCTCCTCGAAGGTCGAGGCGGCATCAAGGACGGCCTTGTTGTTGGCGTTGACGCGCTCGAGCGCGACGGCATGCACGACGCCGACGGCGGCGCGGAGCTCGGCGACCGTGCCGGCGGTGAAAGCGAGCGTGATTTGCTCCCCCTCGCCCGTCACCTTGAGGAGCTGGCCCGAGAAGCGCGGCGGCTTGGTGGGCATCGCTTACGCCCGTTGCACCGCGCGGGCCCGTTCAAGGACGAGGCCCGTATCGAGGTCGATTGTCTGGCCGCCCGGGACGCCTTCGGTCATGCGTGCCGCCTCGACCTGTTTTGCACGCCAAACGAGCTCGAGGATCGTCCGCGCCTCGCATGACCACACCTCGACCGGGCCGACGAATTCCTTCCGATTGATGAGTACGGGTTTCATCCGACCGTCAGGCTGGCGCAGCAGCGGCACGTCGAGGTGCACGCGGTCGCAATCCGGGTGCAGCTCGCTATGACTCGCCCGCCGGAGCCGGGCGGCTACTTGGCGGGCAAGTGCCTTCGCGGCGTCGTCGTCGGCGCCGGCCACATCGCGCCACGTCTCGTTGAGCGCCGCCACCATGGCCGGCGTGAGCTTGACGCGTGGATTGTCGAGCGCGTACTGGACGAGCTGCCCGGTATCGAGCTCGTCGAGATTCTCGCCCTCCTCGTCATCGCGACCGGCCGCGGCCCGCGGAGCCACGGCCGGCGACGGCGACGCCTCGGGCAGCGGATACTTGCGCGGCCGCCCCATTAGTTGAACGCCGAAAGACACTCAAAGCGCCGGAAGAAGTCGGTATTGAGAATGCACGTCTTGGTGTAGAACTTGAACCCGGCCTTCCGGCGCTGTTGCAACGGGTCGGAATCCGACGCCGTCGCCGGCGTCAGGGTCGCCTGCACGCGGGCACCGATCGCCGGCACCGCGAACGCCGACTTCCCGAATACGTATCCCGTGTGCACGTTGCCGGAGGCGGGCGCGTCGGCGGTTGCCGGAGCGCCGCTCGGGTTTGCCTGAATGGACACGCCGCCGCTGGTCATGGCGACATTGAAGGTGGCCGCGTTACCGGTCGTGAAACTCACGATGCCGGCATAGAGCGGCACCGAGCCGCCCGGCTGCGACACGTAGAGGTTATACCGCCCCGACGGGGCGCTCGCGCCGATGGTAAACTGCACGTCGAACGCGGCGGCATTGGTCACGTTGACGGTGGCGGTCTGCTGCGTCGAGAGGCCGCTAATCGGGTCGGCGAGGGCCGCGACCGCCTTGACGGTCGAGCCGGCGGTAAAGCCCACGTCGCCGGTCGGCAATGCCGTCAGGGCCGCCGCCGCGACACCGGCGCCGGTCGCCGGCAAGAGCGTCTGAATCGGGAGGAGGTTCGAGCGCTTCCAGCGCACGCCACGCCACCGGCCGATTTCGGCGTTGAAGAGTGCCGTCGTCTCGGCGTACTGGTGCGAGAGCACGAAGGTCTGATCCTTCGCCAGATCCTGCTCGGTATATGGATCGACCACGCCGGCATACATGGAGCCTGCGAAGGTCGGGGCGCCGAGCTGGCGGAGTGTGGCGACGATCATCGAGACGAAATCCGTTCCCGGCACGTCACCCGCGACGAGTGCGGACCGCGACGCGCGGTTATTCGGAAACATCACGACGCCACCCGCCATGAGCACCTTTTGAATTTCGCGGTCCTGCAACTCCGCCGATGCGTTGCCGAGGCGATCCTTGGCCGCCTGCAACGCCGGGTGCTTGGTCGTCATCAGCGCGACATCGGACAGGGAACAGACCATGCCCCATTGCTCGAGTACCGCGGTCACCTTGTTGACGATGAGCGAGGTCGAGTCGGGCGTGATACCCTCGGCAATCGGCGAGCCCGGAAGTGGGAGCCGCTCGTAGCGCTGCGCCGAGTACGTCTTGCCCTCGCCTTCCGGCATGGTCGGCGTATCGCCGATATCCTGAAAGACGGTCAGCTTCTCGGCAATCGCGAGCAGCTCATCCTGTAGCCAGAGCGGTGCAAGATCGTTGACGAGTGTGGTGCTAGTGGATAGCCCCGGGTCGGTGTAACTATACGTGCTGCCCGCCATCGCGCGGCCCTCCCTCTCCTACTCGCTAGAGCGTTGCGCCCTCGAGGATTTTGCGCTTCTCCTCGAGGGGTAGGCGGGCGAATTCCTCTTTGTTTTGCGGTGCCCGCGGTTGCTTGGTCGGCTCCGGCCCCGCCTTCTGCACGGTCGCGCCGCCCTCGGTCACGGCGGCCGCGGCGGCGGCGGAGCGGCGTTGCTGCTCGGCGGCTTTTTCCGCTTCGCGCTCGGCGAGGAGTGTATCCATGAATTTAGGATCTTCCATGCGCCGTGAACGCACGGCGGCGACGGCTTGCTTGCGGGTGATGGTCTGACCGCGCTGGCGATACTCGCCGCGGAGCCGGTCGACCTCCTCGGCGAAGGTTTCATATTTGGGCACCTCTTGCCGGGCTTGTAGGAGGTCGACCACGTCGGCCATTCCCTCGAGCCCGTTTAAGAGTGGCCCGGCAAGCTCTTGCAGGAACACGGCAAAAATCGGCGCGTGCGCCTGCACGTGCTCCGGGGTCCATCCACCGCCCAAGGTTTGCGCCACTCGCTGCGCCTGTTGCGGCGAGAAACGGACGAGCTGCATCGGTTGCTCGGCGGATTGCGGTTGCGGCGCAATCAACCGGAGCGTGGCGTTTAAGGCGGCGTTTTCCTCGCGGATCCGGGCGTGCTCGGCCCGGAGCTGCGCAAGCTCGGAAGGATCGGAGCCGGCCGGCGTTGCAGGGGTCGGAGTCTGCTCGACCGGCGCGGCCCCCGGGGGCTCGGAGCCGGGTGGCGGGGCGGCGGGTGCGGGTGCGTTTACGGTTTCGTCGCTCATGGTATCGGCCGCGAGCTTGGCTCGTCGGGATCAACCCACCATGGGCGCTCCGGCGGTGGCTCGGTCGGTTTCAAGTTGGCCGCGTCTCGTTCGGCACGAGCACGCAACCCTAACAGCGCGAGGGTTTGCGTAAAGGCGGGGCGGAGGAGGTGTTGGAGCTCCTCGACTTGCCCGCGGCGTTTCATGACCACGTGCACGTCGCTTACGTCCTCGTCTTGTAGAAAGGCGATTCGGTCGCGGACATAGCGCTCGAGATGCGTATGGTACGACGTGCCGCGGAGCTGCGCCGTGAGCTCCTTCAGCTCCGCCTCGTCGATAGGGATGAGTTCGGGTTCCATCGGTCAGAATGCCATACGGCCGCCCCGCATGAGCTGCGCGGCGGCCCGGCGGCGCGGGTTGCCACCGATACCGGCGGCCATTGCCGGCCCCATGCCGGCACCGCGGTCTTGGGCCATATCCTCGCCCGCGGAGACTGGCGGCTGCGGGAGGCGGTTTTGCACGGGCGGCGGCATGCCCGCCGTCGCTCGCCGTCGAGGGGGTGGCGACGTGAGGGGCGGCGGTGCGCCAGCGCGCCCGGCCCCGCGGCGGGAGCGGCGGCGGTGGCGGAATGAGCGGACCTTTTCCGCGGCCGCCGCGCTTTGCTCCCGGCGGCACGAGTTGCTTGCGTGCCATCGGGACAGGGCGTCTTAGCGCATGCTTTCGGTTAGTCAACCCCACCGGCTAGCCGCCATTCTGCCCGGTGGCCCGAGGCTCGTTAGCCGCATCGGTATGAGCCCGACGAGCGAGAGGAGCCAAAGGATAACCGCAATGACAATCACGACGCGGATTATCTGCTTGATCGTCGGGTCGATGGGGAGGAGCGTCTCGACGAGATAGAGAATGAGCCCGATCACGATGAGGACCACGATCAGTTGAATGAGCGGCATGAGAGCACCTCACGAAGGGGCGGCCGCCGAGCAATCGGCGGGCAAGGTACAGGCGCCGCACGCGGTCGCGTTCCGGCCCGTCGAGGCGAACGCGGTACCGCTGCACGTGCATTGCTCGCCCCGAATGCCGCACGAGCATATCCGGCACATCGACGCGGCCGACGGCGCGAGATTGGCAATCCAGCATTCATCAATCAGCCCGGTAAACACGTAATTGTCCCCGACATAGACCGGATTCGCACTCGCAATCGCCGCGGTCATTGCCGCCGACGCCCCGAGCACGCCATCCACATACACGTTGATTGTGCCGCCGCTCGTCATGGTACCCGCCGCGTGGTGCCACACGTTGTTGGTGACGGGTGCACTCGTCGCCTTTTGTTGGAGGCTCCCCGAGTCGTACGCCGAGAATTGCAGGGCGCCCGTGTTGGCGACGCGGTCGAGTCGCACCGTGCCCCCGACCGGGGCAAAATTATGCATGAGCATCGCGGCGTCATTCGTTGGGGTCGCCGCCATCTTGACCCAACACCCCATCGCGACCGGTGAGACGAGGCTCGAAAAGGTGTCGGTCGTGTGCCGCGCCTGCGCGGCCACAATCGAAATCGAGCGGGTGCCTTCTTGGTGGTCGGTCGAGCTCCCCGGGTCGGTGCCGTCGACATTGGCGAAGTCTCGCGAGGTGGTGCCCTGGAGGTTGACCCGCGAGCCGCTCGTCTCGTCGAGCATCCACGCAGCGAGCATGGCATTGACCCACGAGGGCGCCGCGACGCCGCTGGCGGCACCCGGCACGCCGACGATTGCCGGGCCACACCTCGCCACCGCCGGGCCGCAGACAATCGCGGTTTGCGCGCCCGCCACCCCGCCGAGGGCGACCGTGAGCGCCGCCGCGATTATGCACCGGAGCATGAAAAGAGCACGGTCACCGAGCACGACGCGCACGCGGTCACGTTTGCCCGGTAGGTACACGTCGGCTGCAAGAGCGACACGGCTTGGCTCGGGGTCGCCGCGGCGAGTGACATGCTGGAATTCTGCACGGGCGCCCAGTTGGTCCCGTCGCACGACATCTCGACGACGACCGTCGCCGTGCCGGCGGGCGAGGTCGCTTGCACGGCAAGCGCCGGAGCCGCGCGGGCGATAATGACATCCGTCGTCGGACCGGTAACGGTCGCCGGTGCTGGTGCCAGCGTGCCGCTCGGGCACGTCTTGGTTGCGGCGGTGGCGCTCGAGACGAGGGCCGCGAGCACGAGCGGCACGAGAAACGCCGTCTTGCCCGCGCGCATCTTGGCGAACGTCTTTGCGAGGTTCGCTTGCCGCTTCGTTTGGGTCGACGCTTTCGAGGTCGGCTTTGTCACTTGCCGCGCATACGCCGCCGTCGACTTGCCCGCTTTCGCGGCCTTCGCGGAAAACGCGCCCGGGCGCTTTACGACTTCGCTCCGGGGCTTTCCAAAGAGCGTCGCTTCCTTTGCCATCGCGTTACCTCGGGAGCCGCGGGAGGCGGCGGAATAGGTCGGCCACGTCGCGCGTGGTACCGATACGGCCCTGCCCGAGCGGAGCCGGCGGCCGCATGCCGAGGGCGGCTTGCGCGCCGGCACGAGTGCCGAGCACGCGGCCGGCTTTCGCGCGCACGCCGCTATGCGGCTTGAACGGACCGCCGGGTGCCATTTGCCGCGCGAGCTGGTTGATACCAAGATTCGGATATCCGCCCGGCGGTGCGCCGCCTTGCGGCCCGACGCCCGGCGGTGGCCCCATCGGTGGCGGCCCGGGCGGCGCCCCGGGCGGCGGCCCCCCGGGAGGCATCGGCGGCCCCGGAGCGCCCGGTGGCGGCCCTGGAGGCATGCCACCGGGCGGCCCCGGAGCCCCGGGAGCACCGGGCATGCCAGCACCCGGCCCCGCAAGGGTCGCCATGGCTTGCTGCAACTGCTGCACCTCGGCGGCGACGGCAAAGCCGATATGGTCTTGCACGTGCTTTTGCATCGCCGCGCGGGCGTCGTCGGTGAGCGAATCCAGATCGAGCACGTGCTGATGCCCCTGCACATGCTCGATGTGATTATCGGCCGGAGAGACCTGGAGCTCGGCGGCCCGGTTGACGCGCGCCAGCGCATTCTCCCACCGCCAATCCTGCGCCTCTTTCGGCCCGGTCTGCTTGAAGATCCGGTCGGGATTCGAGAGCCCGAGCCCGAGCGACCAATATTGCGAAATCAAATATTGCCAGTCGACAATCAACCCCTCGGCGGCGAGCTGGTCGGGCGGAACTTGCACGAGGAGCGCAATCCCTTGCACCATCTGCTGCGCACGTACCTGTTGATTGAGCGCCGACGTGGTGCCGAGCCATTCCCATTCGTACTCGCCGACCAAATCGGCGACGGTCACCGGGTGCTCGAGCAGCTCGACGCCATCCTGCCCGGCAACCTTCAAGATGATGTCTCGGTCAAGGCATTGCTGCGACAGGATATCGGAGCGCTCGAGGAGCGGGCACATCACGTCGTCCTCGAGGTTTTCGATCACCGCGCGAATGTCGACGGCACTATCCGCGAGCTGCGCCGCGAGCCCACTCGACGAGCCGCCGCCACCCGTGGCGGGTTGCGCGCCGGGCACGATGGGCCGGGCCGGCGTCGGCGACACGAGGTTATCCCCCATGCCGACCATGCCTTGCGTCGCCTCGAAGCCGGCTTGGGCGGCCGCTTGCGGCGGCGTCGTGAATTGCACGCCGGCCGGATTCGCAAGCCACTTCGCGCCGGGCGCCATGCGGAGCGAGGTCGGATCCTGCACGGCGCCCACGTCGATGACGGCAATCGGATTCGTCGACCAGACAAAGGCGTCACCGGATTGGTTGCCAAGATCGTTCACGAAATACTGTATGTAATCGAATATCTCGGGAAGCCCGCGGCCATAAAACTCCTCGGCTATCTCGACGAACTTGCCGACGAGCCATTGCGTGCCGCCGTGCCAAAACGGGCGGCGCTGCACACGGAGCGGCACCGTGTCGGCGCCGAGGGTCACGAGATAGCGCTCGGGGCCGTTACCCTCGAGGTCGACCATCCACGAGCATTCGGTCACATCGAGCGGCCGGAGCGCCGCCGGCAAGTTCTGGTCGAGCGGCGCGGTGAAACCCTTGTCCGCTAACCGAATGGAGAGGGCGTCATACTTCCGCCCACTCGACGACGAGCCGCGCGACGCGATGGCCTTGTCGTAGAGCTCGAGCAGCTCGGGCACGTTCTCGTAGACGTGGGTCGACTTTTTCGGGTTTGACGGGTCGAGCGGTTGCGCGGCAAGCTGTTGCACGTGCGCCCGCGCGACGCACCGGTCCTCGAAGGCGAGGGTGGTTGCGTCGATGCTGGACGCGGTCACGGGCCACACGTAGAACGCGAAGAGGTCGACCGGCTCGAACGTCGGACCCAAAAAGTCGGCGACCTTCTCGACGACCTGGATGGTCTTGCCGCTCGGCGCCCCGTCGTCGTCGAGCACGTCGCGAAGCGCCGGTTGCTCCGACTCGAGGCACCGCCACACGTTCCGGACGGGTGACGTGCCGTACATCACGAGCTGGCGGAGAAACGGGAGCGCGTGCCGGCGGAGCCGCATGTGGCGGCGCATCCAGTATTTTTGCAGCGCGACCTTCGCCGGGACGCGCTTCTCGAAATCCTCGGCGAGCGCGCGGCATGCGAACCAATCGTTATCGGGGAACAGGTCGCGTTTTAGGCGGGTGACCCATTGCTCGATCCACCGCCGGCCAATCGGAAAATACGTATTGGTGCGGCCGCGATAGCCCTGCACGTCATGCCGCAAGCTCCATATGCGGTAGTACCGTAACCACCGGTCGCGGAGTACCATGCGCTCGTCGCGCGTGCGCGTGAGGAGCGGCGAGAGCTCCTCGCGCACCCGGTCTTTTATCTCCGGGTCGAGTGCGAGGTTTTCCGCCGGTTCGCCATGCGCCGGCCCGGTAATCGGCCCGTCGTCTTGCGCTGCCGCCGCGCCTCGGCCCCGTGCCATCGCGGGGCGGTGCGTCTATCACTCCAAAGGCGGCGTGCCTATCCCGGCCCTACAATGCCAGAGGCCGCGCCACAAACCGGCGTCTTTTGGGTTGCCGCCCGCGCTCGCGGAGCATCTTACGGGCGCGGGCGCGGAGGTAGACGTGTACCTTGTAGCAGCGGATCGAGCACGTCGGGCTCGCCGCGAGCGCTTGCGACGGCACGCGCCAGAATGACGCCCCACATTCAGGATTCTGACACGTAAGCCACACGCGGGGCCGCTCACGCTCGACGGGCTCGGCGATTCTCGTTTTCACACCGACGACAGTAGCGCCAACCATTCGGGCGCTCGTAAGCGTGGAGGCTCCATGGATGCCCGCGCACGCACGCTTGTCGGCGTGCACACTCGGCGGCACGGTGCGCCCCACGCAAGAGGTTCTCTTGCTGCGTGACAAGCTCAAGATGCCGCGGGTTGCAGCACGCCCGCACCCGACACAGATGGTCAATCGTCGGGCCGCCACGGGTCGGGAGCGGCACGCGATGCTCAAGAATGTAGGTTAGGCGGTGGGCGTACTCGTTGACCAAGCGCCCCCGCGGTTTACCGACGCCGAATATACCATAGCCTTCCGGGGTGATTGCCCCTCGCCACATCCAGCACCGATCCGGGCCTACGGAGTCGTCGGCCTTGCGCCAGAAGCGGTCAAGGAATGTCACGTGAGCAACCATCCGGCACCAACCAGCAACGCGCCCCATGCACAATCGGCCTTTGCGATTGCCTGGAGCTTCTGCATCCATTCACTTGAACTACCCTGCACATTGTCATTCAGATAACGTGTAGCATCGCAGACATCTTTGTAGGGGTGCGTGGCCAGCGGCTTTCCGGTTTTGGGGTGGCGGGCGAAGCCGCCCGCGAGCGCGCTATGCAGAATCGGGCACCGCGGCGAGACGAGAAAGGCGGGAGAGGGCTCGGGCTCGCCCGGAACAAGCACGCGACGCAAGAGCCGTTGCCGGAGCTGCTCATAGCTTCGTTCGTGTCTCCCGGCGAAGGTCTGCAAGACGATCCCGGCTTTCAAGAGTTCGCGGCGGATACTTCCCAGCTCCATCTCGTGCAACGCTTCCGGGTCGCCCGCGTCGAAACACGGGCCGGGCGCCCCGAGGAGGTCGAACGTCATTGCCTTGGTTGCCTCGACCTGGGCGGTCAAGCTCGAGTGCTCGAGTACCAGCTCACCAAGCATGAGCAGGCGGCCCCATGCGTCGACTTGCGCAAAGACCGTTGCGGGGCATACCTGCCCGAAATCCCACCCGCGCAAGAGCCGGCCCGAGGGATTCACCGGGAGCTCGCGCCGCATGAGCGCCGGCACGTATTCGGGCAAGACCGGGTCGCCGCCGCCCAGATCCCACGCAATCTCGAATTCGCGCGCCCACCCGCGGGGCGGCATGCCCCGCATGGCTTCGCGCTTCCACGCCGGGTCGCGCTTGTGCGGGTCGGCGGTGTAATGCACCTCGACGACGTGCACGCCGTTTCGCGGGCACGTCCACTCCGTCACGCCCGTAAGCGGCTGCGCCGCTTTGGTGCGCGGGTCGGGGCGCTCGGCGAGCGAGCTAGAGGAGAG
>Ga0210402_10000482_pt1 | contig 44679 bp, 41 predicted proteins | sample IncBWC7MmetaG_FD_161055 | JGI IMG/M metagenome (GOLD analysis project Ga0210402, IMG submission 161055) | Forest soil microbial communities from Barre Woods Harvard Forest LTER site, Petersham, Massachusetts, United States - Inc-BW-C-7-M | ecosystem: Environmental > Terrestrial > Soil >...
AAGGGTTATGAGTTCGCCAAGGACCAATACGTCATGTTCAGCCCCGAGGAGCTGAAAGCGCTCGAGGATACGACCAGCCACGCCATCGACATTGGACAATTCGTGCCGCTCGAATCAGTGGACCCGCTGTATTTCGACGGCACCTACTACCTGGCGCCCGACAAGGGTGGCGCGAAGCCCTATACCCTGCTCGCCACGGCGCTGCGAAAGTCGCGACAATGCGCGGTGGGCCGCTGGATTTCGCGCGGCAAAGAACACATCGTGGTGATCAGACCGATCGAAGATGGCCTGGCGCTGCACCAACTGCATTTCAAAGCCGAGGTTCGCGACCTCAAGGATCTTGGCATCGAGGCGGCGCCGGTGTCGGAACCGGAATTGAAGCTGGCGCAGCAACTCATCGAGCACCTGGCGGCCAAGCGGTTCGACCCAAACGAGTTTGCCGATGAGCATCGTGCGCGCGTGCAGGCGGCGATTCAGAAAAAAGTCGAAGGCAAGGAAGTATCGCTGGCCGAGGGACCCGTTTCGGCCAAGGGCGGCAATGTCATCGACCTGATGGAGGCCTTGAGAGCGAGCATCGATGCGCGCGGCTCGAAGGCGACGGATCTCAAGGAACGCAAGGCGCCGAAGCGCGCCGCGGCGCCTGGGTCCGCGCGCAAATCCGCCCGCCGATGAAATGCATGCCTACGACACGAAAGACCTGGAGCGGCTGTTCGGATTACCGGCTTCGGCAGTTCGTGCGTTAGCGCGCGCGGGAAACATTCAACCCGTCAGACGCTCGGGCAAACTGCACTACTCGTTTCATGATCTCGTGGTCCTGCGCACCGCGAGCGCGCTGCGCGCCGCGAAGATTTCTTCGCAGAGGATCAACAAGACGCTGCAGGAATTGCGTTCGGCGCTGCCCGAAGGCTCGGCCCTCAACAAGATTTCGCTCACCGCGCTCGGCAATCGCATCGCAATCCGCGAAGGAAAGAGTTTGCGCGAGTCCGATTCCGGTCAATATGCGTTGGCCTTGGAAATCGTCGAAGAGAAGGGCCGGCTTCACGTCATTACCCGGCAAGACGCCCCACCTGCCTCCGACAGCGACGGCGGCAGCAGCAGTGGCGGTGGCAGTGGCAGTGGCAGTGAATTCTCCAGCGGCATTTCCATCAACCACGGCGCCGATGAACACTACGCTCGGGCGCTTAGCCTCGAGGACCGCAATCCGCAGGCGGCGCAGAAAGCCTATGAATTGTGTCTGAAGGCGGACCCCGATTATCTGGAAGCGCGCATCAACTTAGGCAGGCTGCTGCACATGGCCGGACGGCTGACCGAGGCGGAACGGGTCTATCGGGTCGGCGCCAAAGCCGATCCCTTCATTGCGTTCAATCTCGCCGTGGTGCTCGAGGACTTGCACCGCGAGCCCGACGCCATTGTCGCCTACCGTGAGGCCTTGGCCCTGGACCCGCAATTTGCCGACGCACACTTCAATCTCGCGCGTTTGTATGAGCGCGCCAAAGATCCCAAAGCGTCGCTCCGGCACTTGCTCGCCTATCGGCGCATGATGGACAGGGAGCCTGTTTGAGTATTCAAACAGGCTCCCTGGGCGCATGAGATGGCGAAGCCGGCGCTCACCGTTTATCGCACCAAGCGCGACTTCACGAAAACCGAGGAGCCCTCGGGCGAGCAGCGGGTAGCGCCCTCCTCGCGCCTGCGCTTCGTCGTGCAAAAGCACGCCGCCCGGCAACTGCACTACGATGTGCGCCTGGAATGGGAGGGCGTATTCAAGTCCTGGGCGGTTGCCCGCGGACCGTCGCTGAGTCCCAGCGACAAACGCCTCGCCGTGGAGGTCGAGGATCATCCTCTCGACTACGGTGATTTCGAGGGCACGATCCCGAAGGGCGAGTACGGCGGCGGTACCGTCATGTTATGGGACCGCGGCTTTTGGACTCCCGAGGGCGCCAAGACCACGCAAGAGGCGTTCCGGGCAGGCGACCTTAAATTCACGCTGGAAGGCGCAAAGCTCAAAGGCAGTTGGGTGCTGGTGCGTATGCACGGCGATAAGTTCGGCGGCAAGCGAACCAATTGGCTGCTGATCAAACATCGCGATGCGAACGCCGTCGTCGGCGACGGCGCGGCCGTGCTCGGCGAGGATCGTTCGGTCGCCTCCGGGCGAACAATGGAGCAAATAGCAGCCGGCAAAGGGCGGCGTCCAAAGCCCTTCATGCTCGCCACCGCGGCGCCGGGCAAGGCCGATGCGGTGTGGCTGGGCAAGGGTGCCGATGAGCAGGAATCGAGCGCTGCGGAATCTGTGCCGCTCAAATCCTCGGCAAGCGCGAACGGCGTCAAGGCCGCGAACAGCGCCAAGGCTGCGAAAGCTGCGCGCGCCAAACCCGTCATGGTGAAAGCCACGCCCAAATTCATCGAACCGCAACTCGCCAAATTGGCCGGGCGACCGCCGGATCTGGCAGGCTGGGGACACGAGGTCAAATTCGATGGTTATCGTGCGCAGCTCCGCGTTGAAAGCGGCAAAGCCGTCATCCGCACGCGGACGGGCCTCGACTGGACCGACCGCTTCAGTGCCATTGCAAAAGATGCGATCCCATTTGCCGACTGCATCATCGATGGGGAAATCGTGGCGCTCGATGAACGTCAGCTGCCGAATTTCGGCGCATTGCAGGCGGCGCTCTCGGCCGAAAAATCCGACGAACTCGTCTTGTATGCGTTTGATCTGTTGTTCGAGGACCGGGAGGATTTGCGCACCTTGCCTTTGAGCGAGCGCAAATCGCGACTCGAGCGGTTCCTCGCCGAGCAAGCCCCAAGCGACCGAATCCGCTACGTCGCGCATCTGCAATCGAACGCCGAGGCCGTGCTTGCTTCGGCCTGCAAGATCGGGCTCGAGGGCATCATCTCCAAAAAACTCGATGCGCCTTATACCTCGGGCCGCAGCGATCGTTGGCTCAAGGCCAAGTGCCGCGCGGGACAAGAAGTGATCCTCGGCGGCTGGACGACGGAGGGCGGGACGTTGCGATCGCTGCTCGCGGGCGTCAATCGCGACGGCCGCTTGGCCTACGTCGGCCGCATCGGCACCGGTTACGGACGCGATGTGGTGAAACTGGTCTTGCCGAAGCTACAGAAACTGACACGCGAGAAGAGTCCGTTTGCAGGCCCCAATGCGCCGCCGAAGGAGAGCAACGTACGCTGGCTGAAACCGGAACTGATCGCGGAGATCGAGTTCGAGGGTTGGACCGATTCGGGCATGATTCGCCAGGCTGCATTCAAGGGCCTGCGCGAGGATAAGGATCCCAACGACGTGGTGGCGGAGACATCAACGATGCAACAGCCAGCCGGTAAAGCAGCCGCTTCCAAGAAAACGCGTGCAGCGGCGAAAAAGACCGCCACCGCGCCTGCCGCATCCGGCCCTTCAACCGTGATGGGCGTGACGCTGTCAAAACCGGATAAGGCGCTGTGGCCGAACGCGGGCGACGGCAAACCGGTTACCAAGCTCGATCTCGCCCGCTACTACGAACAGGTGGGCGAATGGATGCTGCCGCACCTTGCCGGCCGCCCCTGCTCGCTGGTACGTGCCCCCGACGGCATCGAGGGCCAACAATTCTTCCAGCGTCACGCCATGGCGGGCAGTCCTAAATTGTTCGACTTCGTCAAGGTCCGCGGCGACAAGGCGCCGTATGTGCAGATCGATCGCGTTGAAGCGCTGGCGGCCGTGGCGCAAATCGGCGCGCTCGAACTGCATCCTTGGAATTGCGCGCGCAATGATCCTGAATCCGCGGGTCGACTGGTGTTTGATTTGGATCCCGCGCCGGATGTGAAGTTCGACGCGGTCATTGCCGCAGCGCATGACATACGCGAACGGCTGGAGAAGGTCGGCTTGGTGTGCTTTTGCAAGAGCACGGGCGGCAAGGGCCTGCACGTGGTCACGCCGTTGACCGAGGGCAAGAAGGCGATCGCCTGGCCCATCGCCAAGAATTTCGCGCATTTGGTTTGCGCACAAATGGCGCAGGACAGCCCGACGCGCTATCTCGACAATATGTCGAAAGCCAAGCGCTCCGGGCGCATCTTTTTGGACTATTTGCGCAACGACCGCACTGCAACGGCCGTGGCGGTGTTGTCGCCGAGGGCGCGCGAGGGCGCACCCGTTTCCATGCCCCTCGTGTGGCCGGACGTGAAGAAGGGGCTGGATCCCAAGATCTTTACGGTGCGCACCGCCCCGGCGCTGCTCGCCAAAATCAAACCATGGAAGGAGTATGCTGCCGGGGGACGCTCTCTGGCCGACGCCATCAAGCGCATAACGCGAGGTTGACATGAACTTCCCTTGCCGGCAGATGCCTCAAGGTTAGCGTGAACAACGCCGATTCCAAGCCTGTAGAAATCGACGTCAACGCCATCACGCGCGTTTCCGGACTCTTGACGTCGGCACCGAATTCGAAGGCCTGCTTGGTTGTAGCGCATGGCGCCGGTGCGGGCATGACGCATCCTTTCATGGCGAATTTGGCGACAGACTTGTGCAAGCGCGGAATTGCCACCCTGCGCTATCAGTTTCCCTATATGGAAAAGCATGGCAGGCGGCCGGATCCGCCGGCGCTGTGCCACGCCACCGTCCGCGCGGCTGTCGAAGCCGCGCACGCACTGCTGCCCTCGCTGCCGCTGTTTGCCGGCGGCAAGTCCTTCGGCGGACGCATGACTTCTCAGGCGCAGGCCGCCAATCCGCTGCCGCAGGTGCGCGGCCTGGCGTTCCTGGGCTTTCCGCTGCACCCGCCCAAGCAACCCTCCGATTCGCGCGCCGCGCATCTTTTAAAGGTACAGGTGCCCATGCTGTTCCTGCAGGGCGCGCGCGACGTTTATGCCGAGCCTGACTTGCTGAACCCGCTGATCACGCTCCTCGCCGGCCGGGCCACGCTGATGTTGCTGCCGGACGCGGACCACTCGTTCCACGTGCCCGCGCGCAGCGCTTTCACCAACAGTCAAATCAACGATGACATGATCAATGCGCTGGCTGGATGGATGGGTGCGGTAGCTCGCCGGTGACTTTGCTCGCGGAACTCGTGCGCGCCTCGCAACGCGTGGGAGCAAGCGCCGCCCGTCGGGTCAAGGTACGGGAATTGGCAGCGCTCTTGAAAGCGCTGACACCCGACGAAATCGATATTGGCGTGCACTACCTCGCGGGCGAGATTCCACAGGGAAAAATCGGCATCGGCTACGCGATGGTGCGCACAGCCGCGTCTGCGTCGGCCGCGGGATCGGAGACGCTGTCGATCGCCGAAGTTGACCGCCGTCTTGCGGAACTCGCCGGCATGCGCGGCAGCGGGTCCGTGGCGCGGCGCGCCGGCGCACTCAAAGCGCTGTTCTCGCATGCGACGGAGCCTGAACAGCAGTTTCTTCTACGTCTGCTGATCGGAGAACTGCGGCAAGGGGCGCTGGCCGGAGTCATGGTCGACGCCATCGCCGCGGCCGCTGAACTGCCCGCCGCACCGGTGCGCAGGGCAGCGATGTATTCCAAGAGTCTCGGGGCGGTCGCTTCGGCCGCGCTACGCGAGGGCGTCGACGCGCTGGCGAAATTCCAGCTCGAATTGTTTTCGCCCGTTTCGCCCATGCTGGCGCAGACCGCCGCCGACGTGGCCGACGCCCTGGAGCAAATACACGGTGCAGCGGCTTTCGAGTGGAAAATGGACGGTGCGCGCATTCAAGTGCACAAACTTGGGTCTGAGGTGCGCATTTACACCCGCAGCATGAATGAGATCACCGCGGCCATCCCGGAAATCGCCGATCTCGCACGCACCTTCCTCGAACACACGCTGGTGCTCGACGGTGAGGCAATCGCCTTCGACGCGTCCCGGCGGCCGCATCCGTTTCAGGTGACGATGCGGCGATTTGGCCGCAAGCTGAATGTGGAAGCATTGCGAAGCGCCCTGCCCATCGAAGCATTTTTCTTTGACTGCCTGCGCACGGGCGATGAAAGCATCGCCACGTGCACGACTCAAGAGCGCTTCGCGGCGCTGGCCAGGGCGGTTCCCGCCGCGCTGCTCATCCCGCGGCTGGTCACCGATTCTGAGTCCGCGGCACGCGCATTCTACGAGGCCGCCATCACGGCGGGGCATGAAGGCGTCATGGCCAAGGCGTTGAACGCGCCTTACGAGGCCGGCAACCGCGGCGCCAGCTGGATCAAGATCAAGCGGGTTCACACCCTCGATCTCGTGGTGCTCGGCGCCGAGTGGGGTTATGGACGCCGCACGGGCAAGCTGTCCAATCTACATCTCGGCGCAATGGATCCGGCGACCGGCGGGTACGTCATGCTGGGCAAGACCTTCAAAGGGCTCACCGACGCCATGCTCGCCTGGCAAACCAAGGAATTTCTCAGCAGAGAAATTCGCCGCGACGCCGGCACCGTTTACATTCTCCCCGAGCTGGTGGTGGAAATTGCCTTCAGCGATCTGCAGGCCAGCAGCCGCTATCCAGGAGGACTGGCCCTGCGTCTGGCGCGAGTCAAACGCTATCGCGACGACAAGCGCGTTGAAGACGCGGATACGATGGATGCAGTGCGCAGGATATTTGCCGCTCAGTCCGCCTCGAGCAACGCCGAAAGCTAGGAGCAGCTTGCCCTAACCGCCATCGGCGCGAATGCCCGGCGGCATGGTCGGCGTAATCGGACTGATCTTGCGGGGCCGGCTGGCGAAATCGAACAACTCATCGATGCCCTGCATTGCCGCGATGTCCTTCAAGATCGCCCGTGTCGGATACATCAGCAGCAAGTTCTTGCTCTCGTGCTCCGACAGTGCTTCATCGGCCGTGCACCAAATCAGCTCGGACATTTCATTGCCCACGAGGCTCGCAGTCTGATCAAGCGGCACCGAACCAAGGAAAAATCGCGTATCGAAACGCAGCCGGCCGGGCGGGGTAATCCAATGGCTGAAAAATGCCAGCTTATCCACGGCGAGGCACCAACCCTGAGCCCGGCAGAGCTCAGCAATGGTGAGTTGGCCCGCGGACATCTTCAGCCGCGTCTCGCGCAGCCGCGATTCATCCCACGACGAAAGATTCACCATCCCGCCGCGCGCGTCATAGGCCAGAAGCAATCCGCATTCCTCGAACGCCTCGCGTACGGCAGCCACGAAGAATCGCAGACCGTTCGATGGCAATTCCAATTGCCCGCTCGCTTGCCGGTCGTCGAGTCCCTTGCACAGTTCGTACACTTCGGCGCTTTCATCGTTGAGATCAAGCGCGCCGCCGGCGAACACAAAGGCATTGGGCATGAAGCGCGCATGCTCACCGCGCTTCAACAAGAGGATTTCAGGTTGGGTTCCCCGCGGCCGCACCAGAATGGTGGTTGCCGCAAGCCTCGGCGTCACTTCATACTCAACCGTCATCGAGACATCTTAGTGCACACGCCCCATGATTTGCCACGTTTGCAGCCGCTGTCGCGTGACCGTCACTGTTGGGGTGTGAATATCTCAATAGAACTGTCCCCACGTTGGCTTGTCTACGACCCTTGAGCCTTTCTTAAGGGAGCGGTCCATTGTACTGGCGCCAAGAACAGGAGAACTGGCGCGTGACGGTGTTCTTTGCCGTCCTGCTGCTTCACCTCATTGCCGGCGCTATTTTGCTGAGGTCATCGCGGCTGCTGTCTGCGTCGCGCACGGCTCCCGAGGAATTTCTCATCGCTTTCCTGCGAAGTGCTACAGAACAAAACCTGCAGGACGCGAGTCCTGCGCGCGCCAAGCCGGATGCGAAGGCGATTTCTCCGGCGAAGCGCCCAACCAGCGCAAGCGAAGCCCATGAAAGCGCCGTCCAGCCGGGCTTTTCATTCGATATACAAAACGAAGTTACGCTGCTTCCGCCGATCGACTGGGCGCACGAAGCGGAGTTGGCGGTTCAAAGTCAGGCGGTGGCCGCCGAGCGGCAGAAACTCTATCGTAACTTGGCGGGGCTATCGGCCGCGCAGCTGGACTGGATTCAAAGAAATCAAATGGAAGCCGTCGATGCCAATCCACCCTGGGCCGAAAATCGCCCCAAGAACAATGCCGGCGGGGTTCTTTGGATCAGCGAGAATTGCGCGCTGGTAAACGGGCTGCCCTTTTGCCGAATCAGACTTGGACGTAAGGCACCGCGCGGCGATCTCTTCAAGAATATGCGGCAGTACTTGGACAAGCGCCTGATGGACCCGTTGCCTTAGAACAGAGGACTTTGCCGCGTTCATTTCAGGGCGGTTCCAAACAGACTGAACAGACGTTCCCAATGACGCTCCGCCGCCGGCTTGTCGTACGCGGGACGCGAGGGAAAGGCGAATCCATGAGCAGCGCCGGGATAAATCTCAACTTCCGCGTTGCCGCCCTTGGCGGCAAGTTCTGCTCGCAACTGCTCTATCATCTCCATGGGCGCGTAATGATCGTTTTCCGCGCATCCAAAATATAAACGAGCGTCGGTACGCTGCGGAGCAAGGTGCGGGCTGTCGGACTTGTCGCTCACCAGCGCCACGCCGTAAATTGAAGCCGCCGCTCGAATTCGCTGCTTGTGCCGAACGGCTGCGTTGATGGCGTACTGTCCGCTCATGCAGTAGCCGACGCAGCCCATCGGGCCGCTCGAGGCCGCCGGATCCCGGGCGGCGAAGGCCAGCAGCGCATCGACGTCCCGCATGACCATCGAAATGTTGATTGTCGTCATGAGCTGCAGCGCCTTCTGGCGCGTTGCGACGTTGGCCTCTCCCACGACGGAGCCGAGCTCCTCGACATTGGAGCGATAATACAAATTGGGCAGCATCACGTAGTAGCCCACGGTGCCCAGGCGGCGTGCCATGTCCCGCAGTTCTTCACGAATGCCGGGCGCATCCATAAAGAAGATGATCGCGGCATGCGGTGAATCGCGCTCCGGATGGCAAATAAAGGTGTTCATGCGCCCGTCCGGCGTAACAATCTCAATTTGCCGCTCAATCACGCGATTCCTACTCCTGCGCTCCGGCGCCGACCGCAACCCATGCCAGATCGCGATTCGACACCGATTCCACCTTGAAATTTTTCGCCGCGGCGGCCATGCGCGTCAATGCCTGCGCGAGAGGCATTGGCGGCTTGGTATCGCCCTTCTTGGCTTTGTGGAAGCGCACGGGATTGATGCGCGCGACAACATAGTTGCGCAAGTAGGGCGACTTGAATCCCCGCGCCTGCAACGTTTCGATTATCTTTTTCGCGCGCGCATCGATTTCCAGCAAGCGCGATGCGTGGCCTTCGCGTTCGCGCAGACTGGCTGCCAGCGTGCGTTCGCTAAAACGATCCACTTTCTTGAGAAACGAGCTGTATGCGCCGCCGGCAAAGCGCGAGGATTTCTCGTACACAATGCCGAGCGTCAGGAGTTCAGAGGCTTCGAATTCCTTCGTGTACTGCGACTCCTTCGAGCTGCCGTAGCGTTTGGCGAGGCTGCGCGCCATGCGAATGACTTCGAGGCTGCGATCGCGCAGGTTGTGCGCCTTTTCGGTGTTGAGGGCAAGAATCCGATAGGCCAGGGTCTCGTCCGGCGAGATCAAGGCTGTAATCTGCTTCAGGCCAAGAACCTTCCCCGCGGCCAGCCGGTGCCGGCCGTTCGGTGTCCACAACCGGCCATCCTCGCCGCGCACCACGATCAGCGGGTCTAAAAACGCCGCCGTCTCGTCGATCTTGAGTGCGAGGCGCTTGGCATGTGTGGGCGATAGGTCGCGTTGAAACGGCGTCGGCTGCAATGCCCCGAGAGGCAGGGAGGCCAGCACCAGAGCTCGGCCGCCAAGAGGATCTCGATAAGCGCCGATCGGCGCGCCGCCCGCACTGCGTACCAGTGCCACCACTTCTGCAATCTCGTCGCTGTCCAAGGCAATAGCCACTTCCGCGGCGTCCAAGCCGCGCGCGGCCCTGCCGGGAGCCAACTTTCCGCGGGTGCGCTTCGCTGCCGCACGGGTGTTTTTTTTACGCGGGGTCTTGGTTTTTGATTTTGCAGTTGCCATAGGCGGTAAGGTTCTCCTTTTACGGGCGCCGCGTAAAGAGCATTGACAGGCCGAGACGGGACGGACTACAAAACTCGCAAGACCTTTGAGACTTTCGGAGATTGCCTTGAATGTTCAGATCAGCCCCGTGGGCTCCTATCTACGCGAGTGGCGGCAGCGGCGGCGCTTGAGTCAGCTCGATTTCGCGCTGCAAGCCGAAATTTCCCAACGCCACTTGAGCTTCATCGAGAGCGGCCGCGCGACACCGAGCCGCGACATGCTCCTGAAGCTCGCCGAACATCTTGGCGTCCCGCTGCGCGAACGCAACACCTGGTTGTTGGCGGCCGGCTATGCGCCGGTATTCGAAGAACGCAAACTCGACAACCCGGCCCTTCACGAAGCGCGGCAAGCCATCGACGTGCTGCTCAAGAGCGCCGAGCCATTTCCCGCCCTGGTCGTGGATCGCGGCTGGAACTTGGTGGCGGCCAATGCCGCCTTGCGGCCGCTGATGTCGCTGGTGATCGATAGCGCGCTGTTGCAGCCGCCTGTCAATGTCATGCGCTTGAGCCTGCATCCCGGCGGACTTGCATCGCGCGTGGCGAATTTATCCGAGTGGCGTGGACACCTGTTGGATCGTCTCTATCGCCAAGTCACACTGACCAACGATCGCACGCTGCTGCCGCTCCTCGAGGAACTGCGCGGCTATCCGTCGCCGGAATCGCCTGCGCCTGCCGCAGGCAACGCTCATGGAAATATTTTCGTTCCGTTCCAGCTGAGAACCGAGCAGGGACTCTTGAGTTTCTTCTCGACCACGACGGTATTCGGCACCGCGGTGGACATAACCCTGTCGGAATTGACGCTGGAGTCCTTCTTCCCCGCCGACGCGGAAACCGCCGACGCAATGCGCGCACTCGTTGCCTAGCAATTACTTCTGAGGTAATCGACTGCGGCGCGGCGTCCTGTCATCGTTTCCCTGCCAATTGGAGGAGAAGACATGAACAGAGCCAACACCATTCGTACCGCCGACGGAGCCAGCGATCCCGGCCGCAACTTCGATTACGACACGCTCGCGCCTCTGTCGCTTCCCATGGCGGCCCGCCGCAGCGCTTGAACCGCTGTTCAGGAACGCAACGCCTATTTTCCAACGAGGAACCTCAAAATGAACGCCAATGAAGTGGTAACGAACTACATCGCCGCCTGGAACGAGCGGGACCCCGTCAAACGCCGCGCTGCCGCGGCCAAGGCTTGGGCGCCCAAGGGCACGTACGTGGATCCCCATCGCAAGGCCTCAGGACTTGATGAGATCGACGCGATGCTGGGTGTGGCGCAGGCCTCCTTCCCGGGCTATCAAGTACGGCTGATCAGCAAAATCGAGGCGCACAATGAGCACATTCGATTCAGTTGGGCAGCAGGCGGAACGCCGGAGGCGCCGCTGTATCTGGGCGGTACGGACTTTATCCGCGTGGGCCCCGATGGTCTCAGCGCCGCGATCGTGGGATTCGTCGACGCGACGCCGGCCATGTAAGCGACGAGTGCCTTTGAGTCCGATGGCGCCCGCGCGCCACCGGACGCCCTCACTTCACGCATCAAGGTGAATTGGGATTGTGATCGACTTGAGTAATGAGACAGGCGCTGCGGCTGCCGGTCAAATAGATCCATAGCCAGCTCAACGCCACCGCGAGCCGGTTGCGCAGTCCGATCAAGAAATAAATGTGCGCCAGCCCCCACACCCACCACGCGATCCAGCCCTTGAGCTTGCACCAGCCGAAGTCGATCACCGCGGAACGCTTGCCGATGGTCGCCAGGTCTCCGGCATGTCGATACCGAAACTCCCGCGGTCGGGAATCTCCGGCCAGCCGCCGTTTGATAACGCGTGCGACGAAAATGCCCTGCTGCTTGGCGGCCGGCGCAATGCCGGGCGCCGGCTTTCCATTCCAGACATCGACGGTTGCGGTATCGCCAACCACGAAGATTTCCGAGTGCCCTGGGACGGTGAGGTCGGGCTCGACTTTGACCCGACCGGCCGAGTCCGCTTGCGCACCGAGCCACGAAGCCGCGGGCGATGCGCGCACGCCGGCGGCCCAGAGGATCACGTCCGCCTCGACGGTGTGATCGCCGATCCTGACACCCCTTGAATTGCAGTCGGTCACCGGCGAACCGAGCTGCACCTCCACCCCTAGGCGATTGAGAGCCCGAAGGGCATACGCCGATAAGTCCGGAGAAAAGGTCGGCAGGACGCGAGGACCCGCCTCGACCAACAGCACCCGCGCCTGCCGCGTATCGATACGGCGAAATTCCCCGACCAGGTTCTGATACACCAACTCGACTATGGCGCCGGCCAGTTCCACGCCGGTCGGTCCGCCGCCGACGATCGCGAACGTGAGCAGCGCGGCGCGGCGCGCAGGATCGGTTTCCCGCTCGGCGCGCTCCAGCGACAAAAGCACTCTGCGGCGAATCGAGGTTGCGTCTTCCAGGGTCTTGAGTCCAGGCGCGAAGGGCTCCCACTCGTCGTGACCAAAATAGGCGTGACGGGCGCCCGTGGCAAGCAGCAGCGTATCGAAGGCGACAACGGTGCCGTCTTGCAGCTTCACGCAGCGCTTCTCGGCATCGACCCCGCTGACCGTCCCCAGCAACGTCGTCACTTCCTCGCGCCTGCGCATCAAAAATCGAATCGGCCATGCGATTTCCGAGGTCGCGAGTGCCGCGGTTGCGACTTGGTAGAGCAGCGGTTGGAACAAATGATGATTGCGCTGGTCGATGATGGTGATGCGCACCCCCGCGCCGGCCAGTTCCAGCGCAGCGGAGAGTCCGCCGAATCCCGCGCCCACGATGACGACATGATGCAAGCTTCGCGTCATGGCAGCTTGGCGAGAACGTTCTGCGCCAGGGCTTTCTCGAATGATTTGATCAATTCCGGTGAAAAGCCGAACACCTTCACCTGGAAGGCAAAGGCCCCCCTCTTGACGTTGAGACCCAGACCAAATCCGGGCGTGTCGATGTAGTAAGCATCGTCACCGATGCCCCTGACCGGCGTTTTCTCAATGCCCTGTATCGGCGTCTTACCATTCTCGAAACGCTCCTCGGAGCTTATTTTTCCCACCGCGCGATAAATGGTGAACAAGACATGCTTGCCGCTATGATTCGGATCATTGGGTTCTCCCCATCCGCATAGCGCGCTACCCGGACCAATATGCCGTCCGGCGTCGAGCGCGACCCCGAGGACCGTGCTCACCGTGGTTTGACTCAGGAAGGAGCAGGCGTCGGCGGCTTCCCGCCCCGCCGCACCCGCAGCGCCGCCTTGAAGCGCAAAAACCATCCCGCAAATGACGGCCAATCCCGATTGACGGCGCATTTAGGACTCCTGGCAAAGGGTATCGCGAGCTTAGCGCATGCCATGACCCTCGATCCATTTATACTGGTTCTGTCGTGAACACCCTTCGTCTGCGCGCCCTCTCGACGCTAATGGCCATTCTCTGCCCTGTGCCGGAGACTCACGCAGTCGAGCACGCGCACAGCATCGTGCTTACCTCGTGCCGCTTTGCCGATCTTGCGCGTACGGCGCGTTGCGGTTCCTACAGCGTTCCTGAAAATCCCGACAAGCCCGGGGCGCGTCGGCTCTCGATCAGTATCGTCGTCATTCCCGCTGCCAACGGGCCGGCGCTTGCCGATCCCATCGTGGTCCTGCAGGGCGGTCCCGGAGAGGACGCCATCGGATCCGCCGGATTCTTTGCGGAGCGCTTTGCGACGCTGCTCGACAACCGCGACCTGTTGCTCGTCGATCAGCGCGGCTCGGGAAAATCGGGTGCCTTGCCCTGCACCTTGTATTCGACCGGCGATCCGGCGGCGAGCCTGCGCGACGTCTTTCCAGTTGCCCCGGTCAAGCGCTGTGCGCAGCGCCTCGAAGCTCGGGCCGACCTGACGCAGTACACCTACGACCGATTCGCCAACGATCTTGAACAGGTGCGGCGCGGACTCGGCTACGGTGCGCTGAATCTTTATGCCGGATCGTATGGCACCCGTGCCGCGCAAATATATATGCGCAGCTTTCCTGCGAGCGTACGCACCGCGTATCTTGGCAGCGCCGTGCCCATCGATGCGGCCAATCCGCTGCCATTCGCAAAGACGGCGCAGGCGGCGCTCGAAAACCTGTTCGATTCCTGCGCCGCGGACCCGGCATGCCGCTCCGCGTTTCCGAAGTTGCGCGAGGAGTTTCGCGCAATCTTTGCCAGGCTGGATTCGGGCAGCGTGCGCGTTGCCATTCCCGATCGAGCAGTCACACACGATCGAACCGCCACGGCGCCGCTTTCTCGCGGTCGGGTAGCCGAATGGATTCGCTCCAAGCTCTACCGGCCGAACAGTGCATCGACGCTGCCGTGGATGATTCATCGCGCCTACGCCGATGACTGGAATCCCCTGGTGAAGGAGCTGCTTTCGGATGCGCGCGACACCGATTCGGCGTTGAGCCTTGGACTCTTGCTATCCATTACCTGCAGCGAAGATGTCGCGTTCGTGCGCGAACAAGATGTTGCGGCCGAAACACAGGGAACGTTTCTCGGCGATTATCGCCTGCGCCAACAGCAGGCGGCGTGCAAGCAGTGGCCGACGGCGGTTCTGCCGAAGGACTACCGCGCGCGCATCAAATCAGCGGTGCCCACGCTGTTTGTCTCCGGCGATGCGGACGGGGGTACGCCGCTGTGGTATGCCGATCGCGTGGCGGCGGGATTCGCCGATCACATCCAGGTCGTGGCCAAGGGTCAAGGCCACACCGAGTGGAGCGACTGCATCGCACAGTTGTACCAAGGATTGGTAAGGGCCGGAACGCTGAGCGGACTCAACCCTTCCTGCCCGGCGGTGCCGCGGCCGCCCTTCAAAATCAGCTGAGGTAGCCCATGCCAGTTTCCGTTACGACGATCGATCGAGTCGCAATTGTCCGCATGATGCGCCCCGAACGGCGCAACGCCGTGGACGCGGCAACAGCCAAATCGCTTGCTGATGCATTCCGTGCTTTCGACGCGGACACGAGCCTCGACGTGGCCGTGTTCACCGGCGCCGACGATGTCTTCTGCGCTGGCGCGGATCTCAAAGCCATTGCTTCGGGCGAGCGCATCACGCTGAACGCCGGCGGTGATTCGCCAATGGGACCGCCCCGACTGCGCCTCTCCAAGCCCGTCATCGCGGCCATCGAGGGTCCCGCGGTGGCTGGCGGTCTCGAACTCGTACTGTGGTGCGACCTGAGAATTGCCGGCGAGAGCGCCATCTTTGGAGTCTTCAACCGCCGCTTCGGCATTCCGCTGGTGGATTTGGGCACCATCCGACTGCCGCGCATCATCGGACATGGACGTGCGATGGATCTGATCTTGAGCGGCCGCTCCGTCGATGCAGTCGAAGCGCTGGCGATGGGCTTGATCAATCGGCGCGTACCGGATGGCGAAGCGCTGCCAGCGGCCATCGAGCTTGCGCGCAAGCTCTCGAGTTTTCCGCAAACTGCCATGCGCCAGGATCGGCTCTCCGCCATCGAACAGTGGGGACTCAGCGAAGAAGACGCGATCGCCAACGAGATCTCGCACGGCATGGTCACCGTCGCGTCGGGCGAGACCGCCTCGGGAGCCAAGAATTTCGGCAGCGGGGCCGGCCGGCACGGCAAATCTCTGTGATCGAATCGGCGCGGCCCGATACCCTCGCCGCGCGCTTGCGCGGATTCGGACCGCTGGGGATCCTCGCGATCCTCGGCATCCTGGCGAGTCAACTGTTGGCCTCTCCTCTAGGCGGAGTCTTGGTTTTGGTGTGGGCCTGGCGGTCGCGCACTCCTTGGCGGGAGATCGGCTACGCGCGACCCAAGAACTGGATTGGCAGCGTGGCCATCGGCATTGCCCTCGGCGTCGCCTTCAAACTCCTTATGAAGACGATTGTGATGCCCCTGCTGGGTGCTCCCGAACTCAATCAGGCTTATCACTATGCGGTCGGGAACACGCTTGCGCTCGTTGAGCTGCTGTTCATGGTAGTGATTCTAGGTGGGTTCGCGGAAGAGACCGTGTTTCGGGGCTATCTGTTCGAACGCCTCGGCAAGCTCATAGGCACGGGCGTCTGGTCCAAGACGGCAACAGTTCTGCTCACGACAGGATTGTTCGCGCTGCCGCACTACATCGAGCAGGGATTGGCCGGCGTTCAGCAGGCCACCGCTACGGGACTGGTATTCGGAACGATCTTCGCAATCACGGGCCGGATCGGGTTGCCGATGGTTGCGCATGCCGTGTTCGACGTAACGGCGCTGCTCCTCATCTACTGGAATCTCGAATCCGCGCTCGCTCACCTCGTCTTCAAGTGACTCAAGGCGAAGCCCCGCTCTCCGGCAGCCAGGAAATGGCCCGCGTCGCTCCTTTGGGGAGAGATGCCCGAAATGCGGGTCGCGATCGCAGACGCTCAAGATAGCGCGCGACGTTTGGAAACTTCGTCAGCTCGATGAGGCGGTCGGCGAGATGCAGGCTGTAGCCGACGCCGATATCGGCGGCACTGAATCCCGTGCGCAACAGATAGTCCCGATCGCACAGCTGCGGCTCCAGCACCTGCACGGACTTTTCCAGCCTGCGGCCTTCCAATTTGGCAATCACCGCCGAGCGATCCGCCGCTGCTATGAAAAAGCTCTGTTGCACCAGTGAGGCCGCATGCACCGCCATGGTTTCGCTGTAGTGGATCCATTGCAGCCACTCATACCGCTCGGGGTTCCGTTCGAGCCGGCCGAGGCCCCCTTCTGCATAGCGCTCGCACAAATATTCCGCGATGGCGCCTGATTCGAACAGGCGAAAGTCCCCGTCCACGAGACATGGCACGCGTCCGAGCGGGTGCACGGCCAGGTAGTCCGCCGACCTCATGACCGACAGATCGAAGGGCATGTCGATCAACTCGAAGGGAATCTGCAATTCGTTCAGCAGCCAGAGTGAGCGCATGGAGCGCGTCTCGGCGCAGTGATATAGCTTGAGCATATACTTAGGCTACTACGCCAAGAGGCAAAAAATCACGCGTCCAATGCTGCCTGATCTAGAATCCTAAAATGAAGAAATACCTGCGGCCGACCCACATCGTTCTCGCCGTGCTCGCGCTCATGTACTTCGTCACCTACTTGGATCGGGTCAATGTCAGTACCGCGGCCGACGGCTTCGGCAAGGACTTCCATCTCAGCAAGACGCAAATAGGGCTGGTGTTCTCCTTCTTTGCCTACCCCTACCTTCTTTTTCAAATCATCGGCGGCTGGGTCAGCGATCGCTACGGTGCACGCCGCACACTCATCGCCTGCGGGATAGTTTGGGCGACCGCCACCGCCCTGACCGGCATGGCCGGCGGATTGATCTCGCTGCTCGCGGCGCGCCTGCTGCTGGGTTTCGGCGAAGGCGCAACCTTTCCCGCGGCAACGAGCGCTATGTCGCGTTGGGTGATCAAGGAGCAGCGTGGCTTCGCTCAAGGGGTGACGCATGCAGCGTCTCGGATCGGCAATGCCGTCGCGCCGCCCGTCATCGCGTTTGTCATGGCCACGCGCGGCTGGCGCGCTTCCTTCTATGTCTGCGCGCTCATCAGTTTTGCCTGGGTCGCACTGTGGGCACTGACCTTTACCGAGTACCCGAAGGATCATCCTCGGGTGACAGCGGAGGAACTTGCGGAATTGCCGCCGCCGCGCGCGAAAATCGCGATACCCGTGCCCTGGTCGCGCCTGCTCGCGCGCATGTTGCCGGTCACGATCGTTTATTTCTGCTATGGCTGGACGCTCTGGCTGTACTTGAGCTGGATTCCGCAATATTTCCTGCACAGCCAAAATCTCGATCTGAAGAAGTCGGGGCTGTTTTCCGCAGGCGTCTTCCTCGCCGGGGTGGTGGGCGACACGCTCGGCGGAATCGTCACCGACCGTCTGCTGAAAAAAACCAAGCGCTTGGAGATCGCGCGCAGCTACATGGTCTGCGTCTGCATGTTTCTGACCTTGGTGTCGCTGATCCCGCTGATGTTCACGCACAATTTGTACGTTTCGCTGGCTTGTCTGTCGGCTGGATTTTTCTTCGCCGAACTGACCATTGGTCCCATGTGGGCCATTCCCATGGACATCTCGGTCGATCACTCGGGCACGGCAAGCGGCATTATGAACATCGGTTCCGCCGCGGCGGCGATCATCAGCCCCGTGGTCGCCGGCTATTTGATCGACGTCAGCGGCAACTGGCAGCTGCCGTTCCTCGGCAGCATGATGCTCATGGCGCTGGGGTTGGTGCTCTCCTTGCGCATGCATCCCGAACGAAAGTTTGCCGCCACGCTATCGACTGAGGTAAGCGCCCGCTGAAGTGCGATCAACCACGCTCCGTGTTCACGCTTGCCGTTAGCCACGGCACCAAGTATTCCATCGAAAAGTCTTGGCTTTCAATCGGTGCGACGAAGGACTTGAATAGCTTCGACGAATCGACTGCGATCACGTAGCCGTTGATTCGAAGAAAGACGTCTACCGCCGCAAAGGCCACGCGCTTGTTGCCATCGACAAAGGGGTGGCTTTGCACGAGGCTCTCGAGCAGCGCCGCGGCTTCCTCGATGATCGTGCCGTAGTACCCGGTTCGGGGGCGATGCAGAGCCGATTCGAGCGCGCCGGCATCGCGAATTCCCGGAGCGCCGCCATAGAGTCGTATCAGCTCATGATGGAAGAAGAGAGCATCTGCCGTCGCGACGTATTCCGTCATTTCGTCAGCGATCGATACAACTCATCATGCTCTTTTAGGCTTTCTTGAAAAGCCTCGAGCACTTTTCGCCGTGGAGGCTGTACACGCCTATCGGCTAAGTATGCCCGCATCGCATCGCCGAGAACTGCTTGAAACAGCCGCCCCTCTCGAGCGGCTAATTGCTGCATCTCCGCCAGTACTTCGGCGTCGGCCTGCGAGGAGAACTTTCGCAATTTGCTCATGGCGGCGGCCCTTCATGATATATCCTGATACATCATGATAGAGCAAGATGCCGCCACCGCTCAATACCCGGTCTAGCAGCCCTTCAAATGGGTTCCGTACTCGCCCAATTCCCGCGTAAGGCGACCATTGTCGCCAAGCGGTATGGCTCGGGACCCGGTCAGCAGCGCGGCTATCGCGAATTTAAGGGCGCTCACGGCCTTGCCGATTGGCGCGGGACTCAAGGCTGGGCGCTGTGGCGCCGGCTTCGCTCTTGCCGCCGCGAGCGGCCGCCGCACTCTGTAAATTTCCGGATGCGACATGCCCAGAAGACCGATAGCGACCTTTTGAAATTCACTCATGGCGCTCACCTTTCAGTTGTAATTCCTATCCAAGGGCCACAGATTGCTACCGTCGCCCTGTTGGAACAAATGCAAAGGCTGAAGGGGTGTTAAGTACTGCTTAACCGAGACAGAGCGCCCGCGTCGTTCAACGAAATCTCCGCTGGCCGCCGCCTATCGCGCCCTTACGCCAGGACGCACAGCGGGGCAGTTTTGATGCGATGATTCAGATCGGTCCGCGGTGAAGACGGCATTACGGCAACACATCATGGCAAATATCGGGTGTACTTCTTGATTCACGCCGTACGGATATGGTGGGTCGGCGCCTTGCTGTTTTGCGGCAGCGTCGTTCAGGCCGCCGAGTGTGGGGCAGCGACAGTTGGCGGCACCTCCTTCACCGTGTGTCGGGCGGATCTGAATAGCGATCATCTGGAGTTGTTCTGGCGGGACGAGGCGGGTCGGCCCTATCGCCAATTTTCGGCATTGCGCGACGCACTAGGGGTCAAGGGCAAGCAATTGGTGTTTGCGGTCAACGCGGGGATGTACAAACCGGATTTCTCGCCGGTAGGTCTCTTTGTGGTTGGGAGCCAGGAGCTCGTGCCCTTAAATCATCACGTGGGTTCAGGCAATTTCTCGCAGCAGCCCAACGGCGTGTTTTTGATGGAAGGTAATTCCGCGCGCGTCATCACGACAGACGACTATGACAAGGAGCGCCCAAAGCCATCGCTCGCGACGCAATCAGGACCCATGCTCGTTCATGAGGGCGAGATTACGACATCGGCGGTCATGCATCCGAATTCAACGTCGCGCAAGATCCGGAATGGCGTTTGCGCGCCCTCCCCTGCCGCGGTGGTGTTTGTCATTAGCGAGTCGCCGGTAACGTTTTATGAGTTTGCGAGCTTCTTTCGGGATTCCTTGCATTGTCGGGAGGCTTTGTACCTCGATGGGACCATATCGAGTCTTTATGCACCAAAGCTGAATCGGGACGATCGGGGCCCCGACATGGGACCCATATTTGGTGTGGTTACCTCCACAGCGGATTCGAAGCGACGTTGAGTGTTTCAGAATGAGGTGCCCAATATGGCGACGACCATCGCAGTGAGCAGGGATAGGGGCTATGCGGACCGATTGCGAGACTATCGTGTTCTTCTTGACGGCGGAGAGATAGGGCGAATTGGTAATGGCGGACAAAGGAGTTTCGAGATCGCTGCAGGGCGGCATCAACTGATGATGAGGGTGGACTGGGGTAGATCAAATGTCCTCACCTTTGAGATCGGCCCGGACCAGAGTGTGAAATTTCGTTGCGGCTCCAGCTTACGGGGATGGCGTCTCGCGCTTACCCTTTATTACGCGACTTTTGGGTTTCGGAATTATTTGTGGCTGAAAGCAGAGTAAGAGCTCGCACGTCACGCGCAGCCATCGACGTAGGTACGTCCAGGGCGCGCAGATGACGCCGCTGCACTCGACCTTGAAACGCGCTCTGACCATCGATGGCCGCGACTATGTAGTGACGCTGACGGAGACGGCGTTGAAACTGACGCTTAAGGGCAAGCGAAACGGGGTGGAGCTGCCCTGGCTGCAGCTCGTCAACGGCGAGGCGGCGTTGGCCGTGGCGCTGCATGCCTCGCTCGGCGCATTCGCGTCGAAGGACAAGATTCCAACGGCCGCGCCGTCCTCGCCAGAGGCCGAGACGCACGCAGTCGCACCGCCAAAGGACTCGCGCCGGGCGAAGAAACCAAAACGAAAACGCGCTCGGCACGCAAAAAATAAGGCCAAGACCGTGCGCCGCGCGCGTTCCTAAACACCGCGCCGGCAATTTTAAAAGAAATATTTGACAACGATTGATATTCACCCTAAAAGGTGAATATATGTCGGACGCATCGAAGCTCGATCACATCTTGGGGGCGCTGGCTGATCCCACGCGCCGCGCGATCTTGCAGCGTCTGTCGCGAGGCGACGCCCGGGTGACAGATCTCGCGGCGCCATTCGACATTTCGCTCAACTCCGTATCGAAACACATTCGAATTCTCGAGAGGGCGCGGCTGGTGGAGCGTCGCAGGGCGGGACGCGAGCATGTCTTGTCGAGAAATGCGCGCGCTTTGAACGAGGCTGCAGCGTGGATCGAGACACTTCAAGCCAAATGGCACAGCCGCATCGATCGGCTGGAGAACGCACTGGAAGAGGAGCAACCATGACCATATCGGATAAGAAAGCCGTGAGCCCCAATCAATTCGTCATCGACCGAACTCTCAAGGCGCCGGTGGAGAAAGTCTGGAAGATGTGGACCACCAAGGAAGGGCTCGAGAAGTGGTGGGGACCGGAAGGCTTCAGCTCGAAGGTAAGCCACCTCGATGTACGCGTCGGCGGCCGGTTCGAAATTGTCATGACCGCGGTGCTGCCGGAGATTATCGCGCATCTGAAATCGGCGGGCATGGGCGACAGCTCCATCGCGAAGGGCGATTACACGCTGATCGAACCAAACCGGCGCCTGATCTATACCAATGCGGTGGATTTCGTTCCCGGCGTCCCGCCGTATACCTGCACGACCCTCATCGACATGTCCGCCACGCCAAGCGGCGGAACGCGGCTGATCGTCAGCAACGACGTGATGCATGATGAGCAGTGGACGACCATGGCGACAATGGGTTGGACGCAGCAGATCGACAAGCTCGCAAAGCTGCTGGGTTAAAGGCGAGCGGGCGGTATCGAACGCGATTTGCGGACCCAGGTCTTGGCGAGATCGCAACGCCACGCAAAAAAAGGAATGCCCCCGCTTCGAGCACGCCAGATCGAATGCAGGGTCGCACGCGGGATCAGCGGCGCAGCGCGTTCAACTTTGGCGTACCAGCCGTGCTCGGTCGATTTCTTGGCTGACAACATGCAGGGGCATTCCTAACGCTTGACCGATGAACTCTCAGACGACCCTTCGCTGTACTTTGGCGCCTTTGGACCACAGCCGTGGAATCAGCATGGGCGTGCGCGCCCGATAATCGAGGTAAGTTGTTCCGAACGCCGACACCAGATCGCGCTCCTCCAATCCGATGGCAATCAGAATGTAGGCGGTGGTCACCAGCGCGAAGATCAAATGAGAGACAGTCATGGTGGGTGCGGCCCAGAAAATCGTCAGCCAGCCGATGTACAGCGGATGCCGCACCACTTTGTACAGACTGGGGGTCCGGAATACCGGCGCGCGGTAGGTCTTGTTCAGCAGCCGGCGCCACACCTGCTTCAATCCAAACAGATCGAAGTGATCAATGAGAAAGGTGGTGTACAAAAGCAGCACCCAACCGAGCAGGTACAGCCCGATGATGCCGTTGCGCACGACCCCATCCTGGGCGCTCCAAATCACGCCGCCGATCGGTTCCCAATAAATATAGAGCGCCAGCAGCGCGAGTGAACTCAGCAGCACATAGGTGCTGCGCTCAGCGGGTTCCGGCACGAAGCGCTTCCACCAGGCCTTGAATGCGGGCCGTGCCATCCCGCTGTGCTGAATGGCAAATGCGGCAAGCAGCGCCAGATCCACCGTCAACGCATGGCCCAAGGTTGTAGTCGGTACTCCATCCAAGCTGGTCGGCGTCGAAAAGCCGCCGATGAAGCCGATGCCGTAGAGAAAAACAGCGAAAAAGACCAGGTAACTTAATACCCCGTAGGCAAAAATTGCGATGCGAGACATGGGCGACTCCTCTTGAATGACAGGCGTCGCATGGTGGCGCGCGGCGTCGTTTGGCGCATGGGGCACTGATCCCCATCTTTTGGGTTTCTTATCCCTATCTTTCGAGATCGCCCAGCAGTCCGCGCGCCCGCGCCGCCGCGGCCGCCTCTTGGCGGGTGGCCGCGTCGAGCCGGGCCATGATCGCCGAGACGTGGTGCTCAGCGGTTTTGGCGGAGATGCACAGGCGCCGCGCGATTTCCGAATTGCTCAGGCCTTCGCCGAGCAGGCCTAAGACCTCCACCTGGCGGCGGGTGAGCCCCGCTGCATTGGCCCGCGTCCCCGCAATGGGGCCGCGCGGCACAGCTCGCGACCCGCTTATGCGCATTTGCCGGCGCAGGCGCGCACCCGCAGGCACGGCGCCCAAGCGGTCTAAAATCTCCAGCGCCTGCCGCTGCGCCGCCTCGTCTCCGCCGCACAGCGCCATGGCCTCCTCGTATGGTCGGCCGAGCGCACGCCATCCCGCCGCCGCTTGCTCCCAGCGGCTTTCGCAATGCTCGCGGTAGGGGGATGAAAGGTTTGCCGTTGCCGCCACCGGCTCGCCCAGCATGTAGAGCCAGAGCGCCGAATCCTCGGCGACCCAGCCCGCGTGGCGCTGCTCGGCCGTCGCGTGTACCTCGCGAAGCAGGGACTTGGCCTCCTCGGCAGCCGGCGCGCCCGCCTCATTCAGCTGCCACGCCTGTTCCGCCGCCAGCATCGCGATGTACACGGTGCGCTGCGGCTCGCCCATCGCGGCCGACAAACTTCGGGCGGCCTCGAAAGGCGTCTCGGCGTCTTGATCGCCGCGCCGGATGCGCAGGCGAGCAAGCGTGATCAGCGCAGGAAACCGGTAGGTCTCTGCGGCATACGTCCGGCTGCAGATCTCTTGCGCTTCCTCCTCTGCGCGGCTCCAGTCGCCCTGATCGAGCCAAATCATCGCGCGCCACCCGCGCAAATAGGCTTCCCAATGCGAGAGCTCGCGGGCGCCGGCATACGAGACGCCGCGGTCGATATAGTCGAGCGCCGCCGGATATTCGCGCCGCCAATAATACGTGCAGGTCAGGTTGCAGGACGCACGTTCCACATGATCGTGGTACTTACCCTCGACCGCCAGCTGATAGCTTTCCTCGAGCTCCGGACAGCTGCGCGAACTTGCGTCGTCCGCTCGCGCCGAACCGAGATTTCCCAGCGCGTGGATCATGATTTCTTTTTCGCCCAACTGCTGTGCGAGCTTCAGAGCGCGCTCACCCCAACCGATGGCACTGTCCATGCGGGAGGCCAGCATGTCGAGCTGCGATTGATGCGAGTAGGCCCAGGCAAGCTCTGGACCGGGCGGCGCCGCCTGCAGCACGGCAATGGCTTCCTCGACAAATCGCTCTGCTTCCGCCCTGAGGCCGCACATCCACGCAAAGCGCGTCAGGCGGGTGAGATCCTGTCCGAGCTTGACCGTGTCTTTGGCACGGCGCCGCAGTTCAGCCGCCTCCCTCATGGAGGTCATGGCCAGGTCCGCGGAACCCATGAGGTAGGCTTGCTCGGCATGCCGCTCCAGCGTCTCGACGGTAAGACCTGGATCCAGGGCCTCGCGATGGCGCAGCATCAGCGCAAAATGCGCCACCGCTTCGCGGGGTGCGCCGGCCCGCACCGCTTCCTCGCCCGCGCGCCGCGCGAACTTGAGCAGCGCCGCGGAGTCACCCGCTCGCTCTGCATGGTGCGCGATCTCGCTGGCGCGCGCATCGGGCCGCCGCCTGAGGACGTCCACGACTTTCTGATGCAAGGCTCGACGGCGGGTGGGTGCTATCGAGCTCTCAACCGCGCGCCGGGCAAGCTCGTGGCGGAACTGCACCAGGCCGCCTTCGAGCGACAACATTCCCTTCTCCACGCAGTCGTCGAGACCCGTTTCGATCACGCCCTTGACCAGGTCAGCGACGACGGCCGTCTCGGCATGGCGCGGAAACAACGACACCGCCTCCAGCACGACGCGCGCCGATTCGCTAAGACGCGATGCGCGCGCCAGCGTCGAATCACGCACGGCTTCGGTCGGCACATCGCCCTCCACCGCCAGCGCCTCAGTAACCAGAAACGGATTACCCGCGGTCAGCGCGTAGAGCGGCTCGCCGCGCCGTCCGGCCTTGGCGGCAAGTCTCGTCACCGCGGCCAGGGATAGCGGTTCGAGCGTCATGCGCTCGACGCTGCCCATCGGCGCTTCGCCGAGCACATTGCGGACCGGCGAGCGCGCATCCACCTCTTCATCGCGATAGGTGATCAGGATCAAGGCGCGCACCCGCGCGATGCGTCGCCCGAGAAAGCGGATCAGATCCAAGGTCGCGGTATCGGCCCAATGCACGTCCTCGATGATGAGCAGCGCAGGCGCTAGCCCCACGGACAGAAGGCGCAACATCGATTCAAACGCGCGGATGTGATCGGTCTCGAAATCGAAGACTTCGCCGCTGGCGCGGGCAATGTCGCGCAGCGGCAGCAACACCTCGGGCGTGGATAGGTTTTCGCAGGCGCCCCAATACACCCGAGCTTCCTCGGCATGGCTTGCGACAAATCGCTCCGTCAGCGCCGTTTTGCCGGCGCCCGCCTCGGCAGCAATGGCGACGATGCGCCCCCTGCCCGCGCGCGCATGCGCGAACGCATCGCTCAAGCACCGCAGGTGTTCTTCGCGCTCCAGTAGTTCGATCGCGGCATCCTCGTTTTGACTTGGAGTCCCGTGGGTATGGTGTACCGCCTTGCAGCACGGATCGCAACCACCACGTGGAGTCGCGCGCAAACTTTCAGGAACCTTCGCAACTAAAGTATCTCCCTGTCACAAAGAACGCTAAGTAATAGGCGGTGGCCGCTATGGCTTAGCAGGCGAACTTCACCCAATCCACCTTCAACTTCCGGGAGAACTGCCATGCCTCTGACACGTCCGTTTCAACGCGCGCTTGCGCTTACCGCGACTTTGAGTTTGACGTCGGTGCTCGGTGCCGCTGCGCACGCTCACGATGCCTTCATCCCGAAAGCCATCACCTCCAGCACAATGCCGGCCAACGGGGATGTCAATCCCTACGGCGTTGCCTTCGTCCCGCGCGGCTTCCCGGCGGGCGGCAAGATAGCCGAGGGCGACGTGTTGGTCAGCAACTTCAACAACGGCGCCAACAGTCAAGGCACCGGCACAACGATCATCCAGTTCTCGCCGCAGGGTCCCATCGCCCCTCCGGGAGAGGCGGTGACATTTTTCGCCAGCAGCCAAGCGGGCCTGAGCACCGCGCTCGGCGTCTTGCGCAGCGGTTTTGTCATCGTCGGCAACGTTCCGACGACGGACGGCACCATTGCAACCATCGGGCAGGGATCGCTGCAGGTCATCGACAAAACCGGCCACCTGGTCGCGACCTGGACTGATCCGGTGTTTCTCGATGGCCCCTGGGATCTGACGATCGACGATCACGGCTCGTGGGCTCGAGTGTTCGTGTCGAATGTGCTCAACGGCACCGTCGTTCGGCTCGATGTCGGCGTGCAGTCAAAGGGACCTGCGCTGTTGCACAAGACCACGATTGCGAACGGCTACACGCACGTTCCCAACATGGCGGCCCTGATTCTGGGGCCCACGGGTCTCGCGTTCGATCGGGCTACCGACACGCTCTATGTCGCTTCCACAAACGACAACGCCATTTATGCGGTTGCTCACGCGGGTCAAAAAACCAGCGCCGGCGGACGCGGACAGGTCGTGTTCTCGGATCAACATCTGCGCGGGCCGCTTGCGCTGCGGTTCGCGCCCAACGGAGATCTTCTCGCCGCCAACGGCGATGCGGTCAACGCCGATCCGTTACACCCCAGCGAGATCGTCGAGTTTACGAAGTCGGGACGGTTTGTCAGGGAGTCCGATGTCGACTCAAGCCAAGGCGGCGCATTCGGGCTCGATACTGTGCTCGGCGACGCCGACCGTGACGGTGACGACGATGATCGCGGGGGCGCAGCCTTCAACTATGCCCTCATCGATGACGTCACCAACAGCTTGTCGGTTCTCAAGGTGCCTGAGCACTAACATATCGTCGCAGGTTCGCAGTAAAGACTCGGCGTCTGCCCGGAAAAGCACTTTCGACGGGTATTAATTGAAAAAAGCGTGACGGCGTGAACAAGCCGTCACGCGGTTTTGCTACATTCTTGCGTGCATGAATGACACCACATCGCAAGACCCGCGCCGCGAGCTGCAATCCATGCTGGCGTCGCGTCTGGCGCTCATCGTGGTGGAGTCCCGTGAGGAAGCGCGCGTCCTCGCGCTGGTTCGCGAAGTGAGCCTCAAAGTGCGGGAGGGCCGCGGCTGGGGCGTATTCCAATGGACGGTCACCGAGGGCCTGCAGCGCATCGACATCGATCTCGGCGGTCCGCAGCGCATGCTTTCCGACGCGGAGCAACTGCTGAAGCATCTGAAGGCGACGCCGATGCCGGGGATTTACGTGTTGCTCGATTTTCACCCCTACCTCAAGGAGCCGGTGAATGTCAGGTTGCTGAAGGATATTGCTCAGGGCTATGCCCAGGTCGCCCGCACCGTTGTCCTAATGAGCTACGAGGTGACGCTTCCTGATGAGCTCGAGCATCTGGCGGCCCGCCTGCATCTCGCGCTGCCCACCACTAATGAGCGGCTGATGATCATCACGCGCGTGGTGCGCGAGTGGAATGCCGCGAATCCCGGCAAACCGGCAAAACTGGATCGCGAGGTACTCACCAAACTCGTCGACAATCTCAACGGGCTCACCGCATCGGACGCGGAGCGCCTGGTGCGTCACGCGATTTTCGACCATGGCGCCATCACCCTATCGGACATCTCCGAAGTGTTGGCCGAGAAATACGAGCTTCTGAATCGCGGCGGCTCGCTCTCGTACGAACCGGCGACCGCCAAATTCGCCGACGTCGGCGGCATGCAGAACCTGCGGCACTGGCTGACCAGCCGCAAGCCGGCATTTGACGGCAGTGCGCCTGAACTCGATCCGCCGAAGGGCGTGCTGTTGCTCGGCGTGCAGGGTTGCGGCAAGAGTTTGGCGGCGCGTGCGGCCGCCGGCATTTTCGGGGTGCCGCTGGTGCGCCTGGACTTCGGCGCGCTCTACACCAAGTGGCAGGGTGAGGCGGAGAAGAACCTGCGCGAATCGCTGCATTCGGCTGAGGGCCTTTCGCCCTGCGTGCTATGGGTCGATGAGATCGAGAAGGCGCTCGCCGAGGGCGAGGGCGACAGCGGCGTTTCGCGCCGCGTGCTGGGGACCTTTCTTACCTGGCTCTCGGAGCAGCGCGCACGCATCTTCGTGGTCGCGACGGCGAATGACATTACGGCCCTGCCTCCGGAACTGATCCGCAAAGGCCGGTTCGATGAAATATTTTTCGTCGACCTGCCCGGCAAGGAGGCGCGCGCGGAAATCATCGGCATCCACACGCACAAGCGCGGTCTTGCGTTGAGTCCCGCCGAGCTCGCCGCGCTCGCCGGCCGCTGCGAGAGCTTCTCGGGTGCGGAGATCGAACAGGCCGTGGTGGCGGCGCTCTACAGCGCGCACGCGGCGAAACAACCCGTCAGCGCCGCGTTGATCGCGAACGAAATGCAGAACACCCGGCCGCTAGCCGTCGTCATGGCGGAAAAGGTCGCGGCCCTGCGAACCTGGGCCAGCGGCCGCACGGTCTCGGCGGACTGAGGCGGTCTGGGCGAACTGACTAGGATTCGAGCAGCGATTCGATGATCTTAGCCAGCGCCCGCTCGGCCGGGACCGGACTCAGCGCCATGTCCTCCAGTTCGTGTTCCGCCAGCGCATCGGCGAGCCGTTCCATCTGCAGCAGCGCGGTGGCGATGGACGCCTCGCTCATCGGAGGCCTGTGCTTCTTGCGCCAATGTTGGATCGCCTCGACTTGGCGCTTGCGGCTGGCGGCGCGTGCCTGGCGCACCTCGGAATTGTCGAGCGAAACCTGCCGAAGACTGCGCCTGAAGATTTTGTATTCGGAGTGATGCGCGACAATCGCCTCGACCAGCCGCGCGGCGGAAGCCTGGCCGCGCAGCAGATCCTCCAGCATGCGGCGCTCGAGGTCCTCCCAGCTCTTGTAGGCCGCAATGAAGATCTCGGCCTTGTGACTGAACCAGCGATAAAAAGTTTGCGGCGCGAATCCCGCATGGCGCGCTATCCGGTTCGTGTCCGTTCCCTCGAATCCATGGCTGTTGAATTCCGACATGGCGGCACTGATGAGGAGCGTGCGGGTGTCTAAGGCTTTTTTTTTCGCCGCGGACGCCAAGGCTCTAGGCAGCCGACGATGTCATCGATGCATGAATCGGGATCGATGCGTGAATCGGAATGGATGCCTGAATCGGGCCGGACGGAAGGCCCGACATAAACTCTTCGAAACCGGCGGCAAACGCATCAGGCTGTTCGAGAAACGCGGCGTGGCCAGCCTTGAAAGTGTCCAGCTTCGTCCGTTGGATTCGCCGGATCGCGGGCAGACAGGCCTTCAGCGGCAGAATGCGATCGCCGCGCGCCCAGGCAATCCACACCGGCATATCCAACGATGCGGCGGTATCTCGAATATCGGCTTCGCGTGTCCCGAAGCTTGACCATGCTTGAGAAATTGCGAGGGCGCGCTCACGGCCATGCGCGATGATGCGGTTTCGCTGCCCTGCGGCGAGCGGCGAAGGCAGCACCATTCGATAGTAAAGTGCAAAGAGCGGCGCGAAATACCAGGCGCCGCGCGCACCCGCCGCGAAGAAGCGCGAAAACAGCCGGCAGATACGGGTAACCCCGGGTGTCACCGGCACGAGTCCGCCGCTGTCGCAGAGAACCACCGCCCGCGCGGGTATGCGTGCGGCAAGCAAAATCGCGGCGGCGCCGCCGATGGAATTGCCGATCAGCACCGGTCCCTGAACATCCAGGATTCGCAGCGCCGAATGGACCAGCGCCGCGTAGCGCGCGGCACTCGCCGGCGCGTGGTCGGCCCTGGAATCGCCGTGGCCGGGCCATTCGATGCAGATGATTTCGAATTTGTGCTTGAGCCGTTCTGCCAGCGGTTCAAAATCCTGAGCGTCGTGACCCGTGGCCGTCAGGCAAATGACCGGCGGGCCGCTCCCGGCCCTCTTGATGGCCAGGATCACCTTGTCGACGGTGAGGAATGTCAAACCGAAGGTCGGCATGGCGGTCGGCTCGCAAAATGATGTGATATTAATATCACACGTATTTTAGCTTGTAAAGTGCGAGCTAAAATTGAGGCCTGCTGCGCGTTGCAATGCACTCTACTGGCAGATGCATGCGGTTCGCGTTCAAGGCTCAAAGGCCGAGAGACCGGATCGAGTTGCCAGCTGCTGGTGATGACAGATCCACTACGCCGCAGGCAGGCCCTGTCCTCCCGCCTTCTTGCAATGCAAGAAACCAGTCCGCCGGCGATCGCCATGCCTGCGGGATAGACCCGCACGGCACAGCGTGCGAGTTGCGCCCATATGGGGGACAATGCGCCACACAAAAAGAGGGGAGTTTCATTGAGCCACGCTGCCATCGTCGGCTGGGGCAAGTGCCTGCCGCCGTTAATTCTGACCAATCAAGACCTGGCCACCTTCCTGCCCACGGACGATGAGTGGATCACCACGCGCACCGGCATGAAGGAACGGCGCATCTCGCATGTGCCCGGCATCGAAATGGCCATCACCGCGGCACGCCGCGCCATCGCCTGCGCCGGCATGTCGGGAAAGGACATAGAGCTGGTCATCTACGGCAGTTGCAGCAACGATGAGACCGTGCCCAACAGCGCCTCCGGCGTGCAACAACGTATCGGCGCCACTCAGGCGGCATCGTTCGACGTCAACACCGCCTGCACCAGCTTCATGTACGGCCTGTCGATCGGCTCGTCCATGATCAAGAGCGGCATTGTCAAGAATGCGCTGGTGATCGGCGTGGAGCTGATCTCGCAGTACATGGATTGGGACAATCGCAATGTCGCCGTGCTGTTCGGCGACGGCGCGGCGGCGATGGTACTCAAGGAATCGCAAGTCGAGAGCGGCGTGATCGCCGAGAAGCTGCAATGCTACGCCGACGCGCGCCAGATTCTGCGCGTGCGCGGCATGGGCACCATGTACGCCAATCTCGGCGTGCTATATGGGCAGACCAGCTGGGATTTCGACGGGCAGGAAATATTTCGCAAGGCCGTGCAAGGCATGAGCGAAGCCAGTCTCGATGTCATGCGCCGCGCCGGCGTGACCATCGATGACATCGGGCTGGTCGTCCCGCATCAGGCAAACCTGCGCATCATCGACGCGGTCGCCAAGCGCGCGGGCGCAAGCGCCGACAAGGTCTTTCTGACCGTGCAGAAGTACGGCAACATGAGTTCCGCGACCGCACCCGTCGCACTGGTCGAGGCCGTTGAAGAGGGCCGCGTCGCGCCCAACAGCCTGGTGCTCATGCCGGCTTTCGGTGGAGGACTGACACTCTCGGCGCACTTGATTCGTTGGGGCGAACGTCTCACGCCCCTGAGCGTGAGCGACGCGGAACTGCCGCCCACCACCAAGACCGCGCTCGACATCGTCAACGAAATTCGCGCTCAGAAGAAACTGGGCGAAGCCGAAGCGGCCCGCTTCCAGAGCTTGAGCTTCCCAGAGAGCCGCACCGGTTGAGGATAGCCACGGTCGCGCGAAATCCCCTGCCAAGCTGAGCACGCTCTTACTTGATCCAGCTTTCCACGGTGGCTTTTTGTTGATTGATGAAGTTATCGACGCGATCGACGGCGGTGTCGATTTGACTTTGTGGGCCGGTCAGGACGTGGCGGCTGCGGGCGGCGACGAGGTTGGGGTCTTCGTCGGTCATGCTCTCTAGGTTGTGGGACATGGCCACGAGAGCATTCTGGTGTTCGTTGAGGGCGTCGACCGGCGGTGAGGCGGCCACGGTCTGGGTCGAAGGGTCGACTCGCGACGGTGTGTCGGTGCGTGGCGCGGCGCCATTGATGACCGCTTTGAAGGTGTTGGCCTTGGCCGTGCGGTCACCGAGATCGTTTAGGCCCCATTTGTCTTGCAGGTACTTCAAGAGGCTGGTGTGATCGAGCAAGTCGGAAAAGATTCCATTGCCCACGTAGGGAGAAATGAGAATTGCCGGGACGCGGACGCCGTAGCGCGTGAAATCGTATTCTTCGCTGTGGTGATCCGGTGGAATCGCCGCGGGGGGCACGACGTGGTCGTAAAATCCACCGTGTTCATCGAATAGAACGAGCAACAGCGTTGAATTCCAGAGCTTGTCGTTTTTACGGATGGCATTGTAGACGCTGGCGATGAGGCCGTCCGCGCCGATGATGTCGTGCGGCGGATGCGCGTCGTTGGCTCCCGGCTGAAGGTAGGCAGGCTCGATGAAGGCGAAAGGTGGAAATTTATCGGCATCGCCTGCGGCGTCTTGGTAGAAGCCCATCATATGGTGGTGGCGCGCGGCGTTTTCGGGTGACCACTGGTGCACAAATAGGAGGGATAGCGGCGTATCACCGAAGTAAACCTTCCACTCCATGGACTTTTCATTCAGCCGGTCAAAGATCGTCGGCTGGTCATACCAGTGCAGGTTCAGGTTCATGATGCCGTTGGGCATTTTGACGCGACCCAAACTCGTGCCGCTCAATGCGAATAAGCGGTTGACCCAGGTCGGTCCGGGCACCGACGAATGCCAGGAATCGCAAACCGTAAAGGCATTGGCGAGCGCGTGAATGGCGGGTAGCGCTCCATCATCGTGAAAGCGCATGACCTCGGAAGGATCGTCAAGCTGCGGATAGGATTGCGCATAGTCTTGGACGAAGCCGCCGTTCGGTGGAATGCCGCCGGTACCGCCCAATTGGATCAGGACGTCCTTGGTCTCGTGAATCGGATCATTCGGTACTTGGCGGGCCGCACCGGGTTGCTGGCTGTAGCTCTTGCGCCCGTATTTGTTGGTGCCGCTCAAGGCGAATCTCGCGCGCATTTTTTGGGTGCCGCCCAAGATGTGATCGAAGGAGCGATTCTCGAGCATCAGGACGACGACGTGCTTGATGGGATCGTCTGGCATTGCAGTCCCTCGTAAATCGCGATGATTGATAGGGTGCAACGGAGTATCACATGCTCATCATCGCACCGGCAATGCGGCGCCTTGGCATCAGAGTCACCCTCCTCCGCTGAATGCTGGGAATAACTCCGTGCTATCTGAACTCTCCGGTCGCGGGAGACGTGTCCAACGAATCAAAGGCGCTGGGGCGAGGGGTTTGCGCCCGCCGCAGATTCGGTCGCGGCGGCGGCTTCTTGGTCAGGAATGGCAGCGCCACAGCGCAGAGCAGCAACCCCGCGATCAGCGGCAACATACCCGCGAAAGAGCCGGTCATGTCTTTGGCGCGCGCGACCATGATCGGGCCGATCAAGCCGGCGAAACCCCAGGCCGACAGAATCATGGCGTAATTCAGTCCCGCATACTTCATGCCGAAGCAACTGGCATTGAAGGAAGGCATCGTGCCGAAACCACCGCCGCAACACAGCAGGACCACCGAGGTGGCGATGAGGGCGAGGGTCAGATCATGGACGCCGCTCAGTAAAAACAGCGTCACCGCTTGAATGGCAAACATGGCCGCGAAGGTCTTGGCGCAGCCGATTCGATCCGAGACGGCGCCCCAGAACAAGCGGCCGAGTGCATTGAAAACGCTGACGAGGCCGAAGAGCGGCGCCAGCACCGCGGCAGAGACCCGAGTCAGATCCGTGAGGATGAACACCGCGTTGGAAATGATGGCGATGCCGCCGATCACATTGATGAACAATTGCAGCCAGAGAAGATAAAACTGCGGGGTCGCGATAGTTTGCGCGGGCGTGTACCCTTCCGCCAAATCTCGGGTTGCCGGGTGCGCGCCGACGCTGTAGCCCGGCGGAGGATTGCGGAACAGCGACGCTGCGCCCAAGCCGACGATTAGAAAGACCACGCCCGAGACGACAAACACATTCGTCACCGCGCCGATGTCCGTCGCGGTGAACAACTGCGAGGGCGCGAGATGCCGATGATCGAAGGCGGCGCCTGTGGCGGCGGCCGCTTTCGCGGCGAGGAAGCCGCCCGCGTGCACCGCTGCGGCATGAAAACCGGCGAGGCGCGGCACCAGCATGTTGTAGACGAATGCGCCCAGCCCAAAACCCCCGGCAACCAAGCCGCCCGCGAGGCCTTTCTTGTCCGGGAACCATTTCGTGACCATGGCGACGGGGGTGATGTAGGCCATTCCCGCACCGATGCCCCCCATGATTCCATATGACAGGTAAAGCCAAGGCGCGCCCAGCGCTGAGGTTCCAAGCCCCGCCAATATGTTTCCCAATCCCCACAGCGAGACACCCATCATCGCGACCTTGCGCGGACCGGCCTTGTCCTGCCAAAAGCCTCCAATGATCGCGCCCACCGCAGCCAACGAGAAATTCGCGATGGCGTACGCCCAGGTGGTCGTTCTCAAGTCCCACTGATACGCCACCAGCAAGGGTTGCGTGAACAGCGCCCAGGAATAAAGGCAGCCGATCGTCACCATGACCACCGTGCCGCTGATCGCAATCACCCATCGATTCGGCGTGTCATTGCCCATGGATACTCGCCCTCTATGGAAAAGATCGGATTCCCGTTCCCAAAGTGGTCATAGGCTCGCGATTTAAGTCAAAATGCAGCGACCAAAATAACGATGGGGAGATTTCATGACTGATCATGCCGACGGCGTGAGCCGACGCGATTTCGTGCAAGGCGCCCTATCGGGCGCGGTTCTCATGGCCGCCCCCACGGCGGCGCTCGCGGCTGCGGGCGACGATCCGGACAAGGCCGCTGTGCTTGCGCAAATACCGAAGATGCATGCGGAAAACCTCAAGCGGCTGCAGGATTGGATTGCCCTGCCCTCCATCGCCGCGGAGAACCGCAACTATCCCAAGGGCGCCGAGTACATGGCGAAACTGGCCGAGCAGGCTGGATTTACCGGCGTGAAAATCATACCGACATCCGGCAAGCCAGGCGTGTTCGGGCGTTTGGATTCGAGCGCCAAGACCACGGTGGCGGTCTACTTCATGTACGACGTGAAGCAGTTCGTTCCTGAGGAGTGGAGCTCGCCGCCGCTCGAAGGCCGCCTCGTTGAGAAGGCCGGCTTGGGCACGGTGTGCATGGGGCGCGGAGCGGTAAACCAAAAAGGTCCGCAGAACTCCTTCTTGAGCGCGCTGATGGCATTCAAGGCGACTGGCAAGAAACTGCCGGTCAATCTTGTCCTGGTGTGCGAAGGCGAAGAGGAAATCGCCTCGCCGCACTTCGGCGAGATCGTGAACAGTCCCGACGTGTTCCCGCATATGAAATCCTGCGTCGGGGTGATGCTGCCAGATGCCGCCCAGGGCCTGGACGGCAGCGTGCAAGCGACCGCCGGCGCCAAGGGCGTGGTCGAGCTGGAATTGGTTTCGGATGGAACGAGCTGGGGCCGCGGACCGAAGAAGGACATTCACTCCAGCCTCGAGGCGCAGGTGGATTCGCCCTCCTGGCACTTGGTGCAGGCCCTCAACACGTTGGTGGAAAAAGACGGCCATACGCCGGCGGTCGAAGGATTCTTCGAGAAAGTTAAGCCCTTGTCGGAAGCTCAAAAGAAAATGGTTTTGGCCTATGCCAAGGCCGTGCCGGAATCCACGAGCAAGGCCGAATTTGGCGTCGATCATTGGGTTCACGATTTGAACTGGCAGGACTCGCTGCTGCGCCTGTTCTCGCAACCCACGATCAACATCGAAGGCCTGGTCGGCGGGTACACCGGTCCCGGCGGCAAGACGGTGCTGCCGCATCGAGCCGTGGCCAAGATCGACATGCGCTTGGTGCCCGACATGACCGCGGCCGACACGCTGGCCAAGCTCAAGGCGCATCTGGCGAAGCACGGTTTCGGGGACATTCAAGTCAACATGAGCGGCGGCTACGATCCCACACAGACCGACCCGGATAGCAAATTCTTCAAGGCCGTTATCGCGACTTTCAGCAAGCTGGGCTCTCCGCCGCTCGTGACGCCGCGTAGCCCCGGATCCTGGCCCGGCTATCGATTTACCAGCGCGCCCTTGAGTCTGCCGGCCGGCGGTTTCGGGTTGGGTCACGGCACCGGCGCACACGCCCCGGACGAGTACTATTTGATCGACTCGAAAAACCCCGCCATCAAGGGATTGGACGGTGCCGCGGCATCGTTCGTCGAATTCTTGTACGCGATAGCCTGATGGGCCGTGCCGGCGGCGCAATGCCGCCGGCACCTTTCGCGGCAGCGGCGGCGCGAGCAGCAGATACAATGGCGCCATGAATGACGCCAATCTCTCCCCCGAAACCACGCTCTCCGAGGACGATGTGCGCACTTGCGTGCGCGTGCTGCGCGCGATCGAGGCCGATCGCTCGCACCTGACTTCCTTAAGCCAGGAGCAACGGCGCGAGTTGCTGATGCTGGCCGGTCTCGTCACCAAGCCTGAGCGGCACGATGTCTCGAGAATGCTCAAGGGATTTCGGCGCGCCAAGCGCCAAGTCACGAAAGATCATGACCGCAGCATCATTGAGCGCGCGGGCCTGCGCGTCCAGCGGCGCTCCAAAGTCTACGCCCCGCTCTGGCTGGAGCGGCCGAAGCCCGAGGCATCCGCGGCGCGCCCCGAATTCCATCATGAGCGCAATTGCTACGTCTGCAAGCAATCCTTTGCCGTCATGCACCGCTACTACGATTCGATGTGCCAGACTTGCGGCGAATTCAACTACGCGAAGCGCGAGCTGACCGCCGACCTTCAAGGGCACTACGCGCTCATTACCGGCGCACGCGTCAAGATCGGCTTTCAGGCCTCATTGAAGCTGCTGCGCGCCGGCGCGCATGTCATCGTCACCACCCGCTTCCCGGTCGATGCCATCGATCGGTATTCGAAAGAGCCGGACTTCGCACAGTTTCAGGAACGCCTGCAGATTCACGGCCTGGATTTGCGGCACACGCCGAGCGTCGAGCTGTTTACACAGTTCCTGCTCGAGCGGCTGCCGCGGCTCGATTACATTTTGAACAATGCCTGCCAGACCGTGCGCCGCCCGGCGGGCTTTTTCCAGCACTTGTTGGCTCGCGAAAGCGAGCCGCTCGCGGCGCTGCCCGATTCCTGGCGACGGCCGCTTGCCAGCCACGATGAATTGCGCCGGCGCATCGACGGAGCGCCCGGGCACAATCACAGCGCACTGGTCGCAATTGCCCGCCAGCACGGCGAGGGACTGCTGCACAGCGCGGCGCTGTCACAGCGGCGCTATCTTGATGAGGATTACCAAGGCGGCGAAGCCTTGTTTCCGTCAGATCGCTACGACGAGGATTTGCAGCAAGTCGACTTGCGTGAGGTCAACAGCTGGCGATTGCGCATGCATGAAGTGAAAACGCCGGAGTTGCTCGAAGTGCAGCTGGTAAACGCCATCGCACCCTATGTACTCAATGCGCGCCTGAAGCCGCTCATGCTGCGCACGCCCGGTCATCACAAACATGTGGTGAACGTCAGCGCCGTGGAGGGACAGTTCTACCGCACCACAAAGACGGACAAACATCCGCACACCAATATGGCCAAGGCCGCGCTCAATATGATGACGCGCACCAGCGCGCCGGATTTCGTCAAGGACGGAATCCACATGAACGCGGTTGACACCGGATGGGTGACCGATGAGGATCCGGCGGCCCATGCCGCGCGCAAGGCGGACCTGGGTTTCGCGCCGCCGCTCGACATCATTGACGGCGCCGCGCGCATCGTCGATCCGATATTCAACGGCCGCCTCACGGGCGAGCATGTGTGGGGACAGTTCCTGAAGGACTACAAGCCGGCGCCGTGGTGATTGGCGTACTCATGTAAGCTGATCCTCTCCATAGCGGAGTGAAACGAATGGCTCGGTTTGCGATTTTAGCCGTCGCGATTGCCACATCACTGGTGCTGTCGGGCTGTGCTGCGCCGCGACGCTCCCCAGAGAGCGAGCGGCCGCCGGCCCAGATTCCAGCCACGATCGCGCCCGAACCACCAGTGGTTTTTCCGCCGAGCGCGCCGGCTCCGGCTCCTGCTTCAACCACAGCGCCAGCATCGCCGCCGACACCCATGCCAGCGACGGCGACGCCAATGCCAGCGACAGCGACGCCTTCGGCGAGCAAGGCTTTGTCCGGCGCGACTCCTGGAAGCCCGGTTTCGAAACCCGGCAACAACGCGGGCACCGCCGCGCCCAAGCCAAGCGCCGAGCCCGCGCCCGCGCCCGCGCCCAAGCCGACCGCGTCCGAATCGCCGAGGGCACAGACGCTGGACTTGGCTGCGCTTGAGCAGCGGCTGAAAGACACCAAGGCGATTGGCGTGTTCACAAAGCTGTCATTGAAAAACCAGGTAGATGACCTGCTCGGCGAGCTGCGCGCATTTCACCAAGGATCGGCCAAGACACCGACGGCCGTGCTGCGGCAAAAATATGATACGTTGATGATCAAAGTACTGACGCTGCTTCAGGACGGTGATCCGCAGCTCGCCTCGGCGATCGCCTCCTCGCGAGAAGCCCTGTGGGGAATACTGATGGACCCCAAGAAATTTGCACAAATCTAGGACATTGAAGGAGTCACCGTGAGCGCGCGAATATTCAAACTCATATTAGTGATGGCGATCTTGAGCACGACGCGCTGGGCCATGGCCGACGGCCTGTCGTCCGGGCAAGATTTGCAGGCGACCATCGTGCTCAACGGCCAACCCTGCGACCAGGTTGTCGGCGTGAAACGCAATGCGGACAGCGACTATGTTGCCACGTGCAAGGATGGCAATCGCTATCATGTTTTCATCAACCCCCAGGGACGTGTCGTCGTCCAGAAGTTGTGAAGCAATAGCGAGTCTTTCGACTACACCGCCGCGAGCGCGTACAGATGCATCACGTACGACAAGGTCGCATCCGCCATCCCTTGCACCGCTGGATTGCTCGATTCGATGACATAGTACTCATCCGGCGCGTGGGCGCGGCTGCCGTGTCCGGTGCCAAAATGGCCCGCGGGCAAATTCACCGGAGGACCGGTAAAGATGTAGCCGGGCCAAGAACCCGCAAGGCGCGGCGATAAGCTCACCGGCATGCCGAGCTGCTTGTAGACCGCCGTCGACGCCTTGATCAGCGATGAATTCTCATCCGTCTGGGTCGGATCGTAGCCGCCTGTGACCTTGACCTCGATATCGCCGTAGCCGCGTTTGGCCAGATGGGCTTTCAACTTGGCTTCGCAATCGGCGGCCGTCTGGTCGGGCACCATGCGCAGGTCGAGTTTGGCCGTGGCCTTGGACGGCAGAATCGTTTTTCCGCCGGGTCCCGTATAGCCGGCATACATGCCTTCGATATTGACGGTCGGCTGCGACGCGAGCCGCTCCAAGGCGTCGCGATACGACAGATCGCGCACCCAGTGCTGCACCCCCAGGAGTTTCTTGACGTCGGCTTCGTTGGTGTGCGCGACCTGCTCGCCGATGAGTTCCTTCTGGCGTGCGGTCAAGGGCTTCACATGCTCAAACCATCCGTCGATGGCCGGGTCATTGCCGTCCTCGGACACCAGGGTCGAGAGTGCCTTGACCATGCGCCACACCGCGCTGTCGAGTTCGGCCTTGTAGCTGGAATGAATGTCATCCTTCGCTCCACGCCCCCATCTCTCGGTCGAGGCCACCAATTCCACTTCGAGCGCGCCTTTCGCACCGAGCGCAATCTGCACCGAGCCTTGCGGCGACTGCGACGCGAAGGGCATGAACACTTCGTGGCATTTGGACAACGCCTTGAGCACTTCCGGCTGATGCACCACCTGCGAGAAATGCGGTGAGGCGATTTCCTCCTCACCTTCCGCCACCAGCACGATATTCACGGGCGGCTTGCGGCCCGCCGCCTTGAGCGCATGCAGCGCGGCAAGAAAAGTCGCCTCGGGTCCTTTTTGGTTGATGGCGCCACGCCCGATCATGACCTTGCCGAAGGGCGCCCTGTCGATGACGGCGGCGTCCAGCGGCGGAGAACTCCACTCCTTGGGGTCGAACTGCTTCACGTCGTACATGAAATACATGCCGACGGTGCGTGCGGCACCCGCGTCCAAAGTCGCGAACACGCCGGGCTGACCATCCGTCGGCATCACCTTCGTGCTTTGAAAGCCGGCTTCTTTCAAGAGGTCGATCATCATGCGAACGCCCTCCTGCATATTGCGGTTCTCGGCCGCAATTGACGGCAGCGCAATCCAATTCTGCAGACGCTTGATCGCCTCGGGCCGTTGTTTGTCGATCGCGGCGCGGACTGAATTCAGATCGCCGCCATAAGTGGTCTTGTTGGATTTGTCGGCTGCCGCGAGAAGCATCCGTGGCATGACCAGCGCCGCACCCGCTGCCGCGGCCGTCAGCAGCAAGCCGCGTCTGCGCTTATTTCCTACATCCCAATCCTGCATTTTTTGATCTCCGGATAATGCTCATGGGGAATGTAGCACTACGGAGATCGATGAGCACGCACGCCCGCACGTCAATGCGATTGCGTCTCCGGCGCGGCATTCGAGAAGCGCTTGCCGGAGGCGGCGTCCGGTGAAGTCGCGTGCGCCGGCGGTTTTGGAGCTGGGCGCTTCGCGGACAACTTCGCCTCGATCGCGCCGATTTTCGCAGTGACGCCGGGTTCGTTCGGAGCCAGGGCCGCGACGCGCTTATAGGTTCGAAGCGCGTCGGCGGGGCGATTCGCGCGAGCCAGCGCATCGCCTAACGCGGAGAGCAGGGACGGATCACTGGGCCGATAGCGAATGGCGTCATAGCATGCGTCCAGATTCGCCTGCGCACGGCAGCGCTCGAAATCCGAATTGGCATTGGGTGCTGCCGCCAACGGTTCCCCGGCCGCGCTCATGCACATGAGCAGCCATGCCGCTGCGGCGAGAGAATGCAGCCTCATGACTCGACCTCCCTGGCCACGCGGATTCCGGCGCTGCTGGTCCGATAGTCCGCGCCGAAATGATTCCGATAATTGGCGCGGACATAGGCAGGCGTGCTGAACCATGAGCCGCCGCGAAGTTCGCGCTCGGCACAATCGCCGTCGGCGCGCGGCGAACCATCGATGGGCGCAGCCTTGTAGTCAGAATTCCAACAATCTTCGGTCCATTGAAAGACATTACCCAGCATGTCATTTAGGCCAAACGAATTGGCCTTGAATGAACCGACAGGAGATGTTTGAACGTAGCCGTCATTGCATGCAAATATCGACCAGCCCGGATAACGGCGTGCCGCGCTTTGATCCGCCACGTTCGCGCTCGCGCATGCCCCCGAACCGTCTTCACTCCATGGCTGCGCGGCAACCCCGCCGGCGCGCGCCGCATACTCCCACTCCGATGCGCTTGGCAGCCGGTAGCGATGGCCTGTCTTCGCCGATAGCCACGCAGCGTAGGCCTTGGCGTCATTCCAGGATGCACACGTGACGGGATGAGATCCGGTTTGCGCAAAACCCGGATTCTCCCAATTGTTTTCGGCGCGGTACCGCCAGGTTCCGTCATAGGTGTCGCAGCCTTGCATGTCCCGCCCGGTCGCCGCGACGAATGCGCGGAACTCATCGACCGTGACGGCATTGGTCGACAGCGCAATCGGATGAGCGATCATCACCCAATGCAGCGGCTTTTCGTAAGCCGAGCCGTCAGCCGCCGCCGTTCCCTGTTCGAATCGGCCGGTGGGCAAAACCGTCAGGGCGGGACAAGTGGGACAATCCTGGAGAATGCTGCCAGGCCGGACCTGGGGAACCGGGACGGCCGCGATCTTCGGCGCCGCCGCGGGACGGTGCACGAGGAACCAAGCCGTCGCCGCGAGTAAAACAATCGCGGCGCCGATCCACAGTCCTTTCGGCGTTGCACGGGGATCCCAACGCCATCCGCCGAGCGTAAAGCGGAGAGGGCGCGCCCCCGGCGGGCGCTTGTCGACTCGCGGCAATATCAGGGGTACGTCCAAATCTCGCACCTGCGCGACCTCTCGGACCGGCGCAGCATCCCGCACCTGCGCGACACTTTGCCATTGCGCCGCTCGCCCGGCCTCGCTGCGCACCGCTGCCTGCAATTTTTCAACCATCGAATTATTGTCGCGCAGCTTCATCTGCAGACCGGCGATTTGGGCTCGCAAGCGATCGAACTCCACTTTCGAGGCGCCGTGTTCGCCCTGTGCGCCGTCAACGCGTCGTTGCGTCACTTGCAGCTCGGCCCGAAGAGCTGTGAGCTGGGCGTCGCGCTCCCCCAGCATTTGCCGCATCTGCGCGCGAGTTTGCTCCAACTCCCGCTGCGCCTGCTGATTGCTCTCCTGTGCGGCGCCGCTCAAGCCTTTGTCGGCCAAAGTAACGATTTCCCGACTCTTGCGCCGCTCGGATTCGAGCGCGGCATGGACCGCTTTAAGTTCCGCGGTCAGGGCGGCTGCTTGCGTGCGCGCGGCATGCAAGTCCGCCTCCAGCTGCGCGCCGCCCGCCACGCGCGATTCCAACGTCGTCGACGCCTCGGAGTTTTCGCGCCGCAGCCTTGCGAGCTGCGCATCGCGCTCGTCCAGAGTCAGCCGCATTTGCGCAGTGACCTTGTCGCGGCTCGCGATAGAATTTCGCGCCGCGCGCAATTCAGATTGGAGGCGCTCCGACTCCTGCAGTGCTGCGTCCAACCGAGATCGCATGGCATGCTCGGACGCAATTCTCTCGGTCAATTCAGCTTCAATCTCTGCGACTCTGCCTTGCTCCGACTCCAATGCGGCTCGCGTTGCTTCCAGTTCCGCGGCGAGTTCGGGCGCCGAGGGCAAATCCGCGCCCGGCTCGAGTGCAGCTTCCGTATCGCTTAGTTGCCCCGCCTGCTCGATCGCATCGTCGAGAAGACCGAGCACTTCACTATGTGCGTAATCGGGCAGCGGTTCGATCAACTCACTGCGGCGCAAGACCTCTCGCAACTCAGCGGGCGATGCACCCGTTGCGAGCAAGCGCTTCAGTTGAAATTGGACTTCAGCATACGGCAGGCCGCCGATCTCGAATCCCTTCAAAACCTTTCTGAACGCCATGGCGGGAAAGGAAATCTTAGGACCGATCGCGCCGTTGCGTTGGCCGAGGCTGTTCATAACTATTTATTTACTCGGCTGGAGCGACTAAGGCAAGACCTTAATGACGGCATGCTCGCGCGCCGATCGATTGTAGTTTTTTCAAAGAGATTCGAAGCGATTGAGGGCGATGTTTTTACGCACGGACTGGGCAGGAAACACCTGCCCGTTGGCGGCGATATAGACGCCCGGGGGCAGGGCTTGGACGGCGCCGATCGCCAGCCCCAAATTGAAAGCCGCATCGCTGTCGGCAAAGCGGGCGGGCTGAAGCGCACCGGTCAACACGATGATTTTACCTTCAAGACCCTGCAGTTCGCGCGCCGTTTCGACCATGGTGTCCGTGCCATGTGTCACGATAATGCGCGTCGCTTCGCAGGCGGCTACCGCGTCCCGAACGGCGACTCGATCGGCCGAAGTCATCTCCAAACTATCCTTGCGCAGCAGCTCGACGATGGGGATATGCGCTGTCACGCGGCCCTGCTCCAAGATTTGACGCACCATGGGCGCGCCGACTTCATAGCCGCCTTTGGCATCGAAGTACACCTTGTCGATCGTGCCGCCGGTGGTGAAGATTGCGATTTGCATGAGCGCTCATTATAAGTCGGTCGTGCTGCAATAGTTCGACCTCGTGCTTAGGACCCGCCGGACGTTAGAATCGCCCGATGAAAGACCAGACGCTGACCACCATTGCCGAACTGTCGAACTACCGCGAGACCGGACGCTTGGACGAGGTCGAGCGATTGTGCGAGGAATTCGCGCGTGCGTGGCCCGAGGCCGTGCGCTCGTTCGACTTCGGACGTTCCGCGGAAGGGCGCATCATGCGCGCGCTGTTGATTTCCCGATCGGGCGCATTGACGCCGGCGGACCTTCGCGCCGCGGCGATCCCGCTGCTCATGATCCAGGGCGGTATCCACCCGGGAGAGAGCGACGGCAAGGATGCGGGGTTCATCGCGCTGCGCGAATTGCTGGAAAGGAGCGCGCCGGATTCATTGCTCGCGCGGATTGCGGTGCTCTTTGTGCCCGCATTCAATACGGACGGTCACGAACGGTTCGGGCGCTGGAGTCGGCCGAATCAGAACGGGCCGGTCGAGACGGGCTGGCGCACGACGGCGCAAAATATCAATCTCAATCGCGACTACGCGAAAGCGGATACGCCGGAGATGCGCGCCATGTTGCGCCTCATCGATGAGTGGGATCCGCTGGTGAGCGCGGACCTGCACGTCACCGACGGAGCGGACTTCGAGCCCGATATTTCCCTGCAGGTGGAGCCGCTCAATCAGGGCGATGCAAACTTGAGAATGAGTGGACGGCAGATGCGTGACGCGCTCATTGCGCGGCTCACCGCGCTAGGCTCCATAGCCCTGGATTTTTATCCCGATTTGGCGAGCACCGATGATCCCGCCTCCGGGTTTGCACTGACGGTGTACTCGCCGCGCTTCTCAACAGGATATTTTCCGCAGCGAAATCGGTTCACCGTGCTGGTCGAAACGCATTCCTGGAAGGACTATGCGCATCGCGTCCGAGTGATGCGCAACACCGTCGTCAGCCTGGCCGAGTTGGTTGCCGCTCACGGCGGCGACTGGCGCGAGCGAGCGCTTCAAGCCGATCAGGCGGCAATGAAACTGGGCGGCGCGGAGATGCCGCTCGATTTCTCATCGAGTTGGCGCGAGCCGGCACCGGCGGGCGGCGCCAGCGTGGACCGCGATGCCGCGGCGGACGCACGAATGATCGAGTTTCGGGGCTACGCCTATACGCGGGCACGTTCGAAGATTTCGGGAGGTCTTGTCACGACGTATGACCCGAAA